>Ga0315912_10003641_pt1 | contig 15154 bp, 16 predicted proteins | sample VfabasoilMG_FD_204469 | JGI IMG/M metagenome (GOLD analysis project Ga0315912, IMG submission 204469) | Garden soil microbial communities collected in Santa Monica, California, United States - V. faba soil | ecosystem: Environmental > Terrestrial > Soil > Garden | place: USA: California... | reverse complement strand
CCTCGGAACCGATCATCAGCGCCAGCAGGTCCAGGCCGGCGGCGTCCAGCGCCTCGCTGCCGAAATCCACCGGCTCGCCGTCCATGGCGAAACCGCGCACGCGCAGCACGTTGTGCACCGTGAGGCCATACTTGAGGCAGTGCACGCCGCCGGAATTCTCGGCGACGTTGCCGCCGATGGTGCAGGCGATCTGGCTCGAGGGATCGGGCGCGTAGTACAGGCCGAAGGGCGCCGCCACGTCGGAGATCGCCGCGTTGCGCACGCCCGGCTGCACGACGGCGAGGCGCGCGCGCGGGTCGAGGCGCAGCACGCGCATGAATTTCGCCATCGACAACAGCACGCCGTTGCCCGGCGGCAGCGCGCCGCCCGAGAGCCCGGTGCCGGCGCCGCGCGGCACCACCGGCGCGCCGAGCGCATGGCAGGTGCGCAGGATGCGCTGCACCTGCTCGGCGGTCTCGGGGAGCGCCACCACCATCGGCACGTTGCGGTAGGCGGTGAGCCCGTCGCACTCGTAGGGTCGCGTGTCCTCCTCCTGCCAGAGGACGGCGCGCGCGGGAAGGAACTCGCGCAATGCGCGCGCCACCTCGGCCTGGCGCGCGGCGTCCGCCCTGGCTACAGGTAGCGCTTCGCCCACGCCAGCCCCTGCACGGTGTCGCCCTTCGGGTTGTACTCGCAACCCATCCAGCCCTGGTAGCCCAGGCGGTCGATGTGCGGCAGCAGGTAGTCGAAGTTGATTTCGCCGCTGCCCGGCTCGTGCCGGTCCGGCACGTCGGCGAGTTGCATGTGGCCGATGCGCGGCAGCAGCCGCTCGATGGTCTTCGCCAGGTCGCCCTCGACGATCTGCATGTGGAAGATGTCGTACTGCAGCTTGAGGTTGTCGGCGCCGACCGCGTCGATCACCTCGATGCCGTGGGCGGAGGTGTTGAGGAAGAAGCCCGGGATGGTGCGCGGGTTGGCAGGCTCGGTGAGCAGCGTCATGCCGGCGGCCTTGAGCTTGCCGGCGGCGTAGCGCAGGTTCTCGACGAGCGTCCGCTGGAGCTTCTCGCGCGGCACGCCCGCGGGTGCCACGCCCGCCAGGCTGTTCAGGCGCGGGCAGCCCACCGCCTTGGCATATTCGATTGCGCGGTCCACGCCTTCGCGGAATTCCGCCGCGCGCTCAGGCTGGCAGCTGATGCCTCGATCGCCCTTCGCGGGATCACCGGCAGGGAGGTTGTGCAGGACGACCTCGACATTTGCAGCGCGCGCCCGCTCCGCGACCTGCTGCGCGCTGCCGAACGGATACGGGAACTGGTACTCGACGTAGCGGAAACCGGCCTTGGCGGCCGCCGCAAAGCGGTCGAGGAACGGCACGTCGGGAAACAACAGCGAAAGATTGGCAGCGAGCTTGGGCATAATGCGAGCATAACTTGAAAAACCGGCGCAGGATGCGCGCAGCCACCCTACTCCTCGCACTCGCCTGCAGCGCATCTGCCCACGCCGCGGACGGGGCAGTGGCGCCCTGGTGGATCTGGCCCCTGGCGCTGTTCGCGTTGTCGTTCGCGCTGGGCGCGGTTTCGGTCCTCGCCGGCGTCGGCGGGGGAGTGCTGTTCGTACCGATCGTCGGCGGCTTCTTTCCGTTCCATCTCGATTTCGTGCGTGGCGCCGGATTGCTGCTGGCGCTTGCCAGCTCGCTCGCGGCGAGCCCCGTGTTGCTGCGCAACGGCCTGGCGAACCTGCGGCTCGCGCTGCCCCTGGCGCTGGTTGCCTCCATTGCTGCGATCGCCGGCGCGCTGCTCGGCCTCGCGCTGCCCGTGGCCGTCGTGGAGACGGCGCTTGGCGTGGTGGTGCTCGGCATTGCCGGGGTAATGTGGCTCGCGCGCAGGAGCGAGAGTCCCGCAGCGACGTCCGACAGGCTGGGTGCGGCACTGCGCCTGCACGGCGTGTTCCACGATCCTGCGCTCGCGCGCGACGTCGAGTGGCGCGTGCAGCGCACGCCGCTGGGCATCGCCACGTTCGCCTGCATCGGCCTGCTTGCCGGCATGTTCGGGCTGGGTGCCGGCTGGGCCAATGTGCCCACGTTGAACCTGCTGCTGGGACTGCCGCTCAAGCTCTCGGTCGGCACGTCGGGCTTCCTGCTTTCCGTCGTCGACACCGCGGCCGCCTGGGTTTACCTGCTGCGCGGCGCCGTGCTGCCGATCCTGGTGGCACCGTCGGTGCTGGGGGTGATGCTCGGCGCACGACTCGGCGTGCGCTTCCTCGGCCGGGCCCCAGCCGCGGTAGTACGGCGGCTGGTGATCGCGTTGCTGCTGGTGGCCGGCGCGCGCGCGCTGCTCAAGGGGCTGGGTGCATGGAACTGAACGAGCGCGTTCCCGAGGAGCAGCTTCTGTACGCACGCTGGCTGGATAGCGGCACGCGCGTCGGATTCGTGGCGCTGTTGGCCGCGTTTGTCGCCTACGTGTCGGGCGTTCTGCCTCCGTATGTTCCGCTGGAAACCCTGCCGAAGGTGTGGGGAATGCCAGTGGCGCAGTACCTACACTCGACGGGGGCGCCGGAAGGCTGGGGCTGGCTGTCGCTCATTGCGCGCGGTGACTACCTCAACCTCGCTGGCATCGTAATGCTCGCCTCGGTGAGCGCCGTCTGCTATGCGCGCGTACTGGTGGCACTGCTGGCACGGCGCGAGCGCTTGCAGGCGAGCATGGCCGCCACGCAGCTGCTTGTCTTCGCGGCCGTCATTGCAGGCCTGTGCTAGACTTTTTTCGCCCTCCATAAGGAACAACCAAAGGAGACATCATGGGCGCCATCTTCCAGTCCCTCGGCCGCACGGTCATCGCCGGCGTCGTTCTCGTTGTCATCATGCTCGGCATTGCCGGCACTTTCGGCAAGATGGGCGAGCATGGGTATTGGCTGTTCTTCATGCGCTGGCTGCACGTGCTCTCGGCCATCATGTGGATCGGCCTGCTGTGGTACTTCAATTTCGTGCAGATCCCCTCCATGCCGAAGATCCCGGACGAGCAGAAGCCCGCGATCGGCAAGGTGATCGCGCCCGCCGCCCTGTTCTGGTTCCGCTGGGCGGCGCTGGCCACGGTGGTGACCGGGCTGTTGCTCGCCGGCATGCACAAGGGTTACCTGGTTAGCGCGCTCAGCCTGCAGGCGCCCTACCAGGCCATCGGCACCGGCATGTGGCTCGGACTGATCATGGCGTTCAACGTGTGGTTCATCATCTGGCCCAACCAGAAAAAGGCGCTCGGCATCGTGACCGTGGCAGCGGAGGAGAAGGCAGCCGCGGCGCGCATGGCAATGCTCACCTCACGCTTGAACACCATGCTGTCGATCCCCATGCTGTACTGCATGGTGGCGCAGCAGAACGGCGGCCTCTGATCTCGCTGCAGCGCGCGCGGCTCGGCGAGGAGCCGCTGTGGAAGGTCTGGTGGCTCCTCGGCATCCCGACGGCGTGGGCCACTAGCGCGCTGATTCTGGGCGCCGAGCACGTACGGGAATCCGGGGCGCACGCCTGGGGCGATGCCTTGGACCTTGTGCGCCTTGCGGTCTTCTGGTTCTGGTTCCTGCTGGCCTGGCGCTGCGCCCGGAACGTGCGTCACGTGTGGTGGACGGCGGCGGTGCGCGGCACCCTGGTCGCCGGCCTTGCCCTGACGGCGTTGACCTAGCGGGCGGGCGCCCGCGTCTTCTCCAAGCCCCTGAGTTGCGTGCCGGCGCGAATGCCGCGCTGCGCGAACCAACCCTGCGTCATCTCCAACGCGTAGCGCGCCGGGCGCGACGCGCAATGCGATTCCTCGCTGTGCGGCTGCATGTCGGCGATATTGGTGATCGCGCCGCCTGCATCGATAAACGCGACCGACAGCGGAATCAGCGTGTTCTTCATCCACATGCAGTGCGTGGCGGACTCGTCGAAGACGAACAGCATGCCGCCGTTCGGGGGCAGCGAAGCCCGACGCATCAGGCCCTGCATGCGGGTGGAAAAGCTGTCGGCGACTTCGGCGCGGATCAGGTACATGCCGGCGCCGAGCTCGACGGTGGGAAGCGGGGGTTGCTGCGACAGCGCCGGGTCCGCGGCGACAGCAAGGGCAAGGGCAAGGGCGACGAGGGCGAAGTGTCGGCGCATAAAAGAAAAAGGCAGGGAATTATCCCTGCCTTTTGTTCCTGCGAAAGCGACTTACTTCTTGGCTTCGGTCTTGGCCGGCGCGGCCTTCTTCGCGTCGGTCTTGGCCGGCGCGGCCTTCTTCGCGTCGGCCTTGGCCGGCGCGGTCTTGGCCGGCGCAGCTTTCTTCGCGTCGGTCTTGGCGGCCGCCTTCTTGTCGTCCTTCATCTGCGCGCCGGCATGCGAGGCGGCGAATGCGGTGGCGCTAACGGCCGCGAACATGGCGGCGACGATCACGGTCATAAGCTTGTTCATCTGTTTCTCCTAGTTTGTATGTGTCTAAGCGGGTAGGCGCAACGAGTCCGCCACGCTCCCGCCAGCAATAACGTTGCAGTCGCGTCGCGGTTGACCGGCCGCGCTGCCACGCTTGCCTCCCTGTGGATGCATCCCACGGCGCGCATTCTAGACAGCTTCTGCGAAACAGCAATAAACATATGATATTGTTGTGTTTTTAATGCCTACCCCTTGTGCATAAGTTGATTCTTGTCGCATCGCTGTCCCTCGCGGCCTGCTCGGCTCCGGCGGCACCCCGCGTGCCGATGGACGACGCCGAGGTCCTGGAACGCCTGCCGTTGCGGCCACGCGACCCGGCCTGGGGGCAGTTGCGCAGCCTGCGCGCGGCATCCCTCGCCGCGCCGGCAGACCCCGGCGCCGCTGCCCCGCTCGCGCGCCGCTACTTTGAACTGGCGCTGGCAGAGGGGGACCCGCGATACGTCGGCTACGCGCAGGCAGCGCTCACTCCCTGGACCGCCGACTCCCACGCGCCTGCCGAGATCCTGGTGCTGCGCGCCCTGCTGCGGCAGTACCGCCACGATTTCGAGGGCGCGCTGGCCGACCTTGCGCAGGCCGTGCAGGTGGATCCGCAAAACGAGGAGGCGCGCGCCTGGCGTGCAGCGATTTTCATGGTGCGGGCCGACTACCCGGCGGCAAGGCGCGAATGCGATGCACTCGCGCCTCTCACCGACGAACTGCGGGCCGCCGGATGCCATGCCTACCTGGACGCCACCACCGGCGCGGCGCGCAGTGCCTATGCGACCCTGCGCAGCGCGCTCGAGCGCGCCCCGCAGTCCGGTCCGGCGCAGCGGCTGTGGATCCTCACGCGCCTTGCCGAGATGTCGGTGCGGTTGGGCGACGCACCCGGGGCGGAAAGGCATTTCAAATCCGCCCTCGCCCTGGGCCGGAACGACAACTTCCTGCTCGCCGCCTACGCCGATTTCCTGCTCGAGCAGCGCCGGCCGCGCGAGGTCGTCGCACTGCTGAAGGACTGGGTGCGCTCGGATACGCTGCTGCTGCGCCTGGCGCTGGCCGAGCGTGCGCTCGGCTTGCCCGAGGCGGCCCTGCACACGCGGGTCCTTGGGGAGCGCTTCGCGGCCGAAGCGTTGCGCGGCGAGCGATTGCACCTGGCGGAGGAGGCGCGCTACCTGCTCGAGTTGCGCGGCGACCCCGTGGCGGCGCTCGCCGCGGCCGCCGAGAACTGGAAATCGCAACGCGAGCCGCGCGACGCGCTGGTCCTGCTGCAAGCGGCGCAAGCCGCGGGCGACCCGGCCGCGGCGGCACCCGTGCTGGATTGGCTGCGGCGCAGCGGCTTCGAGGATCCACACATGAAGAACCTCGCCGCCAGCCTGCGATGAGGCTGGCGCTCGCACTTGCGCTCGCGCTGGCGTGCGCTCCCGCCGTTGCGCACAAGCCAAGCGACAGTTACCTCGCGCTGCATGCCGAGGCGGGCGCGCTGCGCGGCCAGTGGGACATCGCCTTGCGCGACCTGGAATACGCCATCGGCCTCGACGCCGACGGCGACGGCGCCATCACCTGGGGCGAGTTGCGCGCGCGCCAGGCGGATATCGCGCGGTACGCACTGTCGCGCCTGACGTTGGCTGCGGACGGCAGGCCCTGCCGCCTCGAGCCCGGCGAGCAGCTGGTCAGCACGCACAGCGACGGCGCCTACGCGGTGCTGCGCTTTGCCGCCGACTGCGGCACGGGACCTTACGGGTCCCTGCAGGTTGGCTACCGGCTGTTCAGCGACCTGGATCCCACGCACCGCGGGCTGCTGCGCGTGGAACGTTCCGCCGGCACCGTCACCGGGGTGCTGGGGCCGGAACGGCCGCAGCTCGACATCGAGCTCGCCGCCGCATCGCGCCTGGCCCAGTTCGCGGACTACGCGCGCGAAGGGGTCTGGCACATCTGGATCGGCATCGACCACATCCTGTTCCTGTTGTCGCTGCTGCTGCCAGCCGTGCTCGCCTACGGTGCACGCGGCTGGGCGCCTGCAGAGCGCTTCAGCGTGGTGTTCTGGGATATTTTCAAGGTCGTCACCGCCTTCACGGTGGCGCACTCCATCACGCTGTCGCTGGCCGCCCTCGCCGTGGTGCAGTTGCCCTCGCGCCTGGTGGAGTCGGTGATCGCCCTCTCGGTGGTGCTGGCCGCGCTCAACAACCTCAGGCCGGTGGTGTTCGGCCGCCGCTGGATGGTGGCCTTCGGCTTCGGGTTGGTGCACGGCTTCGGCTTCGCCAGCGTGCTTGCCGACCTCGGCCTGCCGCGCGATGCCCTGCTCCTCGCGCTCGTCGGGTTCAACCTGGGGGTGGAGGCCGGCCAGTTGGCCATCGTCTGCGCCTTCCTGCCGGCCGCCTTCCTCCTGCGCCGCCACTGGTTCTACCGGCGCGTGGTATTTGCCGGCGGCTCGGCGGCGATTGCCGTGGTAGCGGCGGTGTGGATGGCGGAACGGGTTTTCGACCTGAAGATCCTATAATCCGGACTTTTCGGCGCGCTCGCGCAGGAGTCTCCATGGCGTACAAGCACATCAAGATCCCCACCGGCGGCGAGAAGATCCGGGTCAACAAGGACTTTTCGCTCGCCATGCCCGACAACCCGATCATCCCTTACATCGAGGGGGACGGCACGGGCATCGACATCACCCCGGTGATGATCAAGGTGGTCGACGCCGCCGTGAAGAAAGCCTACGGCAGCAAGAAGAAGATCGTCTGGATGGAGATCTTCGCGGGCGAGAAATCGTGCAAGGTGTACGGCGAGAACGTCTGGCTGCCGGACGAAACGCTGGCGGCCGCCAAGGAGTACGTGGTCTCCATCAAGGGCCCGCTCACCACGCCGGTGGGCGGCGGCATCCGCTCCATCAACGTGGCGCTGCGCCAGGAACTGGACCTCTATGTCTGCCTGCGCCCGGTGCGCTGGTTCACCGGGGTGCCCTCGCCGGTGAAGGAGCCGGACAAGATCGACATGGTGATCTTCCGCGAGAACGCGGAAGACATCTATGCCGGCATCGAGTGGGCGGCAAAGACGCCGGAAGCGCAGAAGGTGATCAAGTTCCTCGTCGACGAGATGAAGGTGAAGAAGATCCGCTTCCCGGGCAGCTCGGCGATCGGCATCAAGCCGGTCTCCATCGAGGGTTCGGAACGCCTGATCCGCAAGGCCTTCCAATACGCCATCGACAACGACCGCAAGTCGGTGACCCTGGTGCACAAGGGCAACATCCAGAAGTTCACCGAAGGGGGCTTTCGCGACTGGGGCTACGCGCTGGTGCAGAAGGAGTTCGGCGGCAAGCTGGTCGACGGCGGTCCCTGGTGCAGCTACAAGAACCCCAAGACCGGCCGCGAGATCGTGGTGAAGGACGTGATCACCGACGCCTTCCTGCAGCAGATCCTGCTGCGCCCGGCGGAGTACGACGTGATCGCCACGCTGAACCTGAACGGCGACTACATCTCGGATGCCCTCGCCGCCCAGGTGGGCGGCATCGGCATCGCCCCCGGCGCCAACATGTCCGACACGGTGGCCATGTTCGAGGCCACCCACGGCACGGCACCCAAGTACGCCGGCAAGGACTACGTCAATCCTGGCTCCGAGATCCTGTCGGCCGAGATGATGCTGCGGCACATGGGCTGGCTCGAGGCTGCCGACGTGATCGTCAAGTCGATCGAGAAGGCGATCGGCGACAAGGTCGTGACCTATGACTTCGCTCGCCTGATGCAGGGCGCCAGGCAGGTGTCCTGTTCCGGCTTCGGCCAGGCGATGATCGAGCGCATGTAGGCTTTTTCCCCGCAAACGAGAAAGCCGCCCGCGGGCGGCTTTTTTGTTGCCGGGCAGTGCTGCCGCGTCAGGCCTTGTTGATGTTCGACGCCTGCTTGCCTTTCGGCCCCTGCACCACGTCGAAGCTGACCTTCATGCCCTCCTTGAGGGTCTTGAAGCCCGCCATCTGGATCGCGGAAAAGTGCGCAAACAGGTCTTCGCTGCCGTCGTCCGGCGTGATGAATCCGTAGCCCTTCGCGTCATTGAACCACTTCACGGTGCCAGTCGCCATTGCCCCATCCCTTTCTGGAGTAAACCTTGGCGGCTTTTACGCGCCTGCCGCATCCCCTGTCAAGGCCCCCCGCGAAGCGCGTTGCGCTGCTGGAACACATTGATTAGGATAGCTGCGAGCGGGCGATGGCAGCCCTCAGCCTCACGCAGGCAGGCGGTGCGGAACTGGAGACGGAAAGGCTTGTCCGATTGGATAGAGCTCTACGGTGAAAATTAGGCAGCATGGCGCGGTTCAAGGACGATTCTCTGCTCGAGGCCCAGCGGAGCAAGCTGAAGCCTCCGCCGATGTTCAAGGTCATGCTGTTGAACGACGATTTCACGCCGATGGAGTTCGTGGTGTTGGTGCTGCAGAAGTTCTTCGCCATGACGCGGGAGCGTGCGACGCAGGTCATGCTGAAGGTGCACCGGGAAGGCATCGGCGTTTGCGGCGTCTATCCCCGGGACATCGCCACCACCAAGGTCCAGCAGGTGACCGCGTATGCGCGGCGGCACCAGCACCCGTTGCAGTGCGTGATGGAGGAAACGTAGGATGATCGCCCAGGAACTCGAAGTCAGCCTGCACATGGCGTTCGTCGAGGCGCGCCAGAAGCGGCACGAGTTCATCACCGTCGAGCACCTCCTGCTCGCGCTGCTCGACAACCCCACGGCTGCCGAGGTGCTGCGCGCCTGCGGCGCCAACCTCGACGAGCTGCGCAAGAACCTCACCCAGCACGTGGCCGAGCAGACGCCGCGCATCGCGGCCGAGCGCGAGGTCGACACGCAGCCGACGCTCGGCTTCCAGCGCGTCATCCAGCGCGCGATCCTGCACGTGCAGTCCTCGGGCAAGAAGGAGGTCACCGGCGCGAACGTCCTCGTGGCAATTTTCGGCGAGAAGGACTCCCATGCGGTGTACTTCCTGCAGCAGCAGGGCGTGACACGCCTCGACGTCGTCAACTACATCTCGCACGGCATCACCAAGACGCCGCAGCCGCACCAGGGCAAGGGTGAGCAGGAAGCCGGCGAGGAAGCGCAGGCCGAGCCCTCCAACAGCCCGCTCGACAATTACACGCAGAACCTGAACTCGCAGGCGCTGGCGGGCAAGATCGACCCGCTGATCGGCCGCGAGCGCGAGCTCGAGCGCGTGATCCAGACGCTGTGCCGGCGGCGCAAGAATAATCCCCTGCTGGTGGGCGAAGCCGGCGTGGGCAAGACCGCCATCGCCGAGGGCCTGGCGCGGCGCATCGTCGAGTCGAACGTGCCCGAGTTGCTCGCCAAGAGCACCGTGTACGCGCTCGACATGGGCGCCCTGCTGGCCGGCACCAAGTACCGCGGCGACTTCGAGCAGCGCCTGAAGGCCGTGCTCAAGCAGCTGGTGGACAACCCGAACGCGATCCTGTTCATCGACGAGATCCACACGGTGATCGGCGCGGGGGCCGCTTCCGGGGGCACGCTGGACGCATCCAACCTGCTCAAGCCCGTGCTGTCCACCGGGCAGCTCAAGTGCATCGGCGCCACTACCTACAACGAGTACCGCGGCGTGTTCGAGAAGGACCACGCGCTGTCGCGCCGGTTCCAGAAGATCGACGTGGTCGAGCCCTCGGTGGACGAGACGGTCGAGATCCTGAAGGGCCTCAAGACGCGCTTCGAAGCGCATCACAGCGTCAAGTACACGGCCAACGCGCTCAGTTCCGCGGCCGAGCTGTCGGCGCGCTACATCAACGACCGCCACCTGCCCGACAAGGCCATCGACGTGATCGACGAGGCCGGCGCCGCGCAGCGCAACGCGCCCAAGAGCAAGCAGAAGAAGGTCATCGGCAAGACCGAGATCGAGGAGATCGTCGCCAAGATCGCGCGCATCCCGCCGCGCAGCGTGTCCAACGACGACCGCAGCGCGCTCGCCAACCTCGACCGCGACCTGAAGGCGGTGGTGTTCGGCCAGGACAAGGCCATCGACGCGCTCGCCTCGGCCATCAAGATGGCGCGCTCGGGCCTGGGCAACCCGCAGAAGCCGATCGGCAACTTCCTCTTCAGCGGACCGACCGGGGTCGGCAAGACCGAGGTCGCGCGCCAGCTCGCCTACTGCATGGGCATCGAGCTGATCCGCTTCGACATGTCGGAGTACATGGAGCGCCACGCGGTCAGCCGCCTGATCGGCGCGCCGCCGGGCTACGTCGGCTTCGACCAGGGGGGCCTGCTGACCGAGGCCATCACCAAGAAGCCCTACTCGGTGCTGCTGCTCGACGAGATCGAGAAGGCGCATCCGGATATCTTCAACATCCTGCTGCAGGTGATGGACCACGGCACGCTGACGGACAACAACGGCAGGAAGGCCGATTTCCGCAACGTGTGCATCGTCATGACCACCAATGCGGGCGCCGAATCGCTGGCGCGCGCGTCGATGGGCTTCACGCAGGCCAAGCAGGCCGGCGACGAGATGGAAGCCATCAAGCGCATGTTCACGCCCGAGTTCCGCAACCGCCTGGATGCCGTGATCTCGTTTGGCGCGCTCGACACCGACACCATCATGCGGGTGGTGGACAAGTTCCTCATGCAGCTGGAAGAACAGCTGCAGGAGAAGAAGGTCGAGCCGGTATTCACGCAGAAGCTCAAGGCGCACCTGGCGAAGAAGGGATTCGACCCGCTGATGGGTGCGCGCCCGATGGCTCGCCTCATTCAGGACACGATCCGGCGCGCGCTGGCCGATGAACTGCTGTTCGGCAAACTGGCGCACGGCGGGAAAGTGACGGTGGACATCGACGACGCCGAGAAGATCGTGCTGCAGTTCGAGGCGCCGGCGCCGGCCACGCCGCCGGCCGCCGCCGAACCGGTCGCCTGAACCGGCAACAAGGAGAGAATCCCATGAGACTTGCCCTGCTGGCGGCCTGCGCCGCTGCATCCTTCGGCGTCGCGGCGCAGGACAACGCGTCGCGCAATCTCGCCGCGCCCTGCGCCATCTGCCATGGCACCGGCGGCCGCGCCGTCACCAAGGACGTGAATCCGCTGGCGGGCCTGCCGAAGGACCAGTTCATCGCGCGCATGACCGCGTTCCGCAACGGTACGCGGCCGGCGACGGTGATGCACCAGATTGCCAAGGGCTACACCGACCAGCAGATCGAGCAGCTCGCGGCGCACTTCGCCGCGCAGCGCTGAGGAGGCGGACATGAATGCGTTCAAGCGTCGCGATTTCCTCAAGCTCACCGGGGCCGCGGCCGCCCTGTCGGCGGCGGGCTGTGCTTCGCTCGGCACCAAGGCGCGCGTGGTGGTGGTCGGAGGCGGCTTCGGCGGCGCCACTGCCGCCAAGTACCTGCGCCTGTGGGACCCGGCCATCGAGGTGGTTCTGGTCGAGCGGCAAGAGAGCTTCGTGTCCTGCCCGATCTCCAATCTCGTGCTGGGCGGCTATAGCAGCATGCGCGACATCGAAGTCGGCTACGACGGCCTGCGCGCCCATGGCGTGCGGGTGGTGCGCGATGAGGCTGTGGCGGTGGACGCGGGCAAGAAACTGCTGCGCCTGGCCCGCGGCGGCGACCTGAGCTATGACCGCCTCATCGTCTCGCCCGGCATCGACTTCAACTTCGGCGAAATCCAGGGTTACGAAGCCGCGATGGGCGCGGGCCGCGTGCTGCATGCCTGGAAGGCGGGCGAACAGACGGTGGCGCTGCGCCGCCAGCTGCAGGACATGCGCGACGGCGGCGTCTACATCCTGTCGATCCCCGCCGCCCCCTATCGCTGCCCGCCGGGCCCCTACGAGCGCGCCAGTGTCATCGCGGCCTACTTCAAGCAGTCCAAGCCGCGCTCCAAGGTGCTGGTGCTGGATGCCAACCCGGACGTCACTTCCAAGGGAGGCCTGTTCAAGGCGGCCTGGAAGGACCTGTACCCCGGCATCCTGGAATACCGCGGCAATGCGAAGGCCATCGGCGTGGAGGCGGCAACCGCGACGGTGAAGCTCGAAGTCGAGGACGTGAAAGGCGACGTGCTGAACGTGCTGCCGCCACAGCGCGCCGGCGACCTTGCGGTGAAGGCCGGCCTCATCACGCACAACAACCGCTGGTGTGACGTCGACTGGCGCAGCATGGAATCGAAGAAAGTGCCCGGCGTGCACGTGCTGGGCGACGCCACGCTGTCGGCGCCGGGCATGCCGAAATCGGGCAGCATGGCCAACAACCATGCGAAGATCGCGGCCGCCGCGATCATCGAGCAACTCTCCGGGCGTCAGCCGCAGCCGCTGCAGATCATCAACACCTGCTACAGCTTCGTTTCCGAGAAAGAAGCGATCCGCGTCTCCTCGGTGCACCAGTGGGATGCCGCGCAGGGCACGCTGGTCGCCATCAAGGGCTCGGGCGGCGTGTCGGCGGCGCGCAGCGAGCCCGAGGCGGTCTACGCCTGGAACTGGGCGAAGACGATCTGGGCTGATTCGTTGGGCTAGGTTTTCCCGGTACTGCCAAAACCGCCGGCGCCGCGCGCGCTGGCGGCGAACTGCTCCACAACCTCGAACTCGACCTGCACCACCGGCACCACCACCAGCTGCGCGATGCGCTCGAGCGGCTGGATGGTGAACGCCGCCTTGCCGCGATTCCACACCGAAACGAAGATCTGTCCCTGGTAATCCGAGTCGATCAGGCCGACCAGGTTGCCGAGTACGATGCCATGCTTGGCGCCCAGTCCCGAGCGCGGCAGCACGATGGCGGCGAGGCCGGGGTCGCCAAGGTGGATGGCAATGCCCGATGCCACGAGGTGGCTGTCACCCGGCTGCAGGACCAGCGGCGCATCGAGGCAAGCGCGCAGGTCCAGGCCGGCCGCACCCGGCGTGGCGTATTGGGGAAGACTGTCCCGGATCCGGGGGTCGAGGACCCGGACTTCAAGCCTTCGCACGCGTGCGCTTCTCTCCCGCCAGCATCCTGGCGATATGCGCGACCAGCTTGCGCGCAAGCTCCAGCTTGGGACCGCGGCCCAGCGGATGGGCCCCGGTGTCGTCGAACAGCGTGATCTCGTTGCTGTCTGCGCCCAGCGCGTGCTGCGCCAGATTGGCGGCCAGCAACGGGATCTTCTTCTTCGCGCGCTTGGCGCGCGCATTCTCCGCCAGCTTCTCGCTCTCGGCGGCAAAGCCGACGCAGAACGGCGCATTTCTCATTGCCGCCACGTGGGCGAGGATGTCCGGATTCTCGGCGAGGTCGAGCGTCATGCCGGACGCCCCCTTCTTGATCTTCTGCGCCGCGCGGTTCCTGACCTTGTAGTCGGCGACCGCCGCCACAGAGACGAAGACGTCGCTCGCCGCCGCGACCTTCTTCACGGCCTCGAACATCTGTTCCGCCGTCCTGACATTGATGCGCTCCACGCCAGCCGGTACCGCGAGCGCCACCGGGCCACTCACCAGCGTCACCCGGGCCCCCGCTTCGCGCGCTGCGCGCGCCACTGCGTAGCCCATCTTTCCGGAACTGGCGTTGGTGATCGACCGTACGGGGTCGATCGGCTCTTCCGTCGGCCCTGCCGTCACCAGCACGCGCTTGCCGGCAAGCAGCTTGGGTTGGAAGAACGCCTCGATCTCCTCCACGATGTCCTCGGGTTCCAGCATGCGGCCCATGCCCACCTCGCCGCATGCCTGGTCGCCGGCCGCCGGCCCGGCCAGAAATATGCCGTCGCCGCGCAACGCATGCAGGTTGCGCTGCATGGCCGGGTTCTCCCACATCTCCACGTTCATCGCCGGCGCCGCCATCAGGGGACAGCGACGTGCCAGGCACAGCGTGGACAGCAGATCGTCCGCCAACCCACCCGCCAGCTTGCCGAGGAAGTTGCCGCTTGCCGGCGCGACCACGATCAGCTCGCGATCACGCGACAACTCGATATGCCCCATGTTGTCCGGCACGCGCGCATCCCACAGGTCGGTCCACACGGTCTGGCCGGTCAGCGCCTGCAGGGTGACGGGGGTGACAAAGCGGGTCGCGGCCTCGGTCATCACCACGCGCACGTCCGCGCCGCCCTTGACGAGCAGGCGTGCAAGCGCGGCCGCCTTGTAGGCGGCAACCCCGCCGGTGATGCCTAGCAAAAGCCGCTTGCCCTTCATGGTCATCGTGCTTCGGGCTGGCGCGTTAAGGGAGGGGGGATTCTAGGGGAATTCGAGGGGGGGTGCTTTGGGGATCGCCGACTGGCCGCTGCTGGAGCGGCCGCGTGAAAGGCTGCTGGAACAGGGCGCCGCGGCCTTGTCGGATGCCGAGCTGGTGGCCGTATGCCTGCGCTCCGGGATCCGCGGCAAAAGCGCGGTGGAGCTGGCGCGCGAGCTGATTGGGCGCTTTGGCGGGCTTGCTGGCCTGCTCGCTTCCGACTTGCCCAGCCTGCTCCAGGTAAGGGGACTTGGTGCCGCAAAGGCGGCGCAACTGATCGCGGTGCTCGAGCTTGCGCGGCGCTCGCTGTGCGAAGACCTGAAATCGGGCAGCGCGCTCACTTCGCCGGGCGCGGTACGCGAGTACCTGCGCCTCGCATTGGGCGCACGGCCCCACGAAGTGTTTGCGGTGCTGTTCCTGGACGCCCAGCATCGCGTGCTGAGCAGCGCCGAACTGTTCCGCGGCACGCTTACCCAAACCAGCGTCTACCCGCGGGAAGTAGTGAAAGCAGCGCTGGCCGCCAACGCCGCCGCGGTCATCTTTGCGCACAACCATCCCTCGGGGGTCGCCCAGCCCAGCCAGGCGGACGAGATGCTGACGCGCCAGCTCAAGGACGCCTTGGCGCTGGTGGAAGTCA
>Ga0315912_10003640_pt1 | contig 15156 bp, 13 predicted proteins | sample VfabasoilMG_FD_204469 | JGI IMG/M metagenome (GOLD analysis project Ga0315912, IMG submission 204469) | Garden soil microbial communities collected in Santa Monica, California, United States - V. faba soil | ecosystem: Environmental > Terrestrial > Soil > Garden | place: USA: California... | reverse complement strand
CGCGGGCGGTGCCGGCTCCGGCGCGCCGGCCGGCACCACGCGCGGCACGGCGGCCTACCTGTCCCCGGAGCAGGCGCGCGGGCAGGCCGACCTCGACGTGCGCAGCGACATCTACGCGCTCGGCGCCACGCTCTACCAGCTCGTGCTCGGCGAGCTGCCCTTCGAGGGGGACGACGACGAACTCGTGCAGAAGGCCGTGCTGGAGGGGCTCTCGGCCGCGGCCACCAAGGGCGGCCGGATCGCCGCCCCGCTGCACTTCATCCTGGAGAAGATGATGGCCAAGGACCGCGGCATCCGCTTCCAGGACCCGGCCGAGCTCATGGCCACGCTCGAGGCCCGGCTGGCCGAGCTGCAGGAGTCGGACAGCAGCCCGGAGGACGCCGACGACGAGCGCATCCGGCGCCGGCGCCTCGACCGCATGCGCCGCAAGCGCAAGCTCAAGTAGGCTCTCTTGCGTGGAGACCCCGCTGCCGAAGCTCACGGAGGAGGCCCGGCACGCCCTCCTTGCGCTCTACCAGCGCCTCGACGAGCGCCTCGCGGCCAGCCAGCCCGTCTGCCGGCGCTCGGGGCTGTGCTGCGATTTCCCCACCAGCGGGCACCAGCTGTGGAGCTCGGCGCTCGAGGTGGCCTACACCCTGGAGTGCGCCGGCGGAGAGGTGCCTGCCGCGCCCTCAGGTCTGTGTCCGTGGCATGTCGAAGGGAGCTGCCGGCAGCGGCCGGGCCGGCCGCTCGGCTGCCGGCTCTACTTCTGCGACCCCGCCTGGGCGGACGCGATGCCGGCCGTCTACGAGCAGTTCCACGCCGAACTGAAGCAGCTCCACATGACCCACGGCATCCCCTACCTTTATCTGCGCTTCGTGGACGCCGTGCAGGCGCGGGGCGGTTCCCGCCCGTGAAGCTGGTGTGGACCGTCGCGGGGGGGGCGCTCGCCGTGCTGCTCGTCGCGCTCTACTCCGTGCCTTCCGCCGCGCGCGCGGCGGGCGAAAGCGGCGCCGAGGCTCGCGCGACGGCTGCCGACCCGGCGCCCGACGCGTCCCCGGCAGCGTCCCCGGCAGCGCCAGCCGGCCGGCCGGCCGCGGCGGAAGCGCCCGGCGGGCAGGCTTCCGCTGCCCGCGACGAGGCCCTGTCCCTCAACCTCCAGGCGAAGGAGGCGCTCGAGGTCGGGCACGTGAGCGACGCCGTGCTGTTCCTCGAGTCGGCGCGCCGCCTCGTGCCCGACGACGAGGTGCTGGCGCACAACCTGGCGTACGCGCTCTTCTCGCGCGGCAGCGAGCAGCTCGTCGAGCAGGACTGGGAGGCGGCCGTGGCCGACTACCGTCGCGCCGCCGAGCTCGCGCCCGACCAGCCGAGCTACCGACTGCACGTCGCCAGCCTGCTGCTGCAGCGCTATCGCCTGCAGGAGGCCTCTGCGGAGGTCGAGCGCGTGCTGGCCGGCGCTCCCGACAACCCCGACGCGCTCGCCCTGCGCGGCGACGTGCTCGACCTGCTCGACGAGCTGGCCGAAGCGAGCAGTGCCTACGAGGCCGCGCTCGCGGCGCTCGCCGCGTCTCCGGCGCCGACGGGCGACGAGGCGGAGATCGAGCGCGAGCTGGCCGCGCGCCAGCGACTCGAGCAACGCTGCCGGACCGCACTCGAGCGCACGCGCCGCCAGCACGGCATCGAGGCCGACTACCGCACCTCGACCACGCGCTTCTTCACGGTGCGGCATCCGCCGCAGATGGACGTGCTGCGCCTCACCGGCGTGCTCGACCTGGCGCGCGCCGACGTGTGCCAGCTGTTCGACCACCCGACCGACACCCAGGCGCTCGTGGTGGTGTATCCGCCGGACGACTTCCGCGCGGCCACGGGGACGCACGAATGGGTGGGGGGGCTCTTCGACCGCAAGATCCGCCTGCCGCTGGCCGACCCCGACAGCGAGCGCGAGCGCATCGCCCAGGCCTTCCGCCACGAGTTCACGCACCTGCTCGTGACGGAGATGGCGCCCGGCTGCCCGACCTTCGTCAACGAGGGCCTGGCGCAGCTCGCCGAGCACGGCCGCGGCAGCGGCATGGGGCGCCTGGTGGCCTGGCTGGACGAGCACGAGCGCCCGCGCAGCAGCCTGCCGCACCTCGCCGACCTGCCCGACTCGTTCGTGCAGCTCAGCGACCCCGACACGGTGCACCTCGGCTACCTGCTCAGCCACGCCTTCGTGGACCACGTGGTGACGATGCGCGGCATGGGTGCCGCCCTGGGCTGGGCCCGGCGGCTCGCCAGGGCACCGCTGGACGAGGCCTACCGGGAGGCCGTCGGTCGGCCCCTGCCCGAGGAGGAAGCACTCTTCCGCGAGCTGGTCCGCACCGCCCGCTAGCAGATGGACGCCGCCCCGGCGGCAGCTTCCGACCGGATGCCGGCCGAGGGGGCGCGGCCGAGCCACGGCCCTGCTCCTCGATGTTCCTGCTTGGAACCGGTCCGGCCATGACCTAGCTTGCTCCTCGGCGACGGTGCCGGAGTTCCTTCCGGCGCCAGTGATCTGGAGGGTGCGTCGTGGGTTCCAGGCAACATCCGCTCGATGTGTTCCGTGCCTCCGGTGACGGCTTCGACAAGGCCTCACGCAGGCGTCGCACCGTTCCCGGCAAGGTCGTCGCGACCTCGCTGCGCAAGGAGCCGGGCGGCGCCGACCCGCCCTCGACGCGCACCTCGGTCTCGGCCGCGGCGCGCTCTCGCCCCGAAGCGGCAGCGCGCCCGGTCCCGCCGCGCCAGGCGCCGCGCCCGGCGCCGGCCCCGGGCGGCAGCACCCTGAGCCGCAGCGCCGCGCCCGGCAAGCCGCGCGCGCGCGCCGAGCGCCTGCGTCGCCTGGCGTCGCTCGTGCTGCCGTCGGGCGCGGGCAAGCGCTCGCAGTCCGCGCGCCGCGCCGACCGTTCCGCCCGCGGCCTGCTGTTCGGCGCCGCCGCGGTGCTGGCCGCGATCGCGCTGATCATCGTGTTCAAGCAGCACGGTCTCGACCTGGGCGGCGCCGAGCTGCCGGTGCTGCGTCTCCAGGACGTGCTCGAGCCCGCGCCCGGCATGCTGGCCTCGGGCGCGCCGGTCGAGCAGCCGGTCGTCGAGTGGTGGACGATCCAGGCCGCGGTCTACAACGGTTCCCGCAAGGGACTCGACCTGGCCTACGCGGCCCAGGAGGAACTCATCCGGCGCGGCGTGCCCCTGCCGACCGTCATCGGTCACGAGGCCGCCGAGCCGGCGGCCGGCGAAGGGCAGGGCTTCGAGAGCTACGAGCTGGTCGTGGGCAAGGCCCGCACCGCCGAGGAGCTCACCGCCACGCTCGAGGGCCTGCTGAGCATCGCCGACTGGCCGGGCGGCAAGGCCGCACCCTTCGTCAGCGCCCGCATCATCCCGCACCCCTGCCCGGAGGCGCTGGCCGGGGCGAGCGACTCGGACGGCTGAGGCCGGCCTCGGCCGGGCCCCGAGCGCCGACGCCGACGGGTACGCCCGCGGCGGTCGGGACGGCGACCGGCCCCCGGGCGGGCGACCGGCCCCCGGGCGCGGGCGACCGGCGCGCGCGAGCGCGCGCGAGGGTGCTCTCGCGAGGGCGCGCGCGAGGGAGCTCTCGGCTTGACCGCCCCGTCGTTATGTGGACCATGACCCGACTTCGCCCCGGCCACGCACGGACGTCTTCCCGATGACCATCCACCGCAGCCTCAAGCTCAAGAGCGCGCTCAAGCGCTCGCGCAACGTGTGGACGCGCATCGAGCGCATGGCCGAACTCGCCAAGACCGGAGAGTGGGACACGGGCAAGAGCGTGTTCGGGCTGCGCAAGGTGCGCACCGGCGCGAAGGTGCGCAAGAAGAAGTGATCTCGCGTCGAGCCGCGGGCGTCGAGGCCAGCGGCATCCGCAAGATCTTCGAGCGGGTCGCCAGCATGGCCGACCCCATCGACCTCTCGATCGGGCAGCCGCACTTCGACGTGCCCGAGCCGGTGCAGGCGGCGGCCATCGCCGCCATGCGCGCCGGCCGCAACCGCTACACGCTGACGCAGGGCCTGCCCGAGCTGAACGCCGCCATCCTGGCCCGGCTGGCGGCTCGGGACGGCTACCGCGGCACGCACAGCCTCGTCACGGGCGGCGTCTCGGGCGGCCTGCTGCTGGGCTACCTGGCCCTGCTCGACCCCGGCGACCACCTGCTGCTGCCCGACCCCTACTTCACGATGTACCCGGCGCTGGCGCAGATGGTCGGCGCCGGCTGGAGCCCCTACGCGCTGCGCCCGGGGGTGCCGCTCACCGAGGCCAGCCTCGAGGCGGCGGTGGGGCCGAGGACGCGCGCCGTGCTCGTCAACTCGCCCGCCAACCCCAGCGGGCGCGTGCTGGGGCCGGCCGAGCTGGACGCCGTGGGCGCGGTGGCCGAGCGCCACGACCTCGTGGTCATCTCGGACGAGATCTACGACGCCTTCGTGTACGACGGCCCGCACGAGTCGGCGGCGCGGCACGTGGACGTGGGGCGCCTGCTGCTGCTCGGCGGCTTCAGCAAGACCTACGGCATGCCGGGCTGGCGCATGGGGTATGCGGCCGGGCCCGAGGTGCTCATCGAGGCCATGCGCAGGCTTCAGCAGTTCACCTTCGTCTGCGCGCCCTCCGTCGCCCAGCATGCCTGCCTGGCGGCGCTCGAGGTGGACATGTCGCCGCAGGTCGCGGCCTACCGGCGCAAGCGCGATCGGCTCGTCACCGCGCTCGCGGGCCACTACGAGTTCGACGTGCCGCGCGGCTCGTTCTACATGTACCCGCGCCTGCCGGCCGGGCTCAGCGGCGCGGCCTTCGTCGAGCGCGCGCTGGCCGAGCAGCTGCTCATCGTTCCCGGCACGGTCTTCTCCGCGCGCGACGAGCACTTCCGTCTCTCGTTCGCGGTGAGCGACGAGCTGCTCGAGCGCGGCATCGCGGCCCTGCAGCGCATCGCCGCCCCGGTGAGAGGGCGTTGAGGTGTCGCGGCCCGGCGAGGCCACGCGCACGCAGCCGCCGGCGCCCGGCCCGTCGCCGCCGCGCGGACAGGTGGCCGAGGTCTTCCGCAGCTACCAGGGCGAGGGACTGCTGCTCGGGCGACGGCAGGTGTTCGTGCGCCTGGCGGGCTGCACGGTGGGCTGCCGCTACTGCGACACCGAGTGGGCCTTCGTGCCGCCGGTGGACCTGGCACGGCCCGGCGGGCGCGAGCGCCTGCGGAACCCGCTCGCCGTGGAGCAGGTGCTGGCGCTGGTCGAGGCGGCCGACCCGGGCGGGAGCGCCCCCGTCAGCCTCACGGGCGGCGAGCCGCTGGAGCAGGCCGACTTCGCGGCCGCGCTGGTGGTGGCGCTCGGCCAGGGGCCGCGCCCGCGCGAGGTGATGCTCGAGACCTCGGCCCTGCACTCGGCGGCCCTGGCGCGGCTCCTGCCGCTCGTGCGCTGGATCGCGGCCGACCTCAAGCTGCCCTCGGCGACGGGGCGCGTGCAGTGCCTGCAGGAGCACGAGGCCGCCTTCGCCGGCGGCGTGCTGGCCGGGCGCGACGTGTTCTTCAAGCTCGTGGTCGACGGCGACACGCCCGACGAGGAGGTGGCGGCCGCGGGCGCGCTCATCGCGCGGCATGCGCCGCGTGCACCCGTCTTCCTGCAGCCGGTGACGCCGCTCGGCGGCTCGCCCGCGCTGCCCAACGCACGCCTCGATGCGCTGGTGGACCGGCTGGCAGCGGCCGGCCTCGAGGTGCGGGTCGTCCCGCAGGTGCACAAGATCCTGCGCGTGCGCTGAGCCGGCGCCCGACGGTGGCGCGCCGCGGTGGCCGGGCAGGCGGCCGGCGCGGTATCGTTGCCCGGCTCGGAACCGGCGCATGGAAGACATCAGCGAGGACAGCTCATCCGGCCAGGCGCCGCCCGGCACGCGCGCGGGGCACTTCCCGCGCGTGGTGGTCGTGGGCCGCCCGAACGTGGGCAAGAGCACGCTCTTCAACGCGCTCGCGGGTCGGCGCGTGTCGATCGAGGACCCCATGGCCGGCGTCACGCGCGACCGCGTGAGCTTCCTGCTCGACCAGGAGCACGCCACCATCGAGCTGGTCGACACCGGCGGCATCGGGCTGGTGGACGAGGCGCTGCTGCGCGAGGAGGTCGAGCAGCAGATCGCGACGGCGCTCGAGCTGGCCGACCTCGTGCTCTTCGTGATCGACGCCAAGACGGGCGTCACCGCCATCGACCGGCAGATCGCCGACCGCCTGCGGCGCCTCGAGCGGCCCATCCTGCTCGTGGCCAACAAGGTGGAGTCGCCGAAAGACGAGCTCGGCGCGGGCGAGGCCCACGCCCTGGGCTTCGGCGAGCCGGTGCGCGTGTCGGCCCGCGAGCGGCTCGGCATCACCGACCTGCGGGACGACCTCTTCGCGCGACTGGGCGAGAGCGCACGCGCGCCGATGATGCCCAGCGACGTGGTGCACCTGGCCATCGTCGGGCGCATGAACTCGGGCAAGAGCACGCTCGTCAACGCGCTCGTCGGCGAGCAGCGCGTCATCGTGTCCGAGGTGGAGGGCACCACGCGCGACGCCGTGGACGTGCCTTTCCTCTTCCGCGGGCGCCGCTTCGTGGCGATCGACACGGCGGGCATCCGCAAGCGCAAGACGATCTCCGACTCGGTCGAGTTCTACGGCCAGTCGCGCGCCGAGCGCGCCATCCGCCGCGCCAACGTCGTGCTGCTGCTGCTCGACGCGACGCGCGACGTGGGGCGCATCGACCGCCAGATCGCCGACCAGGTGATGGAGGCCGGCGTGCCCGCGCTGCTCGTCGTGACCAAGTGGGACCTGGCGCGCGAGGCCTCCGACACGGCGACCTACGAGGCCTACCTGCGCAACACGCTGCCGGGCCTGGATTTCGCGCCCATCAGCTTCATCGCGGCGCCGCACGGCCTGAACCTCGAGCCCACGCTGCTGCTGGCGGCCGAGCTGCACGACCAGGCCGGGCAGCGCGTCTCCACCGGAGAGCTGAACCGGCTGCTGCAGCGCGCCTACGAGATCCGCAAGCCGCGCCCGGTGCGCGGCCGCATCGGCAAGGTCTTCTTCGCCTCGCAGGTGCAGACCCACCCGCCGACGATCGTCGTCGCCGTGAACGACCCGGCCCTGTTCGAGGAGAGCTGGCGTCGCTTCCTGGTGCACCAGCTGCAGGCCGGACTGCCGTACAGCGAGATCCCGGTGCGCATCCTGTTCCAGGGACGCAGCGCGCCGCGATCGTGAATCACCGTGGGGCAGTGGGTAGACTCCGCCCCATGCCGGCCCGCCCGTCCCACCCGTCCCGTGCCCTCGCGTGGCTGCTGCTCGCGCTGGGCATCGCCACCGGCGGGGCCTGCGCCTCCAGCAGCGAGCGCTGGGCCGAGGTGACGGTGCACGACCTCGGTTACACCAACCTCTACCACGCGGTGCTCGACCTGCTCGAGGTGGAGGGCTTCCATGTGTCACGCCGGCAGCCCGGCGGCGGCGAGATCCTGTCCGAGTGGCTGCAGGGCATCTCCACGCGCGAGGTGCGCGGTCCCGCGCGGCGTCGCGTGCACGTGCAGATCACGGCCGTGGACACCGACGAGGACGACGACACCGACGATGAGGCCTACCTGGTGCGCCTGCGCGTCGAGGAGCAGGTGGTGCGCAAGGGCGGCTTCATGAGCACCGGCCCGCGGCAGGAGAAGGACTGGGAGGAGTTCGACGACAACTTCGACGACGCCGAGTACCTGGCGGCCAAGATCCGCGCGCTGCTCGACGACTTCGTGCGCCCGCCCGTCGAGGTCACGAGTTGAACCGGCAGGAGCAGGACGCGCTCTTCGCCGCGGTGCGCCTGGCGGCGGTCGTCCTCTTCCTCATCGCCTCCCTCACCTGGTGGCTGCTGCAGAAGGCGCCCGACCACCGTGTCGACCTGCGCCTGCGCCTGCTGCCCGACAACGAGGTGCAGCACCTGGGCCCGACGCCCCTGGCGGACGCCGTGCGCGACGCCTGGAACCTGCCGGTCGGACAGGTGGCGCGCTTCCACGCCGTGGTGCCCGGCGACGACGCCGTGCTGCGCTTCGAGCACGCGTACCTGCAGGGCCTGCCCGACCTGGCGGTGCGCAGCGTGGCCGGCAACGGGTCGCGCACCGACCTGGCCACCGTGCACGGTTCGGACGGGAGCTGGAAGCAGGAGCGCATCGCGGTGCCGGTCGACGCCGGCGAGGAGCTGGACTTCGAGTTCGTGGCCCTCGACGGGCGCGGCAAGCCGGGGCTCGGCGCCGTGCTGCTGGCCGACGTGGTGCTCGAGTCCGGCGGGCGGGCCGTCGACGAGACCGACAACCCCGTGGTGGCGCGCGCGGTGGGCGTGGACCTGCTCTCCGACACCTCGCTCGAGATGCTGTGCGCCCCGACGACCTTCGAGGGCGAACGACTCGTCCTGCCCGGGCCGCGCTGCCTGCGCCTGGAGAAGGAGCGCCCGCGCGTCCTGGCGGTGGACGAGGTGCCGGCCGGCGCGGTGCTCGAGGTGGTGCTGCACGCCGGCCGCCTGGGCGAGGGCAGCGTCGAGCCCGGCCGCGTGACGATCAGCTCCGAGCAGCTCGTGCTCGCCAACCTGCCCGTCCAGCAGCTCGTCGAGCCCGAGGGTGAGATGCCGCCGGCGCGCGAGCTGCTGGCGAGCTGCGACCTCTCGCACTGGGCAGGCGGTCCGCTGGCCCTGCAGCTCGAACTCGTCGGCGGCGCGGGCATGTGGGTAGGCGTGCGCGAGCTGGTCATCACCCAGCCCGAGCCGCGCCCGCGGCGGCTCTTCACGCCCGAGAACGGCCTCAACGTGGTGCTGGTCATCGTGGACGGCCTGCGCGCCGACCGCCTCGGCTACATGGGCTACCCGCGCGCGCACACGCCGGTGCTCGACGGCCTGGCGGCGCGCGGCCTGCGCTACGAGCACCTCGTGGCGCCCTCGTCGTGGGCGCTGCCCAACGTGGCCTCGCTGCTGACGGGCGTGCACCCGCTGACGCACGGCCTCGGCCTGCGCAAGGGGCGCGTGCTCTCGCCGCGGCTCTCCACGCTGGCCGAGTCGGCCGGCTGGGCCGGCGTGATGACCGCCTGCTTCACGTCCTCGACGGTGATCGGACCCGGCACGGGCCTGGACCGCGGCTACGAGCAGCTGGAGTACGCGCCGCTGCCGGCCGACGGTCTCGTGGACCGCGCCCTCGACTGGCTGCCGGAGGCCTCCCAGTTCGAGTGGTTCCTGACGCTGCACCTCACCGACCCGACCTGGCCCTACGAACCCCGGGCCGAGGACCTGCTGGCGGTCGTGCCGCCACCGCCGCCCGGCACCACGCCGCCGCCGCCCTTCGACCCGGAGCTGCTCGAGCGGCTGCGCGCGCTCGACTCGCGGCCCGGCTACGCCGAGGGCCTCGCCAAGGAGCTGGGCCCGTTCTACGACGCCGAGGTGGCCGGCGTGGACCGCGCGCTCGGCCGCCTGCTCGACGCGCTCGCCGAACGAGAGCTGCTCGACCACACGCTCGTGGTGGTGGTGGCCTCGCACGGCCAGGAGTTCTTCGAGCACCAGGGGCGCATGCAGGGGCAGACGCTCTTCGACGAGGTCGTGCAGGTGCCGCTGCTGCTGGCCGGCCCGGGAGTGGTGGGGCTGTCGCCGCCGCCGCTGTTCGAGCGCGAGATGGTCGAGATGATCGACGCGACGCAGGTCATCGGGCAGCTCGGGCGGCTCATGAGCGCCACGCACCTGCCGGGGCGCCTGCCGCCGCCCTTCGGCCCGAGCGACGACACCATCGTCGCGCACGGACTGCTCTTCCCCTACCCCGGCCTGACGCAGAACCAGCTCGAGGCCAGCCGGCGCGAGGGCATCATGCTGCTCAACGACCGGCGCACGGACCTGGCTGCGCTCTACGACCTGGCCGCGGGGCCGGGGCACGAGCGCAACCTGCTGGGGCCGCGGCACTCGGACGACTGGGAGGAGGAGGCGCGCTTCCTGCAGGACGCCTTCGACGACTGGTATCGCAGCACGAGCCTGGCCTCGGCCGCGCGCCCGGTGCGCTACGAGCACTGAGCCCGTGACGCACGAGGTGCTCGCCTTCGACATCGGCGGCACGCACCTGCGCGGGGCGCGCTGGTCGGCGCGCGGCGGCCTCGGCGCGCGTGCCACGGCGCCCACGCCGCGCAGCTCGCCCGGGGCGCTGGTCGAGGCGCTGGTCGACCTGGCGCAGGGTCTCGCCGGCCAGGGCGCGGCGCCGGCGGCCGCCGGCCTGGCCATCGCCGGCACCATCGACCGCGCGGCCGGGCTGGTGCGCACCTGGCCGACCACGGGCTTCACCGACCTGGACGTGAAGACGCCGCTCGAGCGTGCGCTCGGCCTGCCGGTGCTGCTCGTCAACGACGTCAACGCGGCGGCGCTGGGCGAGGCCCGCGCGGCCGGCAGCGCCGACCTGGCGGCGCTCTTCCTGGGCACGGGCGTCGGCACCGGCTTCGTGTGCGGCGGCGCGCTGCTCGAGGGGCACCGCGGCATGGCGGGCGAGGGCGGTCACCTCGTGTGCCAGCCCGGCGGTCCTCCCTGTCCGGCCGGTTGTCGCGGCTGCGTGGAGAGCTTCCTCGGGGGCGACGCCCTCGGGCGGCGTGCGCTGCCGCTCGGGCTGCCGCAGGAGACGCGCGCGCTCGTCGCCGCCTGGCGCGCCGGCGACGCGCGGGCGCGCGGCCTGCTCGACGAGGCCTTCACGGCGCTGGCGGCACTGGTGTCCCTGGTCATCAACGCCTTCGACCCCGAACGCATCGTGCTCGGCGGCGGGCTCTTCTCGGCCGCACAGGAGGAGTTCCTCGCGGCGGCCCGCGGCGCGGTGGCCGCGTTGCCGCTGGGGCACGGGCGGCGCGACCTGATCGTCGAGCGGGCACGCCTCGGCGCCGATGCCGGTCTCGCCGGAGCCGGCCATCTGGCCGCCGAGTGGATCGAGTCCAGGCCGGCTCCGGGTCGTCCGCGCCGCGCGTGATCGCCGCCGGGGCCCCGGGTATGCTGCGCCGTTTGCCCGTCGTCCCCCGGAAGACAGCACGCCGGCCGATGCATCCGCTCCGCGACGCCTTCCGCCTGCCGCTGGTGATGGTGCGCTACCGCGAGCTGCTCTCCGCCTTCGTGCGGCGCGAGCTGCGCGCGCGCGTCGAGGGCTCGCTCCTCGGACGCATCTGGCCGGTGGTGCACCCGGCCGTCATCTTCGGCATCTACCACCTGGTCTTCGCGCGCCTGCTGAAGATCGAGTTCCAGGACGTGCTCGCCCCGCACGGGCCGGAGGGCGTGGGCTGGCGGTCCACCTTCTACCTGATCACGGGCATCCTGCCCTGGACGGTGCTGGCCGAGAGCCTGGCGCGCGGCTCGGGCGTGGTGCTCGAGAACGCCAACCTGATCAAGAAGATCGCCTTCCCGAGCGAGCTGCTGCCGATCTACACGGTGGTCGTGAACCACGTCTACTTCCTGATCGGGTACAGCCTGCTGCTGCTGCTCGAGGGCATCGTCAACGGCGGCCTGCCGGGCGCGCTGGTCTGGCTGCCGGCGCTGCTGCTCGTGCAGTTCGTGTTCATCAGCGGCCTGGCGATGTTCCTCTCGGCGGCCAACATCTTCGTGCGCGACGTGGCCCAGCTCGTGCCGGTGGCGGTCACCTTCTGGATGTTCACCACGCCGGTCTTCTACGACCTCGGGGCCGTGCAGCTGAACCTGGAGCACGCCCAGGCGGCGGCCCAGTCGGCGCTGGCCGCCCTGCCGCCCGGCGCGCCCGAGCTGCCGGGGGCGCAGGAAGTGCTGGACGCGGCCACGGACGCCGTGAGCGACATGGCCGCCGTGAACGCGGTCATGCGCTGGAACCCGATGGCCACGCTGCTCGACCTGCACCGCTCGATCTTCACCTACGGCCAGGTGCCCTTCGACCCGGGCCGCCTGCTGCGCCTCGGCCTCGTGGGGCTCTTCGTGCAGCTGCTGGCCTACGCCTTCTTCCTGCGCTCCAAGGGCCGCTTCGCGGACGAGGTCTGATGAGCGCCGATGCCGTGGTGGTGAAGGACCTCGTCAAGGAGTACCGGATCTACCCCGGCTCCTTCGCGCGTCTCAAGGAGGCGCTCTCCTTCGGTCGCACCAAGTGCCACACGGCCTTCCGCGCGCTCGACGGGGTGAGCTTCAGCATCCCGCACGGCCGCGCACTGGGCATCATCGGCGAGAACGGCGCCGGCAAGAGCACGCTGCTCAAGGTGCTGGCGGGCACCACCCTGCCCACGTCCGGCAGCTACGCGCTGCACGGTTCGGTGGCCAGCCTGCTCGAGCTCGGCACCGGCTTCCACAGCGAGTTCACCGGCCGCGACAACATCTTCCTCGCGGCCCAGGTGCTCGGCTTCTCGCTGAAGGAGGTGAAGGCGCGCGTCGACGAGATCGTCGCCTTCGCCGAGCTGGGCGCGTACATCGACCAGCCGGTGCGCACCTACAGCTCGGGCATGGTCATGCGGCTGGGCTTCGCCGTGGCGACCGCCATCGACCCGGACGTGCTCATCATCGACGAGATCCTGGCGGTGGGGGACCTGTACTTCCAGAAGAAGTGCGTCGACCGCATCTTCTCGTTCCGCAACGGCGGCAAGTCGATCCTGTTCTGCAGCCACTCTCTGTACGACGTGCGCCAGATCTGCGACGAGGTGATCTGGATCCGTGACGGCAAGGTGGCCATGCACGGGACGCCGGCGGACGTGACCGTGGCCTACGCCAACTACGAACGCGCGCTCTCGGCCGACAGCACCCGGCTCGCCATGGGTCACGAGATGCTCACCGGGCCCGGCCGCCCCACCCTGCAGGGCATCCGGCTGCTGAAGGAGACGCACCAGGGCCTGCAGCCGCTCGAGGACTCGATCGTGCCCGGCGTGGACGTGGTGGTCGAGATGGACTTCCAGCTGCCCACGAGCAGCCAGCCCGTGCACCTCGGCCTGGGCATCTTCCGCAACGACAACATCCTCGTGATCTCGCTCTTCTCGCACCTGGCGGGTGTCGAGGCGGTGCTCGATCGCGGCAGCTATCGCTGCCGCCTGCGCATGCCCGGCTTCCCGTTGTGCGGCGGCGAGTACCACGTCGTCGGCTACCTGATCGACGAGACCTTCGTCCACGCCTACGACACACGCACGATCGACCGACCGCTGCTGGTCAGCAATCCGGAGAACCTGCCGGGCATGCTGGCCTGCCAGCACGAGTTCCAAATCCAGCGACGGGATGCCGCGCCATGCACGAGTCCGACCAGCCCCTGATCTCGGTGCTCATCGTCAACTGGCGCTCGGGCGCCATGTCGGTGGGCCTCGTCCGCGATCTCGCGCGCCAACGCCTGCCAGGGCGCGCTCCCGGTGCGGGCTTCCAGGTCGTCGTCGTGGACAACGCATCGGGCGCCGCCGAGGAGCCGTTCCTCGCCGAGCTGGAAGGCCTGGGGGCGGTCGTCGTGCGCAGCCAGCAGAACTCGGGCTACGCCGCCGGCATGAACCTGGCGTGCGAGCGCGCCACCGGCCGCTACGTGCTCGTCTGCAATCCCGACGTGCTCTTCTTCCGGGGCATGGTCGGGCGCCTGCTCGAGCACCTCGAGAAGCACCCGCGCTGCGGCCTCGTGGGCCCCAAGGCCTACCTCGACAGCCAGCGCTTCTTCCAGCTGCCGCCCAACGAGCTGCCGACGCTCTGCGACCTGGCCTCCGAGACCCTGGCGCGTGCGCTGCCCGGCCACGGGCGACGCCACGCCGCCGCGCGCACGCGGCGCGCCGTCGCGCAGTGGACCGCCACGGCGCCCGTGGCCGTCTCGCAGATCTCGGGCTTCTGCTTCCTCATGGCGCGCGAACTGGCCCGCACGCTGGGGCCCTTCGACACCGCCTACCCCTTCTACTTCGAGGACAGCGACCTCTGCCTGCGCCTGCAGCGCAAGGGCTTCACGACCGACCTCTGCCCGCAGGCCGAGATGGTGCACTTCTTCAACAAGAGCGCCGGGCAGGACCAGCAGGCCGCCATGTCGCGCTACGAGGTGTCGCGGCGGCTGTTCTTCAGGCGCCGCTACGGTGCGGTCGGCCAGGCGCTGGCCAACATGCTGCTCGGGATCACGGCCGGTCGCCACGGCAAGGGCCACGAGTTCGCGGAGGTCGACGACCTCGGGCCGTGCGAGAGCGTGCCCGTGCTCGAGGTGCCGGGCCACGGCGCCTACGTGGCCGAGATCGCCGTCGACCCGGGCTTCGTGTTCGCCGCCGGGCGGCTGGACGTGGCGCGCCGCTTCCGCATCCCCGACGACGTCTGGCACGGCCTCGTCGAGGCCAGCTACTACGTGCGCTTCGTCGATCGTCGATTCTGGACGGTGCTGCGCACCGTGCGGGTGACCAAGGTCGGCGCGCCGGTCCCGGTCACGGCCCAGAGCGCCGCGGCCAGCCTCGTCCACGCATGACCGGAGAGCAGGACGCGCGTCCGACGCTGTCCGTGGTGGTGTTGAGCTGGAACACCAAGGGGCTGCTGCGCGCCTGCCTCAACTCGCTGAAGCCCCTGCGCGAGGAGCTGTCGCTGCAGGTGATCGTGGTGGACAACGCGTCCTCCGACGGCAGCGCCGACATGGTCGCCGCGCGCTTCCCCTGGCTGCAGCTCGTGCGAAACGCCACCAACGAGGGCTACGCGCGCGGGAACAACCAGGGCGCCGCGCTGGCCACGGGCCGCTACCTCATGCTGCTCAACTCGGACACGGCGGTGGGGCCGGGCGTCTTCAGCCACCTGGTGCGCTTCCTCGACGAGCACCCGGGTCACGGCGCCTGCGCCCCGCGGCTGCTGTGCGAGGACGGCCGCATCCAGCGCAGCTGCAAGACCTTTCCCACGCTCTGGACGGCGGTCTTCTACGACACCTGCTTCCACAAGTGGTTCCCGAAGAACCGCACCATCCCGGCCTACGAGATGGCCGACTTCGACCACACCAGCTCACGCGACGTGGACCAGCCCCCGGGCGCGGCCTTCCTCATCCGCAAGACGCTCTGGGACCAGCTCGGCGGCTTCGACGAGCGCCTGTGGCTGTTCTTCAACGACGTCGACCTGTGCCGGCGGCTGGCGGCTCTCGGACAGAAGGTGGCCTACGTGGCCGAGGTCGCCATCCTGCACCACGAGGGGCGCTCGACCCGCCAGTTCCCGGCCTTCGGGCCGATGTGGCACAAGAACCGGCTGGCCTACTACAGGAAGCAC
>Ga0315912_10003639_pt1 | contig 15167 bp, 11 predicted proteins | sample VfabasoilMG_FD_204469 | JGI IMG/M metagenome (GOLD analysis project Ga0315912, IMG submission 204469) | Garden soil microbial communities collected in Santa Monica, California, United States - V. faba soil | ecosystem: Environmental > Terrestrial > Soil > Garden | place: USA: California... | reverse complement strand
AGCGGTCCCGCGGCAGGCGTCGTGCTCGAGTCGAGCCTCGAGCGCGGCCGCGGCGCGGTCGCGACCGTGCTGATCAGCAAAGGCAAGCTTCAGGTCGGCGACACGCTGCTCGCCGGCGAGGAGTACGGCCGCATTCGCGCGATGTTCGACGAGGCGGGCAAAGCCATCTCTTCCGCCGGGCCCTCGACGCCGGTCGTCGTGCTCGGTCTGTCCGGAACGCCCAAGGCCGGCGACGACGTGCAAGTGGTGGCCGACGAGCGCCAAGCCCGCGAAGTCGCGCAGTTCCGCCACAGCAGCAAGCGCGAATCGAAGCTCGCGCACCAGCAGGCGGCGAAGCTCGAGAACATCTTCAGTCAGATGCAGGCCGGCGGCACGCCGAGCATCCAACTGTTGATCAAGGCCGACGTGCACGGCAGCTCGGAAGCGCTGCGCGATGCGCTCGAGAAGATCTCGTCCGATGACGTGAAGGTCTCCGTCGTCAGCGCCGGTGTCGGCGGCATCACGGAGTCCGACGTGCAGCTCGCTGCGACGTCGAAGGCCATCATCATCGGCTTCAACGTTCGAGCCGACGCGGGGGCGCGCGGCGCCATCAAGGAGAGCGGGGTCGACATCCGCTACTACAGCATCATTTACGAGGCGATCGACGACATCAAAGCCGCTGCGAGCGGATTGTTGGCGCCCGAGATCCGCGAGCAGATCGTCGGCCTCGCCGAGGTTCGCGAGGTGTTCCGCTCGCCGAAGTTCGGCAACGTCGCCGGTTGCATGGTCGTCGACGGCTACGTTCGTCGCAGCAACCCGATCCGCGTGCTACGCAACAACGTCGTGATCTTCGAGGGTGCGCTCGAGTCGCTGCGCCGCTTCAAAGACGACGTCAACGAAGTGCGTGCCGGCACCGAATGCGGTATCGGCGTGCGCAACTACAACGACGTCAAGGCCGGCGACCAGATCGAGTGCTACGAGCGGACGGAGATCGTGCGGAAGGTGAGCTGATGCCGCGCGATTCCGCGAGAAAACACCGCATCGCGGCCGAGATTCAGAAGCTGCTGAACGAGCTGCTGCTCGCCGAGGTCAAGGATCCGCGGCTCAATGGAGCGCGCGTCAGCGACGTGGAAGTTACGGGCGACTTGAGCCTAGCGACGGTCTACTTCAACACGCTCGGTCTCGACGACGATCCCGTGCCGGTCAAGGAAGGCTTCGAGCAAGCCCGCGGTTTCTTCCGCTCGCGGGTCGGGCAGGCGTTGCAGCTTCGCCGCGTTCCGGACCTGCGCTTTCGCCACGACACGACCGCTCGACGCGCCGTCGAGCTCAGTAAGCTCATCGACGACGCGCGCGGCACGAGCCGCAACGCCGACTGACCGCGCCGGTGACGGACGCGCGCCCACCGACCCGAGACGTGTTCGGGCTGCTCCTGCTCGACAAGCCTTCGGGCCTATCGTCGAATCGCGCGCTGCAGCGCGCCAAGCGGCTGTACGGGGCGGCGAAGGCCGGCCACGCCGGCAGCCTCGATCCGCTCGCGACGGGCATGTTGCCGATCTTTTTCGGCGCCGCCACGCGGCTGGCTGCGTTCATGCTGGCCGAGAACAAAACGTACCGCGTCACGGCGACCCTCGGCGTAGCAACGACGACCGGCGATGCCGAAGGCGAGCCGACCGAGACGCATTCGCCCGAGACGCCGCCGGCGGCGGCAGTCGTCGCCGCAGCAGTCGGCCGATTCGTCGGCGAGATCGAGCAGGTGCCGCCGATGTACTCGGCGCTCAAGAAGGACGGCGTTCCGCTCTACCGGCTGGCGCGTTCGGGAATCGAGGTCGAGAGGAGCCCGCGCCGGGTCCGAATCGATGCGCTGACCGTCGAGCGCTACGCCTGGCCGGAGCTCACCATGCTCGTGCACTGCTCCAAAGGCACGTACGTGCGGACATTGGTCGAGGACGTCGCGCGCGCCGCCGGAACCGTCGGCCACGTGGCAGCTCTGCGCCGGCTGACCGTAAGCCCGTTCGAGGAGCAGGCGATGCACCCCTTCACGGAGCTGGAGGCCGCGGCCGCGGAGGGTAGCGCGGCGCTGGACGGCTTGTTGCTGCCCGCCGAGGCGGCGCTCGAAAGCTGGCCTGCGGCCCGCCTGGGGGCAGCCGACGCCTCGAGGCTCGCCCACGGGCAGTCCGTGGCGGCCGAGCCCGGGCTGCCGTGCGGGCATGTGAAGGTCTATGGGGACTCGGGGCAGCTCATCGCGATCGGCGTGGTAACCGAGGAGCGCCGATTGACGCCGAGCCGCGTTTTTCTTCGTTAACTGCTTGGAGCGGCACCGAATATTTCGGTATGATGCGCGGCTTCCATAAAGGACTGAAAGATTGGCCGCTGAATAGGGTGGCCGCAGAGGATTATTGAATGACTCTCAAATCGGCACAGAAATCCGAGATCGTCACCCAGTACGGTCGCAACCCGACCGACACCGGGTCGCCAGAAGTGCAGGTCGCCCTGCTTTCCGCTCGGATCAACCAGCTCTCCGAACATTTCGCGGGTCACGAGAAGGACCACCACTCTCGGCGCGGCCTGCTCAAGATGGTCAATCAGCGGCGCAAGCTGCTCGACTACTTGAAGCAGACGGACCAGGGCCGCTATCAAGAGCTGATCGGCCGCCTCGGCTTGAGGCGCTAACCGTTTTTGTCCTGTTCAGAGCCGGCAACGTCCGGCTCTGATCGTTTTTGAACCGACCCTCGCGTGCAGCCGATCAGCTTCCGTTTTCGGAGCCGTCCTGCCGCAAATCAAGGAATTCCAACGTGAGAGCTAGCAGAACTTTCAAATACGGCGCACACGACGTCACGATCGAGACTGGCGCGATAGCGCGGCAGGCCGACGGCGCCGTTCTCGTGAACATGGCGGATACCGTGGTCCTCGTTACCGCGGTAGGCGACAAGAAGGACGTGGCAGGTCGCGACTTCTTCCCACTCACGGTCAACTATCAAGAGAAGACGTTCGCTGCCGGCAAGATTCCCGGGGGCTTCTTCAAACGCGAAGGACGCCCGAGTGAAAAAGAGACATTGACCTCGCGTCTCATCGATCGGCCGATTCGCCCGTTGTTCCCCGACGGTTATCGGCGCGACGTGCAGATCATCGCGACCGTGCTATCGATGAACACCGAAATCGATCCCGATATCCCGTCGCTGCTCGGGGCCTCGGCCGCGCTGATGCTGTCCGGCCTGCCTTTCATGGGGCCAATCGGTGCAGCTCGCGTTGGCTACAAAGACGGCCAATACCTCCTGAATCCCACGAGATCCGAGCTGCAGCAATCGAAGCTCGATCTCGTCGTCGCCGGCACGCAAGACGCCGTGCTCATGGTCGAGTCGGAGGCCGATCGGCTGTCCGAAGACGTCATGCTCGGGGCCGTGATGTTCGGTCACCAGCAGATGCAAACCGCGATCGAAGCGATCCGGTCGCTGGCGAAAGAGGCGGGCCGCCCGGCCGTCGCCTGGACGCCGCCGGTCGAAGACACGGCTCTGGTTGCGGGTGTCGCGAAATTCGTTCCGGCGATCACCGAGGCTTACGGTATCCCCGAGAAGCTGGTTCGCTACGGCAAGATCAGCGAGCTCAAGAAGCAATGCGTCGCGGAGCTCACGGCACGCGAAGGCAACACCTGGACTCCGGCGCAAATCGACGCCGCGTTCCACGACACCGAGTACAAGGTCGTCCGCGGCCGCATCATGGCCGGCAAGCCGCGCATCGACGGGCGCGATACGAAGACCGTCCGCAAGATCGACGTGCAAGTCGGCGTCTTGCCGCGCACGCACGGTTCGGCCGTCTTCACGCGCGGAGAGACGCAAGCGTTGGTCGTCACCACGCTCGGCACCGGTCGCGACGCGCAGATCATCGACGCGCTCGAGGGGGAGCGGAAGGAGCCTTTCATGCTCCACTACAACTTCCCGCCGTATAGCGTTAATGAGACAGGCTTTATTGGCTCTCCGAAGCGCCGCGAAATCGGTCACGGCCGGCTCGCGCGCCGCGGCGTGGAAGCCGTCATGCCCGACATGGAGACGTTCCCCTACGTCATCCGCGTGGTGTCGGAGATCACCGAGTCGAACGGCTCGAGCTCGATGGCCAGCGTCTGCGGCACGAGCTTGTCGTTGATGGACGCGGGCGTGCCGATCAAGGCGCCTGTCGCGGGTGTCGCGATGGGCCTCATCAAAGAGGACAGCGGGTTCCAGGTTCTCACGGACATCCTCGGTGACGAGGACCACCTCGGCGACATGGACTTCAAGGTGGCCGGCACGGCTGACGGCGTCACGGCGCTGCAGATGGACATCAAGATCTTCGGCATCACGAAGGAAATCATGGCGACGGCGCTGGCGCAGGCCCGCGACGGGCGCCTGCACATCCTCGGCGAAATGAACAAAGTGCTGAAGTCGCCGCGCGAGAAGATGTCGGACTGGGCGCCGACGATCATCACGATGAAGATCGACCCGGAGAAGATCCGCGAAGTCATCGGCAAGGGCGGCGCCGTGATCCGTGCGATCACGGAAGAGACCGGCACCACGATCGACATCGAGAACGACGGCACGATCAAGATCGCTTCCGTCGACGGCAAAGCCGGCCGCGCTGCGGTCGAGCGCATCGAGCTCATCACGGCCGACGTCGAAGTCGGACGAATTTACGAGGGCAAGGTCGCGCGGCTCATGGATTTCGGCGCATTCGTCACGATCCTGCCGGGTCGCGACGGCCTCGTTCACATCTCGCAGATCTCGAACGAGCGCGTCGAGCGCGTCAGCGACAAGCTCAAGGAAGGCGACGTCGTGCGCGTCAAGGTGCTCGAGGTCGACCGCCAGGGCCGCGTGCGCTTGAGCATGCGAGACGTCGAGTCGGCGTAAGGGCCGAACGCGGTTCAGCCGCGAAGCGCGGGCTGCGCGAGCTCGCGTAGACCTCGCAGCGCGTCGATGCTCCAGCGCGGAAGCGCCCATTGCCAGAGTAGGCCTGGGCGCTCGCGTTCCAACTCGCTCGGCACGGAGAGGCCGAGCAGCTCCAACGCAGCGGCGGCGGCCGAACGGTCGGCCGCGTGAATGGCTTGCGCTCCCGTTTGCTTCGAAAGCTTCTGCCTGCTCGCGTCGACGACGACGGGAGTGTGGTAGTAGCGTGGCGTAGCGAGGCCGAGCAGGCCTTGCAGGTGCACGTGCGCCGCAGTCGAATCGAGCAGGTCCGCACCTCTGACGACGGTCGTGACTCCTTGCTCGGCGTCGTCGAGCACGACAGCCAGGTGGTAGGCCGGCAGCCCGTCGCGGCGCACGATCACGTAATCGCCGAGCGACGCGGCGAGATCCGTCTCGATCGCGCCTTGTAGAGCGTCGTCGAACGCCACTCGCCCCGAGTCCACACGCGCGCGGACGGCGGCGTCGCCGGCCGGAAGGCGCCGGTCGCGGCACGTGCCCGGATAACGCCCGGACTCTCCTTCATTCGCAGCGCGTATCTCGCTCCGCGAGCACCGGCAACGGAAGGCTCGCCCCGCTGCGAGCAGCCCGTCCGCAGCCGCGGAATACGCCGCGAGCCGCGAGCTCTGATGGAGCACTTCACGGTCCCACTCGAGCTCGAAGGCTTCGAGCGTGCGCAGGATGTCGTCAGCGGCGCCCGGAACCTCGCGCGGCGGATCGATGTCCTCGATGCGGACGAGCCACTCGCCGCGCGCTTGACGTGCGTGCAGGAAGCTCGCCACGGCCGTGACGAGCGACCCCAGGTGAAGAGGGCCCGTTGGAGAGGGGGCGAAGCGGCCGACGTAGCTCACGCTCGGCCACTCAGCTCAGCGGTACTGATCCTCGCGGTCGCGGAACTGCCGCTCGGCGAGCTCGCGCCGCTCCTGTGCTTCGACGCACAGTGTCGCGACCGGCCGCGCCTCGAGGCGGCGCAGACCGATCTCGTCGCCGGTCTCCTCGCAATAGCCGTAGGAGCCATCGTCGATGCGCGACAAAGCCGAATCGATTTTTTTCAAGAGCTTGCGCTCTCTATCTCGAGTGCGAAGCTCGAGGCCGAATTCCGATTCCTGCGTTGCGCGATCGTTTGGATCGGGGAAGTTGGCCGCATCGTCCTTCATGTGAAGCATCGTGCGGTCCACTTCTTCCATCAGCTCGCGCTTCCAGGCCAGCAACAACTGGCGGAAGTGCTCGAGCTGATCCTTATTCATGTAGTCCTCGCCGCGCTTCGGTTGGTAAGGCGTGAAGCCTTTCACCGGGCCGCTGAGGACGCTGCTGCTGCCACGCCGTTTCGGCGCAACGGGCGGGAGAGGTTTCGACGCGACGCGGATCGGCGCCGGCGGGCCAGAGCCCGGCTTCTTGGGTGCGGTAGCGATCGTCTTCTTCCCTGATGGTTTAGGTTGGACCTTAGGTGCCGCCAACTTCACGGAGACTTTCTTCACGCTCGTGCGCTTGGCTGACTTTCCTGCTTTCGTGGACGGCTTGTGCGCGGACTTGGGCTTGGCCTTGCCGGAACGGGTGGACGCCGAAGGAGCCTTCTTGGCCGGCTTTTTCTTGCCGGCAGAAGCCTTTTTCTTGGCAGCTGCTTTCTTCGCAGACATGGCCTTGGCCTCCAAGACCGTTCAAAAGGAGCGGGCGATTATACAGACGCTTCGCAGCAGCGGAAGAGGTTTTCCGCTACTCCGCGCCGGGCGGTAACGCGACGGCGGGAACGGGTTCCCAACCCGCCTTTCGATGCTCGGCGACGACGGTCGTATAGATGCCGCCGCGCACGTTGAAATCGGCGGTCAGTCGGGCGAACCGCGGCTTCATCGCCTGCACGAGGTCGTCGAGAATCCGATTCGTCACGGCCTCGTGAAACGCGCCTTCGTCGCGGTACGACCAGATGTACAGCTTCAGCGATTTCAATTCGATGCACTTGGCGTCGGGAACGTACTCGAGGTGCAGCGTCGCGAAATCGGGCTGACCTGTCTTCGGACAGAGACACGTGAATTCCGGAATTCGCATCCTGATCGTGTAGTCGCGATCGGCGCTCGGATTCGGAAAGGTCTCGAGATTTTTTTTCGACGGTCGAGCAGCGGGCTTACTCGCCACGTTTGCGTGTTCCGATTTAGCAGTGGAAGCGACTCGCGCGGGCGTCGCTTTTGGATTGGTTTTTACTCTACACTACGGCCGTCGATGCGGCCATGCGGGGCCACTTAGCTCGACCACCACGGGGTCAACCATTGCGCCTGAGTAAGATCAAGCTTTCGGGCTTCAAGTCTTTCGTCGATCCGACCACGATCAAGTTCCCGAGCAATCTGATGGGAATCGTGGGCCCCAACGGCTGCGGTAAATCCAACATCATCGATGCGATTCGCTGGGTGCTCGGAGAAGCTTCCGCGAAGACCCTGCGCGGCGACTCGATGGTCGACGTCATTTTCAACGGCTCGGCGAACCGCAAGCCCGTCGGCGTCGCGAGCATCGAGCTTACGTTCGACAATTCCGACGGCACGATCACGGGCGCGTTCGCAGGGTACAACGAGATCGCCGTTCGTCGCGCCGTCTCGCGCGACGGCACGTCGCAGTACTACTTGAACAACGCGCGCTGCCGGCGCAAGGACATCACGCATATCCTGCTCGGCACCGGAGTCGGCTCGCACGGCTATTCGATCATCGAGCAAGGCATGATCTCCCGGCTCGTCGAGGCGAAGCCCGAGGAGCTTCGAGCGTTTCTCGAGGAAGCCGCAGGCATCTCCAAGTACAAGGAGCGGCGGCGCGAGACCGAGCATCGCATCCAGCACACGCGTGAGAATCTCGAGCGCTTGAAAGACCTGCGCGAAGAGATCGAGAAGCAGCTCACGCACCTGCAAAAGCAAGCCAAGGACGCGGAGCGTTACAAAAACCTCAAAGCCGAGCAGCGCAAGGTCAACGCGGAGCTTCTGGCGCTCCGCTTGAAGGCGTTGCGTACCGAAGTCGCGGCGCACGAGCACGAGTTGCGCGAGAAGCAGATCGCCTTCGAGGCTGCCGTTGCGGCCCAGCGCTCGGCCGAAACGTCGATCGAGAAGCTGCGCGTCGAGCTCGCCGATCGCAACGAGCGCTTCAGCGCCGTGCAGGGCAGCTATTACAGAGTCGGATCCGAGATCGCGCGGCTCGAGCAGTCGCTGCAGCACCGCAAGGACCTGATCCAGCGGCAGAGCGAGGACCTCGGGGACACGGACCAGCAGGTTGCGGAGCTCAACGCGCACATCGCGAGCGACAAGGTCGAGCTCGAGGAGCTCGAGCGCGTGCTCGGCGAGCTTGGGCCGGGGCTCGAAGAAGCCTACAGCGTACAGCGCACGTCGCAGCAAGAGTTCGAGCACGCAGAGCAGGTCATGGAGCAGGCGCGCCAGCACTGGGAGCGCGTCAGCGAGGAGCTTGCGACTGCCGAACGCTCCGTGCACGTCGAAGACACGCGGCTCGAGCAGCTCTCCGCGCAAGGGCAGCGGCTCGAGAAGGAGCAGCAGAAGAATCAGGACGAACGGCAAGCTCTGAGCTTCGCCGACGTCGAGGAAAAGCTCGAGGTGCTCGTCGGGCAGGAAGAGCGCCTCGGAGCGGCTTGCGAGAACGCGACGCGCGCGCTCGAATCCGTTTGGACGCAGATCCAACAGCTGCGCGAGCAGGAGAAGCGCGTTTCGACGCACCTCGACCAGCTGCGCGAGAACCTTCAGTCCGATCGCGGCAGGCTCACGTCGCTCGAGGCCCTGCAGGAAGGCGCTCTCGGTAAATCAACCGAGCAGGTCAATCGCTGGCTCGAAGCGCAAACGCTCGATGAGAAGCGCCGGTTGGCGCAAGACCTCGTTGTCGAGAGTGGATGGGAGAGAGCCGTCGAGACGGTGCTCGGCCCATACCTTCAAGCCGTGGGCATCGAGAGCATCGATCGCGTTGCCGGGTCGCTGGCGAGTCTCACCGAGGGCGGCATCACGCTCGTCGAGATGGATGGCCGTGCGGCCGCGCCGGCGCGCGCCGATACGCTGCTCAAGCACATGCAGGCGCCTGCAGCCGTCGCGTCGCTGCTCGTCGGTGTTCGCGCTGCCGGCTCGACGGCCGAAGCCATCGCGCGGCGCAATGAGCTTGCCGACGGCGAATCGTTCGTTACGCGCGAAGGCGTGTGGGTCGGGCGCCATTGGCTGCGATTGAACCGTAGCGACGATCCGCAAGTGGGCGTGATCGCGCGCGGTGACGAGATCAAACGCCTACGCGAGAGCGCGCAAACGGGCGCGCGCCGCGTCGAGGAAGTTGCCAAAGCGCTGGCCGATACGCGCTTCCAGCTCGAACGGCTCGAGGAAGCGCGCGCGCAAGCGCAAGTCGAAGCTACGCGCCGGCAAGATTTGTTTGCCGACACGAAGGCGAGGCTGGGTGCGACTCGCGTCGAGCTCGAGCAAGCGCGGCAGCGGGCCGCGGCGCTCGATCGCGCGGTCGCCGATCTCACGGCAGAGCAGCAAGCCCTGATCACGGCCGTCGAAGAGAGCCGGGCGCGGAGGGCGGCCGCCGTCGCGCGTCATGGGGAGCTTGCGGCGACGCGCGAGGGGTTCGATCAGCAGCGACGCGAGCAGCAAGAACGTCTGGCTGCCGCGCGCGCGACCGCGGAAAAGCACCGCGAGGAAGCGCAAGCCATCGCAATCAAAGTCGAATCGCGCCGAAGCTCGAAAGAATCGGCGAATGCGGCGCTGCTGCGAGTTCAGAGCCAGCTAGCCCATCTCTCGAAGCGGCAACAGGAGCTTCACGCCGCGGTTGCGGCGGCTGCCGAGCCGATGCGCGCGGACGAGCAGACGTTGGTCACGAAGCTCGACGAGCGCCTGATCGTCGAGGCGGACCTCGGCCAAGCGCGCACAGCCATGGACGAGATCGACGCTCAGCTGCGCGAGACTGAAGCGCAGCGAAACGATCGGCAGAACGCCGTCAACGAGATCCGCGAGCTCGCCGACAACGTGCGCCTGGCAGTGCGCGAGGCGCAAGTTCGCGCCGAAACCGTCGCGGAGCAGTTCGCCGCCACCGATTTCATCTTGGACGAGATTACGCTCGGGCTGCCCGCCGATGCGACGGCCGCCGTGTGGACCGAAACGTTCGAGACACTCGAGCGCAAGATCACGCGGCTCGGAGCGATCAACCTCGCCGCGATCGACGAGTTCCAAGAGCAGTCCGAACGCAAGAAATACCTCGACGCTCAGTTCACCGATCTCACGGAGGCGCTCGAGACGCTCGAGAATGCGATCCGCAAGATCGACCGCGAGACGCGAGCGCGCTTCAAGGAGACGTTCGACAAAGCGAACGACGGGCTTAGCCGCCTGTTTCCGCGTCTCTTCGGCGGCGGGCAGGCCTATCTCGAGATGGACGGCGAGGACGTGCTCGCCGCCGGCGTTACCATCATGGCGCGTCCGCCTGGCAAGAAGATCAGCACGATTCACTTGCTATCGGGCGGAGAGAAGGCGTTGACGGCCGTCGCGTTCGTATTTTCGATCTTCGAGCTGAACCCGGCGCCGTTCTGTCTCCTCGACGAGGTCGACGCACCGCTCGACGACGCGAACGTGGGGCGCTTCTCGCAGATCGTCAAAGAGATGTCCGAGCGGGTACAGTTCGTCATCATCACGCACAACAAGACGACGATGGAGACGATGCACCAGCTCTCGGGGGTGACGATGCAGGAGCCAGGCGTCTCGCGCATGGTCGCCGTCGATATCGACGAAGCAGTCCGACTCGCAGCGATGTAGTCGCTACTCGCCATGTGGGATTTGCGCTGGGTACTGTTGGGGCTGGGTGCCCTCGTACTAGTTGCGGTGTACCTGTGGAGCCGCGGCTTCGTGTCGCGGGACATGTTGCCGACGCTGCCGCGCCGCAAGGAGCGCACCGAGCCGATCATAAGCGAGCCGTCGCAGGGGACTGCGGCAACGGCTGCTGCTTCGTCCGAATCGCTCGTCCAAACGGTTTCCGAAGAGGAGAAGGCGCGCCCCGCACCGGATCGAATCGTGGCTCTGCGCTTGATTCCGCGTGGAGCCGAGCTTGCGGCCGAGCGCGCCGTGAGCGCGCTACGCAATGCCGGGCTCGAGCACGGGCGTTACGCGATCTTTCATCGGCAACTCGGCGCCAATCGCGAAGGCTTCAGCGTCGCGAGCCTCACCGAGCCCGGCTCGTTCGATCTCGACCGCCTGGGGGACAGCACGATTGCGGGCTTGAGCTTCTTCGTGGTGTTGCCGGGGAACGGCGATCCCGTTTCTCGTTTCGACGCCATGGTCGAAACGGCGCGCCGATTGTCCGTCGAGCTCACAGCCGATCTCTTCGACGAGCGCGGCAGCTCGTGGAGTAGCCAGCGCGAGCGTTATCTACGAGAAGAGCTCATCGAGTACCGGCATCAGTTCGAGCGCCGCTGAGGCGCAGGGCATGGAACGCTCGTCTTCCAGTGCGTCGAAAGTGAAATCGGAGCTCGACGCTCTGCGCCGCGCGATCGAGGCGCACAACTACGCCTACCACGTGCTCGACAGCCCCACGGTGCCGGACGCCGAGTACGACCGGCTGATGCGGCGGCTTCAGGAGATCGAGGCCGAGCATCCAGAGCTCGTCGCGCCCGACTCCCCGACGCAACGCGTCGGCGCCGAGAGACTGGAGGCTTTTCGCGAAGTCCGGCACGCGCGGCCCATGTTGTCGCTCGATAACGTATTCAATGACGCCGAGCTCGAAGCTTTCGACAAACGTGTGCGTGACCGTATCGGCGGAGGCGACGTCTCCATTGAGCGCGTGACCTATTGGGCCGAGCCAAAGCTCGACGGTGCAGCCATCAGCTTGCGCTACGAGCGTGGCGAGCTCGTGTTCGGCGCGACGCGCGGCGACGGTACGAGCGGCGAGGATGTCACGCACAACATCCGGACCATTCGGTCGATCCCGTTACGTTTGCGCGGGAAAAAACCGCCGGCGGTCTTCGAAGTGCGCGGCGAGGTTTTCATGCCGCGTGCGGGCTTCCTGGAATTCAACCAACGCGCGCTCGAGCGGGGCGAGAAGACGTTCGTGAATCCGCGAAATGCCGCGGCCGGTAGCCTACGGCAGCTCGATCCGCGTCTTGCAGCCTCGAGGCCGCTCGATGCCTTCTTCTACGCCCTCGGGGAAGTCAGCCACGAGGTCTTGCATGCTATCAAGCAGCAAAGCGCGCTCGTCGAGCTACTGGGCGACTTCGGCCTTCGCACGTGCCCCGATGTGTCGCTTGTCGAAGGCGTCGCAGGCTGTCTCGAATACTTCCGCCGCATCGGCGGCCAACGCGACGCGCTTCCGTACGACATCGACGGCGTCGTCTACAAAGTGAACAAGCTCGATTGGCAGCGCGAGCTCGGCTTCGTGTCTCGGGCGCCGAGGTGGGCCATCGCCCACAAGTTTCCTGCGCAGGAAGAGATGACGATCGTTCGCGGAGTCGAGTTCCAAGTGGGGCGCACGGGCGCTCTCACGCCGGTGGCGCGCTTGGAACCCGTGTTCGTCGGCGGCGTCACCGTGAGCAACGCCACGCTGCACAACATGGACGAGGTCGAGCGCAAGGATGTGCGCATCGGCGACACCGTCATCGTCCGCCGCGCGGGCGACGTCATTCCCGAGATCGTCGCCGTCGTAAGCGATCGTCGGCCGGCGGACACGGTGCCGGTCACGCTGCCGCGGAAGTGCCCAGTCTGCGGTTCCGATGTCGAAAGAGGAGAGGGCGAGGCCATCGCGCGCTGCGTCGGGGGCCTCGTGTGCCCGGCGCAGCGCAAGGAAGCGATCCGGCACTTTGCGTCGCGCCGCGCATTGAACATAGAGGGGTTCGGCGAGAAAGTCGTCGACCAACTCGTCGACAAGGGCATGGTGAAGACGCCGGCGGATCTCTATCGGCTGACAGTCGAACAGCTCGTCGACCTCGAGCGGCTTGGCGACAAGTCCGCGCAGAAACTCATCGCTGCAGTCGACAAGAGCAAGCAGACGACGTACGCGCGGTTTCTGTACGGGCTCGGCATCGCCAACGTGGGTGAAGCGACGGCGTTGGCGCTAGCGAACGAGTTCGGCGCCCTCGACGAGCTTCTCTCGGCCGATGAGGAACGCTTGCAGCAAGTGGCGGACGTCGGGCCCGTGGTCGCGACCGCAATACACGCGTTCTTTCATGAGTCGCACAACGTAGAAGTCATCCGCGCGTTGGTCGACGCGGGTATCGAATGGCCGCGCCCGCCCCCGAAGTCCCGTGACTTGCCGCTGCGCGACAAGACGTTCGTGATCACCGGCACGCTCCAGTCGATGACGCGCGACGAGGCAAAAGCGCGACTCCAGGCCCTCGGGGCCAAAGTAGCCGGGAGCGTCTCGAAAAAGACTACCGCGCTCATCGCGGGCGCAGACGCGGGATCGAAATTACAGGCGGCGCAGTCCCTCGAGATCGAGATATGGTCTGAGGAGCAGCTGCGTGCTGCCCTAGGAGAAACCTAAGTGCGCTCACAGGTTCAGGACGCTTTGCTGTCGGCGCTCGAAGCGATCTTGCGCCCGATCGTGAAGCTGCTACTGCAGTCCGGCGTCGGCTACTCCGAGTTCGTCTCCGTAGCGAAGTCGGTGTTCGTTCAAGTAGCGACCGACGACTACACGAAGCGGGGCCGTCCCGCCAACTTCTCCCAAGTGTCGGCGATGACCGGGATATCTCGCAAAGAGGTCAGCAAGATCCGCAAGCGCAAACCCGAAGAGAGATGGACGCCGAACATGGAGGCGAGCCCGATCAACACCATTCTTCATGAGTGGCACTTCGACCCGAACTTTTCGAATGGCGCGGGTGAAGCACATCCGCTTCCGTTTGAAGGGCCAATCAGCTTTACGGCGCTCATAGCAAAGTATGCTGGCGACATCCCTGCTGGCGCAGTTCGATCGACATTGCAGAAAGCTGGCATCCTTACGCAGGACGCAGCCGGTTTGATCCGCGTCACCCAGCAATACTTCTACTCTAGGACGTACGACGAGGACTTCATCAGGGGCCTCGCCTTCTCGCTGGGCAATCTCGGCTCGACCCTTGCCTTCAACGCGACCGTTCACCAAAGCCCCAGCCTGTCGAACCAGAAGAAGGGGGAGATCGCACGTCTCGAACGTGCGGTCTGGAGCGAGCACCTGAACAAGGACGGGGCCGGAAAATTCAAGGCGTGGATCGATACGGCTGCGACGCGCTTCTTGGAAGAGGCAAATCACTTGATCGGCGAGAACGAGTTGCCAAAAGACTTGTGGGCGTCCACGCAGCCACATGCGGTTGGCGTCGCGGTCTACTACTTCGAAGAAGACTGAAGAAGTCTGGTCCCCTCGCCAGTAAGCCCCTCTAGCGTAACGCGCTGATCTACCAAAGTTTTCGTGCTTGGTGTGCAACGCGCGCCAGGCGGCAAGACCATTTAGTTTGCGTCTGCAACTAATCGCGCGCGTCAGCAACTCCTTGACCTGGTTCTCGTTTGGGAACAAAATCCCCTAAAAGCACAATTATGTTGCGCCGAAAGACGTTCTGTTGAATCGGGGCCGCGTCGAACATGTTGTTGAATGCTACGCACGCCTTCAAGCGTTTGATTTCACTTGGCCGCAGTAACTTGCGCGACCAGCCAGAGATCCGTTCCTGTTTCAAGTCCGCAATTGGACCTAATGAGGTTTTTCATGCCGCGTAGTCCTGTTTCGACGTCACGTACGTTGACGACCGTAGCCGGCGCGGCAATAGGACTGTTCCTCGGCGCTTCCGCGCTTGCTGCGCCAGATGCGACTGATGCGTTGCAGGGCATGAGTGGCAGCAACGTTCGCGCACTCAGCGGCAGCAACGTTCGCGGACTCAGCGGCAGCAACGCTCGCGGGCTCAGCGGCAGCAACGCTCGCGGACTCAGCGGCAGCAACGCTCGCGGGCTCAGCGGTAGCAACGGTCGCGGGCTCAGCGGTAGCAACGGTCGCGGGCTCAGCGGCAGCAACGGTCGCGGGCTCAGCGGCAGCAACGGGCGTGGGCTCAGCGGTAGCAACGGGCGTGGGCTCAGCGGTAGCAACGGGCGTGGGCTCAGCGGCAGCAACGGGCGTGGGCTCAGCGGTAGCAACGGGCGTGGGCTCAGCGGCAGCAACGGGCGTGGGCTCAGCGGCAGCAACGGGCGTGGGCTCAGCGGCAGCAACGGGCGTGGGCTCAGCGGCAGCAACGGGCGTGGGCTCAGCGGTAGCAACGGGCGTGGGCTCAGCGGTAGCAACGGGCGTGGGCTCAGCGGTAGCTAC
>Ga0315912_10003638_pt1 | contig 15168 bp, 14 predicted proteins | sample VfabasoilMG_FD_204469 | JGI IMG/M metagenome (GOLD analysis project Ga0315912, IMG submission 204469) | Garden soil microbial communities collected in Santa Monica, California, United States - V. faba soil | ecosystem: Environmental > Terrestrial > Soil > Garden | place: USA: California... | reverse complement strand
GAGGCTTTCAAGAAATGTGATGTGATTATGGGCCCAACCGCGCCTTCAACCGCCTTCAAGGCGGGAGAGAAGGCGGATGACCCGGTCGCCATGTATCTGCAAGATGTTTACACGATTGCTACCAATCTGGCAGGCTTGCCTGGAATGAGCGTTCCCGCAGGATTCAGTAATGGTCTTCCTGTCGGGCTACAAATTATCGGTAATTATTTTGATGAGGCACGCATGTTGAATGTCGGACATGCTTATCAGCAAGTAACAGACTGGCATACACGCCAACCTGAAGGAATTGCATAATGGAATGGGAAGTCGTTATCGGGTTGGAAACCCATACACAACTTAAAACTAACACTAAAATTTTCAGTGGTGCGAGTACTGAATTTGGTGCGGAACCTAATACTCAAGCGTGCGAAGTGAGTATTGCCTTGCCGGGCGTATTGCCGGTATTGAACAAACAGGCAGTGGAATGTGCCATTAAATTTGGCCTAGCGATTGATGCTGAAATTGCTTCGTGTTCCGTGTTCGCACGTAAAAACTACTTTTACCCTGATTTGCCCAAGGGTTATCAAATCAGTCAATACGAGCTGCCCGTGGTGGGTAAAGGCAAAGTAACGATTCAAGTACCCGCTATCGGTAAAAATCCCGCTTATGAAAAAGTAATTAATATCACGCGTGCGCATTTGGAAGAAGATGCAGGTAAATCAGTACACGGCGCGGTCGAGGGCATGAGTGGCATTGATTTAAACCGTGCTGGTACGCCATTATTAGAGATTGTGACCGAGCCAGATATGCGCTCTGCGGCTGAAGCCGTAGCTTACGCCAAGAAATTACACGAACTGGTGCAGTGGATAGATATTTGCGATGGCAATATGCAGGAAGGCAGTTTTCGCTGTGATGTGAACGTTTCTGTACGTCCAAAAGGTACCGATAAACTGGGCACACGCCGCGAGATTAAAAACCTCAATTCGTTTAAATTCATGCAACAAGCGATTGAATACGAAACACGTTGGCAAATCGAGACGCTGGAAGATGGCGGCAAAATCGAGCAAGCCACAGTGCTATTTAACCCGGATACTGGCGAAACACGTTCCATGCGAAGCAAAGAAGAAGCCAACGATTATCGCTACTTTCCTGACCCGGATTTGTTGCCATTGGAAGTGACAGAAGCCGATAAGAAGCGCGTGCATGCGACCATGCCGGAATTGCCAGAAGCAATGAAAGCGCGATTTGAAGCGGATTTCGGTTTGAGCAGTTACGATGCGGCAACTTTAACTGCGAGTCGCGACATGGCGGATTATTTCGTCGCAACCGTCAATGCGGGCGCGGAAGCCAAACCAGCAGCGAATTGGTTGTTAGGCGCGGTTTCAGCCAAGCTCAATGCGGAAGAGAAAGGCATTGCCCAGAGCCCAATATCCACGCGAGTTCTGGCGGTATTGTTAAAAAGAATTCAGGATGGCACTGTTTCAAACAATGCAGCAAAACAAGTGTTTGAGGCAATGTGGGCTGTTGATGTTGATGTTGATGTAATTATTGAAAAACTTGGTCTAAAACAAGTTTCTGATAGCGGCGCAATTGAAGCGATTATTGATGAAGTGCTTGCTGCAAATGCCGCTATGGTAGCCGAGTTCAAAGCAGGTAAGGAAAAAGCTTTTAACGCGCTCGTGGGTCAAGCGATGAAAGCTTCAAAAGGTAAAGCTAACCCTACGCAAGTGAATGAAATTTTAAAGAAAAAACTAACGAGCTAATTAAGTTTTTATTTTTTTGAAAGTGTTTTGGAGTTTTGCAGTTTAGTTATTTCTGGGGCTGTCTGAGCAGTTTCAGGGTTAGTTTGAACTGGCGTAGGCAATGTTGTGGTTGTGCCATTAGCTTGTTTTAGTGCAATAAAACGTGCTTTTTCATCCGCAAAATGTTTACGTGTTTCTTCCATACTGAGTTTGCGTGCAGAGATTTGTTGGTCGAGCTTTGCTGATTCTGATTTTGCAAGCTTTAGTTCTTCGCTCAAATAAGGTGGGATTGGTTTATTGCGTTTTTGGATAAAATCAGCAGTTTTTTGATTGCGCGCAGCTCTAGCAATTACATTTTCTTTCTGGACAGTTAAGGCTTGTAGTGCTGCCTGATCCATCTGTAAATTACGATCACGTGCCAAGTCAATTTCTTCTTCTTTGGTGTATGAAGCAAGCAGAATGTTGTCTTTGCGCTGCGCCGCAAGTTTTTCTTGGTCTAGCTGCTCAGTAGTGGCATCAGATTTAACGTTGCGCTTTACTACAACGCCTTGATTATTCATTTCAGAATTATTGCGACCAGCTTCCTGCGCAGGGAGTTTGTCACCATAATGCGTCACACCTTGGCTATCCACCCATTTTACAATACGCTTGCCGCCACTAGTGTTAGTGCTTGCACCAGGTTCTTTACTTGCCGCATTTGCACTTGGTATAAAATATAAGCCAGCTAACAAAAGCCCAATAATTAGAATAATTGCATGAATTGTTAAAATTTTTGATTTAAACATAACGGTTAACAGCCGTACCTTTTACGATATTGCTGGATAGAAAGCAAACTGTGTGCCATTTCTTCTTTTTGTTGAATAAACTCTAATAAGTCAGTTAAATTAGCGATGGCACAAACTGGTATTTTGTTTTGATGTTCCACTTCTTGTACAGCAGAAAGCTCGCCCAAACCTTTTTCTTGACGATCTAAAGCAATACTCACACCGCATGCTTTTGCCCCATTAGAATTAATTAGCGCAACCGATTCACGGACAGATGTGCCAGCCGAAATCACATCATCAATGATTAAAACTCGACCCTGCAAAAGTGCGCCGACAACTGTACCACCTTCGCCATGATCCTTTACTTCCTTGCGATTGTAAGCATATGGCACATTGCGACCTTTGCGTGCAAATGCAATTGCGATACTTGCTGCTAACGGGATGCCTTTGTAAGCGGGGCCAAATAGCATATCGAATTGAATGCCTGATTTTTCGATGCTATTAGCGTAGAATTCGCCTAGCTTTAACAAACTTTCACCATCATTAAATAGGCCTGCATTGAAAAAATACGGACTCAAACGACCTGCCTTGGTTTTAAACTCGCCGAATTTAAGTACTTGCTTCTCAATGCAAAATTCGATAAAAGATTGTGACAAATTTGGGCTGACTTCTGACATAACCTGAGTGTGACCTAAATTAAATAGAAAGGTTTAAATGCGCATTATAACTGTGAATTTGAACGGAATACGTTCTGCTGCCAACAAGGGTTTTTTTGCGTGGCTACAAAAGCAAAATGCAGATGTGATTTGCATGCAAGAAGTGAAAGCCCAATTGACAGATCTGACCGAAGAGATGTTGGCACCTATTGGCTATTTTGGCTACTTTCATTTTGCTGAAAAAAAAGGTTATAGTGGTGTGGGTATTTATTCAAAAACTAAACCTGATGAGGTAATAGCGGGTTTAGGTATCGAAGATATCGATTCTGAGGGCCGTTACTTGGAGTGCAAATTTGGCAATTTAAGTGTTGTATCGCTATATTTGCCTAGTGGTTCCAGCGGGGAAGAGCGCCAGACTTTTAAATTCAGCGTCATGGCACGCATCATGCCACACTTGCAAGCACTGCAAGCCAGTGGCCGAGATGTTTTGGTGTGTGGAGATTGGAATATTGCACATCAAGAAATTGATCTAAAAAATTACAAAGGAAATAGAAAGAATTCAGGTTTTTTACCAGAAGAGCGTGCTTGGTTAACACAGTTGTTTAGCCAAGTGGGGTGGGTGGATGTATACCGAAAATTGCACCCCGATACTACAGATGCTTGTTATACGTGGTGGAGCAATCGTGGTGCCGCCTATGAGAAAAACGTGGGATGGCGTATTGACTATCAAATTGCTACACGAGGTTTGGCACAAAAAGCTGTTTCAGCCAGCATTTACAAGACAGAGCGATTTAGTGACCATGCACCACTTATTGTGAATTATATGCTTTAATGCAGTGTCGGCGAGCTTGTTGCTAAAGCGTTATAATGCCTGTCCTTTCAAATACTTAAGGTATTGAAAATTCGTTATTCTTATCTAGCCATTTGTATAACAGCCAGTTTATATGCCCCACATGCATTTTCTGGAAATAGTCAAACTACGCCAAAATCCACAGAATCCAGAATAGCCATTGATCCGGTCGATGATATTGGTAGCATTTACTCTGATATAGATATGCGGATGACGCTTGCTACCAAGCCAAATGAGCAAGCATGTAGTGGTGATGTCTGTGTATCGAATAAACTGTTTGATACTCAAGTTCAATTGCTTGGCCAGCGTTTAGCGCAATCGGCCTATTTAGTTTACCCAGAGCTTAAAAAAAATACACCTAATTTTGAATTTAGCGTAGCAGACAAAAAAGTGTTAGGAAGCGCATCTAACGCAAGTGGTAAAGTAGTTATTTTCCGTGGCGTGCAAAATCTAGATCTTGGCGATGAAGCCCTCTCTTTCTTGATTGCACGTGAAATGGGACATGTGATTGCGCATCATCACAAAAGTAATGCAAAAACCAAATTATTAATTTCAGCATTAGCAGCTGTTTTATTTCCTGCAGTTGGTATTTTAAGTGCTTCCAGTGCTGCTACTCAAGCGACTACCGCGACTAGTGTGTTTACTAGTGCCGCCTCTACGGCAACTTCTTATGTAGGCTCCGAAGTGGCGTTATCCAGAATTAAACCTGGTCAATTAACTGAGGCAGATGACGTTTCATTGTCTTTGCTAATAAATGAAGGATTGAGCATGCAAGAATTGGCGCAAGCTTTAGAATTTATTGTAGAAAATGAGGAAAGTACTGGTTGGGAGAAAGATTTGTATCAATCGATACATTATGTACGGAAACTTGCGGGTGAATCGAAGGAAACTAAAGTAGAGTTAGAGCCATTGCCCGAAGCAGATATGATTGCGGAAGGTAGTACAGATGCAAATGCTGAGCAAACAATTCAATCGAAGCAATCAGTACAGTCAGCACAGTCAGCACAAAAGCCTATTGAGGAACGTAAAGTGATTTTGATTACGAACGAGAGCCTTGCAGAGACTCGCAATCAGGCAAATAGTGCAAGTAAAAAGTCATTGTCTGGTGTGCCTGCAGTGAAAAAAAGCACGAGCAAAAAACCAATTGCGGTTAAAAATAAAAGCAAACCATTGTCTAAATCTAAGAAAACAAACTCAAAAGTAGTTAAAAAATCTCCGGCCAAAAAGCTGACTAAAGAATTAAAAAAGTCTAAATCAAACTAACTCAACGATTTAAAGGTTTATCGTTTTCTTTTATGCTGTCCCAAGGTGCAACTTTTATTAACAGTAACATGCCGGGAATGGCAATGATAAAACAAAAAATAAAGAAATTCTTCCAACCCATATTCTCAACTAAGTAACCCGTTGCGGCATTGGCAAAAGTGCGTGGTACAGCAGCTAGGCTGGTAAATAAAGCAAATTGCGTGGCTGTATAAAGCGGGTGTGTGGTATGAGCGATATAGGCCACAAATGCGGTTGTTCCCAGTCCTACACCTAGCGCTTCTATACCAATGACCAGTGCAAGTAAAATTGGGTTGTACCCAACACTAGCGAGCCATGCGAAGCCTAAAATAGCAATCATTTGCACGGCGCCGAATATCCATAACGCTCGGTTAATCCCCAATCTGACCATCCAAACACCACCCAATAATCCACCAATGACACTCGGCCATAAGCCTGCATTCTTGGCAATCAAGCCTATTTCGGTTTTACTAAATCCCATATCTAAATAAAACGGCGTAGCTAATGCTGTTGCCATGCTATCCCCTAGTTTGTAGAAGAATATGAACGCCAATATAGTAAAAGCGCTTGCTAAGCCATTGCGATGAGTAAATTCGTTGAAGGGTTCGATTACAGCGGCTTTTAGGGTTTTTGGTCGGCCATTTTTCAGCATGGGTTCGGCGACTAATAAAGTCATAACAATGCCGGGTAGCATGAATAGTGCAGTGATAATGAATACACTGCTCCATGTCATATGATCCGCTAAGATTAACGAGAGAGAGCCCGGAATCAAGCCTGCAATCTTATAAGCATTTACATGTACCGCGTTGCCTAGGCCAAGTTCACTATCAATTAGAAGTTCGCGGCGATAAGCATCTAGAACGATATCTTGAGAAGCGCTGAAGAAAGCGACGACAGCAGCAAGGTAAGCAATCGCCCAAATATCGAGTTGAGGATTAAAGGCACCAAAGATTGGGATAGAAACAAGTAATAAAATCTGTGAAATCAGTAGCCAGCCGCGTCTCCGGCCGAGTGGCGGCGCAAAGCGGTCAAAAAACGGCGCCCATAAAAATTTCCAGGTGAAAGGTAAATTGATTAAAGCGAATAATCCTATCGCTTTTAAATTGACACCTTCAGAGCGTAACCACGCGGGCAGTAAGCTGATTAAAATATACAGCGGCAGACCAGAGCTAAAGCCGGTGAATATACAAATGAGCATTTTTTTGCTCATAAGTGATTGCCAAACGGAATTTTGTGAAGTCACTAGTTAGCTTTTAAACAATACTTTTCAATCGGTACATTGCTAAACTACCTAGCAAATTGGGCATAAAATTCACAGATTTTCCTTCGGTAATTACACTGCGTTCTAAGATTAAAATTTTGTATTTTTTACAAAATATTTCGAAATCTTCGATTGTGCAAAGATGCACATTGGGTGTATCAAACCATTGATATGGTAAAATCTTGGAGACAGGCATACGTCCACCGGTGATTTGTATACGGTTGCGCCAATAACCAAAATTAGGGAAAGTGACAATGATTTCACGCCCTACTCGCAACATCTCCTGTACAATTTCTTCAGTGTGGTGCATGGCTTGTAAGGTTTGTGAGAGAATGACCGTATCAAAAGATTGATCTTCAAAGCCAGATAAGCCATCTTCTAAATCCATTTGAATCACATTGATGCGAGCTTGTTGGCAAGCCAACCAATTGACATCATCTTTTTCTACACCATAGCCTTTTACTTCCAAACTGTCGCGCAAATAAGTAAGCAAAGCCCCATCGCCACAACCTAAGTCCAATATCTTTGTGCCAAAGCTTACCCATCCGGCAATGATTGCAAAATCTTGTCTAAATTTTGTAACTGAATTTGTAATATTTACATTATTAGTCATCATTAGACCTGAATATTACTTAAATAAGTACGTAAAATTTGGTGATAGTGCGCATCTGGCATTAAAAATGCATCATGCCCATGTGCGGCGGTAACTTCGGCATAACTCACTGTCAGTTCATTATCCAGCAATGCTTTCACAATTTCGCGCGAGCGCGCAGGCGAGAAACGCCAATCACTGGTGAATGAAACCACCAGAAATTGCGCTTTAACATTTGCCAGCGCTTTGCTTAAATCTCCACCAAAATTGAGCGCGGGATCATAATAATCCAGAGAGCGTGTCATGCGTAGATAAGTATTAGCGTCAAATTCGCCTGCGAATTTATCGCCCTGATAGCGCAAATACGATTCCATCTCAAACTCTACATCAAAGCTGTATTTAATTGTATCTTGCAGCTTACGGCCAAATTTTGCACCCATCGCGTCATCACTCAAATAAGTGATGTGTCCCAGCATGCGTGCGATACGCAATCCTCGATGTGGCACAGTTTTGTGCGCGTAATAATCACCACCGTGAAACTCCGGGTCGGTGATAATCGCTTGGCGTGCCACCTCATTAAACGCCATATTCTGTGCGGTGAGGTTGGGTGCTGCCGCAATCACAAGCGCGTGTCTGATACGCTCGGGGTAGGTAATCGTCCATTGTAGTGTCTGCATGCCGCCCAAGCTGCCGCCAACTACTGCAGCAAGTTGTTTAATGCCTAGATAATCTGCAAGCCGTGCCTGCGCATTCACCCAGTCTTCTACGGTGACGATGGGAAATTTTGAGCCCCATGGTTTTTTGGTTTTAGGGTTGATGGTATTGGGACCAGAGCTGCCATGGCAGCCACCCAAGTTATTCACGCCAATCACAAAAAATTTGTTGGTGTCTAGGGGTTTATTGGGGCCAATCAGATTATCCCACCAGCCTGGATATTTATCGTCCTCAGAATATTTTCCTGCAACATGATGTGTGCCGGAGAGCGCGTGGCAAATCATAACTGCATTCGATTTGTCCGCATTCAATGTGCCATAAGTCTCATAAACAAGGTCGAATTGCGGTAATACCACGCCGCTTTTCAGTGTAAGCGGTTCACTAAAATGCGCGATTTGTGCAGCAACGATGCCAACGGAGTTATTTTCTTGCATAGCCCCGATTATACTATGTGTTTTAAAAATTCAAGTAGCGCGAATTGGCTTCAAACCTTTACCAGAATTTATTTGAGAGACTAGCAGGGGTAAATCCTTTACAGAATTAATCATAAAATTGGGTTTAACGGGCGACGCCGCAGCATACTCTTCGCGATATTTTCCTGTGCGTACAAGCACGCTTTTGATGCCGACAGCTTGCGCACCGCCAATATCAGAATCAATGTCGTCACCAATCATTAACACCTCATTGACATTCAGGCACATATCGGCAATTGCGATATCAAAAAAATCGGCAGAAGGTTTCCCGATAATCATTGCAGTTGTGTTGCTGGCATATTCCAAGGCGCTAACAAATGCGCCAATATCCATTTGCAGGCCACGTTCGGTCTGCCAAAAGCGGTTTTTATGGATGGCAATCAATTTTGCGCCACGCATTAAGCTGGCAAAAATTTCATTTAGCATTTGGTAAGTCCAGGCATCACCAATATCGCCAATCACAATATAATTTGCTTTGGTGTCCGATTGCGCAAAGGCAGAAAAATCTTCTTTAACATTATCGGCAAGCAGTAAGCGGCATATCGGATTACCTTGCGATTTTAAATAATTCAAGGCGGCTTGCGGTGCACTAATTAGTTCTTCACGCCCAATATTAAAGCCTAAATTGCGCATTTTTGCTTGTAGCGCATTTACAGAAAGCGTGCTGGTATTGGTTACAAACCGGCATATTAATTTTTGTTTGCGTATCTTTTCTACCGCTTCAATCGCGCCATCAATCGGGGCGTTGCCAGTGTAGAGGACGCCATCTATATCAAATAAAATACCTTTGACTTTACTGGTCTTTTCCATAAATAACCTCCTGCTATTCAAGGATGGTATTGAATACCGACAATATCTATTAAGCAAAATTCATACTACTTAAAAAGCTTAATCTTTAGTGAATTTAAGGTTTGAGTTGACCTAAGGTAACGCGCATGATATTTGCCAAATCTTTCGTAGTTTCAATTTCACTAAAACCTGCTTTTTTCAACAAAGCAGTCACATGCTCAGCTTGATCATAACCATGCTCCAGCAGCAGCCATCCATGAGGGTTGAGATGATGTGGCGCATCGCTAATAATTTGCTTAATATCATCCAGCCCGCCAGCGCCAGAAACCAAAGCAGAGACTGGCTCAAAGCGCAGATCACCTTGCGTTAAATGTGCGTCATTTTGTGCGATATATGGTGGATTGCTCACAATCACATCAAATTTTTTATCATTTAAAGCTGAAAACCAATTGCTTAAAATAAATTCTATGTTAGAAATTTCTAAATTTTTTGCGTTCCCAATTGCTACATCCAGCGCGGCTTGTGAGGCGTCTGCCGCATAAATAAAGGCCTGTGGACGATGTTTGGCAATCGCCAGCGCAATCGCGCCTGTACCTGTACCAAGGTCTAATATGGTGGATGGCTTAGTTGTTGAAATTTTAGCTAAAGCGGTTTCTACCAATGTTTCGGTATCAGGTCGTGGAATCAGTGTATCGGGGGTAACTTTGAGATTGAGTCCGTAAAACTCACGATAACCCAAGATATAAGCAATCGGTTCGCCATTTAATCGACGATTTACGAGTGCTCTGTAGGCCGCATGGGTATTGGGCTCCAAGGCATCGTTTTCATGCGTAATTAACCATGCACGATTCACATTAAGCGCATGTTGCAATAAAAGTTGTGCTTCTAACTTTGCTTCGTTGGCGCTAATATTTGCAAGAGTAATTTGAGTTTCATGCAATAGCGCCTGAATGTTCATGTCCGGCTTTCCACGACTTTAGTTATCTTCACCTAAACTCGCGAGCAAATCTGCCTGGTGTTCTGCCGCCAATGCGCCTATCAGCTCATCCATATCGCCTTCGGTAATCGCATCGATTTTATAGAGCGTGAGATTGATGCGGTGGTCAGTGATACGGCCTTGCGGGTAGTTGTAAGTGCGAATGCGCTCGGATCGGTCGCCAGAGCCAATTAAATTGCGGCGCTCAGTCGCGATTTTGCTATTCTGCTCGTCCACCTGTTTGGCTTTGATACGTGCGGCAAGCACCATCATGGCTTGTGCTTTGTTGGCGTGCTGACTACGTCCATCCTGACATTCCACCACAATGCCGGTCGGCGCGTGGGTAATGCGCACCGCGGAATCGGTTTTGTTAATGTGCTGACCGCCAGCACCACTGGCGCGAAATGTATCAATGCGAATATCAGCGGGATTGATGACGACATCACTCACTTCATCTACTTCTGGCAGAATGGCAACGGTACAGGCGCTGGTGTGAATGCGGCCTTGCGTTTCGGTATCAGGCACACGCTGTACGCGGTGGCCGCCGGATTCAAATTTCAATTTTGAATAAGCACCAAAACCTTCAATCTTGGCAATGATTTCTTTGTAGCCGCCCACTTCGCCTTCGTTGGCGGAGAGCACTTCTACTTTCCAGCGTTGGCGCTCGGCATAGCGTGAATACATACGGAACAAGTCACCCGCGAATAAGCCGGATTCATCGCCCCCTGTCCCTGCGCGAACTTCCAGAATAATATTGCGTTCATCATTCGGGTCTTTAGGTAGCAGCAGTTTTTGTAATTCAATATCAATCTCGTCATGACGTTTTTTTGCAGCCTCGATTTCTTCTTGTGCAAATTCCTTCATTTCCGGGTCAGCGAGCATTTTTTGCGCCTCGGCCATGTCGGCCTCGGTTTGCGCATAAGCACGATATTGCTCGACGATTGGAGTAATTTCAGCATGCTCTTTGGTGAGTTTGAGGTAATTATCCATGTTGTCCGTGATGCCCTCAGAGGCCATCAAACGGTTAATTTCGTCTAGACGCTCGCTCAAATTAGCAAGCTTGGTAATCATGCTGGGTTTCATTTAATTCTTAATTTGATAGATATGACGAAGTAATTGTTCTAAACGCGCGTGTTCATCGCCATGCGTCTGGTTGAGCGCGTGGCTAGGTGCATGCAGAAATTTGTTGGTAATCGCTAAGCTCAAGGTTTCCATCACTTTGTCGACACTTTCACCTTTTTGCAGCAGTTTAAGTGCTTTTTCCAATTCGGCCTTGCGGGTAGATTCTGCTTGATCGCGTAATGCCTTGATAGTGGGCACGGAATCACGTTTCTTTAGCCAATGCATAAAGCTCTCAACGCGGGCAGCAACAATCATCTCGGCATTAATGGCTGCTTCCTGACGGTTTATCATGCCATCCGAAACCACTTGTGCAAGGTCATCAACCGTGTATAGAAATACATCATCCAATTGCGCTACTTCTGGTTCGATATCCCGCGGAACAGCTAGGTCGACCATGAACATGGGGCGATGACGACGTGCTTTAATAGCACGTTCCACCATCCCTAAACCGACAATCGGCAACTGACTCGCGGTGCTGGTAATCACAATATCAAACTCGGCAAAGCGTTCAGGCAGGTCATTGAGTAAGATAGCCTGACCACCAATTTTTTCAGCTAAATGAGTCCCGCGTTCAATGGTGCGATTTGCAATCGTCATAGATTTTGGTTTTTGCGCGGCAAAATGGTCTGCACACAGATCTATCATTTCGCCAGCACCAATGAACAACACATTTTGATGCTTAATATCGCCAAAAATACGCTGTGCTAGTTTAATTGCCGCCGCCGCCATGGAAATCGAACTTCCGCCAATATCGGTATTGGTGCGTACTTCTTTTGCGACTTCAAAAGTGCGTTGAAATAATTTGTGCAGATTTGTGCCCAGCGTGCCCGCTTCCTGGGCGATTTTGACCGACTGTTTGAATTGCCCCAGTATTTGTGGTTCGCCAAGTACCATGCTATCCAAGCCGGAAGCTACTCTGAAAGCATGCTTGACGGCATCTTGATTGCTTAAGGTGTAAGTGTAAGGCTGCACGTTGGCAGTGTCTAATTTGTGATAGTGTGCCAGCCAATCTACAACAGGTTCAGCATGTGATGATTGCACGTAAATCTCGGTACGGTTGCAAGTGGATAAAATCGCCGCCTCGGCTGCGTTTTGTGCGGTTAAATCGCTAAGGGCCTCACGCAAGTTCTCATTGCTAAACGCTAAGTTTTCGCGAATGGAAATGGGAGCGGTGGTGTGATTCACGCCAATGGTATAAAGCTGCATAGGTGTAATTTTCGCGTATTGCTTTATCTTAAGCAAGAAGCATATGTTAAAACAACAATTTGGCGTTAAAATAACGGTTTAGATTAATGATGACTGTAATGTTAGGAACCTTTCATGAGTAAAACTTTTAGAATTGCCCCAAGTATCCTTTCTGCCAATTTTGCCAAGCTTGGACAAGAGATTGAAGACGTGATTTTATCAGGTACCGATATCGTGCACTTTGATGTGATGGATAACCATTTTGTGCCGAATTTAACGATCGGACCATTAGTATGTGAATCAATCCGTGAGATCTCTAAAAAAGTGGGTGCGATTATTGATGTGCATCTAATGGTAGAGCCAGTTGACCGCATCATTCCTGATTTTGCGAAAGCAGGTGCGAACATCATCACGTTTCACCCGGAAGGCTCGACACATATTGACCGTAGTTTGAATTTAATCCGTGATTCCGGCTGTAAATCCGGTCTTGTGTTTAATCCGGCTACGCCTTTGGCCTATTTGGATTATGTAATGGATAAGGTGGATATGATTCTATTGATGTCAGTGAACCCTGGGTTTGGCGGACAAAAATTCATTCCTAGCACTTTGGGCAAGTTGAAAGAAGCGCGTGCCAGAATTGATGCCTACACTAAAGAAAGCGGCCGCGAAATTTGGCTGGAAGTGGATGGTGGTGTGAATGCGCAAAATATCGTAGAAATCGCGCGGGCAGGTGCAGATACGTTTGTTGCTGGTAATGCGATATTTACTAAAGGTTTGGATACAGATAAAAACCGCTACAACACAATTGTGTCGGAAATTCGCGCTTCACTCGCTACAGTTTAGCTATGAAGTTTGGGGTAAAAGCCGTCATGATTGATCTTGACGGTACATTAGTACACACTGCTCCAGAGATTGCGGTTGCTGCAAATCATATGCTAGCTGACCTAAATTTGCCTACATTACATTTGGAACTGATCGAAAGTTATATCGGTAATGGCGCTCAAGTGTTGATAAAACGTTGTTTAGCCGCAACACATGACACTGAACCAGAAACGACGCTATTTCATCGTGCAGAGCAGCTTTTTTTTGAGCATTATACAAACAATGCGGCAGAAAGTATGCCTTATTCCGGTGTGAAGGATGGCCTTCGGTCCTTATCTGATGCGGGTTTCAGGCTTGCCTGTGTGACCAATAAACCCGCAATGTTCACGTTGCCATTATTAGAAAAAAGTGGCTTACATGATTTTTTTGAGATTGTAGTTTCTGGCGACACGCTCGCAAAAAAGAAGCCAGACCCTATACAACTACAGCATATTTGTGCAGAATTCGATGTGCCGATAATTGAGGCATTGCTTGTAGGTGATTCAGTCACGGATATTGAAGCGGCTAGAGCGGCCGGTTGCTATATTGTGACTGTGCCTTATGGGTATAATCAAGGCAAGTCGCTGGATACGACGTTGGTTGATGCAACAATAGACGATTTAACTGAATTAACAGGACTATTAACGTTAGTGTAAAAATATGATTTTTCTAATTAATGATTTTCTGAGCTGGCGTCGTTGGCGTAGCTAAAAATAAAGCGAGCCGGTATTGGCACGCCAAAAACGTGGGCAGTTTGAATGAAAACACTACCACACACAGAAAATAATGATTAGGAAAAATGATGTTTACCACGATTAACAAAAACGAATTTAATGCATTAGCCGCACAAGGCTACAACCGCATACCTCTGGTGCTAGAGACGTTTGCTGATCTTGACACACCGCTTTCACTCTACCTCAAACTTGCTAATGTGCCGTTCTCTTATTTATTGGAGAGCGTGCAAGGCGGCGAACGTTTTGGGCGCTATTCGATTATTGGCCTGCCAGCCAAGACACGCATTGTGGCAAATGGGTTTACTGTGCAGGTTTTGCAAAATGAACAAATCATTGAAACGCAAGAAAACACGAACCCTTTAGATTTCGTTAAACAATTTCAAGCACGGTTCAAAACTCCTCCAGCTCCAACGGGTTTGCCTCGTTTCACAGGCGGGTTAGCCGGATATTTTGGCTACGAGACGATTCGTTATATCGAAAAACGGCTTGCTAGCACGAATAAGCCAGATGTAATTGGTGTACCGGATGTATTGCTGATGGTGTCAGAAGAAATTGCAGTGGTGGATAATCTAAGTGGTAAATTATACTTTATTGTGTATGCAGACCCAGCTGTAGTGAACGCTTACGAGCAAGCATCAGAGCGCCTCCTGAGTCTGGTTAGATTATTACGGAAATCGGTTGAGATTCCACAAGCCCAGCCCATGCCATTATCTACAGCAATTTCAGAATTTGGTGAAAACAACTTTAAAGTTGCAGTTAAAAAAGCGCAGCAATACATTTTGGATGGTGACATTATGCAAGTCGTATTATCGCAGCGCATGTCGCAGGATTTTACTGCACCGCCATTATCGCTTTATCGTGCTTTGCGTAGCCTAAACCCGTCACCTTATATGTTCTACTACGATATGGGCAATCATCATGTGGTTGGCGCTTCGCCAGAGATTCTAGTACGTTTGGAGAATGATACTGTGACTGCACGTCCGATCGCAGGTACGCGTCCTCGGGGAAAAACACGTGAGCAGGATCTGGCGCTGGCTGAAGAACTATTGGCAGACCCCAAAGAGCGTGCAGAACACGTACAATTGATGGATTTGGGACGCAACGATATTGGGCGTGTCGCACAAACGGGCACTGTAAAAGTGACGGATAATATGATGATCGAGCGTTACTCACATGTGATGCATATTGT
>Ga0315912_10003637_pt1 | contig 15169 bp, 17 predicted proteins | sample VfabasoilMG_FD_204469 | JGI IMG/M metagenome (GOLD analysis project Ga0315912, IMG submission 204469) | Garden soil microbial communities collected in Santa Monica, California, United States - V. faba soil | ecosystem: Environmental > Terrestrial > Soil > Garden | place: USA: California... | reverse complement strand
GACGGCGGCGGCGACGCGTGGCTGCCGAATCCGCTGGATGCCGGTCCCGAACAGGTGAGCTTCGGCGCCTGGGCGCGGCTGCTGAACTTCAAGGCGGATCACCGCAAGGTGCTGATCGCCGACGACGGCCGCGGCGGCATCACCGGCATCGTCACTTCGCTGAATCCGCACGACGCCAGCAACCTGCATTCCAACGTCGCGCTGCAGGTATCGGGACCGGCGCTGTTGCCGCTGCTGGAAAGCGAGCTGGCGATCGCACGCGACTCGGGCTGGAGCGGCGAATGGGAGCCGCCGGCACCGGCGCCCTCGAAGCCGGTGGCCAATCCGGCCGAGGCGGCGCACCTGCAGGTGTTGACCGAACACGAGATCGGCGCCGCCATCGAGCGCAATTTCGCCGGCGCGCGCGCCGGCGACAGCATCGACATCGCGATGTTCTACCTGTCCGATCGCGACGTCATCGAGGCGCTGCTGGCCGCGGCCAAGCGCGGCGTCAGCGTGCGCGTCATCCTGGACCCGAACAAGGATGCGTTCGGCCGCGAGAAGGACGGCATTCCCAACCGCTCGGTAGCCAGCGAGCTGGCAGCCGCCTCGGACGGCGCCATCAAGGTGCGCTGGTTCCGCACCCACGGCGAACAGTTCCACACCAAGTTCGTGGCGCTGCGAACCCAGAACGAATACTGGTTCACGCTCGGCTCCGCCAACCTCACGCGGCGCAATATCGGCGCATACAACCTCGAGGCGAACGTGGGCGTCAGCGTGCCGCCGGCGTCGGAGCTCGCCGGCACCATCAACGCCTGGTACGAGATGCTCTGGACCAACAAGGGTCCGCCCGATCTCGAATACACCGCGGAATTCGGCGCCTACGCCGATCCGGCGCAGGGCACGTACTGGCTCTATCGCCTGATGGAAGCCTCGGGGCTCTGTACGTTCTAACGCGTCGCGGCCGCTTCCGCCGCGAGCGCCTCCGCGAGCTTCCGTTCGAGCTCGGCCACGGAGGTCGCGGTGGCCGCCTCGAACGCCGCCACCACCGCGGCGAGACGATCGTCGCCGGCCGCGGCCGCACCCGCCGCCGTGAAATTCGCCAGCAGCGCGCGATCGCGATGCCTGCCGAACGTGCAATCGAGCACCACGTGCGCGGTGGGATTGCGGGCACCACCGTTGTAGTCGGCCTCGAAACGACTCAAACCACAGCGCAGGTTGTAGTGCGGCGCGTATGGCGTGGCATCGTCGAACACCGCCGGAAACATGCCGCTGCCACGCAGCTGATCGACCAGGATGCTCTCCAGCAGATCCGGGGCCGGCGCCGCCCAGCGCGACGCCGCGTAGAAATCGAAACGCCGCTCGGAGCGCAGCAGCACGATGTGGTCCGAATCCAGCCCAGGCCCCGCTTCCGGCCGCTGCACGCGCAGACTGCCGGCGGTGGGTGCCGCCGCGGTCGCCGTCGCCGTTGCCGGGGGCAGCCGCAGCACGTAGGTTTGCGGCGCGGGAATCGTGGTCTCGAGCAGGCCGCCGCAGCCCGTGAGCGCCAGCGATCCGCAGGCCACCATCAACGCGCTGAACCTCATTTCGGAATCTCCACGCCGCGATAACTCGGCTCGTACAGCAATTGCGAGGGATCGGATTTCAGGCTGCGCGAGAGTTCGCGGAATTCCTGCGCCGCCTGGCGGCTGTCGCGCAGCAGGCGTTCCATCTCAGGCAGGCTGTCACGCAGGAACAGGCCGAGGTCCTCGCGGTGCTCGCTCATGAGCTTGTCGAGATTGGCGGTGGTGCTCGCCAGGTTCTCGGAGATCGTGCGCAGCCGCGCAGTGGCCGTGGCGAGGTCCGGCCCCGCGGTTTCCATGAGCGTGCGGGCGCCGGCCGCCGCGGTGCGCACGTCGGCGATGGCCACCTTGAGCTGGGCCACCGCCTCGGCGGCGTCCTGCAGCGTCTGCGGCAGCGAGGCCGAGGATTTCTCGATGTTCTTCATCGTCGTCGTGAACGCGGCGATGTTCTCGTCGGACAACACGCGCGCGGCGCGATCCGTGATCTCGGCCGCGCGCCCGACCAGGTCCGGGAGGCTGGCGAGGAACAGGTCGAAGTTGGATTGCACCGAGTCGATGACCGGGTATTGCTCGCTCGGCACCGATTCCATCCTGCGCTTGGGATCGGCGTCGGCCAGCAGGTCGATGTACAGCAGGCCGGTCACGCCCTGCAGCGACAGGGACGCCAGCGTCTCCTTGGAGATCGGCGCCTGCGAATCGATGTCGGCGATGACCTGTACGCGGTTGGAGGCGCGTTTGTCGATCCGGATGGCCACCACGCGCCCGACCTCGACGCCCAGGTAACGTACCGTGCTGCCGCGGCTCAGGCCCGAGACGCTGCCCTCGAAATAGATCTCGTAGCGCTTGTAGTCGCGCGCATCGGAGCTGCCCGCGTACCAGTAGACGAACAGGCCCGCCATCGTGGCGATGAGCAGCACGAAGGCGCCGACCGCGGTGTAGTTAGCCTCACGTTCCATGCGCCGTCCCCTGGCCGAACCGCAGCGCGCGTTCGCCATGAAAATAGGCCTGGATCCACGGGTGTGGATTGCGGGTGATGCCCTCGAGGCTGTCGCTGGTCATCTTACGGTCGATGATCACCCCGACACGATTGCAGGTTCTGAAGATGGTGTCGAGATCGTGCGTGATCATGATGACGGTGAGCCCTAGCTGCTGGCGCAGGTCCATCAGCAGCTCGTCGAAGGCCGCCGCGCTGATCGGGTCGAGGCCGGCGGTGGGCTCATCGAGCATCAGCAGCGCGGGATCCAGGGCCAGCGCCCGCGCCAGCGCGGCGCGCTTGATCATGCCGCCCGACAGCTGGGAGGGATATTTGCGCCCGGCCTCGTCCGGCAGGCCCACTAGCCGCACCTTGAGCATCGCCAGCTCCTCGAGCGCGCGCGCCGGGAGCTGCAGGTGCTCCAGCATGGGCAGCTGCACGTTCTGCAGTACGGTGAGCGAGGTGAACAGCGCGCCCTGCTGGAAGGTGACCCCGTAGCTGGCCTTCATCTTGCGCAGCTCGCCGACGCTCAGCCGGTTGAGAACGCGCCCCTGCAGGCGCACCTCGCCGCCCTGCGGGCGCTGCAGGCCGAGGATCGAACGCAACAGCACGGATTTGCCCGAGCCCGAACCGCCGACGATGCCGAATACCTCGCCGCGCTCGACGGTCATGTCGAGGCCGTCGTGCACGATCTGCGCACCGAAGCGGTTCACCAGGCCGCGGACTTCAACCAATGCTTCGCTCATATGTCGAGCAGCCAGAATGCCACCGCGAACAGCGCGTCCGCGAGTAACACCAGGAAAATGGACTGGACCACCGCGGTGGTGGTGAGGCGGCCCAGCTCACGCGACGAGTCGCGCACCTGCAGGCCGCGATACGTCCCGGTCAGCGCGATCAGCAGCGCAAATACCGGCGCCTTGATGATGCCCACCCAGAACGTAGTCGAAGCGATCGAGTCCTGGGCGCGTTCCATGAACAGCACCAGCGGCATGTCGAGCAGAAAATGGCACAGCAGCGCACCACCCGTCAGGCCGACCAGGTCCGCCACCACCGTGAGCAGCGGCAGGGCAATGACCAGGCCGATCACGCGCGGCAGCACCAGCACCTCGTGCGGATCCACGCCGATGGCATGCAGCGCGTCGACCTCCTCGTTCAGCTTCATGGCGCCGATCTCGGCGGCAAACGCACTGCCGCTGCGGCCCGCAACAATAATGGCGGTGAGCAGCACCGCGAGCTCGCGCAACACGCTGATGGTGATCAGGTCGACGACGTAGATCTCGGCGCCGTAGGTGCGCATGTACTGCGCCGCGATGTACGCGATGATCACCGTGATCAGGAAGGCGATCAGCGAGGCGATGGGAATGGCGGTGAGGCCGGTGTCGTAGACGTGCCGGGCGATCGACGTCGGCCGCATGCGCCGCCAGCTGGTGGCGGAGCGCAGCCACGTCACCGTGGTATGGCCGAGAAAATCCAGCGCGGCCTTCACGCTCACCAGGCGGCGCGTGACCTGCTTGCCGAGCGCGCTCACCGGCTCGAAGGTGGGCTCGGAGGACGATGGCGGTGCGGCGTGCACCTTGCCGGCGAGCGTCGATTCGATGAGCTCGACCTGGCCCGGCACGGCACCCTCGAACGCGACGCTGAGCCCGGCGGCTTCGGCCGCCTTGAGCCATTCGCGCAGCCGCCAGGCGCCGGCCAGGTCCAGCGTCACCGACTCCGGCACCAGTACGCGCAGGGCGCTGGCACCCGCGAACGACAATCCCGCGAGCTCGGCGTCGATGCCGGGCATGTCGACGCCGCGCCAGCTCCGGGCGAGCTCCGCGTCCAGGGTATCGTCGGTTCGGCTGAGGTTCAGGTACATCAGGCCAGGGGATTCGCTAACTAACCACCAGTTTGCCACGCCGGAGCTCGTGACCGTCGGGCGGACCGAACTTCTCCCAAAAGGGCGCGAGGGCGAAGCGTTCGACGATGCCCTGGAAGCGGGCGTCCTGCCGGAAAGGCGCCATCTCCCGCAGCCACCAGAAACTCCACAGGCCGCCGAGCATGTCGAATCTGGCGAAACGCCGCAGCGACTCCTCCTGCAGCTCGTAAGCCTGGTCGAGCGCGCCGAGGTGCGTATACCAGACGAGCATGCGGCGATTCAGGATCTCGTTGAATTCGGGCTCGCTGATACGCGCGCGAAAGGCGTCGAGCGCCCGCGTGGCCGCCGCGCGTTGCGACGGATCGCCGATCGCGCGGTACACCGCGCGCACGACGTCATCGCTGCCGTGCGCGCGCTGCGCCGGCAAAGAGCCCGACAGGTGAGCCTCGACGGCCGCGTCGAGCCGGCCGGCCCGCACCTGCAGCGTGCCGAGCACATCCGTCATCGGACCGGCCTGCACGCTCGCACCCATGTCGATGGCCAGCCGCGCGCTCGCCAGCGCGTCTTCGTCCCGGTCGACCATGGTCTCCGAGACCGCCACGTTCATGATCACCGGAACCCAGGCGGGCGCCAGGTGTTTGGCCGTCAGCATGGTCTCGTAGTAGCGCCGCCGGTACCCCGCCGTGGCCAATACCAGCATGGCGTACGCCTGGATCGAAGCCGGATCGGTGTCGTCTTCGGCGAAGGCGCGCTGGAACCGCTCGTCGGATTCGATCCAGCGGCCGCGCAGCGCATGCACTGTGCCGATGGCGGCGTGCGCGCCGCCCTGCGACGGATCCAGGCTCAGCGCCTTGCTGGCCTCACGTTCCGCATCGTCCAGCGTTCCGGGTAGTTTGGCGCCCAGCACCGGGGCGATGGCGCGCAGCCCGGCCATCTGGTTGTAGGCGCGCGCAAAACCGGGATCGAGCTGCACCGCCTGCTGGTACATGGCAAACGCGCTGGCGATGTTCTGCGGATTGGCCGCCGCCTGCCGGGCGGTGGCCTGCATGAAGAGGTGGTAGGCCTCGAGGTTGACGCTGGGCCGGACCGAACTGACCGCGGGATCGGCGCCGTCGAGCGTGATTCGCAGCGCGTTGACGATGGCCCTGGCGATCTCGTCCTGCAGCTCGAACAGGTCCTCGAATTTCCGGTCGAAGCTGTGCGACCACAGGTGGAAGCCATTGTGGCCATCGATCAGCTGCGCGGTGATTCGCAGCCGTTCGCCCGCGCTGCGCACGCTGCCTTCGAGCACCACGCTCACGTCGAGATCGGCCGCGATCTGCCGCACGTCGACATTGCGTCCCTTGTAGGCGAACGACGAGGTCCGCGCCGGTACGCGCAGCCCGGGCACGCGCGCCAGCTTGTGGATCAGCTCTTCCGCGATGCCGTCCCCGAAATATTCCTTGGCCGGATCGCCGCTGAGATTTGCAAACGGCAGTACCGCGACCGATTTGCGCAGTGCATTCGATCTGCGCTCCGGGGCGCGCGCCGGCGCTGCCACGGTTGGCGAAGCCGCAATCACGCGCACGTCGGCGACGAAACGGTAGCCACGGCCGGGCTCGGTGACGATGTAGCGATGCTCGCCCGGGTTCTCGCCCAGCGCGCGGCGCAACGCGGAGATGTTCTGGTTGAGGCTGTTTTCCTCGACGATGACGTTCGGCCAGATGGCCTTGAGCAGCGTCGTCTTCTCGAGCAGTTCGCCGCGGCGCTCCACCATGTAGAGCAGGGTGTCGAAGATCTTGGGAGGCAGCGGCACCGGACGGCGCTCCGTGCCGGTCATCAGCAGCCTTTGCTGAATATCCAGCTGGAATCCATCGAATTCGTAGCGAACCCGGGCTCCGGCGTCGGTCATGGGCCGGCGTCAGCAGACTTCAGAAAACATCAGGCGCTTCCCAAGGAAAACTCAGGGGGCGAGCGGGATTCTACGCGCAGCCCAGTTAACGACTGAGTAACCCCGGAGAAACGCCATGAAGAAACCCCTGCCGACCCCCGCCTCGGGATCCGACCTGCACGAGATCGGCCTGATTGCCGCCGCCTTCCCGGAGTTCGCGGGCGAGTATGCCCGTCGCCTGCTGGAGCTTTGCGGAGCGCCGCCCGAGCAGGCCGCACCCACCCGCGAATGGGTGGATGCGGCGCCGGGACGTGTTATCCGGGAAATCGGCCCATGACCTCCGCGTCTCCTGAAACTCGCGGCGGCCATGGGCCGGTGAAAGGCCGGGTGATTCGGTCACCCGGCCCTGGGAAGCGTCAGGCGTCGTCGCGGTAACGGCGGATGCGGATGGTGGCGTAGACCATGGCCGCGGCGACCGCGAGCCCGATCCACATGTCGAGCGAAGTGAACAGCCCCGTCATGTCGAGGGACGAATAGACATCCGCGACGCGCGGGGCCTTGTGCAGACTCGAATCCGTGCCGGTGTTGAACACATTGGGATCGACGTTCAACAGTTTCGTGTGACCGCTGAAGCGATAGGCCAGGAAGCGCAGGAAGTTCGCGCTGTGAAAGAAGAAACCTTCGAGCGCCGGGATGGCGATCAGCGGCACGATGGCCCACAGGAACACCAGCCGGCGGGCCCAGGCCGACAGCAGCAGAAACCAGGCCGCGATCGGCGCATACCAGAGGATTCCACCCAGCATCAGGGCGAATGCGACGACCTGCGAGCGCAGCCAGGACGAGACATTCCAGTCGGGCATGTATTCGGCGACGAACGATCCCTGGACTTTCATCCAGACCAGCGCGGACAGGACGATCTGCGTCGCCGCCGACAGCAGCAGCACGCCCACCGGGACCGCGATCAGCGCCACCACCAGCTTGGAGAGCACCACCTGGGGCTCCGAGATCGGCAGGGACTTCCAGAAAAGGATGCTGCGGTCCCGGCGTTCCGCGAACAGGCAGTCGATGAGATAGAAGAACACCACGATGATCGTGAAGGTCGAGACCAGGCCGTAGATCGCGAGATGGCCGATGGTGACGTAGTCCTGATCGTGCTTTTCCGCGGCACCCGCGTCCGCGGCACCCTCACCGTCGTGCTCATCCTCCTTGGGCTCGGCTTCTGCGGGAGGCGCGTCGGCCTCTTTGCGGTCGACCGTGACGCCGGAGCCATCCATTTCGATCTCGGTGGTGCTCGCGGTCGTGCCGTTTCCGAAATGATCCAGCTGCACGAAAATCAGCCAGGCAAACAGGATGGTGATCAGGCTCACCCACACCAGCGGTGCAATCCACAGGGAGCGGTGCTCCCAGAATTCACGGCGGACCAGCATTGCCATGGTGTTCATGCGGCCTCCTTCTGCGGCGCGGCCGGCGCGCTGACCGGCTGCATCATCGCGACGAACAGATCGGCCACCGACGGCGTGCGGATCTCACCCAGGCCCGCAAGATCGCCGGGTTTGCGGCCGTCGAACAGCATGGTCACGCGGCCGAATATTTCACGCTCCCAGAAGGGCTTCAGCGCCTGCGCCGCCGCCACCTTGTCGGGGGCGACGGTCACCTGCGCGAAGCGCTCGGCGAGCGAGTCCATCTGCGCATCGAGGGCGATCTTGCCGTGCTGGATGAAGATCACGTCGCTGAGCAGGTTCTCGATTTCCTCCACCTGGTGCGTGGTGATCAGGATGGTCCGCTCCTTGTCGAAGTAGTCGTTCAGCAGGCTGTCGTAGAAGGAGCGCCGGAACAGCAGGTCGAGGCCGAGCGTCGGCTCGTCGAGCACCAGCAGGCGCGCGTCGATGGCGAGGATCAGCGCCAGGTGCAGCTGCGTGACCATGCCCTTGGACAGCTGTCGCACCTTGCGGTCGAGGCGGATGTCGGTGCGCGCCAGAAATTCTTCGGCGCGCTTGCGATCGAAGCGCGGATGCACGCCGGCGACGAATTCCAGCGCCTGCGAAACCTTGAGCCAGCGGGGCAGCACCGCCACGTCGGCGATGAAGCACACCTCGTTCATGAGCTCGTTGCGTTCGGTGCGCGGATCCTTGCCGAGCACCCGGAGCTCGCCGTCGAAGGAAGTCAGCCCGAGCACCGCCTTGATGAGGCTGGTCTTGCCGGCGCCATTCGGGCCGATAAGACCCACGATGCGTCCCGGCTGGATGTTGAAATCGACACCCCGCAACGCCGGCGTGTCGCCGTAGTGCTTCGCGAGACCGCGCGCTTCAATGATTGCTGTCATCGTCTTCGTCCGTATTGGCGCGCGTCGGGAACGGCTGGGATGCCGGGGCCGACTTCGCACCACGTTTCATGAGTTCTTCGACCGAGAGTCCCAGCCGCTGGATGGTCGCGTAGACCTTCGGCCATTCGGAATCCAGAAAGTACTGGCGTTCGTCCTTCATCAGTGCCTGTCGGGCACCGGCATTGACGAACATGCCGCGTCCGCGCCGGCTCTCGACCAGCTGCTCATCGACGAGCTGCTGGTATCCCTTGAGAACCGTGAGCGGGTTGAGACGAAATTCCGCCGCGACCGCCCGGACCGAGGGCAGCGGGTCACCCTCTTTGAGTACACCCTCGAGGATCATCGCTACCACCCGGTCGCGCAGTTGCCGGTAGATCGGCTGACTGTCGTCCCATTGCGGGTCCATGTGCGCTCCAGTCTCTTAGAGTCCCAGGGCGCTCACAACCGCCGCAAAGCTGCGGCCTTCATGCTTCACCCGTGCGACGCTCGTGACGTCCGCGAACACCGAGCTCAGCACCATCGCCAGGACGGCCAGGGCCGCAGTGGCACTCATCACATGTTTCATTCCGAAGCTGGTCATTTGAGTCTCCTTCCTCTTCGTTTCCCGGCGCCTCGCCCTATGCGATTCGCCCTACGTGTTGGTGTTATATATAACTACAACACTAACTCAGAAGCAAGCCCCTAACCCAAAAAAACTTTCTGCCGCGTTGCAAAGCTTGAGGCGCACGTTTTCCGCCGGGAGAGCACATGGGTCCCAAGATGCTGTTTTTAATCGGAATTGTTGCTGCCCACGGTGCCCTGGGCGCGGTCTGGGTCCAGCAGGAGCCCTACAAGGCGCGCGCCGCTGCCACCCGCTGCGTCAATACCTCCGCACCCCTGCCCTGGTTCGAGCCGCCGCGCGAACTGGTGGCCATGCGCGACCCACTGCCCCTCAGCGAAGTACGACTGCAGCCGTGAACGCCACGCTCATCATGGATGGCCTCACTACTTCAGAGACCGGATCGCACTTCGCGCATCCCCGGGCGGCCGCGCGTAGAGTCGAGGGCGTGAGTGATGACGAAGACGCGCAGTTGATGCTCGCCTATGCCCGCGGCGAGATGCGCGCCTTCGAGACGCTGTATTCGCGGCATCGCGCCGCGCTGTATCGCTACCTGATGCGCCAGGCCCGAGACACCGAGATCGCCAACGACCTGTTCCAGGAAGTGTGGAGCCGCGTGATCGTGAATCGCGCACGCTACGAAGCGCGCGCGAAATTCCGCACCTTCCTGTTCACGCTTGCGCACAACTGTTTCATCGATCACTGTCGGCGCATGAAATCGCGCCCCGCCGGCGCGAGCGTCGAAGATGCGGACGCCGCCGACCTGCTGGCGACCGACGACGATGCCCGCCCGGAATCCGAGCTGGAACGCGCCGAAACCACGCGCCGCTACCGCGCCGCGCTCGCCACGCTGCCGCAGGAGCAGCGCGACGTCTATCTACTTCACGAGGAGTCCGACCTGTCGCTCGACGAGATCGCGCGGGTCACCGGCGTAGGCACCGAGACCGCCAAGAGCCGGCTGCGTTACGCGGTCGGCAAACTCAAGACGGCGCTGGCCGTCGAGGAAGACGTGACGTGACCGGCGGCGACGACGAATTCGACGACTTCCTCGCGCGGCGCCGCAAGCTGTTCCGCCGTCCCGAGGAGGACGTGCTCGAGCCGCCGCACGAAGTCGACCGCATCGTGCTGCGGCAGGCGCGCGAAGCCATCGAGTCGCGCAACGATCAGCGCGAGATCCGCGGCATGGCCTGGGGCGCGCCCCTGGCGCTCGCCGCCAGCCTGCTGGTGGCATTCACCATCATCCTGAACGTCGGCATGACGAAGAAGGAGCCGGTTGCCGAGGTGACGGTGGAACAGGTCGCGCAACGTCGCGACTACCCGCCGGCGGCCGACCTGAGCGTTCCGATGGCGGGGAACCCGGCCGCCCAGGCACGCCCGGAAACCCCTGCTGCCGCTCCGGCGACGGTGGTCGTTGCGAGCCCGGTCCCTGCCGAAGCCGACCGGGCGGTGGCAAGGACCTCCGGCACGCCCGCCTGGCGCCACGATGGCGCGGCCTGGCTCGCGGAGATCCAGCGGCTGCGCGCCGAGGGCAAGACCGCGCAGGCCGACGCCGAGATGGCGGAATACAAGCGGCAGCACAAGGCATACGCGGGATCGCCCGATCGTTGAGAACGGGCGTCACGGGGGCCTGCTAGAATCCGCCCCCCGTTTTTCCGGCCGCTGGAGCCCGCCTCGATGAAACCCGCAGTTAATGTCGCCATCACCGGTGCCGCCGGCCAGATCGGATATGCACTCGCCTTCCGTGTCGCCTCCGGCCAGATGTTGGGCGCCGATACGCCCGTCAACCTGCACCTGCTGGAAGTGACGCCGGCGCTGCCGCAGCTCGCGGGCGTGGTGATGGAGCTGAATGACTGCGCGTTCCCGACGCTGAACAGGATCGTCGCCACCGATGACGCCCGCGTCGCGTTCAAGGACTGCCAGGCGGCGCTGCTGGTCGGCGCACGGCCGCGCGGCCCGGGCATGGAACGCAAGGACCTGCTGATGGCCAATGCGCAGATTTTCTCGGCGCAGGGCAAGGCGATGAACGAAGTCGCGGATCGCAACATCCGCGTGCTGGTGGTCGGCAACCCGGCCAACACCAACGCCATGATCGCGCGCGCCAACGCAAAAGACCTGAACCCGCGCCATTTCACCGCGATGACCCGGCTCGACCACAACCGCGCGGTCTCGCAGCTGGCGGAGAAGAGCGGCAGCCACGTCACCAAGATCCGCAAGATGCTGATCTGGGGCAATCACTCCAGCACCCAGTACCCGGATCTCAACTTCTGCCTGGTCGACGGCAAGCCGGCCCATTCGCTGGTCGATCGCAAGTGGTACGAAGAGACCTTCATTCCCACCGTGCAGCAGCGTGGCGCGGCCATCATCAAGGCGCGCGGCGCGTCCTCGGCGGCCTCGGCGGCCTCGGCGGCCATCGACCACATGCGCGACTGGCACCTCGGCACCGCCGCGGACAACTTCATCAGCATGGCCGTGCCGGCCGACGGCAGCTACGGCATCAAGGATGGCGTGGTCTATTCGTACCCGGTGACCTGCGCCAACGGCGAATACCACATCGTCCAGGGCCTCGGAGTGGATGATTTCTCGCGCAAGCGCATGGACGCCACCGACGCGGAACTGCGCGAGGAGCGCGACGGCGTCCGCGAGCTGATCTGACGCGCCAGTAGTTAGCCAGGGGTCAGTCGAGCCGCGCCACCCACAGCACCAGCGGCATCAGCAGCGTGGCGAGCGGATTCTCCGCCGGCCACGCCGGGGCCAGCGCGTCGGCCAGCAGTGGCAGCGGGTCCTGGCCAAGCGCCTTGCGATAACGTGCCGTGGCCGACCAGCTGCTCACGTAACCCATCACCTGGGCCTGGCTCCATTCGAGCGTCAGCGAAAATTCCGGGTGCGGAAGTTTCTCGAACGGAAACGGCAGCGTGGCGTAGTGGGCGTCGACATGGCGCCGATCCGGCGGCCAGTACGGGCCGACCACCCGGCTGTAGAAATCGAAGAAGATCCGGTCGAGCGCAGGATTCACGAACTGCGGCCGCGGGTAGGTCCAGATCGCCAGCAATCCGCCCGGCCGCGCCACGCGGCGCGCCTCGGCATAAAACGCGTCGACGTCGAACCAGTGCAACGACTGCGCCACCGTCACCAGGTCCACCGAGGCAGTGGGCAAACCCGAGCGTTCCGCGGGAGCCACCGAATACTTCACGCGTGGATGCGCCCGCGCGGAGCCAATCTGTTCAGCCGAGACATCGGTGGCGTGCACCACCTGGAAATGCGCCGCCAGCGCGACGCTCGCCTGGCCGCTGCCGCAACCGCAGTCCCAGACGGCGTCGAGCGATGGCGCGGCGCCCGCGAGCCACGCGAACAACCCGGGTGGATAGCCCGGACGGAAATTCGCGTACTCGCGCGCGACGGTTGCGAACAGGGCGGCATTCGACATGCCGGCCCTTTTACGCCGGATGGGCCGCCGACCCAAGGGCCGGCCGGCGTTCATTCGCTCGGACAGCGAAGGCCTGCAGGGCCACCGCCACCGAGACCACGATCAGGAACAGCGGATATTCCCAGCCGCCACCGTTGGCGCTGAATACCCAGCCATTGCCCGAATGTGCCCAGAACGCGCCGCCCAGGATGGGCAGCAATCCCAGCGACACCCATCCGGTGGCCACGTTGGCCAGCAGCAGGACGCCGCCGATGGCCTCGGCAGCGAACACCGCGTAGGCGAGCGCGCCGGGCAGGCCGATGGATTCGAAATAGCCGGCCGTGCCGGCCAGGCCGAAGGTGAACAGCTTCAGGACGATGCTGTGCGTGAGGTACATGACACCGAGCGAAATGCGCAGCAGGGCCGTGCCGCCGGTGGTGCCGCGCTGGTCGAGAGCGCGCTTGAACGATGCAGTCATTTGAATCTCCCAGGTGGGTTCGCGTTATTGCGATGGGTCGATCCTGCATGGGCGCTATTGCAAAGCCATTAGCCATGTGGCAAATCCACTTTGCATGAATGCAAACGAACGGGTGACGCTGGCGGTGGCCGACCTGCCGCTGATCCTCGCGCTGGCACGCGCCCGCACGCTGGCGGCGGCCGCCGAAGAACTCGGCGTCGACCTGTCCACGGTGTTCCGGCGGCTGAATGCGCTCGAGTCGCGCCTGCGGGTGCGGCTGTTCGACCGTTCGGCGCGCGGCTATCAACTGACCGCGGCAGGCGAGCGGGCCGCCGCGGCCGCCGAACGCGTCGAGACCGAACTGCTGTCGCTGGACCGCGAAATCAGCGGCCGCGACCAGCAGCTCTCGGGCGTGCTGCGTCTCACGGCGTCGGAAACCCTGTCGCACGCGGTGCTGCCGGCGCTGCTGGCCGCGTTTCACCAGCTGCATCCGCGCATCCAGCTGGTGTTGTCCATCGACAATCGCATGCTCGACCTGTCGCGCCGCGAGGCCGACGTGGCGCTGCGCGTGCAGCGCCCCAGCGATCCGGCGCTGTTCGGGCGGCGCCTCACTACCATAGCGTGGGCCTTCTACGGGCCGGCCGGCACCGCCCTGCTGCGCCGCGCCGGGGGCTCCTTCAACTTCTCGAAGCACGCGGTCATCGGCTGGGACGAGCCGGCCCGCATCGTCGCCAGCGACTGGATAGCCACGCACGTGCCGGCGGAGCGGATCTGCTTGCGCAGCAACAGCCTGGTGAACCAGCTCATGGCGGTGCGCGCCGGGGTGGGCATCGCGCTGCTGCCGTGTTACCTCGCGGATCGCGACGCCGGCGTGCAGCGCCTGTCCGCGGTGTTGCCGGACCTGGCCAGCGAGTTGTGGATCGTGACGCACCAGGACCTGAAGCACACGGCGCGCATCCGCGCGTTTCTCAGCGTGATCGGCGACGCCATCGTCGCGGCGCGTCGCAGTTTCGAGGGCACGGGGTCAGCTGCGCTATAGTTTCGGCATCTGAATGAGGGGCCCATTATGCTCGGCGCAACCCTGGTAATACTTTTCCTGATCGCCGCCGCCTGGTACGTGGCAAAGGTCGGCACGGTGTTCACGCTGCTGTTCGTCGGCGCCGTCGCCTACATGACCTACAAGCGGCTGCCGCTCATCGCGTTCACCATCGTCTTCACCCTGCTGCTGGCGACCTACACCGCGCTGCCGTGGATCGCGGTGAACACCGCCATGCCGTGGCACACCCCGGCCTCGGGCGTGTGGCAGGGTTTCCTCTGGCTGATGCTCGCCGGGCTGTGGCTGCTGAACATCCGGCCGCTGCGCAAGGCGCTGATCTCGCGACCGTTCCTCAAGGCGTACATGCGCCTGCTGCCGTCGATGTCGCAGACCGAGAAGGAAGCACTCGATGCGGGCACCGTGTGGTGGGACGGCGAGCTGTTCACGGGAAAACCGAAGTTCGAAAAGTTGTTAGCCAGCAAGGCGCCGCAGCTCACCGCCGAGGAACAGGCCTTCCTCGACGGACCGTGCGAAGAGTTGTGCCGCATGTACGACGACTGGGACATCACGCACAAGCGCGCCGACATGCCGCCCAAGGTGTGGGACTACCTCAAGTCCAAGGGCTTCTTCGCGATGATCATCCCGAAGAAATACGGCGGCCTGGAATTCTCTGCCTACGCGCATTCGTGCGTGCTGGTGAAACTCGCCAGCCGCGCGGGACTGCTGGCGGCGACGACCGCGGTGCCGAATTCACTCGGACCCGCCGAACTGCTGAATCACTACGGTACCGAGGAGCAGAAGAATCACTACCTGCCGCGGCTGGCGCGTGGCGAGGAAGTGCCCTGTTTCGCACTGACCGGCCCGCGCGCGGGTTCGGATGCGGCCGCGCTCCCCGACACCGGCATCATCTGCAAGGGACAGTGGCAGGGTCGCGAGATCGTCGGCCTGAGGCTGAACTTCAACAAGCGCTACATCACGCTCGCACCCATCGCGACGGTGGTCGGCCTGGCGTTCCGCATGTTCGATCCCGACAAGTTGCTGGGCGACAAGGCCGACCTCGGCATCACCTGCGCGCTGATTCCGCGCAACACGCCGGGGCTTTCCATCGGC
>Ga0315912_10003636_pt1 | contig 15173 bp, 11 predicted proteins | sample VfabasoilMG_FD_204469 | JGI IMG/M metagenome (GOLD analysis project Ga0315912, IMG submission 204469) | Garden soil microbial communities collected in Santa Monica, California, United States - V. faba soil | ecosystem: Environmental > Terrestrial > Soil > Garden | place: USA: California... | reverse complement strand
TGCAGCGCGTCGGGCATCAACTCCTGAAAGCGCATGTCTTGCACGCCGGCCACGCACTCGGTGCGCGCGAAGTACTGGTCGGCGCGGTCGCCTCCCACCTGACGCTTGCGGGCGTTGTAGACCAGGAACTTGGTCACCTCGCCGAGCGCGCGCCCCTCCTTGCGGTTGTAGACGATGACGCCCGAGCCCCCCTGCTGCGCCGTTCGGACGCACTCCTCGATGCCGTGGGTGAGGTAGGGGCGGCAGGTGCAGATGTCGGAGCCGAAGACGTCGGAGCCGTTGCACTCGTCGTGAACGCGCACGGCGAGCGGGCGGGAAGGGTCGGGAATACTCGTCACGTCCCCGAACATGTAGATGGTGGCCCCGCCGATGGGCGGCAAGAACACCTCGAGGTCGCTGCGCGTCACGAGCTCCGGGAACATGCCGGCGGTGTGCTCGAACAGAGTGCGGCGCAGATCGGCTTCCGAACAGCCGAAGCGTGCGGCAACGCCGGGCAGGTACCACACGGGCTCGAGCGCGGCTTTCACCACCACCACCGAGCCGCCGGGCTTGAGCACCTTGCCGTCCACCTGCAGGCGTCCCGCCTCGATCGCGTCCTCGAGCTCGGGCATGCGGATGTGAGCCCGCGTGATGGCGATGGTCGGGCGAATGTCGTAGCCCTGTTCGAAGTAGCTCCCGAACACCGAGCTCACGATCGCGCCGAAGGGATCGAGCGAGACGATCTTGGTCGGCTCGAACCATTGGGGGAACGGGCCGAGCACGTGGGTGGGCGCGGTGTCGGTGAGATCCGGCTTGCGCAGCGGATCGAGCGCGCCTGCCGCGACCGCCACCGCGCGGTAGACCGAGTACGAGCCCGCGTGCGTGCCGATCACGTTGCGCTGGGTCTTGCTCGTCACCGTCCCGATCAGCGGCCCGCGCAGCATCGGATCGGTCGCACCCCACACGATCGGAATCGGCTTGGGGCCGTGCCCACCCGGATGCGACGTGAGCACGATGGCCTTGGGACGTCGGTGTTTGCTCTTCGGTCCCGTCACGACTCTTCTTCTTTCAGGACATCCAATTCGTATCCGAGGAAACGGCCCACTTTTTCGTGATTTTCTTCAGGTTGCTCCAGAGCTCCACGCCGCCCGGGCCCGTGATGTCGCCGTGGCCGAACTTCGAGGCCTTGGTGCCGCCGAACGAGAAGGGGTCGCGCGGAACCGGGACCCCGACGTTGACGCCGACCATCCCGCTCGTGGCTCGCTCGCTCACGTAGCTGGCGACGGCCCCGCTCTGGGTGAAAATGCTCGTCGCGTTGCCGTAGGGCGACTCTCGTTCGAGGGCGAGCGCCTCGTCGAGCGTGTTCACGTGGATCACGGAGAGCACGGGGCCGAACAGCTCGCGCTTCGCGCAATCCATGCCCGGCGTCACGCCGTCGAGGACGCTCGGCCCGAGCCAGTTGCCGCCGCCGAAGCCGGCCGGTGGCGCCGCCCGGCGTCCGTCGAGCAGCACCTTGGCGCCTTCGGCTTCGGCGCGGCCGATCGCAGCCTCGAGCCGCTGGCGCGCCGCCCCATCGATCAGGGCTCCCATCTCGCTTCCGAGCTCGAGCTTGGCGGCGCGCTCCACGATCTCGTCGACCACGCGGCTTGCCGAGCCGACCACCACGAGCACGCTCGCCGCCATACAGCGTTGGCCGGCACAGCCCGTGAACGAATCGACGACGCCCTTCACCGTCATGGCCAGGTCGGCATCCGGCGCGACAATCAGGTGATTCTTGGCCCCGCCCAGGCAGAGCGCGCGCTTGCCCAACGCCGTCGCCCGCGCGTGAACCTGATTCGCTGCGGCTGACGATCCCACGAAGCCGAACGCGCGAATCTCCGGATGATCGACCAGGGCCTCCACCGCGACGCGATCCCCGTGCACGATCGAAAACAGACCCGGCAAGAAGCCGGCCTCGAGCAAGAGCTCGCCGAGCGCGCCGGCCGTCAGCGGCACCTTTTCGGAAGGCTTGAGGATGAACGCGTTGCCGAGCGTGAGCGCGATCGGGAACATCCAGAGCGGGACCATCGCCGGAAAGTTGAACGGAGTGATCCCCGCCACGATACCGAGCGGCTCGCGCCGGTACTCGCACGTCACCCCGCGCGAAACCTGGAGCGCGCCGCCCTGGTCCGAATGCGGCAGACTCAGCGCAAATTCCACGACTTCGAGCCCGCGCTGGAGACCCGCGAGCGCTTCCGCCTTCGTCTTTCCGGACTCCGCCGATGCCGTCTCGGACAGCGCTTCGCCCCGCTCGTTCGCGAGCTCGAGAAACCGTGCGAGCGGACGCACCCGCTCCTTGATCGGCGTTGCCGCCCACTCCTTGGCGGCTCCCCGCGCCCCCTCGACGGCGCGCGCGACCTCGGCCGTCCCCGACAGTCCGACGCGGGCGATGACCTCACCCGTCCACGGACTTCGCACCTCGAGGCTTTGCTGCGGGGCCTGCTCGTCCCACCCGCCGCCAACGAGGTTTCGACATGCGCGGGGTCCTGTGCTCGACAAGGACGATCAGTCTTCATCGGAGCCTCGCTTCTGTAAAGCGACATCCCGATCGGGCACTACTGCGCGGCAATCGCCGCCACCTCGTCGGACGAGAGGGCGATGCGGCGAGCGTCCCAGTTTTCCTCGAGGTGCTCGAGCGAGCTCGTGCCCGGGATGGGCAGCATGACGGGTGAGCGCGCGAGGAGCCAAGCGAGCGCGATCTGGGCGGGCGTGGCGTGGTGCTTCTCGGCGAGCGGGGCGAGGGCAGGCTCGTGACCCGCGATTTTACCGACAGCCAGCGGGAAGAAGGGGAGGAAGGCGATGCCCTTCCGGGTGCAGACATCGAGCACGCCTTCCGGGTCGTCGACCTCGGAGTGAGTCTGCCTGGCCAACGCGCTCGACCCGCCCGAGACGTTGAACATGTTCTGAACGGCGACGATGGGCGTGCGCGCGAGGGCCTGGTCGAGCTCGCGGGTGCCGACGTTGCTGAGGGCAAGGTGGCGGATCTTGCCTTCGGCTTGCAGGGCGAGCAGCGCGTCGAGCGATTCCGTGAACGGGACGCCTGACGTCGGCATGTGCCGGAGGTGGACGACGTCCAGACGCTCGAGGCGGAGGGTGCCGAGATCGTCCTCTGCCCCCTTGCGTAGCTCTTCGGGACGGAGCGCCGGCGCCCAGCCCTGGTCGGGCAGGCGCTTGCCGCCGAGCTTCGTGGCGATCACGAGGTGGCGCGGATAGGGGTGGAGGGCCTCGGCGATCAGCCGGTTGGCGACGAGGGGGCCGTAGTACCAGGCGGTGTCGATGAAGTTGATCCCGAGCTCCACCGCGCGCCGGAGGACCCGGCGGGCGCGTGCCGGATCCTCGGGCTCGCCCCAGACGCCCTTGCCTGGCAGGCGCATGGCGCCGTAGCCCATGCGCGCGACCTCGAGGTCGCCGAGGCGGACGGTGGCGGGAGCGACGGCGTGGCCTTCACTGCGACGGGGTGCGTTCATACCGTGAAGTTACGTCGCCCGCGCTCGCACGCCTTGGGCGATGTTGGCGTGCTCGTTCGGAGGGCAAGAAGCTCCGCGCGTAGGCGCCGGGCGTGATGCCCACGATGCGTCGAAAATGGCGGTGGAGCTGGCTCTCGTCGCAAAAACCGACGCTCTGCGCGGCCTCGACAGCGAGCGCGCCGTGCCGGAGCAGCTCCCGAGCGCGCGCAACCCGCAGGTGAGTCAGGTACTCGTAGGGAGGTAGCCCGATCTCGGCGCGGAAGGCGCGCACCAGGTGGAACTTGTCGAGCGCGGAATGCGCGGCGAGCTGGTCGAGGGTGATCTTGTCGGCGAGCGCGTCGTGCAGGAAGGCGCGTGCGCGGCGCACGGCGAGCGGCGCTCGGCCGTTCGAGGGAGGGGTCGTGCCGAGGAGCTCGCCGAGCGTCTCCGTGACGCGCGTCGCGCGCTCGATTTCCGGGGTGTCTTCGCAGACGAGCGCGTCGTGCATGGCGAAAGCGAGCTTCGTCGCATGCTCACCCGGGGCGAACCCGGGTGCCCTGAAATGCAAGCTGCCGCGCCGGCCGAGCGCGTCGGCCGCGGCCGCGATGAGCTCCGGCGCGAACCCGGCCCCCTGAAGCGTGAAGGGCGCGTGGACTCGCACGGCGCGGTGCACCTCGCCGGGCTCCTGGAGCTTGAGCGCGCCGCGGACCAGCGTGCGCTCCCGCCCGCGGTACCAGCCGTCGAAGGCGCCCTCGTACACCACGACCACCGCGAAGTGCTCGGCGTAGGTGACCTTGGTGCGATCCTCGTGCTCCAGCCGGAGCATGCCCGTCACCGTCCTGGTATCGGGTCGCCAGAAACGGACCCGTCGGCGATCGTCGGTTGACAGCACGTCTAGAGTGTACGCTGCACGCCGGAGGTCGGCTTGGGCGATCTTGGCGAGCTCCCGTGCTTCCGGGTGAGCGCGCCGAGGTTCGGGCCGAGCTCGGACCGCAGGCTGCCTGCTGCTCAGGGCGGGTCGGCGAAGGGGTCACCCGGCGCCGTAGGTTCGTCGGGGGCGACCTCGTGCGCGTGGGGTGCTTCCCGGTCCGATTCCCGCGTTTCCCCCTCCGGTTCCCGCAGCTGGCCCCGTGTGGCGCGCGGCGACTTCGTCTTGTCGAGTACCGCGGCCACGTTCTCGGCGATCTCGTCGAGGTCCGCCACGCTCGGCGTCTTGGCAAAGCGGTGCGACGAGGGCCGGAGGCGCGGTGCTTCGCCCGGCCCGGCGTAGTCCACCCACTGCATGGCGCAGCCGCGCACGTCGAGGTGTACGAACGACGAGTTCGGGTAGTACCCGACGCCGACGTCCTCGAAGAGGAGCAGGTACTGCCGCAAGACGGCGTTCGGGACGCCGGGGATACTGAAGTCGATGGCGGCGCTTTGCTTGTGGCGCGAGTCCGAGAAGTACGAGCTCATGCGGTAGCCGCTGACGATGCGAATCGGGCGTCCGCCGAAGGTGTCGCTCACCCGCACGAGCAAGCGCAGCAGGCGGTCCGGCACGGGCGGCCGCTCGCCCTTCACGCCGAGCATGGTCGAGATCGCGCTCCGCGCCGTGGGCGACAGCCGACCTTTTTCGAGCACGCGGCCGCGGAAATGCGACTTGTACGTGAACGTGTCGAGCGTGAGCATGCCCGGCTCCAGAGGAGAGCGCGCGTACTTGAGCCATTCGTTGCCCCCGCCGGGTCGAGCTTGCTGCGGGATGACGAGCTCCTGACCGGTTCGAATCACGGCGTCGGTCCGCAAGCCGTTGGCGGCGGCGAGCGCCGGCACGGAGGTCCCGTACAGCGCGGCGATGCCGCTCAGCGAGTCGCCCCGCACGATGCGATGGCTGCGCATCACCATGCTGCTCTTCGCCTGCTCGCTGCTGCGATCGCAGAGGAATGCCGCACCGGTGCGGCTGCGCGTCGTCTCCGTGGACTCGGCCTGATGGGCGCGGCGGGCGGGAGCGGTCTTGGCTCCGCGCCCGGGCGCGGTGGGGCCATGCGCCGCCGAAGTACCGGCAGCGACCAGGCTCGCGAGCAGGACGGGGACCACGTGAAGCGCACGCATCGTCACTCTGGGCTGCCATGTCTCCCGGCAAAGACCCAAGTTTTCGGCGGGCGCCCTGCTCGCCTGATCAGCGATCGGTGACTGCTACTCTTCAGCCCGCTAAAACTCGTTGGCGCTCGCGCAAGAGGTGGCCGAGCGTCTCCTCCCCATTGCCGCTATTTCGTCCGCGAAGATCGATGGTCATGGTGGGCGCCGGAGCTCCGCTTTCGAGCCCCGGTCGGGGGCCGATCCGGGTAGCGAGGCGCGCACGCCACCAGGCGCTTGCCGCGACGGCGTCGTATCTGACCGCGTCTCCGCAGGCGAGCAGTGAAGCCCGAAGCGCGGCGGCCGACGCCGGCCGCGCATAGCGATCCTTGGCCAGGCAGGCGAGGACGATGGCCTCGAGGTCTTCGGGGAGCTTCGTGCCTAGACGCGTGGACGGAGGCACCGGCTGCTCGAGCATGTGCTTGCTGCAAATCTCGATCACGGTAGCCGCGTCGAAGACGTGCTGGCCGGTGAGGAGGAAGTAGGCGACGGCCCCGAGCGCGTAAATGTCCGCTCGCGCGTCCACCGCATCGGGTGAAGAGATGGCTTCCGGTGCGAGGTAGAGCGGCGTTCCCGTGATCGTGTTCGCGACGGCCGACTCGCTCTGATTCTGATCCAGCGTTTTCACCAGCCCGAAGTCGACGACCTTGACGACGTCAGGCTCGTCGACCCGTTCGGTGAGCACGATGTTGGCGGGTTTGATGTCCCGATGAATGAGGCCGAGTGCGTGCGCCTCGCCGAGAGCGCCGCTCACCTGGGCCAGAATGCGAATGACGCGCGCCGGCTCCACCGGGCCGCTCTCGCGAACGAGGCGCTCGAGGTCCATGCCGTCCAGGTACTCCATCACGTAGTAGAAGACGCCCTCGGCGGTGCGCCCATAGTCGAAGATCGAAATGGTGTTCGGGTGCGCCAGGCGGCTCGTGAGCTGCACCTCCCGCTCGAAGCGCGCGAGATCCCTTTCCCCCGTGCGGCCCTTGAGCAGCAGCTTGATGGCGGCGGGACGGCGCAGCATGGCGTGGGTAGCTCGATAAACCACGCCCATCCCGCCTTCCCCGAGCTTCTCTTCGAGCGTGTACTGCCCGAGCTTCAGCGCTCTGCCCATCCGTCGGCGCAAACGAAAGATGGTGTTGAGCGCCGTCACGATGCTGGCCAGGAGGAAGCTGAGCAGCACTCCCGCCGTGAGGACGATTCCCGAACCGGTGGGCGGTGGCATGGCGCTCGAGGCGACCAGGGCCCAGGTTCGCCCGGCGAAGGGAAAAGTGGCCCGTGACTCCAGCACGTGCTCGCGGGCCTTGGCGTGCGCCACACGGGTCTCGGTCTCGTACAGGACCGCCTCGTCGTTGGCATCGGTTGCATCGAGGAGCCCGAGGGCGAGCCCGGCGAAATCGTCGGTTTTCTGGAGGCGCGCGATGAGCGGTTCGATCCGGAAAAGCTCGACCCCGAAGCCGCGCAGGGACTGGCGTCGCTCCTCGACGGTCGCCGGGACCTTTCCGCCCCCGTAGACGGGAACGAAGACGATGACCGAGGCAACGTTCGGGTTGTCGATGATCAGCCGCAGCCGGGGCGATACCACCGCCAGGCCAGAATCACGCGCTCGTCCCGCCGTCGTCGCGCGTCGGATCTCGCTGGCCTCGTCGTAGCCGAAGGACAGCGGAATGGGCGGCTCGATGTAGAAGCACGGCAAGTACTCCTGGCGGTCGGGCGCACGAACCATGCGCCGCTGTTCGTCGGACTCCGTGATTTGAAAATCCGGATACCCCTCCGCGCGCGCCGCCTGCTCGAAGGCCACTCGTTCGGCGGCGAAAACGCGCTTCACCCAGATGAACGCGAAGATGCTCGAGTGACGCGCCAGCCCGTCGCGCACGAAAGAACGAAACTCGTCGCGGGTGACGTCGGAGGACGCCTCGAACAACGAAGGCATCGTCCTCAAGACTTCGAGCGACAGGTCCAGACTGGTTTGCAGCGCGCGTGCCGCTCGAGTCGCTCGCCTTTCGAACGCCGCTTGTTGGGACTGCTCGGTCCGCGTGAGATCCAACCAGAACGCCACGATCGATAGCGCGATACCGACGAGCAGGACGATTCCGGCCGGCACGTGATGACGCCATGAGCCCGGCACCCTCGAGCTCTCGAGCGCGTGATCCGAAGCGGACGCCAGCGGTTGGCTCTCCGAAGTCATCGCGTAGCGGTAGTGGCTGGACGCTCGCGAACGGCCATGGCTACCACGAGTAGCCGACGCTCAGAGTGGGAATGAGGTAGGTGTCGAAAACCTTGTGTCGATCGTTGTCGTAGTACTTGTCGCCGACGAGCACCGGCTCATTGTCGGGCCCTTGAGGCCTCTTCACGTAGTAAAGCGCGCCGATCCGCGGACACACGTAGAGGCCCCGATACACTTTCCACACGTAACCGAGCTCGAGTCCGGTAGCGAGTGAATTCAAGTCTTTGTGGTCGCCAGTGTCGATGTTGGTGACGCCCTGCTGCTTGATGTGGAACATCGCCTGGACGTAGAGGCCGTCGTCGGTCGAACGAGCGATGAAGTAGCTCGCATTCAGGCCGACGATGTAGTTGGCGCGCAGCGTGAAACCGTCGGGAACGCCGCCGAGGCTCGCGTTCGAGAGGAACGTCGCGTAGCTCAGGCCCGCTCGAAACGGTCCGTACACGACGCCCCCCGCGAAGGCGGCGCTCTGGCGCAGAAAGACGAGAACGCCCACGTCGAGCTCGGCGTGGGCGCCCAGCCGGTACGGGCTCGCCGTCGGTTTGCTCGTGGGCGCCGGCTGCGTTTTCGCGTCGGCGGAGGCAGCCGGGGCAACCAACGGAGCTACCTCGGCGTGTGCCGCTGGCGAGACGAAGCCGGCGGCGAGGGCGAAAACGGCCGCGACCACGCAGCGCACGGCCTGGGAGAGGGCGGGGGAACGGCGTCTGTTCATGACGGCGACTCTGCCGATCGCCGGCCGAAAGCGCCTTGGCCGACGGCGCCAGGTTCCTGGCAAACTCCGCCAGGCGGGGGTGGGCGGCGGCTCTCAGTCCCGCGCGCCGAGCTGGAACTCGCGAGGCGTCATGCCGGTCCAGCGCTTGAAAGCCTTGAAGAAGGCCGGTGGCTCCGTGAAACCGACGAGATACGCGACCTCGCTGGCCGAGACCGTGCCGCGGGTGAGGTAGCGCTTGGCGAACTCCGCGCGAACCTCGGCAAGCAGATCGTTGTACCGGGTGTTCTCGTCGGCGAGCCTTCGCTGCAGACTGCGCGCGCTCATGCCGAGGCGCTTGGCAACGGCTTCGATCGAGCTGTCCGCTCCGTCCATCGCGCCGATCAGCTGCTTTCTGACTTGCCCGACGATGCTCGTCCCGCCGCCGAGCTTGTCGACGACGCGACGACATTCCTCGTCGAAGTAGTCGCGCAGGCGCGAGTTGAAACTGACGATCGGCAACTCGCGCAGGCCGGGGGGGTACACGAGCTCGTACAAGGGGCGCCCAAAGCTCGGCGCGACTCCGTAATGCTCGGCGTAGCCGGTGGCATTGGCCGGCGCCGCGTGCACGAGGCGAACCGCGGTCGGTCGCGGTGACCCGACGCCGAGCTGGCGAATGGCCTTCTCCATGTCCGCGACGTGGTAGTCCATCGCCGCCTGGTACCCCGCGTGCTTGAGGTCGCCGGCCCACGGGTACCAGATGACCCGCGTCGCGTCCTCGTCCACCTGCATCTCGTAGCGCGCGCCGACGGTGTAGATCCTGCTGTAGTGGAGCGTGCGATCGAACGCTTCGCCGATCGTCGCGCAGCTCATCGCCAGAAAGCCGAAGACCTCGTTGTCCTCGAGCTGGAAGGCGGTGGCGACGCGCAACGGAAACGTGGGGTCGAACAGCTCCGTCGCGCGCCGCCAGACCTCGAAGTAGCGCGCAATCTCGATGTGCTCGTCACCCGGGGGTGGCGCCAGAGTGCCCACACCACTGTCTCGCAGGAGTGCTTCGGGATCGGCCCCCAGCGAACGAGCGACGCTCGCAATCACGAACGGAACGACACCGCTGATGGAGTCCATGAAGCTCGGGGCCGCAGGTTAACACGACGACGGTCTGCCCATTCGCCCCGCCTCCGGCTCAGCGGGCCGCGTGTCGCTCCGGTTTCGAAAGCACAAAACGCCGAGACCGGAGCGGCCCTCTGTGCCGCTCCGGTCCAGGCCGGCCCACGCTGAGGGCCGACGGGGTCTAGCGCGAGGCCACCGCGTCTTTCTTCGCCGCCGCCTTGGCGTTCCTGACCAGGCGGTCCACGTCGCGCTTGAACTGGGTCTCGTCCACCTGCATGCCGTTGAGCATCGTGCTCATGTCGCGGGTGAAGGAGGCGAGGGCGAGCGACTCGCGGATCTCGGAGTCGGTGGCGCCGTTGAGCTTCGCGAACTCCGTGTGGGCGATGATGCAGAAGCGGCACGGGACCTGCGCCGCGACCGCGAGACCGATGAGCTCCTTCGTCTTGCCGCTGAGCGCGGTCTTGGGATTCATCTGCACGTCACGCATCTGCTTCCAGGCGCCGGCGCGCGCCACGTCCGGGAACTGGCTCAGAAACTCGGGAGCGAAGCCGAGCAGCGAGGAGATCTCGCGCAGGGCGGACGCGCCGTCGGTGACCAGCACGGGCGCCGGCGCCGGGCGCTTGCTCGCGGCCGCCTGCTTGACGTTCGCGATGATCTTGGCAATTTCGCCGCGGAAGCGCGGCTCGTCGGTCTGGATGCCGTTCAGGAAGGTGCTCCAGTGGCGGGTGATGGCGGCCATCGCGACGGCTTCACCGAGCTCCGTCTCGCTCGCGCCGTTGAGCTTGGCGAACTCCGTGTGCGCGACGATGCAGTAGCGGCACGGGACCTGGGCCGCGACAGCGAGGCCGATGAGCTCCTTGCTGCGACCGTCGAGCGCCGTCGAGGGGTTCAGCTGGAGGGTCTTCATCTCCTCCCAGGTGCCAGGCAGCATGCCTTCGGGCAGGCGCTGGAAGAATTGCGGCACGAAGCCGAGCGTCTTCGTGATGTCGTTCTTGGTCGCCGCGCTGGGGGTTTCGGCGAACGCGGTGGCGGTGAAGCCGAGCAGGGTGAAGAGCGTGGCGAGCAGGGTGGTGACGAGCGTCTTGGTCAGGGTCATGGCGGTGATTCCTCGTGGTGGTGGGGACTAGTGCTGGGGACGCTGAACGGTCAGCGTGTGAACCCGCGCGATCGCGGGGGAGAGGTTGGCGAGCATCGGGCTCAGGCGGTCGGCGTGCTCGACGACGCGGCTCACCTCGTCGGGCGGGGCGTGGGTCGAGACGCGAACGTCGAACAACAGGCGCTGCCAGCCGATGGCGACGTCGTCGGCCAATCCGAGCTGGCCGCGCGCATCGAACTCGACGGTCACGCCCACCTCGACGGACGCGAGCTCGAGCCCGAAACGCGCGCCCCACATCCGGTAGCTCATCGCCATGCAGGCGCCGAGGCTCGCGCGCATCAGGTCACCGGGGCCCGGCGCGCTCGCGCTGCCACCCTGTGAAGGCGGCAGATCCGCGAGCGTGACTTTTTCCCCGTGGCGCACCTCGCAGCAGAGCCCGTGGGTGAGAGACGCCTTGGCGTGGGCCGTCGAGCGAGCGAGCGACGGGTGGCGGCTGAGGGCGAGGCGCTGCTGCTCGTAGAGGTCACGCAGGTGCGTGGCGTTCATCGGGCCACCGCGACCGTCGTGGGGCCGCAGGCGAGAACGGGCTCGGGCGCGGCGGGCGCCGGAGCGCTCACCGGGGCGCTCGGGGTCGCCGGGGCTTCCTCGGCGCAGAACGCCGCGTGGTGCGCCGGTGCTTCAGGGCCGCCGCGCAGGAGCGTCGCGGCAACCAGCGGCGGGAGCACGACCGCGGCGAGCAGCAGCGCGGCGAGGGACGCAATGTTCGGGTTCGACTGGGTCATCGTGGCCTCCAGCTTTGGAGGCGTGACCTCGGACGGACCAAACGTTCCGCGGCGCGGATCTCACTCCGGAACGGGCACGAAAGAACAATAAATTCCAGTCCTTACGGACCTGGAAAGAAAATTCGCGAGGGCCGGGCGCTGGGCTCCGATGCGTTCGATGGCGTGGCGGATGCGGCGTTGGACGGCACTCCGGGCCCGTTCCGCGGCGAGCCCCGCGCGCCTTGCCCGGCCGCCGAGCCCGACCGCCCGTCCGAGCTCGCGAGCCAGAAACTCGAGCTCCTCGCGCGCGCGCTCGGCCCGCCCCGCGTCGGTGTTCGCCTCCGCCTCGGCGAGCTCGTCGCGCAGCTCCTCGGCGCGCTGCCGATACCGTTCGCGCGCGGTCTCGTCGAGGAGCTCGCCGGCGTCACCCGTGTCGGCGAGCTCGCTCGCGTCGCTGCCACCCTGCGCGCGCACGAGGTCGAGCACGTGGACCTCGCGCCCCGGCGTCTCGACGAGACGCGCGAGGTAGTGGAGGCCGAGGCCCGCCTTGAAGCGGACGACCCCATCCTGATAGCCGAGGCTATAGTACTCCCCCTCGAGCGCCATCGTGAAGGGCGACGCTCGGAGCGTGAGCGCCGCGCGGGCGGGCAGCGGGCTCGAGGGCTTGCCGGAGAGCGCGGCCAGACGCCGCTCGATGTGCGCGACGAGGCCCGGCATGCCCAGGGCGGAAGCGCGTTCGTGAGCTTTCGTGAAGAGCTCGTGAGCGCGAGCGGCGTCGCCGGCCTGGCCCCGCTCGGCCAGCATGCGTCCGTATTCGTACTGGGTGCGTGCGAGGTAAGGCCCGGTGTCGAGCCTCTGCATGCCGGCGATCGCGTCCTCGAACGAGGCGCTCGCCTCCTCGTAGCGGCGCAGGCGCCCGTACAGCAAGGCGAGCAGGCGCGTTCGCGGCCCATCCCACGCGGCGTAGCTCCAGGCGAGCGTGAGGTAGGGACCCTGGCTGTCGCTCACCAGCTCGAGCAGTCGGCCGGCTGCCGCGTCGGTCCCTCCCACCGCCACCATCTCGGTCGCGAAGAAGTACGAGAAGAGGTTCAGCGGGTAGTCGGACGGCAGGCGCTCGTAGGCGCGCGCGGCAAGCTCGACGTCTTCCCGTCGCCCGTGAGCGAGGCCAGCGTGGAACACCAACCACGCCTGAGCGAAGCGGGCGTACCCGCGCTCGCGGCGCGCCATGGAGTCGGGCGCGAGCATGTCGTCGTAGCGCTCGCTCGCGCGAAACAGCGCCTCTCGGCCGGAGGCGTAGAGCACCGACGCCGCCGGATCGCCGGCTGCGGTGCCCAGGCGCAGGGCCTCCGCAAGGGCCGCCTCGGTCTCGGCGAAGCGGCCGTGCATGGTGGCGCGAACTGCCCGAAAGAAGTGCGTGCGATAGCCGAGCCAGGGTGCGGCAAGCTCGCGCGCCAGCGCTTCGTAGGCGGCAGCGCGGGCGTCGGCCAGCTCGAGGTCGCCCAGGCAGAGATGCAGGAAGAACAGGCGGCCGTAGGTCGTGAGCAGGCGTTCGCGGTCGCCGAGCTCACGCGCGAGCGCTTCGGCTTCGAGATTCAGGGCGAGTACCCCGTCGGGCGCGGCGCAGTCCGTGATCGCGGAGATCGAGTCGTGCATGACGTCGAGCAGCGTCTGCTTGTCGCCGAGTCGCCGCGCCGTCTGAATGGCATCGAGAGCGACGGCGACGGGCTCGCCGACGTTGACGCTGGGTTGCAGCGCGGCGGCCAGGCGACCGAGCAGGCGAGCCCTGAGCGCGCTGTCGCCGGCAGGCAGCGCCTCGAGCGAAGCCTCCAGCATCCCGATCAGCACGGGGTCCACCGAGCCGAACGAGAACACGCGCCCGTACACCAGGGCCGCGTTGGCTGCGAGCTCGGCGTCACCGAGGCCCTTCGCGAGGCTCGCCGCCTCGCTGCAGCAGCGCTTGCCCAGCGCCCCGTCGCCGCGGCGAATCGCGGCCTCGCCGAGCGCGACCAGCACCCGCGCGCGCAGATCCGCTCGATTGCCCCGCCCCGTCACGGCGGCGAGCGCGCGCTCGAGGACCTGAACGGCCTCGTCGTACGCGAGTAGCTCCTGGGCCCTGCGCGCGGCCGCGAGCGCGTGGCTCACGCCGGGCTCGAGCAGATCCTCGGGTCCCTGAAACGCGTGGTGAGCCACCTTGTCGTGCGGGAAGAGCGATGCGGAGCTGGCCGCCCGCTCGAGCGCTCGAGCGAGGCGCCCGTGCCGCTCCGGGCGGTTCGCAGGCGTGAGGTCGCGATAGAGCACCTCGCGAAACAGAGCATGCGCAAAGCGCCGCCGCTCGCCGCGCTCGGTGAGCACACCCGCGAGAGTTGCCTCGCCGAGCGCCCGGGTCACGGCGTCCGAGTCGCCCGCGGCGAGGGCGAGCAAGGACGGATCGAGCTCGTCGCCCCCCACGGCAGCCAGCTCGAGCAGGCTGCGGGCCTCGCCACTGACGCGCGAGAGGCGCTGGCCGATCACGTCGCGCACGCCGTGCGGCACGATCCCCGCTTCGATCGACTCGGCGCCCTGCTCGGCGTAGAGCCGCAGCATCTCCTCGAGGAACAGCGGATTGCCCTGGGCGCGGGCCAGGATCTGGCCGCTGTCCAGGACCGAGAGCGCGGTGTGCGCGCTCACGAGCGACTGGGCTTCGTCATCCGAAAGGCGCGCCAGCGAAATCAGCGTTCCCTCGCGACCGATGCGCGAGATGAGCTCGCCGAGCTCCGTATCGGCGCGGGCCTCCGCGTCCCGGTAGGTGCCGAGCACCAGGAGCTTCGAGCCCCGGAGCTCGCGAGCGAAGAAATGGAGCAGCGCGAGCGACGAGCGGTCGGCGGCGTGCAGGTCGTCGAGGACGAGCACGAGCCCGGCATGCTGCGACACCTCGCGCGCGAGCGCGACGATGGCCCGAAACACACGGAAGCGAGCCTCCTCCGCGGGCGGCTGCGCTCCGGTCGAGGGTGGTGGCAGGCGCCGCCTGAGCTCGGGGAGGATCTCGGCGAGCACGGAAGCGCCGTCGCCGAGCACCTCCGCGAGCCGCTCCTCGTCGAGCCCGGCAGCGAGGCCGGACAGCACGCCGAGCCAGGGGAAGTACGCCGGCGCTCCTCCCGACTCCCAGCAGCGCCCCCAGTACACCTTGAAATGGCGCTCCGCGGCCAGGGCCGTCGCCGCGTCCGCGAGGCTCGTCTTGCCGATCCCCGGCTCGCCGCAGACGAGCACGAGTCGCCCCCGCAAGGCCTCCGCGTCCGAAAGCGCCCCGGCGATGACCGCTAGCTCTCGCCGGCGCCCGACCAAACGCAGGCCTTCGGGCCTTCGCGCGTGCTCGCCGGCGGCGTCCAGCATGATGTTGGCCGAGTATAGGCCAAGCGGTTGCCGCTCGGTTTCGCGGGTCGCTACGGCTTGTTCTGCAGCGTCGCCCAGCCGTTCTACGTGCGGCGCGTCCGGCCTCGCGTCGCAGTAGGGCCTATTGGCTCGTCACGTTTGCGATCGGGAACTCGATGTCGCCAGTTCCTCCCCCGCTTTCGACGAGGATCTTGGCCTCCAGGAGGCCACCCAGGCTCAAGCCCGCCGCCTCCCATGCCTTGAAGTGCTCGGAAATGGTCATCGTTCCGCACTGACGTGCCGTCTGCCGGATGCTCCAGTACTGATCCCACTGCGAGACGCCGCTGCATCTCGAGCCGCCGGTCCCGTTGGTCTTGTTCTG
>Ga0315912_10003635_pt1 | contig 15174 bp, 9 predicted proteins | sample VfabasoilMG_FD_204469 | JGI IMG/M metagenome (GOLD analysis project Ga0315912, IMG submission 204469) | Garden soil microbial communities collected in Santa Monica, California, United States - V. faba soil | ecosystem: Environmental > Terrestrial > Soil > Garden | place: USA: California... | reverse complement strand
AGGCGCTGCAGTCGGCGCGGGCGTGGCCGTGCGCGAGCGCGAATCCGGTCCAGAGCTCGTGGTCGAAGCCGTAGGGCAGCGCGCGGAACGAAGTCTCGCTGTGGCAGCGCGTGCAGCTCTCGCGACCCTCGATGCGCACGGGCAGGCGCGCGGCGTCGAACTGGCCCTCGTGCGCATCGGCGTGGCAGGTGCTGCAGCCCTGGAAGCGTCCGAAGTGCTCCTCGACCGTTCCGAAGCTGCGCTTGTGCTCGTCGGGCTGCGCGCGCGTGACGTGACACACGGCGCATTCCGCCTGCGCGTGCGCGCCGGCGACCGCGAAACCCGTCCAGAGCGCGTGGTCGAAGCCCGGGGTCTCGCTGAAGCTCGCGGCGCCGTGGCAGCGCGCACAGTCGCCGTGCTCGACGAGCGGCAGCCCGGCGGTGCGCAGGTCGAAGTAGCCTGCGTGCGCATCGTCGTGGCAGGCCGAACAGGTGTCGGGCGTGGCGCGGAAGCGCCGCGGCCCGTCCTCGACGAGGCGCACGTGGCACTCCTCGCACTTCGTCTCGGCGTGCGCGCCCTCGAGCGGCAGCGAGGCGCGCGCGTGCTTCTCGATGTCGAAGGTGTGCGGCGCCCAGCGCTCGCGCTCGTGGCACTCGAGGCAACCCGCGCGCGCGAACTGGCCGCGGTGGACGTCCTCGTGACAGGCTGCACACTGGTCCTGCCCGCGCCCGGGGTAGCGCTCGGCGAACGTCCCGAGTTTGGGCTCGTGGCACTGGGCGCAGGTCTGCTTGTCGTGCGGGGCGTCGAGGCGGAAGCCCGAGAGCGCGTGCTGCTCGTTCGTGAGCTGCGCCAGCGCCGGATCGCGGAAGCTCGTCTGTTCGGCCGCGTGGCAGCGCACGCAGCCGTCGGCCTCGGCGAAGCTCTCCTTGTGCGGCGACTGGTGACAAGCCACGCAGTTGCGCGGCACGAGCTCGGCCCCCGGCGCGCCCTCGTTCTCCAGCGCGCGCTCGCCGGACTTCTCGTGGCACGTGCGGCATTCGACGTCGCCGTGTCCGCCGACGAGCGGCAGGAAGCGCTCGTGCCCGACCGAGGCCAGCGCGTCCCAGCGCGTCTGGCCGTGACAGGCGACGCAGCTGACGTGCATCGCTCCCTTGTGCACGTCGACGTGGCAGCTCGTGCACTCCTGCTTCAGGCCCAGGAAGCGCCGCTCGCCCTCGGCCAGCACGCCCTTCGACGCGTTCGCGTGGCACTCGCTGCAGGCGAGCTCGAGGTGCTTGCCCGACATCGCGAAGCCGATGCGCGCGTGCTCGAACTTCTCGGCGCTCTCGAAGCCCGCCTGGCGGAAGCTCTGCGTGTTGACGCTCGCGAAGCCCGGGCCGAGGTGCTCGCCGTGGCACAAGGCGCAGCGCGGGCCGAGCTCCGGGTCGAGCACGCCGTGCAGGCCGCGCTGCGCGTCGAGCTGGCCGGCGATCTCCGTGTGGCAGTCGCGACAGGCGCTGGTCATGTTGGACAGGAAGCCGCCGTGGCACTCGGAGCAGCCCGAGCGGCCCTGCAGCTCCTCGAGCCGGCCGTGCACGGCCGAGAGCAGACCGGGCGAGCTGCGGCGCACGTCGGTCACGGCCAGCGTGAGGACGGCGCTCAGCGAGACCAGCCCCAGGAAGAGCGAAGTGCGGCGTGTGTTCATCCGCCCGCTCCGCTGAAGAGGTGCCCGGCGTAGACCCAGGCAATGTGCAAGCCCAGCAGCGCCACGAGCAGCGCCGCCATCCAGCGGTGGAACCAGCGCCAGCTCGAGAGCACGCCGCGCAGATCCTCGTAGTGCGCCGCGGCCAGCGCCGTCTTCCAGGCCTGGCGAGAGAGCTCGAGCGTCTCGCGGATCGTCGCCTCGGGGATGCGCTCGGCGCGCGCCTCGGCCGCGAGGCGTTTCAAGAGGCGCGACAAGGCGCGCTGGCCTAGCGGCAGCGCGACGATGCGCGCCAGCAGGCCCGAGCGCCAGCGCCGCGTCTCGACCAGCGCCAGCACCTCGGCCCGCGCGCGCTCGGCGAAGCTCTTCTGCGCCGGATCCAGCGCGCCCACGAGGCCTTCGAGGCGTCGCTTGACCTCGGCCAGCTCGAGCTCGCGGCCGTTGGCCGCGCGCGGCACCCAGGCGTAGACATAGCGGCCGATGGCGCCCGTCAGGAGCAGCGCGACGAGCATCCAGAGCGCGTGGCCGCCGAGCGAGTCGGCCGGCGCCATCGCCGCGTGCAGCGTCGCCGCGAGCAGCGCGACGATGCCGGTCGCGACGTGCACGGTCATCCAGGACTGCAGCGAGCCGATCGCCCAGCGCTGCTGCGCCGCGCGGCGCGCGAGATAGAGCAGGTTGAGCGCGACCAGCACGGTCGCTGCGATGCCGAACGCGAGCCCCGCGCCCATGCCCGGCCGCAAGAGCGAGTGCGCGCTGTGCGTCGCGCGCGCATCGCGCGTCAGCAGGTAGTAGTCGGAGTGCCAGAGCGCCCAGGCGAGCGTCACCAGCGCCAGCGCGAAGCTGACGCCCAGGGCGCGCACGAGCCCGGTCCCCTGCTCCACGATCGGCGCCTGCGTCGGCCGCAGCGCCGGATCGAACGAGACGCCGGAGCGCTCGAGCAGCTCGACCGGAGGCTCGCCGCCGGCGAAGACGAAGACGTCGTCGTTCGCCAGCCACTGGCGCCCGTCGGATTGCTCGATCAGCACGCGCTCGCGCTCGATCGCGCGCAAATGACTCGCGCGCAGGATCGAGAGCCGGCCCTGCGCCTCGGCCGCTTGGAGGCGCTCCGCGACGCGCGAGCGCAGTCGCATGAACTCCGTCCCGCGGTACGAGAGGCGCACGACGTTGCCGGTTTGCTCGCACAGCGCGAGCGCGGCCTCGACCGCGCTGTCGCCGCCCCCCACGACCAGCACGCGCCGGCCTTCGAAGGACTGCGCGTCGAGCAGCGAGTAGTAGACGTTCGAGAGATCCTCGCCGGGGACCCCGAGGCGCCGCGGCAGGCCGCGCCGGCCGATCGCCAGGCAGACGTGACGCGCGGACACGATCCCGGCCGAGGTGTGCACCTGGAACAGGCCCGCGGCATCGCGCTCGAGCCCCTGGAATACGACGCCCGTCTCGACCTCGAGCCCGGCTTCCTCGACGACGCCGCGCCAGAACTCGATCAGCTGCTCCTTCGTGTAGCTCGCGCGCTCGAGGCGCACGTGCTCGGAGAGCTCGACCGGCTGGGTCAGCACCAGCTTGCGGCGCGGGTACTTGGCGACTGTGCCGCCCAGCGCACGTTCCTGCTCGAACAGCCGGTAGGCAAGGCCGAGGCGCTGCGCCTCGAGCGCGCAGGCGAGCCCCGCCGGTCCGGCGCCGACGATGCACAGGTCGAGCTCCGCGCGGGGATCCTCCTCGATCCCGGATCCGCGCGCGGCGGCCGTGACGAGCGCCGGCTGGCGCGACAGCGACGGCGCGCTGCGCTGCGCGACCTCGCGCGCGACCTTGAAGCCGTGCTCGACCGCGGTGCGGATGCGCGCGTGCGCCGTGACCTCGCCCGCGAGGTACAGGCCCGGAGTCCCGTGCGCCTCGAGCGCATCCGACAGCGCGGGCACGTCATTGCGCGTCTCCAGGTCGGCGAGGCGCACACGGATCGCGCCCACCGGGCAGGCGCGCTCGCAGGCCGTGACGCCGGTGCAGCGCGCGCCGTTGACGACCATCGCCTGGCCGTGGACCATCTCGAGCACGCCCTCTTCGGGGCAGACGCGCACGCAAGCGCCGCAGCCCAGGCAGCGCGAGAGATCGACGACCGGGTGCTGCAGTTGCGCGCGCTCGCTGCCGGCGCGCACGACGCGCTCGCGCTCGGAGAGGTGCGCCTGCATGCGCCGCAGCTCATGGCGGCGCAGGAGCAGCGCGCTGAGTGCCGCCCCCAGGCCAAGCACCAGCACGAGGAGCAGCGTCCAACTCATGCGATGCGCGGGTGGAACGGCCGCCCCGCGGACGGATCAGTTCTTGGGCGGGACCGAATCCGGCGTCGCGGGAGCCGGATCGGCCGGCGCGCCCTGGCCGTCGGCGCGCGGCGGCAGCGTGGCCACGGGCTTCTTCGGCGCCGGCTCGGGCGCGGGCTTGGCCGCGGGCGGCGTCGCCGGCACGGGCTGTGCGCCCGGCTTCGTGACCAGCTGTCCGTGCAGCGCGGCCGCCTCGACATAGCGCCGAGCCGCGGCGTCGCAGGCGTCGAGACGCTGGTCGAGGTCCTTCGAGCGCTCGACCAGGGCCGTCACCTCGCCGGTGATCGCGGAGACCGCGGTGCGGTTGAAGTCGTGGCCCAGGAAGAGCGCGTGGTCGCGCAGATCGGCGTTGAATGCGTCGAGCGTCACCTGCGCGGTCGCGGTGGCGGTCAGCACGGCGGTGTAGCGCGCGCGCGTCTCCTCCATGCGCACGTGGCTCTGCGCGCGCAGGCGCGTGTTGCCGATCGCCTCGAGGTCCATGGTCCACTGCGCGAAGACCTCCTCGGCGGAGTCCTTCATCGGCTCGACGCTATCGGCCAGCTTGGCGGCCTGCCGCTCGGAGGCGTCGATGGCGCCGACGAAGCTCGCGTAGGTCTGCGTCGCATCGCCGTTGAAGTCGGGCCGCGCGAGCCTCTCGAGCAGCTCGAGCGCGGTGCGCGAGCGCTCCTTGGAGACCGTCGATTCGACCTGCACGCTCTCGATGCTCGAGAGCAGCACGTCGACCTGGTTCAGGCTGCTCTTCTGCTCGCCTCCGAGCAGGCTGCAGCCGGAGAGGAAGGCGCAGGGCGCCACGACCGCCGCCAGGGCGGAAAGGATTGCGGTTCTCATCCGAGGCCGCTCATCGGCCGATCCGGCGACCGATCTTGAGCGCGCGGACTAGATCGAGGCAGGCGCTTCAGTCGGCTTTGGCGCCGTCGATCGGGCTGATTTTTCGCTCCAATCCTCCACGCGCGGGGGCGCGGAAGGCGGACGATTGCGCAACCAGCCGATCATGCCGAAGGCCACGATGCCCCACTGGATGCCGTAGTAGGTCCAGAGCGCCGTGTTGATGCCGTTCGTGAACCCGTAGCTGTGCAGCCCGACGCCCAGCAGGTTGACGCCGAACCACGAGAAGGCGACCACCGTTCCGCCGAGCGCAGCCGCCGCACACACGCCGTGCTCCTTCAGGTAGCCGCCCATGCGGGCGTGCAGGATCACGAGCTGCGAGAGCACGATCAGCAGCGCGCCGTTCTCCTTCGGGTCCCAGCCCCAGAAGCGGCCCCAGGAATCGTTGGCCCAGATGCCGCCCAGGATCGTGCCGACGGTCGAGAAGATCACGCCGAAGCACAGGACGCCGTAGACCATCCGGCCCAGGCCGGAATAGAACGCGCGCTGGTCGCGACGGAAGCCGAGGGTCTTGGCGATCAGGTAGAAGCTCGCCAGCATCGCCGCGAGCATCCCGGCCGAGTAGCCCACGGTGACCGCGGTCACGTGCGTCGCGAGCCAGAAGTTCGTGTCGAGCACCGCCACCAGGCTCGGCATCGTGTCCTGCTTGTCGAGCGTCTCGTAGCCGTTGGCGATGAACACGCCGATCATGCCCAGCGTGGCCGCCGCGGAGAGCGCCAGGCGCTGGCGCGTGATGCGCTCGGCCACGAGCGCCACGAGCGCGGCGACGCCGGTGATGAACACCACGGTCTCGTAGAGCGTCGAGACCGGCGGCCGGCCGCGGATGATGCAGCGGATCACGATCGCCGTGATCACCAGCGCCGTCCCCGAGCCGGCCAGCAGCGCCGCGCCGCGGTACGGCAGCTTCGCGCGCGGCATCATCCAGGAGACGGCCATCACGAGGAAGGCCAGGATGAAGACGATCTGGCTCCAGAAGAGGAAGTCGCCGCGGTAGTAGAAGCGCTCGAGCGGGATCTTGGCGTACTCGCCGCGCGCCTCCGCGAGCGGCAGGATCCTCGCGCTCAGCGCGGCCAGCTGCTGCTCGAACGCGCCCGGATCGCCGCGCTTCTGCTGCAACTCGACGAAGCCCGCCGCGAGCTCCTTGTCCTGTGCGCTGAGCTTGTCCTTGAACATCGGCGCCGTCTCGCGCAGCCGGATCTCGTCGGGCGTGAGCCACTCCGAGTCCTTGGGTGCGGCGGCGTCGGGCGGGACGCAGGCCAGACTCAGACTGCCGCGCAGCGAACCGTAGAGGTCGATGGCCTCGGCCAGGTTGACGATCTGCCCCTGGACCGAGTCGCGCAGCTTGGGGTCGATGCGGTGGTACTCGTTGGCCTTCTCGAACAGCTTGTCGAACCCCGGCCGCAGATCCTCGAAGCTGTAGCGGTCGCGCTTCTTCTGGTGCGTGATGCCGACCGCGTCGAGGGCCGCGCCGTCGTCGACGCGGAAGACGCGCTCGACGTCGGCCGCCTGGGGATAGAAGCACACGTCGAGCAGCCACTCGGTCGAGGACGCGCGCGTCTCGTCGGCGCGCGTGAGGCTCTTCCTGCCCGAGATGCGCAGCAGCGTGAAGTCCGCCAGCGTCGAGAGCGGCTTGATGCGGCCGCCGTCCTGCACCGGCAGGAGCTCGAAGAGCTCGATCGTGCGTTGCGTGACGCGCGGGTTCTGGGCCAGCCCGTCGGGCGCGCCCGCCCACAGGGCCAGCAGCACGGTCAGGATGCGGAATCGGAGCTTCATGCCTTGCTTCCCTCCAGGCGCACGTGGCGCACGAGCTTGCGCGTGAAGTGCAGCAGCATGCCTGCTGCGATCACGATGCAGGAAATCAGCGGCCACTGGTCGGACGGGTTGTCGACGACGGCCAGCGTCGAGAACAGCCGGTCGCCCGGCTTCGCATTCGACGGGCCCCAGGAGGCCTGGTAGAGCACGAGGCCCTCGTCGCGCAGCGGCTCGTTCATCGAGATCTTGACCGCGCGCGTGCCCTCGGGCTCGCTGACGGTGACGTCGCTGGAGAACACCTTGGCCATGTCCAGGCGCGGGTGCTCCTCCTTGGTGAACTTGTCGAGCCGCACCGTGAACGGCATCGGGAAGCGCTCGCGGCGCAGGGTCAGCGCGTAGGGCTTGCCCGCGAAGTTCAGCTGCAGCGGCTCGTCCGCCAGCCCCCACACGAGGGCGGTGCTGCTCGTGCCGTCGCTCCCGCGCGCGGTGACGTACACGCCGGGCACGTTCTGTTCGGCCTCCGGGTCGAGCCGCATGGCGTTCAGGAACACGCCCTCGATCACGGGCACGTCGACGCTGAACATCGGACCCTTGCGCATCGGAGAGCAGTTGCGCATGTAGTGCGAGACCTGGAGTTCGAAGGGCAGCGAGGGGTCGCGGAACACCCGCCCCGCGGAGCCGCGCGAGAGGGCGACCTCCTCGGGCGCGATCGGGTGCTCGATCGTCGTGCCGCGGCTCGTCGGCTCCAGCACCACGAGCTCCCAGTCGTAGTAGCTCTCGTACTCGCTCTTCGACTGCCCCTCGTAGAGCGTCACGTGACCCTCGGTCGACCAGTAGAACTTGACCAGCCCGGCGCCGAGCATCAGCAGGATGCCGACGTGGCCGATGATCACGCCCGCCGTCGCCCAGCCCTTGCGGATGCGCACGATCCCGCCCAGCACCAGGTTGAAGAACAGCACGATCATCACCAGGCGCGCGCCCGGCAATGGGAACGGCCCGAAGGCCTTCCAGGCGATCAGCGACTCGAAGTACTTCTTCTGCGCCTCGAAGAGCCCGTTGTGGACCTGGTCGTGCGTGCCGAGGTACGTCAGCAGCGCAAGCAGGATCAGCAGCGCGCAGGAGAGCCCGAGCGACGAGCAGAAGTCGAAGATCGACTTCAGGATCGCCTTCACTTCGCCTCCTTGAGCGACTGTGCGAAGGCCTTGAAGTTCTCGGTCTCCTTCGCGATCGCGTCCATGGGTCCGGTCATCTTGACGAAGATCGTGCGCGTCCCGGCGAGCACCAGCGCGCCGATCAGTCCCTTGCCCGCTTGAGCACCCGCGCCCTCGATCGTGACCATCCGGCCATCGCCGCCGAGCATCGCGAGGTGCTCGAGCTTCTCGAGCTCTTCCGTCGGCAGCGCCGGGCAACCCATCTGGTCGCGCCAGCGATTGACGTTGCCGCCCAGGCCACCCGCCTCGCCGCCCATCACGGTCACGTAGCACTCGGCGCCACCGGGCGTCTGGTACGTGACGGTGCGCTGCACCTTGTCGGGGCCCTTGGTCCAGGTGCCGGGCGCCATCCATGCCAGGCCCTGCTGATCGCCGGCCATCGATGCGACGGCCGGATCGGAGGGATCCATCGGCGGCGGCTGCGCGGTGTTCGCGGCGCTACCAGCATGCGGATCCTTGTGCGGATCCGCCTGCCCAGGCCGCAGCGAGCGCGCGAGCGCGAGGAAGTGCTCCTTCTCCGCGGCGATCAGCGCGTCCGGGCCGTACATCTTGAAGAAGGCCGAGCCCGCGGGATCGACCTGCAGGATGCCGACGAGGCGCCAGGCCGGTTCGTTCTCCGAACCGTTCATCCCCTTCCAGGTTCCCACGAAGTCGAACAGCACGCCCTCGTGACCGAGGAGCTCTGCCTTCGGGAGCGCGGCGCTCTCGGCCGCGGAAAGCGGCGGCAGCGCGAGCTGCGTACGCCAGCGCGTGATGTTGCCCTCGAGCCCGCCTACTTCGTTGGGGAAGAGCGAGAGATAGCACTCGGCCTTGTCGTTCCCGGGCAGGCGGAAGTTCGCCTGCCGGAAGGCACTCGCCGGCAAGGCGGTCCAGCCCGCGGGCAGGTCCCACGTCAGCGCGAGGCCACCGGAGTCGTCGATCGGAGCCTGGACCTCGGGCTCGCGCGACGGCATGCGCGCCTCGGTCTCGCGCGCTGGCTGGAAGGTGCCGGTCGAGGGGCCGTCCTTGCTGCACGCGGCCAGCAAGAGCCCGGCCATCACCAGTCGGATCACGTCGTTCATCGTTCCGAGGATCCTATCGGGTATCGACCACCCACGCACCAGCTCCCGAGGCGCCGGAAATTGGGATCCGGGGATACCCATCCCTGCCCCTCCCCTGGCGCTCCGGCGCCGGGCATCCTGGTGCGGCCACGATGGATCTGCTCCCCGACGCACCCCCGCCCTACCGCACCTGCCTCTTCGATTGCGACTCGACGCTGAGCGCGATCGAGGGCATCGACGAGCTCGCGGGGCCGTGGAGGCTCGAGATCGAGCAGCTGACGCGGCGCGCGATGTCCGGGGAGCTGCCGCTCGAGTCCGTATACGGCCTGCGCCTCGAGCGCATCCGCCCGCGCCGCGAGGCCGTCGAGGCGCTGGGCGCGCGCTACGTCGAGCGGCTCGTGCCCGGCGCGCGCGAGCTCTGCGCAGCGCTGCGATTCCTCGGCAAGCGCGTGGGCATCGTCAGCGGCGGGCTGGCCCCTGCCGTCCTGACGCTCGGCCGCGCGCTCGGCCTGGAGGCGCGCGACGTCTTCGCCGTGGGCGTCGATTTCGCTCCCGACGGCAGCTACGCCGGCTTCGACGCGCGCTCGCCGCTCGCGCGCTCGGGCGGCAAGCGCGAGTTCGTCGCCGCCCGCGCGCGCGAGCAGGACAGCGCCCCGATCGTGCTCGTCGGCGACGGCATGAGCGATCTCGAGGCCGCGCAGGACGGCGCGCTGGCGCGCTTCGTCGCCTACGGCGGCGTCGTGAAGCGGCCCGAGGTCTTCGCGCTCGCGCGGGCCACGGCCGAGGGCCGCGACCTCGCCTGCCTGCTGCCGCTGCTGGCATCCGAGCGCGAGATGCGTATCCTCGCGCGCTCGCGCGAGCACGAGAACCTGTGCGCGCGCGCCCTCGCCCTCCCATGAACGAACCCATCCTCTGGATCCCCGGACCGACGCAGGTGCGCAAGGAGCTGCTGGCCGAGTGCGCGCGCCCGATGATCGGCCACCGCTCGAAGGCCATGACCGCGCTGACCGAGCGCCTCGACCCCGGCCTCAAGCTCGCGTTCGGCCTCGCGCCAGGCAGTCGCGCGCACGTCGCCGTGCACACGACCAGCGCGACCGGCCTGATGGAGGCCGCGCTGCGCGGCGTCGGCCCGCGCGTCCTGAGCCTCGTCAACGGCGCCTTCTCCAAGCGCTTCGCGGAAATCGCGACGCTGGTCGGCAAGCAGGTCACGAAGCTCGAGGCGCCCATGGGCAGCGCCGTGCCGATGAGCGAGCTCGCGCGCGCGCTGCAAGACAAGGGCCCCTTCGACGCCGTCACGGTGGTCTCGAACGAGACCTCGACCGGCGTGCGCCAGCCGCTCCCGGAGCTCGCGGCGACGCTGCGCGCCTTCCCCGACGTGCTGCTGCTGGTCGACCTCGTCAGCTACATCGCGGGCGCGCCGGTCGATTTCGACGCCAACGGCCTCGACTTCGGCTTCGCCGGCGTGCAGAAGGCCTTCGCGCTGCCGCCCGGGATCAGCGTCTTGTGCGCCTCCGAGCGCTACCTCGAGAGCGCCCGGCGCCAGGGCCAGCGCGGCTTCTACCTCGATCCAGTCAAGATCATCGAGGGTCACGAGCAGCGCGCCACGCCGGCCACGCCCTGCATCTCGCTCTACTACGCGCTCGCGCGGCAGCTCGAGGACATCGGCCAGGCCTGGGCCGCGCGCTTCGCGGAGCACGCGCGCATGCAGCAGCGCAGCGCGGCCTGGGCCGGCTCGCACGGCCTGGAGTACCTGCCGCCGCCCGAGCTGCGCTCGCCGACGATCTCCTGCATCCGCTCCGGCGGCCTGGACGTGGCGGCCTTCCTGGCGGCGCTGAAGCAGCGCGGGCACGAGCTCGGCGACGGCTACGGCGACCTGAAGGGCAAGACCTTTCGCATCGGTCACATGGGCGACCACACCGAGACGGGACTGGCGGCGATGCTCGCGATCGCCGACGATGTGATCGCCGGCTTGCGCGCAGCGCGGCCGGTTCGATGAAGATCGCCGCCGTCGCCAGCGCCTTTCCGCCGCACTACCACACGCAGGACGAGGTGACGCAGGCGCTCGAGCGCCACTGGCGGCTCGAACCCGAGGAATCGCGCCGCTTGCGAGCGCTGCACGCCCATTGCGGCGTCGAGGGCCGCCATTTCGTCCTGCCGCTCGAACGCTACTTCGAGCTCGAGGGCTTCGGCGAGTGCAACGACATCTGGATCGAGTCCGCGCTCGAGCTCGGCGAGCGCGCGGTCCGCGCCGCGCTGCAGCGCGCGCAGCTCGAACCGGGCGAGATCGACTTCCTGATCTTCACCACGATCACCGGCCTGGCGGCGCCCTCGCTCGACGCGCGCCTGATGAACCGCATCCCCTTCCGGCCCGACCTGCGCCGGCTGCCGCTCTTCGGACTCGGTTGCGTCGCAGGCGCGGCCGGGATCGCGCGCGCCGCGGACCTCCTGGCCGCGAGACCGCGCGGCGCGGTCCTCGTGCTCTCGGTCGAGCTGTGCTCGCTGACGTTCCAGCGCGAGGACCGCCGGCCGGCGCACGTGATCTCGACCGGACTCTTCGGCGACGGCGCGGCGGCCGCTGTCGTCGTCGGCGCGGAGCGGGAGGCCGCGGGTCCGCGCATCCGCGCCACGCGCTCGGTCTTCTATCCCGAGAGCGAGGAGCTCATGGGCTGGGAGATCGGGGAGCGTGGCTTCGCGCTCGTGCTCTCGCCCGACGTCCCGGCCGTCGCCCGCGAGCGGCTGGGGCCGGACGTCGAGGCCTTCCTCGAAGCCCAGCGCATCCCGCGCAGCGCGATCGACTTCTGGGTCGCCCACCCGGGCGGCCCGAAGGTGCTCGAGGCCTCGGGTGCCTCGCTCGGGCTCGCGCGCGCCGATCTCGCACTCGCCTGGGACAGCCTGCGACGCGTCGGCAACCTCTCGAGTGCCTCGGTCCTGAACGTGCTCGAGCGCACGCTCAGCGAACGCCCGCCGCGACGCGGCCAGCTCGGCCTGTTGCTGGCGATGGGACCGGGCTTCTGCTCGGAGCTTGTCCTGCTCGAAGCCTGATCGCGCTCAGCGGCGCGAGAGCGGCGCCTGGCCGGGGCTCGGGATGCGCGAGCCGGGCACCGGCTGCGGCGGAGGCTGCGGCAGCGGAGCGCGCGGCGCGGCCCCGTTGGCGCCCGGTTGCACCGCCAGGCCGATCTGCGCATCCGCGCCGCCCTCGTCCAGCGCGAAGGAGACGTCGATCTGCGCCTGCTGGAGCTTGCGGAAGAAGTCCTCCTTCTGGAGCGACTTGCGGTAGGCCTCGCTCGCCTCGACCGAACCGTTGACCACGAGATCGAGCAGCGCGTCGTTGAGCTGCTTGCAGCCGATCTTGGCGTTCATCTGCATCAGCGACGGGATCTGGTGCGTCTTGCCCTCGCGGATGTTGGCCGCCATGCCGGAGTTGACGACCAGGATCTCGAGCGCCGCGATGCGCCCGCCGCCGACGCGGCGCAAGAGCGTCTGGGCCACCACGCCGCGCAGCGAGGAGGCGAGCATCGTGCGCACCTGCGACTGCCGCTCGGCCGGGAACTGGTCGATGATGCGGTCGATGGCCGAGTGCGCGGTCGTCGTGTGCAGCGTGGCGAACACCAGGTGACCGGTCTCGGCCGTCTCGATCGCGATCTCGATCGTCTCCAGGTCGCGCAGCTCGCCCACCAGCACGATGTTGGGGTCCTCGCGCAGCGCGGCGCGCAGCGCGCGCTTGAAGCTCTCGGTGTGCGCGCGCACCTCGCGCTGGTTGATCAGGCTCTTCTTGGAGTTGTGCACGAACTCGATCGGGTCCTCGATCGTGATCACGTGGTCCGTGCGCGTGGCATTGATGTGGTCGATCATCGAGGCCAGCGTGGTCGACTTGCCCGAACCGGTCGGTCCGGTCACGAGCACCAGGCCCTTCGGGAGCTGGCACAAGTCGAGCACAGCCTTGGGCAGGCCGAGCGTCTCGGCGCTGGGGATCTTCGTGGGGATCAGGCGGAAGACGCCGCCCGGGCCGCGGTGGTCGCGGAAGAGGTTGGCGCGGAAGCGGCCGTGCTCGGTCAGCTCGTAGGCGAAGTCCGTGTCGAAGACCTTCTGGTATTCGCGCTTGTTCTCCTCGGGCGTGATCTCGAACAGGATGTTGAGCATCTGCTCGGCCGTGATCGGGGGGCAGCCTTCGATGGGCTGCATCTCGCCGTCGACCCGGAACATCGGGACCATCGAAGAGGTCATGTGCAGGTCGGAAGCGCCGGTCTGCAGCATGCGTTGGAATAGGGAGTCGATCCAGGCCATGGCGGTTCTGCCTCGCGATTCGGGACGTTTCGGAAAGTCCTTCTTCGGCGGCCCGCGAAGCCGGTCTTGAGGCTAGCCGCGATCGAGTCCCTGCGCGTGCGCCAGCTGCCGCGCCAGGGCACGCACTTCTTCCGGCTTCAGGCGGTGCAGCTGCTGGGCCAGGGTGCGCGCGGGGTCGAGGCCCGGAAAGGAATGCGGGTCGCGCACGAGCGCGCGGTCGAGCGTCGTGAGCAGATCGCGCAGCAGCTGGGTGTAGGCCCCGGAGTGCGGCGTGAGTCCGGCGCCGGTGCCGCTCTCGGCCGCGTCGAGCGCCTGCGCCAACGGGATGCGCGGATCCGCAACAGCGCACAGGGCCACGAGCTGCGCGCGGTACTCGAGCCGCTCCATCACGCGGCCCGGCGACGCGCCGCTCTCGATCAGGAAGCCCAGCGCGCGCAGCCAATGGCGCGAGAGCGGCAGGAAGCGCGTCCGATCGCACAGGTGCCCCTCCTCGTGCGTGCCCGCCACCTCGATGAACTCGTCCAGCGTCGGGGTCCCGCTCTCGGCGATGCGCGCGAGACGCACGCGCTCCCCTTCGCCGAGCAGCGCGCCCTGCGCGCAGCGCCTGCGCGAGAGCTCCTCCTCGTCGCGCGCGTGCACGAGCAGGCCTCCGAACGCCAGCACCTCGGCGCGGCGCTGTGCGCCCTCCGCGCCGGCGAAGCGGAACGCGAGCCGGCGCCAGTGCGATTCCTCGGCGCGCAGCGCGTCCACGTCCAGCCAGTAGCCCTCGTGCAGGGCCGCGCCGGCGATGTCCGCGCCCGCGCGCGCTGCCTGCGGCTCGACGTCGGCCGACTCGCACAGCGCGATGCTGCCGGCCCAGGGCACGCCCAGGTGCGCGCCCGAGCGCCACTCGAGCGAGAGCAGCGGCAGGAGTGCGGCGTCCGGACCCGCGCCGGAGAGCTCGCCGAAGATCCCGAAACGGTTCAGCGTCAAGAGGTCCGCCGCGAGGCCCTTCACCTCGGCGCCTTGCGCTCCCAGGCCCGCCTGTGCATCCGCCTTCGAGAAGCGCGGGCCCGGGTGCACGAGCTCGCCCACGATGCCGAACGAGAGGCGCGGCGAATCGACCAGGTCCGAGAGTCCGCCGGAGGGCCGCGTCGGCGCGAGCAGCTGGTCGAAGCGCTCGAGCAGGCCGTCGAGATCGCGCACCGGAGCGCGCGCGGCGCTCAACGCGGCGGCCGAACCCGCGCTCGTGCGGCTGCCGGGGCCCGCGAGCAGCGCCACGCCCACGCGCTCGCGATCGACCTCCATCAAGCAGCGCCGCAGCCCAGCGAAGGCCGAGAGCGCGGCCAACGCGCGCGCGTCGAGCGCCAGCGCGCGGTCGAGGTCCCCGCGCGCGACCTCGCCCACGACCTCGCGCGCCTCCTTGAACCAGCCTGCCGCACACAAGGCCTCGCACAGGACCGCTGCGGCCGCGCTCGAGCCCGGCGCGGCGCTGCAGGCGCGCTGGGCCTCGACGACCGCGCGCAGGCGCTCGTCGTGTGGGAGGCCATCGGGCCCGCGTGCGCGCGCCGGAAGCGCCGCGAGCCAGCGTTCGACCGCCAGCGCGCCTTCGCCGGCCGCGAAGCGCGCCGCGCGCAGCAGCGCGTTCTGCGCAGGCCCGCCGCGCGCGCCCTCGCCGCGCTCGATCAGGCCGAGCGCGAGCGGCGAAGATCCGGTCTCGAGCAGGCTCAGCGCGCGCAGCCGGTCGCGCTCGGGGGAGGATCGTCGCGCGAGCGCGTTGGCGAGTTCGAGCACGCGGCTCTCCTCGCTGGCCGCGCTCAGGCGCAGCAGTGCGTACAGATCGGCGACCTCGCGCTCGGAGAGCGCCTCTTCGGCCAAGAGGCGCAGACCTTCCTCGTAGCCCTCGCGCACGCGCTCGGGCCGCGAACTCGAGAGCGCCGTGGTGGCGCGCAGGACGCGCAGCGCGATGCGCTCCGCCTGCGGTGTCTCGGCCGCGGCGCTGCGCGCATCGATGCGTTTCAGCGCCGCCACGCGCCGGCCGGCAGCGATCTCCAGGC
>Ga0315912_10003634_pt1 | contig 15176 bp, 6 predicted proteins | sample VfabasoilMG_FD_204469 | JGI IMG/M metagenome (GOLD analysis project Ga0315912, IMG submission 204469) | Garden soil microbial communities collected in Santa Monica, California, United States - V. faba soil | ecosystem: Environmental > Terrestrial > Soil > Garden | place: USA: California... | reverse complement strand
AAGGCCGATAATCACCTGTAAGCATATCTTCCATCCACATAAGGTTGTAGGGTTCCAAGATCTTGGCAAGGCGGATGGCATCCGACAACATCATGCCAGGACCCAGATCCAATGCCAGACCAATTTCGTCGCCTAATACTTTTTTCATAGCCTCAACGCAAGCCACTATACGCTTTAGTCCTAGTTCGGTAATAGGTCCACGATTGGCATGTGGTTGATTATTCGGACCCGCTGGATCACCGTAAAAAAAATTGGGTGCATTTGCCCCCATGGAACTGTGAAAGCCAATCGCCATCTTGATAATCGTAAACTTCTCTTTCGCGGCTTTCATACGCGAAACCGTTTCAGCATAATCCTCTGGTTCAATTCCCGTAGCCGAAGCCCGCAAGGGATTTCTTCTTTCCACTCCACCATTATAAATTCTGACACGATCACGCACCTTGCCGCCAAGGAGTTTGTAAACGGGTAATCCTGCAGCTTTTCCGGCTATATCCCACAACGCCATTTCGATTGCACTCACCGCACTCCCCCAGGGTTTAAAACCTCCCATACGTCTGATCTTCATCATACACCTTTCAACATTTGTTGGATCTTCGTCCATCAGATATTTCTTGTAAAAAAGAACGTAGGGCTTCAGGTATGATTTCGATGTCTCAGCTTGTCCGTAACCACTTATTCCTGCACTGGTCGTTATCCGGATAACCGGACTACCACCCATAATGGCGCAACGGAGGTCAGTGATTTTAATGGGGGCATTCGCCGCGGGTTTGTTTTGGAACGGGGCGGTAGATTCACCGAAGGCACTCTGACTAAGAAAACCCATACCCAACCCACCGATGGATGCTTTCTTAATAAAATCTCTTCGATTGGAGGAAGGGTGATTCATTTCCTTGCCGGAATCAGGTTTGTTTCTTATAGACATATGACAGGATTAATTACACAAAAAATGGCACACCGGGTGTGGCATACTTACGCATACCTTCTTCATTAATTTCAACACCCACTCCTGGTTTTTCAGAAAGCTGGATAAAGCTGTTGGTCACCATCGGACCATCGAAGGTCACTATCTCTTTAAACATCGGGTCTTTATGGAAATATATCTGCCATTCCAGAATCATAAAGTTTGGAACGGAGGCACACACATGCGCTGATGCCATCGCTCCGAGAAAGGAAGCCACCATGTGAGGCGCGAACGGTACATAATATAAGTTAGCGAGGTTAGCAATTCTTTGCGCTTCTCCCAACCCTCCAGCTTTTTGCAGATCGGGCATGATGATGTCAACTGCACCAATCTCAAGGAGCCTTCTGAACCCATGGGCCAGATAATGATTTTCCCCTGCGCATATTGGTGTGGAGGTCGAATCGGTGATGAGTTTGTAAGCTTCTGCATTTTCTGCCGGAATGGGCTCCTCCAGCCACATCAGATTTAAGGGCTCGAGCCGTTTCGCAACCTGCTGACCTGTAGGCGCATCGTACCGTCCGTGCATGTCGACACAAATATCAATCATTGGACCTACCGCCTGACGTGCCGCGGCGATCTGATCGTACATCCGTTGCAATTCACCGGGACTGGCAGTCCAGTTGTACAGGTCATACTTTGCCGGATCATTTCGCTGATCCAGATCAAACTTGATCGCATTGAATCCCATCTTTTTGGCTTCCAAAGCGGCGTTGGCAAAATCCTGAGGAGTAGGAAGTCTGTTTTGATAAAGAGCCGTATCACAATAGACTCTAATCTTATCTCTGAATTTACCTCCAAGCAATTGATACACAGGCAAGCCAAGTGCTTTCCCCGTAAGATCCCACAATGCACTCTCCACGGCGGTGAGCACAGCCACATACATACCAGACTGTGCGCCTTCAAAAAAACCTGACCTTCTGATATCTTCAAACAAGCGGTGAACGTTAAGTGGGCTCTTGTCCTTAATTCTTTCTCCAAACATTTTTACCAGATGGTAAGTACCAGGAGTTGCATCAACACCTTCTCCACACCCCCAGATCCCCTGGTTCGTATGAATTTTTACGAAGAGGCTGTGGCCATTGCGGATGTAACCGCACTTGATGTCTGTTATTTTTAAATCGCTTGGGCTCGAAGAAAGAGGTGCTCGTTCCACAGCCTGCTCAAGCCCCTGGCCAAACATGGGTATTGAAGCAAAGCCCATTGCTGCCGTTACAGCACTTTTAGTAATGAAGGAGCGTCTGGAATGTGTCATTGTAGTAAGGTGGGTTAAGAATTAGTAAGTTATCACCATGTACGATTCTTGAGGTATTGCTGAATTTGCTCTTTCGGGACGGGCAGTTCATTGATATGATCATTCAGCCAGGATGAGAAATCCTTTTCAATTTCATCAGACCACCGTGAATCAATCTGACCCGGCGTATACTTCTGCTCGCGCAGACGCTGATGTCCAAACATGTCACGAAGTCTTACAATTTCAGATGTCTTAACCACTTGCTCGGCCAGGTGAGGTGGAATGAATATAACACCGCCATCTCGTCCCAGTACGACATCACCGGGTAGTACCATAGCCTTACCGATACGCGTTGGTTTGTTTATACCGACCAGGGTGGTATTCAGTTCTCCGTCAGGATTATTCAAATGATGTGAGGGATGATAGGTTCTGAAAAACGAAGTAAAGGAACCCAATTCTTTTAAACCGTTGATATCCCGGACTGCCCCGTCATATACGATACCATTACCGGATTTTGTATAGATGGAATTACCAAGATTATCACCAATAGTAGGACCATCTTCATGGGCGCCAAATTGATCCACAACATAGACATCGCCCTTTACCAGCATATCAATCGGCCATGAATTTTGTGATTTCACTCTGCCGTCTTTTTCGTGACCTTTCTTATCGGTTACACGTTGCACGTCCGGTCTTCCAGGCATAAACGTAGCGGTGAGTGCCCGTCCAACGAGTACGCTATCCGGGTTAATCATCATCCAGCCGTCGTCGTAGGAGTGTTTATAATTTGCTGACTTCAATACGGCCCAGGCTTCCTCCAGCGTAACCAGTTTCATTCGCTTCAGTATGGCATCGGGTACTTTGGGACGGCCATCCGGGAATCGTTCTCCCTTCCATTCCGGTGTTAAAAAAAGAAGTTCTTCTTTTGAAATCTGCTGAGCGTTGGTATTAAATATCAATAAAAATAGTAATACGGTCAGGGGCAAATAAGTTTTTCTTTGCATATCAAGTACCCATTGGATTGGGTCCATTTAATAGTAGTCAAAATACGGAAGTCAAGGTCATGATCAGCACCACTTGAATATACCTGGAGCCGGTTGTAGAAAAGAAAAAACTGAAGGGTACTTGAGCATACCCTTCAGTTTCAAGATTGTTAGTGAGACTATTTAGCCCACCAGACTTTCGTGCCTAATGCGTCCGGCCCGCCAAGTGTGGCAACAGCATCGGCTACATTTGCAGTATTCACCAGTTTCTCCGCGTCCGGGTAGGTGAGTCGTTCAATAAATGCCCCTGGGACCTGGCTACCAGGATTTGGATTAGGTGCGAGTGCAGGATATCCCAACCTTCTGAAATTAGCCCATGCCTCATGTCCATTCAGCAACGAAGCTACCCAATATTGATAACCTATCTGAGGAAGCGCAGCAGCAAGTGAACCATTTGACAACGTTCCTTCGGGGCCAGCTGCATAGGTATCACGATTTACGGCAGAGATTGCACACCCTGGATCGTATAATGCCATCTCGTCCATGTGTGCTTTGATACCATTATTAAAATACGTGGCTGCTTGCGCAAATGTAAGGCCTGCATAACCTCTCATAGCAGCCTCTGCTAGCAAAAATTGAGTTTGTGCCGCCGTAATCAGGAATAAAGGAGAGGTTCTCTTCACCATACGGTTTCTATCTAGCTGGCTATAGCAGAAACGATTACCGGTTCTCGGTGCGGCAGGGGTACCATATAAACCTCCTGGTGGCAATAATGCACCGGATAGGTCCGCTTCTCCGTCCGTGCTGCCAACCGGACATCCAAACTGATCGGCAGGATCCTTACTACCATTTGCAAAACTATTAGCAGTCTGATCGCCACCGCTCCGGGCACCACCATATCGAATGGCCATCGCTGTTAGCCGGGGATCAACAACCGTTGTGTTGCCTACATTACCGGGCACACCCTTAAGGGCATTTATAAATGGTTCTGCCAAATAAAAGTTTGCAGCTTCACCTCCATTTACCGTATTACCATGTCCATTAACAAAATTGGCATCGTGCTTAATGATTACGTTGTCGGCGTTGCTCAGTATTAAATTTGCAGCCGCATCGCCACCGATAGCGGCCGTTACAGTAGCAGCCGCTTTAGCAGCGTCTGCCTTGAACAATCGCATACCAGCTCTCAACAAGAGTGAATTACCAAATTTCTTCCACTTAGCAATATTGCCCTGATACAAGGCATCGCCTGTTTCTACATTGCCACCGGTTCCAAGTCCTGCAACAGCCTGCGTAATCTCGTCAATGATTTTCGGATAGATTGTTTCCTGGCTTTCATAGGTGGGGAAAAAGTTCTGGGCTGTATATCCACCACCAGCCTCGCTGTAGGGTATACTTCCGTACGTATCCGTGAGAATCATAAATGCATGCGCCTGGAGTATCCGTGCCATGTGATAGAGGTTAGCCCTAGTAGGTTCGTCCTTGGTCCGCACAATGACATCGTTCGTGTACCGGATCACATTCTGATAGAAATTATTCCAGTTATTCGGTGTGGTGTTAACGTTAACCTTATTAAAATTTCCACCTTCTAGAACGCCTGTATTGGTCGAAAACCATTGTTGAACAATAGCTTCTTCATAAATAAGGCTTTGGTTTGGAGAGGATGCTATCAATGCATTGTTAAGAATAAAGACCGGGTCCAGGTTTGTGGCGCCGCTCTTACTGGTATTCAGGTCATCAAAGCCGTCATCGCAGGAAGGCAAAAGCGTGAACGACAGCGCCATTATAAATATGCTTAGTATCTTTTTCATGATGGAGTCGTATTAAAATTTAACATTTAGATTGAAACCTATGCTTCGGGTCGTAGGAACTGTAGGAGATTCCATCCCTACAACGTTGTCTGAACTGTAACCAAAAGCTTCCGGATCTATATTATCAGCCCACTTCTTCAACATCAGTACATTGTTAGCCACAAAACTTAGCTTCAACCCTTTGATCGGAAATGTAGGTGAGAGAAATTTAGTGAAGTCGTATCCTGCCGTAATCTGCCGAAGCTTCCAGTAACCTGCATCGTATATAACAGGTTCTATCAAGGCTCTCGCCCTTACGACTGAAAAGTAATCTTCATTTCTGGCGGAGGCAGTATTGGGATTGCTGTTTATATCTACACCAACGCCAGTCACTTTACCCGGGTCATTTCCGCCGGCGTCTAATGTGCCACCTTCCCTGCCTTCCAGAGAAGCTTTATGAAGTCCGTGCCGGTATGCGTTGAAATTGGTACCAGACAATAATTTTCCGCCTAATTTGAAGTCAATCAGGAATGATACGATTATATCCTTATAATTAAATGAATTGGTAAATCCGCCAACCCACTTCGGCAAAGCACTTCCAAACACCACGTTGCTGGTAGTTAAGGGAAGCCCATCGGCGCCAAATACAATCTTTCCAAGATTTTCAGGATTTATCGTTCCATCATCTCTTCGATAACCATTACCCACAATTTGTCCCATTTCCTTTCCGACGATTTGTTGTACGCTGCCGTTGAATACGTGGTTTCCAACCGTAATACTTTCACCATCCTTTGAGGTCAACAGGCTAAGGACCTTGGTTTCATTATAAGCCCCGTTAAAAATAAATTCCCATTCGAAGTTCGAGGTTCTGAAAGGAACCAGGGTCACCATTACTTCAATACCCTTGTTCTCACTTTCACCACTGTTAATACGGGTATTGACAAAACCTGAAGCATTGGATACCTGGGCATTTACAATCTGATCGCTTGTAATTCTGCGATATAGAGCCACATCAAGGCCTACGCGTGAATCAAACATTTTCGTTTCCAAACCAACCTCAGTTTCGGCGATGCGCATAGGTTTCAGACCGGCATTTGGTATGGTAGTGCCAAAGTTACCAACCGGCTGTCCACCAAACTGAGCAGCGGAAGTTCCATAAAACAATTTGTCAGCATAGGGTGGCACATCGGTATCGCTACCTGCCTCTGCATACGCTGCTCTGATCTTTGCAAAATCAAGCCAACTGGGTGGCGCAGAAAATGATTCAGATAAAACATAGCTGGCAGACACCGACGGGTATACGATACTCCTGTTTTCCGGTGATAACGTGGAGAACCAATCGTTACGCACGGTAGCATTCAGGTATAGAAATTGTTTATAATTGATTTCAGCAGAACCGTATAACGAGTTTACCGCCCGCTCAGAACGATCATATGTAGGATCTTTTAACCGTCCGTTTTGTACGGTATAGAGGTCCTTCACAACAAAGTCCGTTACCTGAACGCTGTTTAGATCTGACCGTCTGTACATTTGGTTACCACCGCCAGTCAAATTAACACCAATGTCTCCAAAGGTCTTCGTTGCCGAGATGAGGAAGTCAACATTGGTTTCCCTGAAAGTACGGGCCTCCTGTGTATACTGTCCATTAACAAAACCAGGCGTGGCTGAGTTAATTCCACCCTGATTAAGGTTGTTCTTTCCCGTCGGGGAATTTGTGTAGTCCTGATTCCGTGACCAGTAATCCTGTCCAACGCGAACCTGAGCAAACAACCATTTTGTGATATCGTACTTTAATGAAAGATTACCAAAAACCCGGTCCCGGATAACATTCTGCCGAACCCTAGACAACACCCAATACGGATTGGTACGATTCGTGAACCGTGAATAGCTGTATTCTCCGCCTACTGAATTGAATTGATTGGCCTCCAGTACTGCAAGAGGCATGGTGTTGGCCATCGCAAGCAATGAGGTAGGGATTGAGTTGTCCTGCTCAGAAACTACCGGTGGATTTTTGTTATCTTCATTAGAGTAGTTAATGTTTCCCTTAATACTAAATTTTTCGGATAAGTCATAGCCGAAACCAAGGTTGATGGTTTTTCTGGTATAGGTGTTGTTGGGTGTCACACCATCGCTTTTCATATTTGAGACAGAAACATTCATTCCACCCTTGTCGCTGGTGGCAGAAATTGAAATCGAATTAGTCAGTGTACTTCCATTCCTGTAAAAGTCGTTCAGGATGCCCTTCTGAGCAACATACGGCACTACTTCATTATTGTACAATACTTGGGTCATTCCAGGCTGAATCCGAGGTCCGAAAGACCACTGACCCGTAACGGGGTTAGCCGGCGCTCCGGGAGAAGCAGGTCCGACACCATTTTCACCCTGACCAAATTCATACTGATAATCTGTAAAATCAAGAACCTGATCATTCATATAATTCATATTATAAGTGATCCCTATCCCCTTGGTTGTCCCTTTCGATTTGGTAGTGATCATGATAACTCCATCCTTCGCACGGGATCCATAGAGGGCAGATGCTGCGGCTCCTTTTAACACCGTCATACTTTCGACATCATCAGGATTGATACTAGTCAACCCGTCACCACCATCCGTTGTCGCACCACCACCTCGTGTTCCGATGTTACCATCATTACTACCTAAGTTGCCCGGGTTAGTTCCAAAATTGGTGTTATCCACAGGTACACCATTGATAACTATGAGCGGATTATTTTGACCGTTAATGGAGGATTGTCCCCGGATACGGATCTTCGAAGTTCCGCCAGGCCCAGTCCCTAATGATGAAATATTTACACCAGCAACCTTCCCTTGCAAAGAGTTCATCAGGTTAGGTGATCGGTTAATGGTGAGTTGGTCTGAATTGACCTTCGATGTGGCATATCCTAAACTCTTCGCAGATCTTTCGATTCCCAAAGCCGTTACAACCACTTCGTCCAATGACTGAACATCCGGCTGCATCACCACATCGATCTGCGTGCGGCCTGCCAAAGCAACTTCCTGTGTCGCATAACCAACAAAAGACATCACCAACACGGCATTGTCATCGTTAACCGTTAGAGAATATTTTCCATTCACATCGGTTGTGGTTCCGGAAGAAGTGCCTTTCACGACAATGTTCACTCCGGGAAAAGGCTGACCATTTTCGTCCGTGATCGTGCCGGAAATGTCAGCGAGTGCGGATATCCGCGTTTCTCCGTTCCGGGTTGACGCATCTATGGGCTTGTCTATAGCCGCATAAAGCTCCATTTGTTGCGACATCCCCTGACCATACAGAAGAAGCAGCATCCCCATTAATAGTAGGTAGCATTTTTTCATAGTTTATTAATTTAGTTTGGTAGAAAACGTATAAAAATCAATTGGCTATTCGACTCTCTCACCTACCCTTACCATAGCTCCTTGGTACAATAATTTCACGACTTAATAAAAATAGTAAAATTAGTTACTATCGCCACCCTCTAACCCAAAAATTCTTCTCCGACATACAAAAAACACAATCGATTGCTTTTCCAGAAAAGACCGCAATATCCCAACTCATCAAATTGATTAATTTAGATTACCAGATTTTTACAAACAGGTGAAATAAACTCGGTGCATTGCAAATGAGTGTCAAATCGCCGTTCGCTGTTACCCGCAATACTTTCATCTGCCCGAAGACATATGTATGATGTGCTTTCTTTCATTCGCAATTCCACCCATATTCTCACCCGCCGTTTTCGATTGGCTTCAGGAATGACCGGAAGGTTATTTAAAAGCACGCTCATTTTCTTTACAGGATTTGGGATAAATCCAGGATTAAATTAGTCGAAAACGATTGAAATAAACAAAATTATAGTGTACTAATTACACTTATATTGTCAAATTGTTGATGTGCCCGGTAACAAATTCAAATTTTAATACCTCCTTTTAAAACAAAATGGCCAACGTAAGGGCTGATCTGGGGTTAACCAGTAAGCATTACGTTAGCCATTAGATGTCGACCGCTGTACGTTTCATGTTTAAACGCTCAGCAAGGCGCTTGACTGTCGCTGTCGAGCCGGTTGCCTATGGCCTTACCGGTGTACCATCACTTTTTCGTACCTGCGTCCATTCGTTTAGCTGCTTTTCCGGAATCGGATATTTGGCAGCCGCCTTTTCATTGATATCCACACCCAGACCTGGCACTTCATTGACGTACATATACCCATCTTTCATTGTCGGGCTTCCCGGAAAGATTTCCCGCAGTTCAGGGGAAAAGGAAACACTTTCCTGAATACCAAAATTCCAGACATTAAGATCAATGTGCGCATTTGCCGCATGTCCTACAGGAGAAACATCTCCGGGTCCGTGCCAGGCAGTTCGGATATTAAAAGCTTCACCCATCCGCGCAACTTTCAGCGCCGGCGTAATGCCTCCGATCTGTGAAATGTGAATCCGGATAAAATCAAAAAGCCTCGCCGCCATTGGTTCCACCCATTCATGAGGGTTATTATAAAGTTCGCCCATAGCAAGGGGAACGCTTGTCTGCTGCCTCAATAGCTTAAAGTATCCGATATTCTCGGGTGAAAAAGGATCTTCAATAAAAAATGGCCGGTATGGTTCCAATTCCTTAATGACTGAGATCGCATCGCTCGGCTGAATTCGTTCGTGGATGTCATGCAAAAGCTCAACCTCATCGCCGCAAACTCTCCTTACCTCCTTAAACATCTCCGGCAGCGTTTTTATATACCGATAAGTATCCATGTAGTTGTCGTTAGGATATCCAAATCCGGCTGCCTTGTAGTCAGGCTTACCCAAACCGGATGAACCGTATCCCCCCAGCGCTTGTGTCGCACCATACCCACCCAGTTGTATTCTGACGTACTTAAAACCCTGCTCAATTTTTTTCTTGGCATCTTCAGCCACTTTTTCAATGGTGTCGCCACTGGCATGGGAATAACAAGGAACTGCGAACCGGCACTTTCCACCCAGAAGTTGATACACCGGCATGTTGGCTCGTTTTCCTTTTATGTCCCAAAGCGCCTGATCGAGTCCACTTAAAGCATTGTTCAATACCGGACCATTCCTCCAGTACGAACTGACATAGGCCGTCTGCCACATGTCTTCAATGTTGTCAACATCTTTACCCATGCAGAAATCATTCAGGTAATCATTGATTGCGGAAATTACAGGACGAGCCCGCTGGCGGAAGGTAGCGCAACCCAGTCCATAAAGTCCCGGCTCGCTTGTTTCCACTTTAACCACTATCAGCTCTATTCCATGAGGACAGGTAGAGATCGCTTTAACTTTCGTAATTTTTAAAGGAGGTAATCCTTTGGTTGCCTTATCGTATACCTGAGCCGTGGCGTCACTCCCTGGGAACATGCCTAACGTGCCCGCAGCAGCGGTGAGACCCAGACCTTTCAAGGCGTCACGTCTGCCCATTCCTGAATTTTTTTTCTTGTTCTCCATAAATCTTTGCTTGTTCAGTTATTCAATTGCTTTCATGATGATTATGAGAAAAGAATCCACGGGTAATTTGCTTACACCGTGGATTCGTAATCGTTTTAAATGCGCTTATTCATTATGGCTTATCCCACCAAACACGGGTATCCAGTTCATTACCGCCCTGACGCGTGATCGCTTCCTGCACATTGGCAACATTTATCCCCAGTTCAGTATCCGGATAAGTGAGTTTGCGAACAAAATCACCGGTTGAAATTTCCTGTGCCGGATATGGATTTTTAGTAAGGGCCGGGAAACCACTTCTGCGGAAGTTCGCAAATGCTTCCGGACCATTCAGGAAAGACGCTACCCAATATTGTGTATTAATGTCTCTGAGCGCATTGCCCATATCCAACGGATGAGCGGCAATATAAGCGTCAATATCAACAGTAGGGATTGTTGAACTGGCTGAAGACTGAGTCATCTCAACCATATGGGCCCGAATGCCTTCCGCATACAATGCAGCAGCATCACCGGTAGTCCAGGTACGCACTACTGCCTCTGCCAACAACAGTTTGGTTTGAGCATTCGTTAGCAAAAAACAAGGTGCATCGATTTTACCAAGCCTGGTACGGTCCAGCTGGGAGTAGTCATAGAAGCTTACCAAACCATCAGCAGTTGCCCTGGCTATAATGGTACCATTGTCATAACCCATTGGCATTCCAATCTGAACTGCAGGATCGGTCGACGCATTTGCAGGAACCTGATTCGGACCACTTGCTGCACCAACATACCGAACTGCAATTGACTTAAGTCTTGGGTCATTGTTTGTTTTAAGGTAATCTACAAAAGGACCGGCGAGGTAGTAGTTATTCGCTTCTGGTCCGTTTACAAATGCCCCGATTCCATTGGTATAGGCAGTTGTATGACGAATGAGAGCACTTCCTGCGTTTGTCTGAATCACTCCTCCCGCCACAGCTTTTGTAACATACTGTTGAGCAACTGTCGGACTAGCTTTTGAAAGTCGCATTGCCGCCCTCAGCATTAATGAATAGCCAAAGGCTTTCCAGGCTGGAATATTGCCACCGTATAACACATCACTGGTAACCAACGGCTTGGTTGCGTCTAAAGCAGCAGCAGCCTCATCCAACTCTTTCAACACGTCTGTGTAGATAGATTCCTGGGTGTCATACTTTGGCAAGGCAACCCCTGAAATAAAACCGTTACCCGCTTCTGAGTACGGAACATCACCATATGAATCCGTCAAGACCATGGCGGCAAATGCGCGCATGATTCTTGCCTGATTGTATAGGTTGGTTCTGGTGGCATCTTCCTTGGTTGCATCCAATACCGAAACCAGGGATTTCAAGACGTTCTGATAATATCGCACCCAATTGGCACCATTCCTTGGCTTGTTGTCCTGATTATAGTTTCCACCTCCCAACACGCCGCCGAAAGGAGTAACGATCTGCTGAACGATTGGAATCTCAAAAACAATAGCTTCCAGTGGAAAGGACGATTGGATAATTGCATTATTCATCAGAAACGCTGGTTCCAATGTAGTAGGCTGTGTCTTGTTGACATTAAGCTCATCAAATCCGCTATCACAGCCTGCCACCAGGCAGAAGGTTGTGAGCAGAATGAATATATACTTCGTTTTATTTTTCATATCGTGATTTGTTATAGCGGTTAAAACTTAACATTCAGGTTGAATCCAATACTTCTGCTGGTCGGCACCCCGGTGTTTTCCAATCCAATATTTCTATCCGACACATCGCCAAATTGTTCCGGGTCGATGTTGGGTACCCATTTCTTAAGAATGGCCACGTTGTTTGCCACTACACTGAACTTTACACCTCTGATAAAATTGTTTTTTGGTATCAGCTTGCTAAAATCATAGGATAACGAGATTTGTCTAAGCTTCCAGAAGCCGGCATCGTATGCAAATTCTTCCCGTATGCTACGGGTGTTAACCGTTTCAAAATAGGTCTGATGAGGAGCCTGAGCCGTATTGACTTCACCTTGCTGATTAACGCCATCACCGATTACGTAACCTTCCTCGCGGCCGTTCAGTGTTGCTTGATGCAAGCCATGTCTCCAGGCGTTGAAATTGGTCTGAGAACCCATAAAATGTCCTAGTTTGAAATCGATCAAGACGGATAAGCTCACTCCTTTGTAGTCGAAAGAGTTGTAGATACCACCAAAATAACGCGGAACGGCAGTGCCCACACGGAGTGCGTTTGGACCGCGAAGTGGTTGACCATTATTATCAAATACCTGTCTGCCCTGATCATCCCTCAAATACGAGGTTACATACAATCCACCAACCTGTTCTCCAACCACTTGCCGGATAGAGTTATTTCCAACATTACCACCCACTACAATCTCGTTCACACCTTCTCCCAAATTGATAACTTCAGAATCATTCAGGGAACCATTTAAGTTGATGTCCCATCTGAAGTTTGTGGTTTGTACAGGCGTCGCGCTGATCATTAATTCGTATCCGGTATTTAAACTTTCACCCACGTTGATCAACTGACTGGTGAATCCGGAAGCATCTGAAATTTGTGCCTGAAGAATCTGGTCCTTGCTGGTTTTGTTATAGTACGTGAAGTCCAGCCCAAGTCGGTTTGCAAAGAATTTGATTTCTGCTCCAACTTCAAACTCTGAAACGCGCATCGGTTTCAAGTCGGCATTAGGGACGGTTCCCGATGGAATTGTACCCACGGGCTGGAGGGTTCCAACAGGGTTAGGAAAATTATTATTGTTTACGCCAAAGAACAGGTTGTTTGAATACGGAGCAACGTCCCCGTCACTTCCCACTTCAGCAAATCCGGCTCTGACCTTTCCATATGAAAGCCAGTCTGGTAAGTTTTCGAAAGCCTGTGAAAAAACAAAGCTTCCGTTCACAGAAGGATAAAGAATACTTCTGTTTGCAGGCGACAAAGTAGAAAACCAATCGTTCCTTGCGGTAACGTTCAGGTATAAATATTCCTTATAAGAGAATTCAGCAGAACCGTACAACGAATTGATTTTCTTTTCCTGCAAATCATAGAATGGATCTTTAATACCTCCGTTCATTACCGTGTAAAGATCTCTTACTACAAAGTTTTGAACGAAGACATAATTCCGGTCAAAACGTGAGTATCGCTGATTGCCACCGACACTGACATCCACACCAAAATCACCGAACGTGCGCCGTGCTCCTAAAAGAAAATCAGCGTTTAATTCGCGGGCACGTATAACTTCCTGGGTATACGACCCATTTACAAAACCGGCAGGTGCCGCGGGATTTGATGCTCTGCCTGTAGGGTCATTAAATTCACGGTTTCGTGTATAGTAATCCTGACCGATGCGGCCTTGCAGATACAGCCAGTCGTTAAAATTATAACGGGCGGTAATGTTGCCAAAAAGCCGATCGCGTTCATGATTCTCAAAGCGGTTATAAACCGACATGTATGGATTGGTCCGGTTCCTGAACCGTGACCAGACATACTCGTTTCCGTTTGGATCGACTCGTTTATCGTATAAAAGATCCAGGGGCATCGAGTTGGACATGGTGTATATTACTACCGGAGTACTGATGTCCTGTCCGCCGATAACGATCGGGTTTTTATTCTTTTCATGCGAATACGCGACGTTCCCGGAAAGTACTAGCTTCTTGGTTATATTTTGATTAAAGCCAAGGTTAATAGTCTGGCGGTCGAACTCCGTATTCGGTTGAATACTTTTGTTAGTCATATTCGCAAGCGACAGATTGAAACTGCCATTTTCTCCTCCGGAGGACAACGATATCGTATTCGTAAACGTACTACCCGTTCTATAAAATTTCGTGATGCGATCTCTTACGGGTTCATAGGGTACTGTAACGCCATCAAATAATACCTGCGTCATACCGGGCTCAAATTTTTCACCAAAACTCCACACACCCGAAGTCGGATTGGCTACCGTTGGCCTTACGCCAAATTCTCCCTGCCCATACTCATATTGGAAATCAGTAAAGTCCAGTGGCGTATCGCTTGTATAATTTGAATTAAACTCAACGCCGAGTCCCGAGCCTCTGGAGCCAGTCTTTGTAGTGATCATGATAACCCCATCCTTTGCCCGTGATCCGTAAAGCGCGGCGGCAGCACCGCCTTTCAGGACCGTCATAGACTCAATATCATCGGGATTTATACTGGTAAGACCATCACCACCATCCGCAGTACCTTGTTGTCCGTTTCGAGCTCCAAAATCGCCGCCAACACCAAACGTTGTGTTATCGATCGGTATACCGTTAATTACAATAAGCGGGCTGTTCTGTGCGCCGAAAGATGATTGGCCGCGAATCCTGATTTTACTTGTACCTGACGGACCAGTACCCATCGGCGTAATGTTGACGCCGGCCATTTTTCCCTGCAGTCCATTCATAAAATTGGTCGTCCGGTTCTCCGTTATCTGATCGGGGGTTGCGCTTGATGTAGCATAGCCCAATCGTTTGGTCTCCTTTTTGATACCCAATGCTGTGACTACCACTTCTTCCAGTGACTGGACGTCAGATTCCATCGTAATATCCACTTGCGTCCGGCCAGACAAGGTAACTTCTTGTGTTTTATAACCTACGAAGGAGAAAACCAGCGTTGCATTATCATTTTCTACGGTCAGTGAATATTTACCAGCAGCATCGGTAGTAGTTCCGATAGACGTACCTTTTATAACAACATTGACCCCGGGGAATGCCAGACCATTCTCGTCTTTAATTGTCCCTGTGACGGTAAGCAGGAAAGGAACCTCTGTAACAACATCAGGAGTAATGG
>Ga0315912_10003633_pt1 | contig 15177 bp, 14 predicted proteins | sample VfabasoilMG_FD_204469 | JGI IMG/M metagenome (GOLD analysis project Ga0315912, IMG submission 204469) | Garden soil microbial communities collected in Santa Monica, California, United States - V. faba soil | ecosystem: Environmental > Terrestrial > Soil > Garden | place: USA: California... | reverse complement strand
GTGAGTTGCAGCCCTTGCCTTTTCAAAAATGCCGGCGAAGTCTGCAAAACCGTTAGCTTGGTCAAATAATCGCCATAAGATTAAAACCATATAAATCAAATGCTTTTGGCGTCTTCATCCTGCAACAGAACTGAAATCTGCCGTAATCCCCTTGTTTGAGCGCCCGTCATGGGGCGTCTGTGCATAAAAACGCCCAAGTCCGGAGCGGCCGATCAGCCGACGCGCACGGCTTCGTCGCCGGGGAGGAGCTCGACCAGTATCTCGTTGAGAAATCGGAAACCTTTGGGCGTGGCCCGCCAGTCCGAGACGCCGCGGTGCACCAGGCCGCGGGCTTCCAGCGACGCGAGCGCACGCTCCAGCACCGCAATTCCCAGGCCGGTCCGGGACTCGAAAAGCTGGTCGGAAAAGCCTTCCACCAGGCGGAACCCGTTCATCGCGAATTCGAAGGGAAGATCCCGGACCGCCACCGGCCTGACGTCGAGCGCATCGGGATCCGCCGCCAGGTAACGGCGCGGTTCCCGTGTCTGCCGGGTGCGGAAGATCTGTTGGCGCGTCAGGTCCGAAGTCTTGCCGTGCGCGCCGGCGCCGATTCCGATGTAGTCGCCAAAGCTCCAGTAATTGAGGTTGTGCACGCAGCGCGCACCGGGCCGCGAGTAACCCGACACCTCGTACTGCTCGAAGCCACGGCTTTTCAGCAGTCGCAGCGATCGTTCGAGCATCTCATCGACGATTTCATCGTCGGGTTGGGTGGGCGGAGCAGCTGCAAACACCGTCCCGGGTTCGATGGTGAGGTGATACTGCGAGATATGCGCCGGCGACAACTCGAGGGCGGCGCCCAGGTCGGCTTCGGCATCTGCCGCAGTTTGCCCGGGCAATGCATACATCAGGTCGAGATTGAAATTCGTGAGTCCCGCGGCGTGCAGTTCCTCGGCCGCGCGCCGCGTTTCCCCGGCGGAATGAATCCGGCCCAGCAGCTGCAACTGGCGCGTATCGAAGCTTTGCGCCCCGAGCGAAACCCGGGTCACGCCCGCGGCGCGGTATTCGCTGAAGCGTCCGCGCTCGATGGTGCCGGGGTTGGCTTCCAGCGTGACCTCCACGCCGTCTTCGAACCCGGCCAGCGCGCGTGCGTGTTCGAGCAGGCGCCCGATCGCGGCGGGCGAAAACAGGCTCGGAGTTCCACCGCCGAGAAAGACGCTCACGAACCTTCGGCCGGCGATGGCCGGCTGCTGCGCCTCGAGATCGCGGATCAAGGCGTCGACGTAACGTTGCTCGGGCAGCTGTTCCTTGAGCGTGTACGAGTTGAAGTCGCAATACGGGCACTTCTGCACGCACCACGGAAAGTGCGCGTACAGGGCGAGCGGCGGCGCATTCATGGTCGGGACCGCTTGGCAAACTGCGCCATGAAGGCACGCATCGCCTGGCCCCGGTGACTCTGCAGGTTCTTCTCGTCCTGCGGCATCTCCGCGACCGTGCGCGTGTCTCCCGCGGGAACGAACGACGGGTCGTAGCCGAAGCCACCGCTGCCACGCTGCGCGGGGATGATGTGGCCGTCCCAGGTGCCCTCGCCGACCAGGGGACGCGGATCGTCGAAACCCGTCACGTACACGATGACGCAGCGATATCGCGCCGTGCGCCGTTCCGCCGGCAATCCCGCGAGGGCGTCCAGGAGCTTGTCGAGGTTCGCCGCGTCGCTGGCGCCCTCGCCGGCGTAACGCGCCGAGTACACACCCGGGGATCCGCCCAGGGCATCCACTTCGATGCCCGAATCGTCGGCGATTGCCGGTAGCCCGGAAATCTGCGCCGCGTTGCGCGCCTTGATCAGCGCATTGTCGAGAAAGGTAACGCCGGTTTCCGGTGGAGGCGCGATGCCGAGGTCGGACTGCCGGACCAGGGTGAGGCCGCTGCTGGCGAGCAACTCCGAGAATTCGCGCAATTTGCCCGCATTGCCGCTGGCGAGCACTACGCGGGAGTCATTCATGACGGCTCAGGCAGGATTGCGCACTTCTGCCTGCAACTGGCACAGGCGCGCGATCCCGCTCGCAGCCAGGTTCAGCAACGCGTCGAGCTCGTGACGCCTGAACGCATGTCCCTCCGCAGTACCCTGGACTTCGATGAATCCGCCACCGTTGTTCATGACCACGTTCATGTCGGTCTCGGCAGACGAATCCTCGGCGTAGTCGAGATCGAGCACGGGAACACCGCCACAGATACCCACCGAAACCGCGGCGACCTGTCCATGCAGCGGTGGGGCGTCGATCAGCCGCTTCGCCAGCAGTGAGTCGCAGGCGTCGGCCAGCGCCACGTATGCGCCGGTGATCGCGGCGGTACGTGTCCCGCCATCTGCCTGCAATACGTCGCAGTCCAGCGTGATGGTGTGTTCGCCGAGCGCCGCGAGATTGGTAACCGCGCGCAGCGATCGGCCGATGAGCCGCTGTATTTCCTGCGTGCGGCCGCTCTGCTTTCCCTTGGCGGCTTCGCGCGGTGAGCGCGTGTGGGTTGCACGCGGCAACATGCCGTATTCGGCCGTCACCCATCCCTGGTTCTTGCCGCGCAGGAATCCCGGCACGATGTCTTCGACGCTGGCCGTGCACAACACGCGCGTATTGCCGAACTCGACCAGCACCGATCCTTCGGCGTGTTTCGTGTACTCGCGGGTGAAGCGAACGGCGCGCAGCTCGTCCGGCGCGCGCCCACTCGGCCGAACGCCCATCAGGCGTTACCTATCCAGCGCACCACCGCGGCGGAGGTGTTGTCGGCACCGGCGCCCACCACGTTCACCGAGCGTTCGGCGAGACGCTGCAATTCGTCACGCAGCGGCGCGCGCGCCAGCGGAAATCCCGCGCCGATTTCGCTGTCCTCGGCGCCTCCCCACAGGCCGTCGGAGCACACCAGCAGCACGTCGTTCGCCTCGAGCGGCTCGCGCAGACCGAGGGTCATCTCCGGCAGGAAGGGTTCGCCCCCCAGGCAACACTCGACGAAATTGCGCATCGGATGGGTGAGCGCCTGGTCGGCCGTGATGACGCCTTCGCGCAGCAGGAATTCGACGTGGCTGTGATCCCGGGTGCGCTTGAAGACCTTGCCCCGGCGCAGAAGATAGACGCGGCTGTCGCCGATGTGCGCCCAGAACGCGCTGCCCTGCTGCACCAGGCACAACGCGCAGGTCGCCCGCGGCCGGAGTTCCAATGGCAGACTGGCGCCCAGCTTGGCGACCTCTTCGTGGGCACGTCCAAGCGACAGGTGCAGGAATCCGAGCGGATCCAGGATGGGCTGGGGGGTGTGCCAGAAGGCCTCGACCAGCACCTTGATCGCGGTCTCGGCAGCCCGCGCACCGTCGGAATGGCCGCCCATGCCGTCGATCACGACCAGCAACGCCGAATGCTCGGAGACGGCGACGGAGACGCGATCCTGGTTGTCGGTCCGATTGCCTAGCAGGCTGACTTCGGCGTATTCGATGCGCAAGGCCGGGTGGTGGGGGTCTGATAAACTGCCGCGCACTTTACCGCACCCCGCGTCAAGCAGAAGAAATTCGAGCACCCGATGATCGCAAGCATGACGGGATTCGCACGGCGCGAGCTCGCCGGCAGCTGGGGGACCCTCACCTGCGAGCTGCGCAGCGTGAATCACCGCTACCTGGAACCCGGCTTCCGGCTCCCCGAGGAACTGCGTCCGCTGGAATCCGACCTGCGGCAGCTGCTCACCCGGAACCTCAAGCGTGGCAAGGTCGACTGCACCATGCATCTGCGCGGCAGTCTCGGCGCCGAGCGTGAGCTGCGCGTGGACGCAGTCGCCCTGGAACGAGTCGCGGCCGCGGTTCGCGAGGTGCTCGGCGCGCTGCCCAAGGCCACCGTCGACGCGGTCGAAGTCCTGCGCTGGCCGGGTGTGGTCGAAACCGCGTCGCCGGACTCCGAGGCCTTGTTAGAGACCGGAAAGACCCTGTTCCAGCAGACGCTCGAAGAACTGGGCGCCATGCGCCTGCGCGAAGGCAAGCGGCTCGGCGAACTCATCGAGCAGCGTTGCGCGGCACTGGGTCTGCTGGTCGCCCAGGTCCGGACGCGATTGCCCGAGATCCAGTCGCGCGTACGTGCCAGGCTCAATGAACGCGTCGCCGAGTTGCTGGCGGCGGTGGACCGCGATCGTATCGAGCAGGAAGTGGTGCTGCAGCTGCAGCGCATCGACGTCGCCGAGGAACTCGACCGGCTCACCGGGCACATCGAGGAAACCCGTCGCGTGATGGGCGGCGGCGAAGCCGCCGGCCGCCGGCTCGATTTCCTCATGCAGGAACTCAATCGCGAGGCCAACACGCTGGCGTCCAAGTCGCAGGACCTCGATAGCACGCGCATGACGGTCGACATGAAAGTGCTGATCGAGCAGATGCGCGAACAGGTGCAGAACGTCGAGTAGTGCCGCTCGGTCCGGCGCGGGCTCGAACTAGAACTCCTTCTCCGCCCCGCGCTCGCGCAGTTCATCGACCTGCCTGAACTTCGCCCAGCTGTTGCTCAGTGAGAACAGCAGCGGTTTGCCGATCACCTTGCCCAGGCTGCTCGGCAGCCAGAAATAACGCTCGTTCGAGAAATAGTTGAAGTACTTGTTGTACTCATCATCCGCGTCGCCGAGCACGTTGCGCGCGGCGAAAGTGCCGGTGAACGCCGCCCACGGAATTCCCACGCAACCGAAGATGAAGCGCATGTGCGGCTTGTCCCTGGGGCGCACGATGGTGGGCAGCAGGTCGCGCGTGGTGTCGATCTGCCCCGGCCAGAACTGCATGAACGACAGGCTCTTCAGCTCGGGGAAGTGGCTGTAGAAGTCCGCGATCACGCGCCGGATGATCCCGGGATTGTTGTACGCGTTCTTGAGAAACGTGGTGAGCGCAGAACCGCCACCGAGCAGCAGCCGGTTGTCTTTCGTCAACCGGAAGTAGGTGTAGACCAGCTTCGAGTCCCAGCACTGCATCTGTTCACCCGAGGGAAACAGGATCTTGAACTCGCGATCGGTGAGCGGTTCGGTGACGCTGAGGAACGTCTGCGCGTGAAACACCTCGGCCGACAACGGACTGATGTGCGGTTCGAGCTTGTCGACCGCGATGATGATGTGATCGGCGGTGATGCTGCCGGCGTGCGTGTACACCGTGTGATCCTCGAGCCGCTCCATTTCCGTGCTCTCGAACACCTGCATGCCGTCGTCGATCAGCACGTCCTTGAATCCCTGCAGACATTGCAGCGGATTGATGCCGTAGGTACCCCCATAGCGGATGCCGGCGGTGTAGTTCACCGAGCCCAGGATGCCCTTGAGCTGTTCCTCGTCGTACAGCTTCTGGTCGCTGAATCCCACCTCTTCGCGACTGTCCAGCTCCGACTTGGCCGCCTCGTAGCCGTCCTTGCCGAGCCCGAGGAACAGCGAGTCCTGCTTCAGCAGCCCGCAGTTGATGGAGTACTTCTCGATGTTCCGGACCAGCCCCTCGATGGCCGTACAGGGCGCATCCCAGATCTCGCGCGCCGCCTTGGGACCGTAACGCCGCACCAGCTGGTGCAATTCGAGCTCGCTGTCGGGCGTGAGGAAACCGGCGCTGCGGCCGGAGGAGCTGCCGCCGATGATGTTCTTGTCAATGAGCACCACCTTGAGTCCCTTGCGCAGGAACTGCGCCGCGGCGCAGACGCCCGCGAAGCCGCCACCCACGATGACCACATCGCATTTGATGTCCTGGCGGAGCGGCGGACAGTGCTTGTGCTGCGTGACCAGCAGGGTGGTGAACCACCAGTTCTGATTGACCAGGCGCATGAGTGCGGAGCCCCTCGTTTGGCGGTGAACCCCGATTAGGCCGGGCATTGCAGCCAGCCGTAATGGCACCTTGGGCCATGGTCCCCGGCGCGTCATTGTTTGAACTGCCCCGTTCTATCCGACGTGCCGCGTCGCATAGACTCTCGCGCCATGGCAGAAGGCCCGAATCGGCGCGGCTCGTTGTTTGTCATTGCTGCGCCCTCCGGCGCCGGCAAGACCAGCCTCGTCAACGAAGTTCTGAAGCGCGACCCCGCGCTGAAAGTGTCCGTGTCGCACACCACGCGCAAGCCGCGCGCGCACGAGGTCGGCGGCCAGCACTACCACTTCGTCGACGTGGAAGAGTTCAAGCGGCTGCGCGACGCCGGCGAATTCCTCGAACACGCCCAGGTGTTCGACAATTTCTACGGCACAGGGCGCCGCCAGGTCGAGGCGTTGCGATGTTCAGGCCACGACGTGATCCTCGAGATCGACTGGCAGGGGGCACAGCAGGTGCGCAAGGCACAGCCCGATTGCACGACGGTGTTCATCCTGCCGCCGTCGCGCCGCGAGCTCGAAGCCCGCTTGCGAAACCGGAAGACCGACAGCGACGAGGTCATCGCCCGGCGACTCAGGGATTCCATGGCCGACATGTCGCATTACTCGGAATTCGACCGGGTCATCGTCAACGACGACTGGGAGACCGCGGTCCGCGCGCTCCAGGAAATACTGGCGGGGCGCCCGGGATACGAAGCTGACCGGCCGGAGCTCGCGCCGTTGGTGAAGGACCTCCTCGGCTGAGCCGGGGCCCTGCACGGCGGGAACCCGCAAATCCCGGCAAAACCAAGTCTTTTTCCAGTAGACTTTCCCACCCCGCAGCTTGCACTGCCCGAGAGACTCATGGCCCGTATCACCGTCGAAGACTGCCTCCCGAACGTCGACAACATCTTCCAGCTCGTGCTGCTGGCTGCCCAGCGCGCCCGCCGCCTCGCCAATGGCGCCGAGCCGACCGTTCCCTGGGAGAACGACAAGCCCACCGTCGTGGCCTTGCGCGAGATCGCCGAAGGCAACATCACGCCGGAAATGCTGCGCGAGCCCGAGCCGCCGCCGGCCGAGGCAGTGCTGCCGGATGCCGACAACCAGTCCCTGTTCCGTGCGCCGCAATTCGGCCTGCAAGGCGATCGTGACGTACAGGAATAAATCCGCCGCCTGAACTTCCTCTAAGGAGCGCTCGCGCGCCATGGACTTAGCGTCGCCGCTCCTTCAGCTCCTGCCCAGTTCCCGGCGCCTGCCGGGACTGCGCGAGCTCATCAACAGCCTCGAGACTTACCTGCCGGCCGAACAGGTCGAGCGGGTTCGTTCGGCTGCTGAATTCGGCGCCGAGGCACACGAAGGGCAGAAGCGACTCTCGGGCGAGCCGTACATCGCTCACCCGCTGGCGGCCGCGCAGATCCTCTCCGATCTGCACATGGACCCCGACACGATCATTGCCGCCATCCTGCACGACGTCATCGAAGACACGCCGTTCACCAAGGAGGAGCTCGCCGGAAAATTCGGCGCGCCGGTGGCCGAGATCGTCGACGGCGTCACCAAGCTCGACCAGATCCAGTTCAAGTCGCGCGCCGAAGCGCAGGCGGAATCGTTCCGCAAGATGGTGCTGGCGATGACACGCGACCTGCGCGTGATCCTGGTGAAACTCGCCGACCGCACGCACAACATGCGCACGCTGGACGCCATGGCGCCGGCGCGGCGCCGCGCCGTGGCGCGAGAGACGCTCGACATCTACGCACCGATCGCCGGGCGACTCGGTCTCTACAACCTCAAGCTGGAGCTCGAGGACCTGGGGTTCAAAGCCGCGTTTCCGCATCGTTACCGCGTGCTCGAGCGGGCGCTCAAGAAGGCGCGCGGCAACCAGAAGCAGTTCCTCACCAAGATCGCCGACACCATGCGCGTGGCGCTGGCGAAGGCCGATGTGAAGGCCGAGGTCTCCACGCGCGAGAAACATCTCTACAGCATCTACAGCAAGATGCTGCGCAAGGGCGCGCCGCTGTCGGAGATCGTCGACGTGTTCGGACTCCGCGTGGTCGTCGACAAGGCGGACACCTGTTACCGCGCGCTCGGGGTGGTCCACGCCGCATACAAGCCCATGCCGGGGCGATTCAAGGACTACATCGCCATCCCGCGCATCAACGGCTACCAGTCGCTGCACACCACGCTGTTCGGGCCGAACGGCATCCCGATCGAAGTGCAGATCCGCACCGAGGACATGCACCGCGTGGCCGAGGCCGGCATCGCCGCGCACTGGAAATACAAGGTCAACGAAAGCGAGAGCGGGCAGGACGAACGCGCCCGTGAATGGCTGGCGAACCTGGTCGACATGCAGGAAGGCGGCAGCTCCGAGGATTTCCTGGAGAGCGTCAAGGTCGACCTGTTCCCCGACAAGGTGTACGTGTTCACGCCCAAGGGCGAGATCCTGCGCCTGCCGCGCGGCGCCACCGTGGTCGACTTCGCCTACGCGGTGCACACCGACGTCGGCAACCGCTGCGTGGCCGCGAAGGTCGACCGTCGCCTGACGCCGCTGCGCACACCGCTGCGCAACGGCCAGACGGTGGAGATCATCACCGCCAAGGGCGCCATGCCCAATCCGTCCTGGGTGAATTTCGTGGTCACCGCCAAGGCGCGCGCCGCCGTGCGCCACTATCTCAAGGGACTGCGCCGCCAGGAGGCCATCGAGCTCGGCGCGCGATTGATCAACCAGGCACTGGGCGAGTTCAAGCTCTCGCTCGACGAGGTACCGGCCGACACGTTGAATGCTTCGGTGGTCGAGCTCGGCATGCACGACGTCGACGAACTGTACGAGAAGGTGGGACTCGGCGAACGCCTCGCGCCGCTGGTCGCGCGCCGGCTGTTGCCCTCGAAGGCGAGCGAGGAATCCTTCTCCGGCGCGCCCGCGCCGCTGGCCATCGCCGGCACGGAAGGCCTGCTGGTGTCGTACGCGCGCTGCTGTTTCCCGATTCCCGACGATCCCATCTTCGCGTTCCTGTCGGCGGGCCGCGGCGTGGTCGTGCATCGCGAGAACTGCGTGAACGTCGAGGATTACCGCAAGCATCCGGAAAACTGGCTGCCGGTTGCCTGGCAGGCGACCACCGACAAGGTGTTCAGCTCGGAGATCCGCGTCGACGTGGCCAACAAGATGGGTGTGCTGGCCGCCGTGGCCGCGGCCATCTCGGCCGGCGACACCAACATAGAACGCGTGGCCGTCGAGGAGAAGGACGCCGACAGCTCTTCGCTGGTGTTCGAACTGCGGGTGCGCAACCGCGAGCACCTGGCGCGCGTGGTGAAAGTCATACGCCGCATGCCCGAAGTGCTGAAGGTCACGCGTACAATCGCCAGCCACGGCCGCAGCGTCCGCCCGGCCGAATAAGCAGGAACCAGCAATGACGAAACGCCAGGTCATCCATACGGATAAGGCACCCAAGGCCATCGGGCCGTATTCACAAGCCGTGCGCGTGGGCGACACGGTCTACCTGGCGGGGCAGATTCCTCTCGACCCGGCGACCATGCAGATGATCGAGGGCGACTTCGAGAAGGAAGCGCGCCAGGTGTTCGAGAATCTCAAGGCGGTGATCACCGCGTCCGGCGGCACTTTCGCGCAAGTGGTCAAGGTCACCATCTTCCTCACCGACTTCGCCAATTTCGCCGCGGTGAACGTGCTCATGGGTCAGTACTTCACGGAACCCTACCCGGCGCGCTCGACGGTCGCGGTTGCCGGCCTGCCGCGCAACGCCCGCGTCGAAATCGAGTGCATCCTGCACCTGGGGTGAGATCCCGCCAGTGGCAAGCGTCGCGCCACGCGTAGTTTCCGAACAGCGTCCGGTCGCGTCCCTGCGCGGCGTGGGACCGGCGCTCGCCGACAAGCTGGCGAAACTCGGCGTCACGCAGGTGCAGGACCTGTTGTTCGTGCTCCCGTCGCGTTACGAGGATCGCACGCAGATCTCGGCCATCGGTGCGGTGCGCCACGGCGTGCGCGCGGTGGTCGAAGGCGAAATCCAGCTCACCGAAGTGGCCTACCGTCGGCGGCGCCAGCTGTTGTGCCGCATCACCGACGGCACCGGCTCGCTGACGCTGCGTTTCTTCTACTTCTCCGGCGCCCAGCAGGCGAACCTGGCGCGCGGCACGCGTATCCGCTGTTTCGGCGAGGTGCGCCGCGGACCGCTGGGGCTGGAAATCGTCCACCCCGAATACCGGCGCATCGGCGCGGAATCGCAGCCGCTCGAGGAAGTGCTGACGCCTATCTACCCGACCACCGAGGGCGTGCCGCAGGCGCGGCTGCGTTATCTCATAGACCTGGCGCTGCGCGAAGCCGAGGCGTCGGGCGTGCGCGACTGGATCCCGCCGGCGCTGCTCGCCAGCCTGGAACTGCCGCCGCTGGCCGAGGCGCTCGGCATGATGCACCGGCCGCCGCGCGACGTGGCTCTCGCCGAACTCACCAGCGGCCGCCATCCCGCGCAGCGGCGACTCGCGTTCGAGGAGCTGCTGGCGCACCAGTTGTCGTTACGGCTGCTGCGCCAGTCCATCAAGTCCGACCCCGCGGAACCCCTGCGTGACGCCGCCGGAATCGAGCAACGCCTGCTGGCAGCATTGCCGTTTGCGCTGACCGGCGCGCAGTTGCGGGCCCTGTCGGAAGTGGACCGCGATCTCGGTGCCGATCGCCCGATGGTCCGCCTGGTGCAGGGTGACGTCGGCTGCGGCAAGACCGTGGTCGCCGCCGCGGCCGCCGCGCGCGCGGTGGGCAGCGGTATGCAGGCGGCGCTCATGGCACCGACCGAATTGCTCGCCGAGCAGCATGCGAAGAATTTCGAGCGTTGGTTCAGTCCACTGGGCATCGGCGTGGCGCTGGTCACGGGCTCGCTCCCGGCGCGCACCCGGCGCAGCGCGCTCGAATGCGTCGCCAGTGGCGAGATCAAGCTCGTGGTCGGCACACACGCGCTGTTCCAGGAGTCGATGGAGTTCGCGCGGCTGGGCCTGGTCATCGTCGATGAGCAGCACCGCTTCGGCGTGCATCAGCGCCTGTCGCTGCGCGACAAGGGCACGCGGGGCGGGCGCCTGCCGCACCAGCTGATCATGACCGCCACACCCATCCCGCGTACGCTGGCCATGACCGCGTACGCCGATCTCGACGTGTCGGTCATCGACGAGCTGCCGCCGGGGCGCACACCCATCCGCACCACGGTGTTCCCGCAATCGCGTCGCTCCGAGATCGTGGAACGCGTGCATGCGCAGATCAAACAGGGGCGCCAGGCCTACTGGGTCTGCCCGATGATCGAAGAATCCGAAGAACTGCGATACCAGGCCGCGGAGGAAACCGCCGCGGCACTTGCCGAGGCGTTGCCGGACGTGCGCGTGGGCCTGGTGCACGGACGCATGCCGCCGCGCGAGAAGGAACGCGGCATGTACGCATTCAAGGAAGGCAAGATCGGGTTGTTAGTCGCCACCACCGTCATCGAAGTCGGCGTGGACGTGCCGAATGCCACGCTGATGGTCATCGAAAATGCCGAGCGCATGGGTCTCGCGCAATTGCACCAGCTGCGCGGTCGCGTCGGTCGCGGCAGTCACGAGAGCGACTGCGTGCTGTTGTATGGCGAGCCGCTGAGCGAGGTGGCGCGGGCCCGGCTCAAGGCGATCCGCGAGACCAATGACGGCTTCGAAATCGCCCGCCGCGACCTGGAACTGCGCGGTCCGGGGGAAATGCTGGGCACCCGCCAGACCGGCCTGGCCGACATGCGGGTGGCCGATCTGATGCGCGATTCCGACCTGCTTCCCGGGGTCCAATCAGCCGCCGAATCCCTTTTGAAACAGGATCTTGCCGCCGTCGACGCCCTCACTCACCGGTGGGTGGGAACGGGCGTCCGCTACGGCCGGATTGGCTAAGAGGCGCTGAGACCTGGCGCACAGGCCAGGTACATAGATAAGAATGGACGTTGTCCGCCAAATGCGAATCATTTACATTCGTACAAGCATATGGCGGTCCAGGTCATCAACGACATGCCCGATGCCGAGGTTCACCGTGGTGATCCTGTCGGCGCGTTTCTTCGTGACCTGAACGAACCGCGCGAGTCGCGTACCCGCACCAGCGGACGCGCCGGCTTCATCGCCATCACGGTCGGACTGCATTGCATCGTTGCGATCGCGTTGCTTCGCACACAGTTCGCCCAGCCATCACATGCCGAAGCGCCGCCCATCGAAGTGGCGCTGATCGAAGCACCCACCGAGTCCGAACCGCCGCCGAGCTATTCGCCGCCGCCGATGGACGTGGTGTATTCACTGCCGACGCCGCAGGAAATCACCATCGAAACCGAGACGGTGAGCGAGATCGCGGGCACGGCCATCACTTCGCCGGGCCCGGTCACCACGGTCGCGCCGCCGATGGTGGACTCGGTGGAATACGTGCGCGCCGATCCGCCGGTCTATCCGCGCGAATCCCAACGCCGTCGCGAGTACGGCACGGTGGTGCTGCGGGTGCTGGTCGATGCCTTCGGCAAGCCGGCGCAGATCCAGATCGAACACTCCAGCGGTTATGAGCGGCTCGACACCGCGGCTCGCCAGGCCGTGGAGAAATTCCTGTTCCGCCCGTACGAAGTGAATGGCGTCGCGCAGGCCGCCCAGGTGCTCATCCCGATCGGGTTCGATCGCCGCAGTTCCTGAAGCCGCTCGCGCGCGTATGATGCGCGCCAGTGGCGAATCCCACGTTTGATCTAGACCTCGCCCCGAAACCGTCCAGCGGTCGCCTGACTGCGCTGCGGTATGGGCGTCGCCTCCGCGACCTCATCGAACTCGCGCGACTGCATCGCCCGATCGGCATCTGGCTGCTGCTGTGGCCGGTGTTGTGGGCCGTGTGGATCGCCGGCGGCTCGCATCCGTCGCCGAAAGTCGTGGTGATCTTCGTGCTCGGCACCATCGCCATGCGCTCCGCCGGCTGCGTGATCAACGATCTCGCCGACCGCGATTTCGATCCTTTCGTGAAGCGTACCCGCGACCGGCCGATCGCCTCGCGCCGCATCGCTCCGCTCGAAGCGATCCTGTGGTTCCTGGTGCTCATCGGCATTGCGCTGGCGCTGGTGTTGCAGCTGGACCAGACCACGATCCGCATGTCGATCGTCGGCGCGGCGCTCGCCGTCACCTATCCACTGTTCAAGCGCTTCTTTCCGCTGCCGCAGTTCTATCTCGGCGTCGCCTTCAGCTGGGGCGTGCCCATGGCGTTCAACGCGCAGACCGGCTCGATCGCGCGCGTGGCGTGGATCATTTTTTTCGCCGGCATCATCTGGGCCGCCATCTACGACACCATGTACGCCATGGTCGATCGTGACGACGACCTCAAGATCGGCGTGAAATCCAGCGCCATCGTGTTCGGCGACATGGACAAACTCATCATCGGCATGTTGCAGGGCCTGATGCTGTACGCCTTGTACCTCGTCGGCACGAACATGGATTTCGGCTACTGGTACAACATGGGGCTGCTCGGCGCCGCGGTGTTCTTCGTGTACCAGCAATGGCTGATCCGCGACCGCAAGCCGGAAGGCTGCTTCAAGGCCTTCCTCAACAACCACTACGTCGGTTACGCGGTGTTCATCGGCATCCTGCTCGAGTATGCGTTCCGGTCCTGAGCTGTCGGGAATGTTTACAGTCAGCCCGGCCCGGCTTTCCCGACCGCGATCGCCCGCGGCCATTACGGAAATTTAAGCCTGGAATCCGGGCCTCCGGGCGCCTGGAACTGAGACAAAGGACACACTTTTGTGCCCTCCAGGGCCCTGACTCGCGTGACCGGGAAGCTTCGGCCGGCTGCGGCATAGTTCTTGCTCAATTACCTCTGCCCACCACGTGGCCGTACGTACTGCACATAATCAGACCGGAAATCATGAACCGCACACTCAAGTCCGTCCTCGCAACCCTTGCCCTCAGCGCCGTCGGCATCGGCCAGGCCAATGCCACGCTCTGGGATCGTGGTGGTGGCCTCATTTATGACGACGTGCTCAACGTCACCTGGCTGCAGGACATCGAATACATCAAGACGTCGGGCTATGCCTCCTCCGCGTACGTCACGTGGACGGATGGCCAGGCCTGGGTCGACCAGCTCGTGTACTACGACAGCGTTCGCGGAGTGTCGTATGACGACTGGCGCATGCCGTCGACCATCAATGACCGCTCATCGCGCGGCTACGATCCGGCCGGCCTGACCAGCGAGCTGGCGTACATGTACTACATCAACCTCGGCTACGCCCCGAACTACGCGCCGGACCCGGCCCAGCCGCCGCCGGTGGGTGATGGGTACAACCCGTTCATCAACATGGTCTACCGTTCGTACTGGTCCGGCACACTCGGCCCGCGTGAAGGCACCGCCTGGTACCTGCACTGGCACTTCGGTTTCCAGGACTACAACTCGCTGGACGATGGCGGCCTGCACGCCTGGGCGGTTCGTGACGGCGACGTCGCGGTCATGAGCGTTCCGGAGCCCGGCACTCTCGCGCTGCTCGGCGCGTCGCTGGTCGGTCTCGGCCTGGCCCGTCGCCGCCGCCTCGCGAAGTAATCGACAACTGCATGTGAAAAAGGCCCCGCGCGGAAGCGCGGGGCCTTTTCATTTGCGGAACCTGCCGGCCACTACCACCACATGGCGTAGAGCCAGACGAGGATTGCAACCACCAGCAGCGCGGCGATGTTGAAGCCGGTGCCGGTGGAGAAATCGACGTTCTTGATGTCGACACGCAGCGCGGTCTCGCGCCTCGGCGAGGCGAGCGAGATCACCACCGCGATCACCATTCCCGCGACGAAGCACCAGCCGACCCGGTTCATGAAGGGATACTCCGGCAGCCAGATACGGAAGGCCGCCGACATGAGCACCGTCACCAGCGCGGCCACCATCGCGGCGGTCGCGGTGGTGCGCTCCCAGAACAGGCCCAGCAGGAAGATCACGCAGATGCCGGGCGTCACGAAGCCGGTGAAGTCCTGGATGTACTGAAAGCCCTGGCTGAAGTTCTCGAGGAACGGCTTGGTGATGAAGATGGCGATGATGATGGAGGCGACCGCGACGATGCGACCGACCTTCACCAGCGTCTGCTGATCGGTCTGCGGCCGCGCCGCACGGTACAGGTCCATGGTGAAGATGGTGGCGATCGAATTGATCTTGGAACCGGTGGACGCAACGATGGCCGCGACCAGCGCCGCGAACACCAGTCCCTTGATGCCGACGGGCAACATCGCCATCAGGCTGGGATACGCCTGGTCGGTGCGCTCCAGTCCCGGCGACAGCACCAGCGCCGCGATCCCGGGAATGACGATGATCGCCGGCATGATCAGCTTGAGGAAGGCCGCGAGCACGATGCCCTTCTGCGCTTCATTGACGCTCCTGGCCGCGAGTCCGCGCTGGATGAT
>Ga0315912_10003632_pt1 | contig 15181 bp, 11 predicted proteins | sample VfabasoilMG_FD_204469 | JGI IMG/M metagenome (GOLD analysis project Ga0315912, IMG submission 204469) | Garden soil microbial communities collected in Santa Monica, California, United States - V. faba soil | ecosystem: Environmental > Terrestrial > Soil > Garden | place: USA: California... | reverse complement strand
GAGCTAGACGCGGCGCGCGCCGACCGCGCACTCGCGCGGCTCGGTGTTAGGAGAACGCGGTGATCGCTAACCGTCAGGAACGACGCTGGTGCTGACAGAACCTCCGTTCGGTGTGGTAGAATCGAACCGTGACCAGGGCGGGAGCGACGCTGTTCCTACTGCTGGGCGTCCTCGTCGGGTGCGGCGGGCGCTCTGCCCACGGCGAAAGCGGCGCCCGCGGCGCGGTCCCCTCCGACCCGGCCGCAGTCGACCAGCGATGCGGGCCGCTCATCGACGACATGGAGGACGGTACGGGGCGCATCTGTCGTGGCGAAGGGCGCGTCGGCGTCTGGTACGTGTTTCACGACGACTTTTGCCCGCAATGGCCGGAGGAGACCGAGCCCGGTACGCCCATTGAAGTGTCCGCCCTCCCCGAGCCACGGGGAGCAAGCAAACGGGCGATGCATACCTTCTACGAAGCGGATTGCGGCGCGCCCATGCCGGAATCGCCGTTGAACGACGGCGTGAACGATCGCTGGGGGGCGGGCATCGGGCTCGACCTCGCCTACGACGGAAGCACCTACCTCACGTACGACGCCAGCGCCTACTCGGGTATCACTTTTTGGGCCCGCGGTTCCGCCGCGGGCGACGTCGGTTCGAATCCGGCACGACCGCTCGAATTCCGCGTCGGAGATGCATCGAGCACCTCCGTCCTGTACGGCGGCACCAACGAGAAGCTCGCCGTGGGCCGGCGCACGTCCATCTATCTAACGCCAGAATGGCATCAATACTGGGTGCCATTTGCGAGCCTCGCCGCCAAGGCCGCCGTGCAGGAGCCGTACGCGCCCTTTCAGCCCGCGGAGCTCACCAACATCCAGTTCTTCGCCGAGTTCTACAAGGACGTCCTGCGTTTCGACTTCTGGATCGACGACATCGCGTTCTACTCCGGGCAGGCCAACTGCTGTTCCCCGGGTTGCCCCGATCCGCCGGCGTTCGCGATGCCCAACATCGAAAGCTCCGTGGCGTATGCGACGGTTGCAGGCCCCGGTCCGGCCTCGTGCGAAGCGCTCTGCTTTGCGACGAACGTCGGCGTCTCCACGAACGCCCAGCCCACGGACCTCCGGGGTATCGACTGCCTGGGAGAGCTCGCGGTGGCGTCCTTCTACCAGAGTGGCATCACCGATCTCGCGCCACTCGCGGCGAACCAGCGCCTCGCCTCACTCGACCTCAGCGCCAACCCGCTCGCGGACCTGACGCCCCTCGCTGGGCTGCCGGCTCTCTCGTGGCTCAGCTTGTCGAACGATCGTGTCATGGATGCGGCGCCGCTCGCTCGCCTCCCCGCGCTCACCTACCTGAACGCCGGCGGCAACTCGTTCGGCGCGCTCGAGCTCGACGACGCGCAGCGTCTCCGCGTGATCTTGGCCAACAGTAACCAGATCGCCCGCTTTCGCGCCAACACCGAACGTCTCGAGGAGCTAGTGCTCGGCAGCAACCGGCTGACGGAGCTCACGCTGGATGCGCCGGTGTTGAAGACACTCGATGTTTCCCTCAACGGGCTCACCCGCCTCAGCCTGACGGCTCCGAGCCTCTCGTCTGCCACCCTCGCGAACAACGAGCTCACGACCCTCGCTGGCCTCGAGGGCTGTCCACACCTCGAGCACCTCGACGCCCGTTCCAATCCCTTGCTCGACCTCTCGGCACTCGAGCATGCGAGCGAGCTCTGGCAGCTCGAGCTCGCCAGCACGGGCATCTCCTCGAGCGCGCTCGTCCACTTGACCCAGCTTCACCTCGGTTACCTCGGCCTGAGCGGCAACCCGATCGACGACATTTCGGCTCTCGCGAACGCGGAGTTCGCGAAGGTGCCCGCCCGACCGAACGCTTACCTCGACCTCTCGCAGACGAAGGTCAAGGACCTTTCGCCGCTCGTCCAGAACCCGAACATCGATTTCTGGAGCGTCGGACTTGCGGGCTGCCCGCTCGACTGCGCCGCCCAAGCCGAAAATCTGGCGGCACTCGCCGCGCGCGGCATCACGCTCATCGGAGCCTGTCAGCCCTGACGGCTCGGCGGGCCATGTTGTTCGTGATCGCCGCCGTTCTGCAAGCCCACGCTGGGCGTCGCAGGCTGCGTCCGCGAGGCACTCGTCGACTCTGGTGATGAGGTCGGGCAAGATTGGCGCGTGCGTGTCCCCATCTTGACGACACGTCTGCACAATCAGCCGAATCATTCCAGCTGAGTTGCTCGACGCCGCGGACGGAGCCAGGTGTGCCGTGCGCATCCCTCTAGTGTCTCCGGCGGCACTGTGCGAGTGTTCGCCGCGGAGGTGCGTGATGGTGGACATCAAGTGGCGGGTCGTACTGGGGTTGTCGGTCGGAGCGATTTCGGGCTGCGCCCTGGACGCGAGCGAGGTGGCCGAGGCCGATACAACGGCGGAGTCACGGGAAGCATTTGCTGCGGCCTATGACCGGCCGCCAGCAGCGGCCGCGGAAGTGCAGGTCAATGGCGTTTCGCAGCTGTGGGTGCTCGCGTGCGACAACCAGCACCGGCTGCGCCGCAAGATCAACACGGGCAGCGCGGGCAGCGACAATTGGAGCAATTGGGCGACGATCGCAACCGACTGCAACGACGTTCCAACCGTGGCACCCTGGTCGCAGCAGCCGACCGATCAGGTGGTGGCCTATGGCCGCAGAACGGATGATCATCTGATCGAATATTGGTGGCCCGATCCGCAGGGTGCCGTCCAGATCGGTGATGTCTCGAACGATTCGGGGATCGGCCCGATCAGCGGCGCTCCGCTCCTCGCCGAGGTGAGCCTGACGGACAACGTCATCAGCATCATCGTCAGCACCGATCAGGGGAACGTCTACAGCGTCGATTGGCACTCGAACGCCTGGCACACCAACAAGGTCGTGACCAGCTCCGGCGGCAGCACCGCGATCAAGGCGCCTGGTAACTTTCGTTTTCTCTCCGGCGGGCCCGGCTGCACGCCCTGCGTCAGCTTTCCATCCCAGATCTCGGGTAAGGGGCTGACGAGCAGCGACACGACGACGAATTGGGTGGCGAGCCGCGCTTGGCTCGCCTCGAAGACCAGCACGCCGAATTATTTCCGCTCGTCGTCACTCGACTACAACGCGAGCGGTACCGGCGTCATCTACATGGGCACCAGCACCTACAAGTACGCCGCGACGTTCACCGACACCGTGAAGACGAAAACGTCGACGGGCTCATGGGTGCCGATCTCGCCTTGCCCCGTCGAAGGCAGTCCGATGACGGCCTGGGGCGGCAGCCTGGGCTACGTCCGGGGCACCAACCAGCAGCTGATCCGCTGGCTCAACAGCTCGACCGAGGGATGCACCAAGCTCGGGGGCACGATCTTTTCAGCCCCCGCCATGGTGCGGGGCAACTCCACGTTCAAGCGCTATGCCCTGTACAAGGGCGGGAGCAGCCGCCTCTACGTTTACAACGGCTCGACGCACGTGTCGCTCGACCTCGTCCTTCCCTGAGCGCCCGCGCAACGGCGACTGCAGTCCCCTACGCATGTTCGCACGCCCGATGGCGAGGTTCGACTGGCACTCGGACAGACCATCATCCTGCATGGAGCGCCCGGGAAAGGGAAACCCGAGTGAACGAAGCGCGACGCCTCAGCGCAGCGGCACTCTGGCAATGCTGGCCAATCCGGTGCTCGTCTGAAAGAGGCTGACGAGAGCGACGTCACCGGCCACGGCCGACGCGTGCAGGGTCGACTTGTCCGCGATGCAGCTCGTGAGCGTGAGGTTCTTGCCGTCGCGGGGCACCGTGAGCACGAGCGTGCCCGAGCCCACCTTGCCCGACTCCACCGTCCCACTACCGACGATCACGACTCGGCTGCCGGAAACGTAGGCGCTGCCGCGCACGAAACGCTGGTCGAGTTGCTGGGAGGCGCCACTCGACACGTCGACCCGGTGGACACCGGGCTTGGTCAGGTCTTCGTTCGCATAGCCGGAGACGTAGAGGCGCTCGCCGTCGGCGCCCAGAATCGTGCTCGTCCCCACGATCCCACCGCTGAAGAGGCTGCTGAGGCGCATCAGCCGCTTGCCGGCACCGCCCGCGGTCGGCACGGCCATGACCCAATTTTCGCCGCTGACGCCGAAGGCAAACTTGTTCTTCCTGCGCTCGGCCTCGGCGGCCTTGAGCTGCTCGGCGGTCGGCGGCAAGACGAGATGAAAGGCGACGTGATCGCCGACGCGCGTCACCTCCGAGATTTCTCCGGGGCTCTCGAACAGCGTGCGCGCCTCGCCGCCGCCGAACGACACGCTCTTCAGTACCGAGGAAGCGGGCGCGTTGCGCCCCTTGCCGCGCGTGATTTCGCCAAAGTAGAAGGCCTTGCCGTCGAACGCGGCGGCCGACGCGCCGGGGGCTGACGCCTGGCCCATACCCTGCAGGATGCGGGTGGCGACGTCGCGGCCGCCCCCTTTCTTGGCAGCGGTCAGATCGATGAAGCTCGTCCAGGCGCCGCCGCTCTTGGGCGCCTTCATGAAGATCGGCTCGCCGGGCGATTGCGTCACGAGGTCGCCGCCCGCCTGCCAGAGCTCGGTCGTGCCGCGCAGTGAGAGCGCTGGCGCCTTGCCGACGGTGACGACCGGCCCACCAGCGAGCGGCACGCGCCTGAGGTCGGCCATGTCGCGGAAGAAGACCTGAGCGCCGTCGACCAGCACCGCCCGGATCAGATCATTTTCGCCGTATTTCTGCGGGGGCACCAGGTAGTCGAGCTGGGTGAGGCAACCGTCCGCGGACTTCGCCACGGCCGCGCTCGGGGGCGCCGCGGCGGCGGGTGTCGCGCCGTCAGAGCCCTTGGTCTCGGGCGAGGGCGGAGCCCCACTCTGGCCCTTGCACGACAATGAAAGCGCCCCCGCGAGCGCAACCGTCCTCATGACCCTCGACATGCTGGCAGGCTAGTACGCGACGACGGCGCAGTCTCTTCCCACGGGCTCCTACTGCCGCTCGAGCCGCACCGTGCAGTCGCCGCACGACGGATCCGGACCGGTGAGCACGTCCTGGTCGTCCGAGCGCAGGAACGAGAGGGTGAACGTGTGCGTCGGCTCCGGATTGGAGAAGCAGCCGTCCTCGTCGCAAGCACAGACACCGCCGCCGATGCCGAAGGCGCCGCAGGCCGCGCACATCCAGAGGGGATACGTCTCCCACGCCTGCCCTTCGGGCTGGACGGTGCACTGCTTGCTGTCCGACGAGCCTCCACCCTGGAGCGTGCAGCCCCAGCCGTAGTCGTCGGTGTACACGGGTGTCTGCAACTCGCACCACGGCTGCCAGGGCTCGCTCGTCGAGAGGTTGAAGCGGAGCGAGGTGTCGCAGCCGGCACCGCGCAGCACCGTGTAGCCGAACCCAGACCAAGGCTTCGGGGTGCTCGCAAACGGATCGAGCTGCTGGTCTTCCCAGTAGCCGGGCGGCCAGGGTTCATCCGCGGCTCCGACCGGGGGAATTTGCATCACGTCCGAGCCCCACGTCAGCGTGCCGTTGATCTCGCCCGAGTCGTCGCGCGCGAACTTGAGCTTCACGTCCTCGAGCGGCTCGAAGAACGAGTCGAGCACGTGGCCTTGCCAGACTCCCAGGAAGCCGAACTCGCTGTTGCAGGTGGTGATGCCCGTCTCCGTGCCCGCGCTGCCGGCCGTGCCACTCGTGCCGCTGCTACCGGACGAGCCGCCTCGGTTGCCGGCCGCGCCCGTGCTCTCGCCGGCTTGAGCTTCGTTGCCGGACCCGCCCTCCCCGAGGGTGCCGCCCTGGGCCCCGGTGCCACCCTGAGCACCGACGCCGGTGCCACCGAACGCAACCTGGCCCGTACCGCCCAGCGCGCCGATGCCCGTCCCGCCAACGCCCGAGCTTCCGGAGGTCGCCGCACCCGCGCCGCCCGAGCCACCGCTCGCTCTCGTCCCCGACGTGCCCCCGCTGCCGGTACCGCCGGTTGCGCCCGTGGCCGTCTCGCGCGCATCCCGTTTCGCGCTCTTGGACGTTCCCCCGCACGCGGCGAAGCAAACGCCGGCTACCGACAGCACCACCAGACTCCGAGCCCACATCCACGATAATTGTACTCCCGTTGAGGACCGCGGACCAAGGCCGACTCTCTCGCTATTTCCGGCGCTTCGAGCGGCTGGCTGCAAGACTCAGGGCAGCTTCCCGATCACCTTGACCACGAGCGGGACGAGCTGGTCCTTGGTCGGCGGCGGGTCGACCCGGTAGGCCGTGACGCCGACCCCGTAGCCGTGCCATGCCGAGACCAGGCCGAGCGTGTGGAGGTCGTCGTCCGCCCAGTAGGTGGCGGTCTCCCCCACCCCGTCCACGTGCTGCTTGAGGCCGTCGCCGGGGCCGGCGTCGACGACGCTGACGATGAGATCGTTGCCAGCCTTGCTGATGGCGCCTTCGAGCACGAGGTCGACCGCAGCGAGCGTGCTCTCGGGACTTCCGTACGCGCAGCTTCGCACCCAGATGTCGGCCGACGCCTGGACCTGGTCGGGCGTGGCCCGATCGGCGTTCGGCAAGACGGTCGCCACGTCGCCGTAGCCGAGCAGCCCGCACACGTCGTCGGGGGGCTCGGTCGCGGTGAACCCGGCGGCCGCGTCGTCGTCGTCGCCGCCACCGCAACCGGCCAGCGAGAGCGAAAGGATCCCCGCCATGACCCCAAGCGGGCGACCCGCACGCGTGCAAGGCCGCGCAAAAAGCAACATGGCGGACGAGGATCGGCCCGCCCCGGCGGCGCGTCAATGCGGCGTGCTGCGTGCCGCGCAGCGGGTGGTATCGTCCGGCCCATGCGAGTTCTGTTCGTCGGCGGCACCGGCATCATCAGCTCGGGCTGTGCGAAGCGTCTGGTGCGCGAGCCCGGCGTGAAGCTCACGTTCCTCACCCGCGGCAAATCCGACCGCCCCGTGCCGGAGGGCGTCGAGGTCGTCGCCGGCGACGCGCGCGATCCGGCCTCGCTCGCTGGAGCGCTCGGTAGCCGGACCTTCGATGCCGTCGTCGACTGGATCGCCTTCACGACGGCACACGTACAGGCCGACATCGACTTCTGGACCGGACGCACCGGGCAGTACCTGTTCATCAGCTCGGCTTCGGCCTATCAGACCCCTCCCGCACGGCTGCCCGTCACCGAGTCGACGCCGCTCAAGAACCCCGTCTGGCAATACTCGCGCGACAAGATCGCCTGCGAGGAGCTCCTGGTCCGCGCCTATCGCGAGCAGGGCTTCCCCTGCACGATCGTGCGACCGTCGCACACCTACGATTGCCGCTCGCTCCCGGTCCACGGCCGTTACACGGTGATCGACCGCATGCGCCGTGGCAAACCGGTGATCGTGCACGGCGACGGCAGCTCGCTCTGGGTGCTCACCCACCACGACGATTTCGCCAAGGGCATGAACGGCCTGATCGGCAACCCGCACGTGCTCGGCGAGGCCTTTCACATCACGAGCGACGAGCTCCTCACCTGGAACCAGATCCACGAGCTCCTCGCCGCGGCGGCCGGCGCCGAGGCGAAGCTCGTGCACGTGCCGTCGAGCACGATCGCTTCGTTCGATCGCGAATGGGGCGACGGCCTGCTCGGCGACAAGACGCACAGCATGATCTTCGACAACTCGAAGATCAAGCGCGTGGTACCCGGATTTTCGGCGACGATCCCGTATGCCGTCGGGGCGCGCGAGACGCTCGCCTGGTACGACGCGGATCCGGCGCGGCGCGTGGTCGACGCGGCGACCGACGCGCTGATGGACCGCATCATCGAAGCTCAGGCGCGCGTCGCCGGTTGAGGAAGGCCCTGCCCATGGCCACGCCGTCCCCCACCCTGGCAAGGCTTGCCCGCGCTCACGCGTGGCTCATGGCGCGGCCCACGAGCGTGCGCGTGCTGGCGCTCGGCCTCACCGTGGTGTTCGCGGTGGTCGTGAGGTTCTCGTACGTGCCGGCGAGCTACCACGACTTCGGCTGGCTGAACCGCGGCGTCGACTACGGGTGCGACTACTACTCGGACGCCTTCGGCGCGCGCACCGTCTACAACCACCCGTCCGACATGTACACACGGCGGCTGACGGAGCAGACGCGCGCGGAGACGTACTGGCCGAAGCGCAGCGTCGCGCCGTACCCGCCCGCAGAGCTCTTCCTGCTCGCCGGGGCGCACGCCATCGGGGAGGCCACGGGCGTGGGCCTCTACGGCGTGCTGATGGGGGCCGATTTCCTGCTGATGGGGCTGATGCTCGCGTACGCGCTCCGCGTCCGCTGGTACCTGTTTCCGCTGCTCTACACGAACGTCTTCCTCGCCTACCGGTTCTGGGGCATCGGCAGCCTGAACGGCCTCTTGGTCGTGCTGTTCTTGATGCTCGGGGTGACGTTCGCGCGCTCAAGACCGAATGCGGCCATCCTGAGCGCGGTTTTCGCCGTGTGCCTGAAGTTCACGCCGATCTTCTTCTTGACCAATTTCCTGCGCTTCCGGCGCGGGACGGCGCTCGCGGCCGGCGCGCTGCTCTTCGCCGGGCTCGTGCTGCCCCTCTTCGTGCTCGAGAACTACCGCTACATCTACGGGTTCCACGCCACCCGCGACATCGCGCCGATCGTCCGGGCGCTCGGCGCCCTCGGCGTGAGCGGGCCGAACGCGGCGACGCTCGCAGCCGCGGCGGGTTGGGTGCTACCGCTCGGCCTGGGGGGCGCGTTCTCGCTGGTGCTGCTTTACGCTCAGTACAAGCTCGACTTCACCTGGGAGGATCGCATCGGCTGGGCGGCGGTACCCTTCTCGCTGCTCTTCAGTCTGCGGATGCTGTCGATGCGCACGCTGTTCGAGGCGATGGCGCTGCCCGATCGGCGTCACGCCCGCTCGCTCTGGCTGTTCGGCATGGGCCTCGTCGATATCGCGCTGCGGGTCTCCGGCGTACGCACCATCGTTCGCGACGGGGTGTGGGACGCGTGCGGTCTGTTCGGACTCCTGCTCATCTGCCGGCACTGGCTGCACGAAATCGGCGCGGAAGCGATCCGTGCCGATCTTCGGGGCGGCATCCGCCTCTTCGTGCGGCTGCTGCGCGCGCCGGCTCCGAGCACGACTGCCGACGCCTGAAGCGCCGGCAGCGATGCTCGGCCGAGCGTGCCCGCCCAGCGGTCCGTCACCGCCGGGCGTCCACTGAAAGGACGTGCTCAATCCGTGATCGCGGAATGGACCAGCGTGCCCGTCGAGGCTTCGGGCGTGTCGACGCAGAACATGTGCACCGTGCCTCCGCAGTCCGCGTCGGACCGGCAGCCGAAGGACTCGCAGACATGCTTCTGCTGGTTGCAGATCTTGGTGAAGCCCCCGTTCGCGAACGTCGCGTTGCAGTCCTGATCCGTGCTGCAGCCGAGCAGGCAGGTGCCCGCGTCGCAGACGGCGTTGATGTCACCGAGAGTCTGCTGGCAGAACACGTCGTCCACGCAACCGTCGCCCTTGATGCAGAGGTGGGTTTCATCCGTATCGCAGGTGTACCCGACCGCGCAGTCGAGATCGTTGCTGCACTTGCGGTAGCACTTTGCGTCCCCTTCGTAGCAGGTGCACTCACCCGGGCTGCACACGTCACCGGTGTCGTCGGACACCGCGGTCGTGTCACACTCGTCGTCCGCCATGCAGCCCGTGATGGGTGCGGCAGCGCACTCGTTGTCGATGCACGTCGCCACGAGCGCACGGTCCGCGCGCGTGTGGGTCGGGCAGCCCTCCGTCGTGAGACCGTCGGCGCTGCAATCAGGCCGATAACGGCAGAGGTTGTCGTCGCAAGCCCAGGTGGAGTCGTCGCAATCGTCGCAGTAGGTCGCCTGGACGAAGCAGAGGCCCGCGCTGGCGCCCGGGTCGTCGCAATCGACCGCGGCGAGCATCAGCTCGATGTCCGCGCACGATTTGACCGCGAACTGAGTCAGCATCGCGGGTGGCAGCTGGCAGCAATCCGAAGCCTCCTCGCACTCCCCGATGCACGACTTGCCCGTCGGCGTGATGCCCGTGTTGGCGGTGCCGCACACGCCGACACCTTGCTGCCCGGGCAACGACCCCGGCAGACAGGTGAGGCCGCTCATGCAGTCCGACGGGAGCACGCAGGTCTCGCCGACCTGGCCGAGCACCGGTACGGGCGGGGGCTCGTCAGGGCCCATCCCGCCGCCGCCCGCCATGCCGACGCTTTCACCGGCCGTGCAGCGCAGGTTGTAACAGTGGAGGTCGGTCTCGCAGTCGGCACGCTTGGTACAGCTCTCTCCTTCACTGCCGAGTACCGGAGCGGGGGTCGTCCCGGCCGAGCCGCCCCTGCTCGTGCTTCCAGCCGATCCGCCCTTGCCGCCCGAGCCGCCGCCCCCGGCGTTCCCGCCGGCCGAATTCCCGCTCTTCACGCAGACCAGGTCTACGCAGGCGAGGCCCGACGCACAGTTCGCGGTGCTCTGGCAGGATTCGCCTTCGGCGCTCGCCTTGGGCGGGGTGGTCGAATCGTCGTCGTCGTCGCCGCTGCAGCCGGCGAGGGACGCACCCACGCACAACGCAATTCCCAGGAACGAATACAAAGACGAGCTTCTCATGGGGGATCCTCCAGAGCCTGGGCCGGTAACCTTCAACCGGCGTGGAAAGCGAACTCTAGTGGGAGGCTTCGGCTTTCAGCAAGCCAAAGGAAGAGGAATACTTTCGCCATCATGAGTTACACAGCCGCCCCCAACCGTTACGACGCGATGCGCTACAGGCGAACCGGCCGGAGCGGGCTCAAGCTTCCGGAGATCTCGCTCGGCCTCTGGCACAACTTCGGCGGTGTCGACAGCTTCGACAACGCGCGAACGATGCTGCTCCGCGCGTTCGACCTCGGCATCACGCACTTCGATCTCGCCAACAACTACGGCCCTCCACCAGGCTCGGCCGAGACGACACTCGGGCGTGTTGTCGCAAATGATCTCAAGGCGCACCGCGACGAGCTCGTGATCTCGAGCAAGGCTGGCTACCACATGTGGAACGGCCCCTACGGCGAATGGGGCTCGCGCAAGTACGTCGTGTCGAGCCTGGATCAGAGCCTGCTGCGCCTCGGGCTCGACTACGTGGATGTCTTCTACCATCACCGCCCCGACCCCGAGACTCCGCTCGAGGAGACGCTCGGAGCTCTCGACCACGTCGTGCGGAGCGGAAAAGCGCTCTACGCCGGCGTCTCGAACTACCCCGCGTCGCTCACGCGCGAGGCGGCGCGCATCCTGAAGGAGCTCGGAACGCCGTGCCTGATCCACCAACCGAGCTATAGCCTCCTCAATCGCTGGATCGAGCCGGAGCTCCTCGGCGTGCTCGCGGAGGAAGGGATCGGCTGCATCGTGTTTTCGCCCCTCGCGCAGGGCTTGCTCACGAACAAGTACCTGGCCGGCATTCCCGACGACTCCCGCGCCGCCAATCCACACGGCTTCTTGCGGCGCGAGCAGGTGACGGAAACGACGCTCGCCCGCGTGCGAAAGCTCGACGCGATCGCCCGGCGTCGCGGCCAGACGCTCGCGCAGCTCGCGCTCGCGTGGGTGCTGCGCCACCCGGGCATGACCTCGGCGCTGATCGGGGCGAGCCGCGTGAGCCAGATCGACGACGCCGTCGGCGCGCTCGAGAACCTCGAATTTTCCGGCGAGGAGCTCGCGGAGATCGACAGCGCCGTCGGCACCTAGCGTGCAAACGGCCGGGGACGACGTGATCATGCTCAGTGTCAGAAGCCTCGGTATTCGGGAATTCACGCGCGAGGTGGTCCCGTACCTCCTCGAGCGCGAGGTCGAAAACAACCTCTTGCTCGGCATCGCGGAGCAACACGCCGGTCTTCCCGAGCCGGCGAGCGACGCCGTCTGGCTGGCGCTCGAAGACGACGGCGCCATCGTGGGCGCGGCCGTGCGAACCCCGCCACACTACGTGGCGGTGAGCCACCTGCCTCCCGGCGCGGCGCGCGCCGTGGCCCGCTTCTTCGTCCAGCTCGGCAACGTGCCCGACGGCGCGAGCGGGCCGGACGAGCACGGTCGTGACGTGCTGGTCGCCCTGCGTGAAGAGCTCGGCGGACTCGTCGAGCTGCGTTCCCCGGAGACGATCTACGAGCTGACGAGCGTCCTCGATATCGGTGTGACGCCGGGCTCGGCGCGCACGGCGACCGCGGACGACCTCGAGGTCGTGAAGGCGTACTTCGAGGCCTTTGCGCGCGAGCTCGTGCTGCCGCCCGGCATGGATGTGGCGGCAATGGCAGGAGCCCACGTGGCCAGGGGAACCGCCCTCTTGTGGGAAGACGGCGGACCCCGGGCGCTGGCCTGCCGAGCGCGCAAGACCCCGACGGGCAGCGCCATCGCCCCCGTGTACACACCCCCGGAATCCCGCCGTCGCGGCTACGGCGCCGCCGTCACGGCCGCGCTCGCGCGCCGCCTCCTCGACGCCGGCGATCGTTTCGTTTGCTTGTTCGCGGACCAGAAAAATCCAACGGCCAATCACGTCTACCAGCGCGTGGGGTTTCGCCGGGTGGGCGATTTCAACGTCTGGAAGCTCGGCTGAAGGCGCGGGGCGACACTTACTGATGCGGGTCGTGTAGGTGGCTTCGCGCGCGGCACGCACCGCTGACGAACCACGGCGCTACGACGGCGCGCGAGCGTGCTACTCTTGGTGGCTGATGTCGGGTCGGTCGCTCAAAGCTGTGCCTTCCGTTCGCGCGTTCATTCCGCTCACGGGGCTTTGTCTTTGGGTCGCGTGCGCGAGCGAGCCCACTGATTTCTTCGCCGAGCCAGCCCCCACGGCCGGCAAGGGCAGCTCGACCGCGGGAAGCTCCGGGGCTGGTCATGGCGGCACGGGCAGCGACCAGGGTGGCGGCGCCGGCACCAGCGCCGGCTCGGGCACAGCAGGCGGTGGCTCGGGCGCGAGCGGCGGCTCCGCGCCAGTCGGCGGCTCATCCAATCCGGGGGGCGGAAACACGAACGTCAGCGGCTCGGGTGGCGATCTCGCCCAGGGCGGCAGCGCCCAAGCGGGCACGAATCCCGACGGGGGCACGAGCGGCGAGAGCGGCGCGGGCGAGACCGGAACGGGAGGCACGACGTCGGCAGGCGAGGGCGGGATGGCCGGCGAGTCCGGCGCCGGCACGGGTGGCACGGGCGGCGGCTCCGGCGGCGTAGGCGGCGGCGGCGCCGGGATGGGCGGCAGCGCAGGCAGCACGGCCGGCTCCGGCAACACCGGCGGTCAGCCCGGAACCTGCGAGGACGACGGCGACTGCAGCTCGGCTCAGTACTGCAAGAAAGCCACCTGCGACGCCGCCACGGGGGTGTGCACGCTGCGCGCCACGGCGTGCGTCGGCGTGGACGCGACGCTGAACCCCGTCTGCGGCTGCGACCACATGACGTATTACACGGCCTGCGTCGCCGCGCACGAAGGCGTCAACGTCGCGACGAGCGGCGAATGCCAGAGCGGCGCCGCGACCTGCAGCCGCACCGCCGGCAGTGGCGACTCCTGCAATCCTCACCGCGACCGCGCCGCGTGCTACCGGACCCGCACCACGTGCAACAGCAGCTCGTCACCCGACGAAGGCGTGTGCTGGGTTCTCCCCGAAACGTGCCCCGACGAGGACGCAGCACAGCTCGATTGCAACAACGGCGAGCCGGAATGCGTAGGGCTGTGCGACGCACTCGAGCGCAAGCGACCGATCGTCCGCAACTCGTCGAGTTGTGATTAGTTTTGGTTGCGGAGTGGTGACTGTGACGCGTGGCGTCGGGGATCGATTTTTGCGGTCGCGACTGTGAGGCGGTGGCGTCGGTGATCGACATGGGAGAGGTTGGCGCCGGCCGCGCCGGTTTGTCGTACGGGTCGTCGCCGCAATAGCCGATCGATCTGTTCTGCCAAGACTCAGAGGTCGTCGCGGCGGGCCTTCGGCCCGCGGCGGGCTTCGCCCGGACTCACTGCTGCCCTAGCAGAGCAGAGCAGAGCAGAGCAGAGCAGAGCAGAGCAGAGCTGCAGAGCAGAGACGCCCCCGCCTCGCTCACTCGATCGTCGAGTTCTGGATGTCTTGGACGGTCGTGTCGTGCATGGAGATGCCGGGTAGGACGTTCCAGCCGCCGCCGGTGTTTTCTCGAACCACGGAGTCGTGGATGCGGAGGGTGCCCTGCATGTTGTTGCTGACGAAGAAGATCCCGCTGCCGTAGGCCTTCACGTCGTTGTGCTCGATGAGTGAGCCGTAGATGGCGAGCGTCATCGTGTTCCCGTCGTTGTAGATGGCGCCGCCGCTGCCGCCGCCTTCCGTGCCCGTCTCGGCGGGGTTGCCCCCCTCGCCGATGGCGTGATTGTGCGAGAACAGGCTGTTGATGATCGTCCACGAGACGCCGATGCTGCTGATGCCGCCGCCGTTCGAGCACGTGTTGCCGAACCCCTCGGCGCCCCCGAACGTGCTGTTCACCACGTAGACGGGCTTGCCTTCCGACTGCTGGAAGACGCGCACCGCACCGCCCACGTCGGGGCCGCTGTCGGCACACACGTTGTTGAAGAAGCGCGTGTTCACGAGCTTGAACCGACCGCCGCTCGAATAGATGGCGCCCCCGCCGCCGTCGGAATCGATGCCGTACGACTTCGCGTTGCCGTCGACGAACGTGATGTTCTGCACCGTGAGCTCGGGGTACGGCTGGTCGTCGCAGTGGCTCGTCGTCCAGTGTTGCGCCTCATCGCAGGTGTTCATGTAGAGGATACGCGTGGCGCCACCGCCACTCAGCGTGACCTTGCCACCCCCGTCGATCACGATCTTGTCACTCGCGTCGTTGAACACCTTGGCCGGGTCCGTGAGGGTGATCGTCACGGGGTCGTCGCCGCAATCGAACGTGATGACACCACCCTGAGCCACGGCGTCGATGAACTGCGCCCCGGTGCAGCTCTCCGGCGTTCCCGTCCCCACGATGTGATCGGGGGTGGACGAATCCTCCGGGCCTGCCTCGGCAGGGATATCGGAGTGGCCATCGGGGTTGCCGGCAGGCGGGCCGTCTTCCGGATCGGTGAGCGGATTGTCGATGCCGCCGCTACCGGACGCGCCAGCCGCACCAGCACCGCTCGCGCCCGAAGCGCCGCTGCTGCCACCGCTGTCGGCATTGCCCGAGCCGCTCGTGCCGCTCGTCCCGCTCGAGCCACTCGTGCCGCTACCACCACCCTGGCTCATGGCGCCGCCCGCACCGCTGCTGCCGCCCGTGCCGCTCGTGCCGCTCGTGCCGCTGCTGCCGCTCGCGCCA
>Ga0315912_10003631_pt1 | contig 15191 bp, 12 predicted proteins | sample VfabasoilMG_FD_204469 | JGI IMG/M metagenome (GOLD analysis project Ga0315912, IMG submission 204469) | Garden soil microbial communities collected in Santa Monica, California, United States - V. faba soil | ecosystem: Environmental > Terrestrial > Soil > Garden | place: USA: California... | reverse complement strand
GGTCGGATCTCTCCTCCCGCCTGGAGTCTGCTACTGGGCGCTACGGCGCTTACCCGGACGGGACTTTCACCCGTGAGAACAACGCGTCTTTCAGGACGCACCATAGATTATAGTCTATCAATAAGATAATCAAAATAGTCTATAGCCTATATTAAAAATCTAAACGATATACTGTCGTCTATATTATAAAAGCCCCAGAACGCCGCCTAACCGCCCATAAGTGGTTTTGATCACCTATAAAAAAACGCCCACCGTTTTCCGGTGGGCGTTGGTGTTTTTGGGGCGGTTTCGGCTAGATCCGTTCCAACCGCATCTTCGAGTCGCCGAACTCGTCGAGCTTCACGCCGTAGCGGTCCATCAACGACAGATACATACTGCACATCTTGCGGTTATCTTCGTTGTCGCCCAGATAGTTCAGCACCCGGCCCGTTTTCAGCGTTCCGCCAAGCCCGCCCGTCAGCAGCACCGGCAGCCGGAAGTTATCATGCTTCCGTCCGATCCAGAGATTTGAAAGGAACATCAGGCACGAATTGTCCAGCACCGTGCCGTTCCCTTCCTTCATCGCATCCAACTTCGACGCCAGATACGCGTACTGCTGTACATGGAACCGGGAGATTCGCTCATACCCAGCCGACGTATTGTCATGCGAAGCCGCGTGGTGCCCCTCCTTCACCTGGAGGAACGGATAGTACATCGCCGACAGATCGCGAGAGATGATCAACGACGCCACGCGCGTCTTGTTCGTCTGAAACGCGATGGCGATGATGTCGCACATCAGGCGCGCATGGTCGCGAAGATCCTCGGGCAAACCGTTCGCGGGCCTCTCCATCGCCGCCGCTATCGTGTTCTTGGCTTTCGAGGCATCGTCAGCGTCCGTTTTGGTCTTGCGCATGCTCTCCACGCGCTTCTCCACTTCGCGCACGCTCGTCAGGAACTCGTCCAGTTTATGCTTATCTTCCGTGCTGATCCGTTTGGTCAGGTCTTCGGCACGGTTCTTCACGCGGTCCAGGACGCTGATGTTCAGCAGGCTGCCGCGGTTGTCGAATAGGTTGTCCCACGCCAGCGAAGGATACACTTCTACCGGTACCGGCGAATCCGGGCTCTGCCACGAAATATGCGAGCTATAAGCCATCGAGAAGTTCGTCTCGTGGTAACCCGTCATCGGCTGGTCGCACGAGAGTACGATGCTCGACTGCGGCGTATCCTCGCCAATCCTGCTGGCGATCATCTGATCGACGCTGATACCGGAATGAATCACAGCACCCTTGGCAATCTTCGCGCCCGAAAGCAGACTCCCCGTCTGGCCCGGATGAATGCCCTGCCGCGTCAGCGCCTTTACATACAGGCCTTCCACGACATTCAGCTTTTCCTTCAAAGGCTCCATCGGCTCCAGCGTCTTGCTGAGCTTCATCGCCGCGCCCGAACCCTCGGCGCTCCAATGATCCTCATTGATGCCGCAGCCCATAAAGACGACGCCAAAGCGCTTTGGGAACGCCGAAGCGGGCGGCGTGTCCGCCAGCGCGTGCATTGACGAAAGCCATGGCAGGGCCACCGAGCAGCCGGCCCCGCGAAGTACGGCACGGCGGGAAATAGGAAGTGCGGACGTCTTGGTCGAGCGTTTCATAGTTTAGCCTTCGTTGGTGGGGTTCGTTGCTCGGTCAACTCGTGTTGCTCCGCAACTCGCCGGTTCAGGAATTGCGGACTCGTTACAATGGTCTCCACTAGATTACCGAATCGATAGCCGGTAGTGGGGGCCTGGGCAGTCATCCTCTCGACAATCGATTCATCGGACAATTGCAGCGATCGGTTTAGTGCGTAAGCCAGCAATTTCCGGCTGATGTTGGTGACGTATTCCTTCTGCCGGTGTTCCTTGATGAAGGCCTGCAACCCGGCCACGCCATCGCGCGTCGAGCCACCCGGATACTGCACCATCGTGTCCACCGGGCGTCCGGCCAAATCCTTCGTCCGCAGGCCGCCCACCGGGCTATAGCCTTCAAATGGGAGCCCAAAGGAATCGATTCGCGCATGGCAGGCCGCACACAGCGCGTTCTCGCGGTGCTTTGCCAGCATCTCGCGCACCGGCCTTTCCGAGGTCGATTCGTCATGCGGCAGTTCCGGAACCACCGGCGGCGGAGGCGGAACCACCTCGCCCAGAATCTTCTGCACCACCCAGTTGCCGCGCTTCACCGGGCTGGTCCGCAGGCCGGGCGAATTCTGCGTCAGGAACACTGCCATCGGCAGCAACCCGCCGCGGCCGTACTGCGCCGCGTTATCCACGCGCACCCACTGGTCCGCAGCGCCCTTCAACTCGGGCATGCCGTAGTGCTTCGCCAGCGTCGGATTCACGAACGTGTAGTCGCCGTAGATCAAACCCAGAACCGACCGGTTGTTCTGCATCGCGTCCGTCACTAACCGCACCGGCTCATTGAACATCGCCTCACGCAGATCATTATTGAACGCCGGGAATCGCTCCCGGTCCACGGAGTTGTTCTTCTCGAAATGGCGGAACGAAAGCCAATTGCCTGTGAATTCGGTCGCCAATCCGCTCACGCGCGGATCCTTCATCATGCGCCGCGTCTGAGCCAGCAGCACGTCCTGCCGCTGCAGATCGCCGACCGCCGCATGCCGCAGCAACTCTTCGTCCGGCTTGCTCGACCACACGAAATAGCTCAAGCGGCTCGCCAGATCGTAGCTCGACAAACGGCGGCTCGTCACTTTCGGGGCGCCTTTCGCCGGCGCACCACCGGAACGCGAATCCTGCAAGTCAATACGGTAAAGGAAGTCGGGCGACATCAGCACCGTCACCGCCGTCTCGCGAATCGCGTCTTCGTGCGAAAGCTCGTTCTTCGTCCGGAGCAACTGGTAATAGCCCAGCAGGTCGTCGTTCTCCGCTTTGGTCAGCGGCCGCCGGTAGGCTCGGGCGGCAAACTGAACCAGCGCCTGCAAATGCTTCGGCCGGGCCTCGCGGCGCATTCGCTCCAAGTCGCGCAACGTCGCATTGATCCGGTCGTAGTGATCTTTGATCGCAGTCGGCGCGATCGGGTCGTTGGCGGGGTCCGCCGCAGCTTTCTTTAAGTAGGCGTCGCGCATGGCCAGGATCACCGGCTCATCCGTCACTTCGTTGTTCGCCGGCCGGTCGCTGGCCGATTCCGCGCCTTTCCCCTGCACTTCGCCGCTTTGATTAAAGAAGTACTGAATCCACGTCCGTTCCGTGGCGTTGGCGATGGAGTCGAACTCGCGCCACAGCCGGTCGATCTCCTTCTTGCCGTTCTCATCCAGGATCAGTTCCATAAGCGGCGTATCGTCGCGGTAGAAGCCGACGACACTGTGATAACCGGCGCTCAACAGCCGGCCTTTGTCCTGTGAATCGTCGGGAAAAAATCGCCCGCGCTCGGTGACGTAGAATACGTCCGGAAACACATGGGCGAACCGGGCAAATGCCGCCTGATACTTCTCTCTCTCAGCGGCCGGAACCACAAGATCCGGGTCACCCACGCGCGCGTTGGACAGGATTACGGCCCAACGCGGCGCCGCTTCCCTATGCAGTCCGGCGTACCGCGGCAGCGGTTGTTCCGTTAGTGGAGGATCCGTCTCCGTACGCAGCGCCGCACGGTCGCTTTCTCGGCGATGGGCCGCAAACTGCTTTAACTTCCAGTTCAACAGCGGTTGCGATCCCGGAGGAAGCCCGCTCACCTTCGGCGCGGCAAATTGCATGGAAGTGCGGAAGCGGATCTTTGTTACGAACTCCTGCATCTCGACACATTTCGCCGTCGGCGGCTCGGCATTCTTTGCGGATGGAACAGGCAACGCTTTCCACATCGTTTGCAGTTTTAGAACCGGGCCGATCGCGCCCGGCTCGCCAAGAATTTGCCAAACCATCGGCAGGTATTTGGGGCTGATCTTGGCCTCGGCCGCGATGGATGTAAGGGTCGCGGCAGGTTTGCCGAGCGCCGCACGGTGCTTGTACCGCCATGCCGCTTCGAAGTAGTCGGCATATTTTGTCGGCTGCCGGAAATAGAAGTTGACGATCCGCTGCACCGCGAACTTTTCCCGGTCGGTTTCGACCAGCATCGGGTGCGGAGCAAAGTCGAGCGTGTCCGGAGTGAATACGATATGGTTCGCGACTTCCCGCGCCCCCTGCAAATACTTGTTCAACAGCGCCGGCGACATCGTCAATGACTCGCCCGAATTATCGAAGCCCGCTGGATTTGCCGGATCGACCGGAAATTCACGGGTCACTTGCATGTCCTGTCCAGTGAGATCGCGAATCGTATAGTTGTATTCCGCGTTGCTCAATCGCCGCGCCGAAACCAATCCCGGATCGCCCGCCGTTCTCTTGATCTCAGCAGCGCGGACCGCCTGGAACCACTCCATAATCCGATGGCTCTCCTCGACAGGCGGAGGCGACATCGGCTTCGGAGGCATATCCCGCGCTTCCAGCCGTTCCATCACCAGCGCCCAACGCGGATACTCTTTTACTACCAGATCGATGTTCGTGTACGACTTTAAGTCGAACTGCGCCGCCGGGTTCTGCCCACTGTGGCAGGAAACACAATTCTTCGCCAAAAAAGGCCGAACGACTTGCTGGAAATCCCGTTCCAGTTTCGGATCGGCGCCAAAAACGCTCATGGCGAAACTTGCAAGCAGGGCAAGCGAGGCTCGAAGGTACATTAAATTACAGTTATCCTGCCTTGAGTTTATCGCTTTTCGAACCCATACGCCCGCTGCGCGATAGCAGGATGGTCACGGAGTGCCAGCCAGCAAATCCTATCTCAGGGCGTCTTCGACCGTCTGAGCGTCGAGAACCTGCTCCAGCCAGCGGTCCATAGTCTCTCGCGTCGCCGCTTTGAGCTTCGCACGAGCCGAGGAAGGGATCGCACCAAACCTATGCTTGAGTTGTTTGGCGAGAGCCTTGCGTAGGCCTTCCTCCAATCCGCATTCGCGGCCTTTCTGATAGGTGCTCGATTGTTCCAAAATTTCCTGGGTTAACAGCCGCATTTGATTCAACCTCTGTAGAAAGGCCTCTTCACTACCATAGCGAAGTCCACCGAGAAGGAACAGCCGGGTCTTCAAGACTTCGTCGTTGTTGGCTTCGATCTCCTTGAACGCTCTCCGAAGCGCCGCTGGCGAGGAGTCGAGAAGTGGGGTCCATGGCAGAAGTTGGGTGTTCTTCATCCTCAGAATGCGCGTGGCGGATATTCGCCACATCCGAACGAAGCGAAGCCGCAACCTGGCGCTGTGATCGCCATTTTTCCGGTGAAGCACCTTGGGCAAAATTTTCGGCACTCCCGGCTCTGTCAGCAAGACTAAGAAGCTTCTACAAGGAAGCCGATATTTGGCAACAATCGCTTGTACGTAGTCAAACTGCCGGTTCAGTGCGGCCCGTTTGTACCGGGTCACGGCCTCGATATGCACTAGATATTCGGAATTCGGGGTTCGGCAACGGTATAGGTTGTCCGTATGCAAGGTCGGCAGGTTTAGTTCACGATCCAAGGGTTCAATCGTTATTTCCTCGGAAAGGGGAATTCCCGCGAACAATGCCAGTATTGCCCGTGGGTCGTCCTCGCCAAAAAGCTTGAAAGCTTGATCGTATGGCTTTGCCACTCATTAGCGGTAGTGGCGTCATCCCGGGAAAAGTCTCACTCTAAGCGACTATTGCCTTCACAACCTCGCCGTGCACATCTGTCAAGCGGAAGTCGCGGCCCGCATGGCGGTAGGTGAGTTTCGTGTGATCGAAGCCGAGTTGATGCAGAATCGTCGCGTGCAGATCATGAACGTGGACTTTGTTCTCCACGGACTTGAATCCGAAGTCGTCGGTGGCGCCGTACGACATACCGCCCTTGATGCCGCCACCAGCCAGGAGAGCCGTAAAGGCCGGCGGATTGTGATCCCGTCCGCAACCCAGCTTTTCCAACCCGGAGTTCTGAATCATCGGCGTCCGGCCAAATTCGCCGGTGATGACGATTAGCGTTTCATCGAATAGCCCGCGCGCCTTTAAATCGTCAACTAATGCCGCAATCGGGCCGTCGGACTGCCGCGCCAGCTTGCCGTGAATCCGAATGTCGTCGTGATGATCCCACGGCTGGAAGTTGCCGAAGTAGATCTGCACCATGCGGACGCCGCTCTCCACCAGTCGCAGTGACATCAGGCAGCCGCGGCCGAAATCGGAGATGTCGTACCGGCGCCGCACATGATCCGGTTCCTTGCGAATATCGAACAGCCCCGCCGATTCGGTCTGCAGCCGGAACGCCGATTCCATCGAGTGGACCGCGCCTTCGAGCTGCGGTTGATCTCCCACGCGCTCCATGTACCTGCGGTTCAATTGATCAATGAGGCTCAATTGCTTTCGCTGCTCCTCCACCGTGAGCTGCCCATTCTGCAAATGGCTGATCAGCTTCTCGGGCTCCACCGCGGCGTTCTGAATATGGACGCCCTGGTAGCTGGAAGGCATGTAGCCGGCGCTCCAAAGCGACGATCCCAGCACCGGGAATCCGGGACAAAGCACGATGAAGCCCGGAAGGTTTTTGTTGTCCGTGCCCAGCCCATAGGTGAGCCACGAACCAAGCGACGGGCGTCCCGGAAGCTGGTGGCCGCAGTTCATCAACTGAAGTGATGGACCGTGATTCCCGTTGTCGGTATACATCGACTTCACCAGGCAGAAATCGTCGATTCGCTTCGCAATCTCCGGGAATATCTCACTGACTTCCAACCCAGACTGGCCGTATTTCTTAAACTCCCACGGGCTGCGCATCAGGGTGCCGCTTGCGCGATCCGTCCGGATCTTCGGCCCCGGCATCGGCTGACCGTCGAACTTCGCCAGCGCCGGCTTGTGGTCGAACGTATCCACTTGCGACATGCCGCCGTTGAGGAACAGGAAAATGACGTGCTTCGCCTTCGGCGTGAAGTGGGGCTGCCGCAGGGGTTCGGCTTGCAGCATCCCTTGCAGGGCGCTCAACCCAAAGCCGCCACCGAGAGTTTCGAGAAATTTGCGCCGTGGAAACATAGTCAGTTCACGCTCGAGAATTCGCTGGAGCCCAACAGGGCTTGTAGATATTTGGGCCAGGCGTTGGCGCCCCCCGATGCAATGTATTCTAAACCGATTTTCACTTCGGCCGTATCGGGCGGCCGTCCGTAGAGCAGCTTGTAGGCCCGTTCTATGCGGTCTTTATCGCCCTTCACTTCCTTGGAAAGCCGTTCGTCGAGCGCTACTGCCTGCTTCGTCACGAAGGCGCTGTTGAGCCAATAAAGCCCTTGGAGGGGCCCAGCCGTAATCGCCCGCTCGTCCGTTGTGCCGTTGGCGTCGGGGAAATCGAAAAGCGCCATGGCCGGGTCGAGCCGCGTTCTGCTAACCGTCATATAAAGCGAACGTCGCTTGTTGTCATCGGAAATGTTGCTCGACGGCCCGCCGACTTTGTCTTCAAGCTGACCCGTAACCTGCAAAACCGAGTCGCGAATGGACTCCATGTCCAAGCGATACTGGAGCGGGAAGCGGCTAAGCAGTTTGTTGTCCGGATCCGCCTCGACATTGGCTCCCGTGGCCCTACCGTAAGCTTCCGTGAGTAGAATCTCCCGATGCAATTTCTTCAAACTCCACCCATTGGCGATGAAACGCGCCGCGAGCTGATCCAGTAGTTCCGGATGAGTGGGGCGTTCTCCCATTCGCCCGAAATTTGAAGGTGTCCGGACAATGCCCTTCCCAAAATGATACTGCCAGACGCGGTTGACGATCACGCGCGCGGCCAGCGGATGGTTCACGATGGCATCGGCCAGTTGCGCGCGCCCCGAGCCCTGTTTATACGGTTCCGGCTCGTTTTCGCAAAGCGCTTGAAGGAACCGGCGTGGGGCGATCTCGCCCGGCGTTTTCGGATCGCCGCGCACCGCGACTTTTATGTCGGTTGGCTTGTCGGAATCCTTCACCGAATGCAGGAAGGGATATATCGGGGGAAGAGCCGATTCGGCCTCCTTGATCTCTTCGCGGAGCTTGGCGACGTATTTTTGGCTCATACCGCCCAGGTAGGGATCGAGTTCCTTGGCGCCGAAAAAGTAGACGCCGGCCGGGGCCTTAAATCCATCGGTGACGTAGGCTCTATAGGCGAGTTCCCGCCACTGATAGAACTTCAAAACCGGCAGCGAAACAATGTTTGTATATTGGCGCGTGTTTTCGTTTTTCTGGCCCTTGCGACCGCCGAAGGCGACGTAGTTCTTGTCGTCCACTTCCTTGGCTTCGTCCAGAAGTTCCAGCACGAATTTCTGGTATTTTTCGGCTTCGGCACGAACTTCGGCTTCCTGTGGGCTGGTCTTCAATAAATCGAACCAGCCCTTAAGATATGGGTGTTCCTTGTTGGGATCGGCCAGATAGGTTTTCCAGCGCTTGAGAACTTCGGCGTCGAGCGACGGATCGTCCTTGCCGCTCCAGACGGCCATTAAATACTTCGCGGTGTCGCGCGCCAGAAGGTCGGTCAGTTGTTTGGATTGCTCGGCCAAGTAATCATTGAGGATTTCCTTTAAATCGTCGACCTTCTTCTTTTGGGCCTTGTAGCTTTCCACTTCGTCTGAGGCAACCAGCGCGTGTTCGTTTTTCTGCGTGCTGCGGAAGATTCCCAGCAAGGAGTAATAGTCTTTGGTTGGGATCGGGTCGTATTTATGGTCGTGGCATTGGGCACAGCCCACGGTTAGCCCCAGGAAAACCTTTGTGGTTACGTCCAACTGATCGTTGGCGCCTGCGCCCAAGGCCTGGAAGCCGAGGCCCGCGAGTTGATCCGGAACTTCGGTAATCTGAGCTTTGGCGAAAACGTTGTAGGGCAGATCGTTGTTGAGTGAGTTGATGACCCAATCCCGGTAACGCCACGCGTTGGGGAGCGGCGTGTCCGTGCTGGCGGCAAGTTCGCCATCCGAGTAACGGGCGAGATCGAGCCAATGCCGGGCCCAGCGCTCGCCGTATTGCGGGCTGGCCAGAAGCCGGTCGATGGCCTTGGCTTTGTCGGGCTTGGCGGCGAAGGCGTCGGATTGTTCGGGCGTGGGCGGAAGGCCGGTTACGCTCAAGGTTACGCGGCGGAGCCATGCCCGCGGATCGGCCGGTTTGGCGGGGGCGATCCTGGCGGCTTTCAGCTTGGCGTTAACAAAGCTGTCAATGGAAGCGGAAGTCGCGGGTGGCAGCGGTTTGAAGGACCAGAACGCTTTCTGTTCCTGGCTGATTTTAGTGGCCGTCGTTTGGACCTTTTCCTGTACTTCCGGCCACGGAAGTCCCTGGCGGATCCATTCTTCGAGATTTCCCACTTCTTCGGTCGACAGCGCACCGACGGGCGGCATTTTGAGCCGAATGTGGGTGCGCTTGACTGCCTCAATCAAGAGGCTGGCTTCGGGCTTGCCTTCGACTACGGCTTTACCGGATTTTCCACCCTTGAGGATGCCTTCCCGGGAATCGAGCCGCAGATTGCCGAGCGCGCCGCCGGTGTGGCAGGCGTGGCAATGCGTCGCCAGCAACGGACGAATTTTCGATTCGAAGAATTCATCACCGTTGGCGGCCAGCAACGGAACGGCGAATGCGATCATCGCCAACAGTGGGCGTGACATATGCGTCTATTTTAATGGAAGATTTTTCTTGCGGTTAGGTGTCCTACGTGTAATCATACACATGTGATTCCGTTCCGCGTCCAGTTTCAGCCCGGACTGCCGCTCTACGAGCAAGTGGTTTACGCGGCCAAGAAGGCGCTGCTGGCCGGGCAGTTGCGGGCAGGCGATTTGTTTCCGTCGGTGCGGGCTATGAGCACGGCTTTGAAGATCAACCCGAATACGGCGCACAAGGTGCAGCAGCATTTGATCAACGAAGGGCTGCTGGAAGTGCGGCCCGGCATTGGGACCGTAGTGGCCAGGCGGCCCGTCTCCACCCGGGCGGAGAAGAACGAGTTGCTGCAGGAGGAGTTGGAACAGCTTGTCGTAGAGGCCAAGAAATTGGGGCTGGAATTGAACGAAGTGCAGTCGGCGCTGGCGGAGCATTGGATTCGCCTGGATGGAGGGAAGTCATGATTGTCACGGACGGGTTGCGGATGAAGTTTGGCCGGCATGTGGTGTTGAATGGGCTGGACTTGCGGGTGCCGCGCGGGAGCGTGTATGCGCTGATTGGGTCGAACGGCGCGGGGAAGACGACGACGCTGCAAATTTTGATGAATCTGCTGCGAGGGCATAGCGGGAATGCTTCGGTGTTTGGAGTGGATTCACGGCGGCTGGGCGTGCGGGAGTATGCGCGGATTGGCTATGTTTCCGAAGGGCAGGAGATGCCGGATGCGATGACGGTTGCCGAGTTTCTGGCGTATTGGCGGCCCTTTTATCCGGCTTGGGGGGAGGGCCGGGAACGGGAGCTATTGGACCTCTTCCGGTTGCCGTTGGACCGGAAGTTGAAGCATCTGTCGCGGGGGATGCGGATGAAGGCAGCGCTGGTTTCATCGTTGGCTTACAAGCCGGAGTTGATTGTGTTGGATGAGCCCTTTAGCGGACTGGACCCATTGGTGCGGGACGAATTTGTGGAGGGATTGTTGGCCTACGCGGAGGAGAGCACGATTCTGATTTCTTCGCATGATTTGGGGGAGATCGAGAGTTTTGCCAGCCACGTTGGATTCTTGGACGAAGGACGCATGCAATTTTCGGAGGAAATGGCGGTGCTGGCGGAACGGTTCCGGGAGGTGGAGGTGACGGTGGATGGGGCTTCCCTTCCCTCGCGCGTGCCGGAGTCGTGGGTGCGGGTTGAGACTTCCGCGGCGTTGGTCCGGTTTGTGGAGACGCGATGGGAAGCAGGGCGGACAGAGAAGGATGTTGCGGAGGCGTTCCCTTCCGCCCGGGGAGTGGAAGTGCGGCCGATGGGGCTGCGATCGATTTTTGTGACGTTGGCCAAGGCCGCGAGGAAGGCGGCTTAGAGTGACGCTCATTTGGCACATTTTCCGGAAGGATTTGCGGCACGCATGGATGTATGCTGCGATTGGTTTCGCGCTCCTGCTGGTCAGCGCCTGGAATTTCTCGCGGTTGCTGGCAGCGGATCGAAGAGGGCAGTTTTCTCTGTACAGTATCCAAGTCCCTGCCGATGCGCTGCTGCTGGTTGCCTGGGGCCTGTTGAGCGGCGTGCTCGTACTGGCGGAGAGGATTCCCGGCGTCCGGCAACACTGGCTCGCCCGGCCCGTGCGCTGGCAAGATCTTCTGTGCGCGAAGGCGTTGCTATTAGTGCTGGTGGCGGCGTTACCTCTAATATCGGTTCATCTTTCACTGGTGGCCTCGCGCGGATTCTCTTTAGCGGAATATGCGCTCGCGGTGAGCTGGAATGCGCTCCTGATGGTGCTGGTGTGCACTTTGGCGATTGCAGTGTTCGCGAGTGTCAGCCGTAACGTGCAGGACTTGGTTCTTTGGACGATGGTGGTTGGCGGCGCTGTCTTTGTGTCGCTGGCGCTCGTATTCACGGGGCCACGGGCATATCCCGATGAGACGCGGTGGGTGGTGAATTCAGCCATCGTTTTGGTTGGAGTCATCGGCGGGATTGGTATCCTCGTGTGGCAGTATGCGACGCGGCGAACCTGGCCCGGGCGGATCGCCGTGGTGGCACTGTGCGCGCTGCTGGTCTCGATGGATTTCTGGCCAGCCTCGTTTTGGTATGCGGTCAGACGGGCCCAATCTGCCCAGCAGGTCAGTGGTCAAATTGGTGTTCTCTCCGTTTACCCGGAAAACGTTCGATGGACGCCAAACTGGCTGCCCGGCAATCGCGTAGGAATGGGTGACAAGGTTGGTCTGGCGCTTCGGGTTGACGGCGTGCCTGAAAACTGGTTGATAGAAAGCAACGGCTGGAGCAATATCGAACTGCGCACCAGTAGCGGCGACGCCCCCTCGATCAACGCGAATGACGTGCATGGCTCGATCAAGGGCAAAACTTTCGACGTCATGTTCACGTTCCCCTACGAATTTGCGGAAAGGCACAGGACGGATTCGCTGGATATAACGATGACCGGTGAGTTTGCGGTCTATGGCCCTCCAGAAACTCATTCCATGAAGGTGGACAGTGAAGAGTTCGTTCCGGGCCTGGGACGCTGCCGGAGCGCGGCACGGACCGAACTCCTCGTTGATTGCCAGGCAGTCCTTCAACCGGCAGTCAGAGTTGTCGGATTCTGGGGCAAGGCGACGATTTTCGGCTGCCGGGAAGATCATGCTCCATTGTCGAGGATGCCTATTTCATTCCTAGGAGGCGGCATCTCGGCCACCTCCAGTTTTGACAGCAAAGATATCGTTTTTGAAGTTCGAAAGCCGCTCGCTTATGTCCAACGCCGGGTTGAAGTTCGCGGTCTCCGTTGGGAGAGCGTGAACCGCTAGTCGAGGTTTTCCGGCGTGAGCTCGATGTTCTTTTCACCGGCGGCCTTCCTGGCAAGGTACTTCTTTACCCAGGCGTCCCAACTCTTGCCGGAAGCCGTATCGCGGCCCGTGAAGGCGAGACCGACCACTTCGGAGTACCGGATTTTGATCCGTTCGGTGCTGCCAGGACAGATCACGCGGATGTAGGAATCGTGCAGCGTAACGCTGCTGCGGCGGTCGAATAGATACCCGTCGATGACCGTACCATCCTTACGGGTGATGGTCACGTCGCCGCGATAGTCGAAAGCCTTTTCCAGGCCCTTTCGAAGGTCCTCTTCGGATTCGGCGTTCCAGACTTGGCCCTGCAATTCCTCGTGAGCGAAGCCGGGGACTACTTCTAATTCGTCCGGGTTCAAACGTTAACCTCGTCGCTCGCTTTCGTCTTGATTTGGACGAGCGGACCGGCTGGCGGATGCTTGAAGTGCGTGTCCAGCGCGGCGAGCGCCGCCTTGTCCTCGTACTTGCCGAAGAGCGTTGCGCTGGCCGTTGCCCATAAACCTTTGAGCGATCCAAATGTGTGATCCACGGCCGAGGCCTCGTAACCGCTGTGCACCATGCAGTTGGCGCACTTGGGATTGCCCGATTCGGTGCCGTAGTTTTCCCAGTTCGTATCGGCCATCAGTTCTTCAAAGGTGTCGGCATAGCCGTCCTGCAATAAATAGCAGGGTTTCTGCCAGCCGAAAATGTTGTAGGTCGGCATGCCCCATGGGGTGCACTTGAAGTTCTGCTTGCCCATGAGGAATTCCAGAAATAGCGGCGACATGTTGAATCGCCAGTTGGGCTTGCGGTTGGAGAGGATGGTGTTGAACAGGCTGCGGGTACGGGCGCGGCCGAGGAAGTGACCCTGGTCCGGCGCCTTGTCGTAGGAGTAGCCGGGGGAGACCATCATCCCTTCGACGCCCACTTCCATCATTTCGTCGAAGAATGCGCGGACGGAGTTGGGGTCCGTGCCGTCGAAGAGCGTGGTGTTCGTCGTTACGCGGAAGCCCTTGGCGACGGCTTCGCGAATGCCTTCGAGCGCCGCGTCGTAGCCGCCTTCCTTGCATACGGCAAAATCGTGATGGTCGCGCTGGCCGTCCATGTGGACGGAGAAGCTCAGATACTTGCTGGGCTTGAAGAGATGCAGCTTTTCCTTCAGCAGCAGCGCGTTCGTGCACATGTAGACGTACTTTTTTCGCGCGACGATACCTTCGATGATTTCGTGGATCTGGGGATGGAGCAGGGGCTCGCCGCCGGGAATGGCGACGGTGGGGGCATCGCACTCGTCGACGGCCTTGAAACATTCTTCGGGGGTCATGTTCTGTTTGAGAACATGGGCGGGGTACTGGATTTTGCCGCAGCCGGCGCAGGCGAGATTGCAGCGGAACAGCGGTTCCAACATAAGGGTTAGCGGATATCGTTTCCGGCCCTTTGCCCTTTGTTTCAACACATACGTCGCGACGGTCCACATCTGCGACACCGGTACTGGCATTGCCTAAATAGTCCTTCCCGTCAGGTCTTTCTATTTTCTATTATGACAGGGACATGTCGCTCTCTGGAATTAAAGCTCTTACATTCGATGTATTTGGGACTGTCGTGGATTGGCGGAAATCGGTGATGCATGAGGCAGCGGCGATGGAATTGCGCGTAGATCCCGGAAAGTTTGCCGATGATTGGCGGGCTGGATACATGCCGGCGATGGCGCGGGTGAGGAGCGGAGAGCTCGGCTGGGCTTCCATCGACGTTCTGCACCGGATGATTTTGGATGGGTTGATTGAAAAGTACAAGCTGGCCGGACTGTCGGAGGCGCAGAAGGTCCAATTGAACCGGGTGTGGCATCGCTTAGACCCCTGGCCGGATTCGGCGCGAGGGCTGGCGATGCTGCGGCAGAAGTTCATCTGCGCCACGCTTTCCAACGGAAATGTTTCGCTGCTGGTGGATCTGGCGCGTCATGGCGGGTTAACGTGGGATTGCGTCCTTTCCGGGGAGCTGTTCCGGGCTTATAAACCGGATGCAAAGGTGTACCTGGGCGCGGCGGAGATGTTAGGAGTCCCGCCCGCGGAGACGATGATGGTGGCGGCGCATAAGCTCGATCTGCTGGGAGCGAGGAAAGCAGGTTTGAAAACCGCGTTTGTGGAGCGGCCGTTGGAGAAAGGCCCAGGCGGAGGGGCGGACACAGGACGCGAGGATTGGATGGATTACTACGCGAAGGATTTTGTGGACCTGGCGCGGCAGTTGGGAGCGGCCGCTTGAACCGGCGGCGGTTTTTGCGGCACTTAGGCCAATCGCCGCTGCTGGCGATGGCGGCCGAGTTGGCGGGACAGCCGGCGCGGAAGGCGTTGAACTCGCCGAAGGACACACTGGACATATTCGATTTTCTACCATTGGCGGAGAAGAACGTGCAGTCCCAGCATTGGGCGTACCTGATGGGCGGCTCCGACGATGACGCGACGGTGCGCGCGAATGAAAGCGCATTCGCACAGTGGCAGATCCGGCCGCGGCGGCATATCGATGTCGAGAAAGTCGATACGTCGGTGACGCTGTTCGAGCAGCAACACGCTTATCCGATACTGGTCGCGCCTGCCGCCGCGCATCAGGCGTTTCATCCGGATGGGGAACGGGCAACGGCACGGGGCGCGGCGATGCGGAAGGCGCAGATGATTCTGTCGACGAACGCCTCGCTGAACATTCGGGAGGTAGCCCCGGCGTTTGGTGGACCGCTTTGGTATTGTCAAAGATCTCTCCAGCATTTCGGCGCGAAAATGCTGAAACGCAGCCGGATTTCGACCGCCGAAAGGTGGAGAGATCGGACGGTGAGCTAAAACGCA
>Ga0315912_10003630_pt1 | contig 15193 bp, 9 predicted proteins | sample VfabasoilMG_FD_204469 | JGI IMG/M metagenome (GOLD analysis project Ga0315912, IMG submission 204469) | Garden soil microbial communities collected in Santa Monica, California, United States - V. faba soil | ecosystem: Environmental > Terrestrial > Soil > Garden | place: USA: California... | reverse complement strand
GTGAACCTGGGGCTGGAGGTGACGCTGTGCGAAACGCCGGCACGCGCGCGCAGGCTCTTGCGCGCCGAGCCGCCCGCGCTGGTCGTGCTGCGCTGCGACCTCTTCGACCCCGCCGAGCTGCGCCCCGAATTCGACCCCGAGGCGCCGCCGGCCCTGGTGCTCGTCTCGGGCTTCGACGAGAGCAGCGACGCGCAAACCGCGCTCGGCCTGGGCGCCTTCGCCTGTTTGCGCGAACCCTTTCCATCCGAGGAGCTGGTGCTGGCCGTGCAACGCGCGCTCGATCAGCGCCGGCTCGCGACCGAGAACCGCCGCCTGCTCGCCGCGATGGGCCAGCGCTTCCAGCTCGGCGGCATCGTCTCGCGCGAACCGGCGCTGCAGCGCATCCTGCAGACGGTCGAGGCGCTCGCGGACACGCGCGCCACGATCCTGATCCAGGGCGAGAGCGGCACGGGCAAGTCGCTCCTGGCGCGCACCATCCACGAGCTCTCCAGCCGTCGCAGCGGACCCTTCGTCGAAGTCAACTGCGGCGCGCTGCCCGCGGGCCTGCTCGAGAGCGAGCTCTTCGGGCACGCGCGCGGAGCGTTCACGGGCGCGTTGCGCGACCGCGCAGGCAAGTTCGAGGCCGCCGACGGCGGCACGATCTTCCTCGACGAGATCGGCGTCGCGCCTCCCGAGCTGCAGGTCAAGCTGCTGCGCGTGCTGCAGGAGAAGAGCTTCGAACGCCTGGGCGAGACGAAGACGCGCACGGCGGACGTGCGCGTGCTCGCGGCCACGAACAGCGAACTCGAGCGCGAGGTGCGCGAGGGCCGCTTCCGCGAGGACCTCTACTGGCGCCTCAACGTCGTCGGGCTGCGCCTGCCGCCCTTGCGCGAGCGGCCGGCCGACGTGCCGCTGCTGGCCGAGCATTTCCTGCGACGCTTCACGCGCGAGCACGGCCGGCCCGAGCGCCCGCTCTCGCAGGCCGCGCTGGAACGGCTGTGCGCCCACGCCTGGCCGGGAAACGTGCGCGAGCTCGAGCACGCGCTCGAGCGCGCCGTGCTGCTCGCCGCCGGCGAGCACATCCGCCCCGAGGACCTCGGCGGCGCGCTCGCGAGCGGTCTAGCCCTGCGTCCGGATCCCGGCGCGCCCGCCGGGGCCGAGCCGCTCCCGGTACTGCCCCTGCGCCTGGGCATCGGACTGCGCAAGGCGCTCGAGGAGCCCGAGCGGGAGATCATCCGCAGGACACTGGAGCTCAACGGCGGCAGCCGACAGGCGACGGCGCGCATGCTCGAGCTCAATCGCGCGACGCTCTTCAACAAGATGCGTAAGTACGACCTGCTCGCATTCCCGCAGCGCCGGGACTAGAGAGTCCGACCCGGCCCGACGCTACACTCGCGCGCGCGATCCAGCACATGAAGTGGAGCCCGACAGCCACCGTCGCCCTCGTCGCGGGCGGCATCCTGGCGCTGGCCGGATTGGCGGCGCGCGATCGCGGCCAGACCGCCGAGCAGTTCCTGGCTTCGATCGAGAAGCGCCACGCGGCGGGTCGGATCCGCGTGGACCAGTACCTGCGCGAGCTAGGGCTGGCCCAGGCACAGGCGGAACACGAAGGCCAGCAGGAGCTCGCGCAGCGCGTGCAACTCCAGCGCGGCCACGTGCTGCTCGACCTGGGCTCCTTCGCCGACGCGCGCGGCGTGCTGGCGGCCGTGGCGGCCGAGGGCGGGGCGCGCCGCGATCTCGAGCTCCTGCGCATCGAGCTCGAGCGCCGGGCCGGCGATGCGGCTGCCGGACTGGAACTCGCGCGCACCTGGCTCGAGACGCACCCCGACGATGCGCGCGCCCTGGAGCTCGCGGGCCGGCTGCAGCGCATGCAGGCCGAGGCGCAGCGCGACGAAGCTCTGAAGGTCTGCGAGAAGGAGCTCGCCTCCGCGGACGCGCGGCGCGCGCAGTCCTGCGTGCGCGAACTCGCGCAGCGGCACCCTGCCGACCTGCGGCGCGTCGCGCTGGCGCGCGACCTGCGTGCCGTGTTCGGAATCCGGCTCGAACCGAGCGCGGAGCGCGTGCTCGTCACCTGCGACGCCGCGGCAGCCAAGGCCGCCGCCGCGCGCGAAGCCCTCGGCCGCAGCCTGGAGCTCGGCTTCGACGTGGAGGCCCTGACGCAGCTGGCCGAGCTGCTCGTGCAGTCCGGCCAGGCCGAGGAAGCGCTCGACCTCTTCACGGCTGCCTCGAAGCTCCCGGCCCTGCTCGAGAACGAGCACGCGACCAGCTTCTGGGTGCACCAACTCGTCGAGCGCAGACGCTGGACCCACGCCATGGAGGTCGCGAAACCCTGGCTCGAAAAGCACAGCGGCAGCCCTGAGTTCCTGCTCGACGCCTGCCGCGCGGCCTACGAACGGCTACCCAGCGCGGAGGCCTACGATCGGCTGTACAACTGGAGCATCGCGCTGTGGGGGGTGGTCACCGCGGAGATCGGCGTGACTCACCGCTTCTATATGGGCGAGGCCTTCTACAGCCAGCGCAACAGGCCATCGCTCGAGGAGGCGTACAAGCACCTCTCGGCCTTTGCCCTCGCTGGTGGTGCCGAGCCGGTCCCGAGCGCGCGGGCGATCGCTTTCCGACACCTCGCCGAGTGCTGCCGCGTGCTCGAGCTCGCGGAAGAGCGCGGAATGCTCGAGACTGCTGTCGGATTCGATCCGCGCAACGGCGAAGCCTGGTTGCGGCTGGCCGAGTTGCAGCTCGCCGAACCGCGCGGCGGCTTCCATCAGCCGGACCTGCGCTGGGCGCGGGGCATGGCGCTCTTGCCCGCGCGCCATGCGGAACTCCTGCCGCGCTGGCACGAGATCGGCGCCGGGGAACTGCGCGCGCTCGGGCTCGATCCGCAGACGCTCCTGAAGAACATCCAGACCGGGCTGGCCGTGCGCCCCTCGAGCGGCGCTGCACCCTTCGAGATCTACACGCTCGCCCGGGCCTACGCCAGCGCGGGCAGGTCCTACGATGCGCACGCGCTGCTGCAGGATCTCGACAAGGCCGTCCCGAACTTCCTGCCCTCGATCGATCTGCGCATCGACATGGCGCGCGAGCGCAACCAGACGCGCGAGCTGGTCGAGCCCTTCCTCGCGCGCCTGGAGCTCGCCGGCTACGACGAGCGCACGCGCGAGCTGCGCGTCGCCTTGCCCGAGGGCGCGCTCTCACCGGCCGAGGTGCGGCGCATCGTGCGCGCGGACCCCGGAACATCCGGACGCCTCGCGCTCGCACGCTCCCTCGCCGCGCGCGGTGAACCGCGCAACGCGCTGGGCTTCCTGCTCGAGATCCCAGCCGAGCGCCTGCGCCCCGCGGAGCTGGCGCTCACGGCGCGCATGCAGCTCGAGTCCGGCCGCTCGGACACGGCCTTCGAACGCGCTGGCGCGCTGGGCGAGGATCTCGCCGGCACGCCCGGGGCGCTCGAGACCTGGGTCGAGGCCGGCCTGCGCGCGGGACACGCCGACACGCTGCGGGAGGAGCTGCCCAAGCGCATCGCGCCGCTCGAGCTCGACGCGACGCGCTTTCTCGCGCTCGCCGACCGCCTGCTCGCCTCGGGCGAGGCACGCCTCGCGCGCGCGATCCTGCTGCAACTCGACCAAGCCCCCAAGCGCCCGCGCGGCGGCGACGTGCTCTGGCGCCTCTCCGCTTGCGCGTTGGCGCTCGCGTCCGAGTCGCCGGGCGATTTCGAGCGCGAGATCGAACGCGCCAGTGCCTTCGACACGCGCGGCGAGGTCGAGCTGCTGACGCTCCTCGCGCTGCCCCCCGCCGCCGGCCCCGACAAGCTGCAGCCGGCGGTGGAAGCCGTGCGCAAGGCCGGCTGGAACCCGAGCCCGCTCGCGTCCGCGGCGCTGGCGCTGCTCGCAGGTGATCCGACGGGAATGCGCTCGGCCCTCGACGCCGCGCGCGAGCAGGATCCGCACGACCCGCTGCCGGCGCTGCTCGAACAGAATCCGGGGGCGCGCGGCCTGGCCGAGCTCGTGCTCGAGCTCGAGCGTCCCGCGCTCGGCGCGTGCGCCCTCGCGCGCCTCGGTACCACCCTGGAACTGGGCTCTCCGAGCTGGAGCGGCTGGTTCCGCGCGCGCCTGCACCGCAACGCGGGCGAGCGCGAGGCCGAGGAGCGCGTGCTGCGCGCGCTGCTGGAGCAGGACCCGCAGTTCGTCGCCGCCTGGGATCGGCTGATCGAACTGCACGGCGGCGAAGCGGACGAGGGCGATCTGGACCTGCGGCTCGCGCGCGCGGCAGCCCTGGGTGAATCGGCCCTGAGCCAGGCCGAACGCGACTGGAACCGCTCGCGCCAGCTCGCGCGCGAAGGCGCACTCGCGGCCGCACTGGACGCGGCGCGCGCGGCCGCCTTGCCGGGGCACCATGATGGCCTGATCCTGCTGCACCTCGGCCGACTCGCGCTGCGCACGGGAGACCTGCCGCTGGCGCTGTCCTCCTTCCGGCGCGCGCTGCCCCTGCTGCCCGCGACGAGCGCCGCGCGCGCCCGGGCCGACTACGTCGATCTCCTCGCGCGCGCGCGCGAAGCCGAGCCGCCGCTGCTCGACGCGGAGACCCAACGCGCCGAGCTGCAGCAGCTGGCCGTGCAGGCACCCGACGACCCGCGCGTGCTCCTGGCGCAAGCGCGCAACGACCTCGAGACCAGCGCGACCGACCCGGCCTTCGGGGCCCAGCGCGCCTACGAGCGCCTCGACCACTTCCGCGAACAGCACGCCAAGCGCACGTTCGAGGAGCTGGCCGCGGGCAGCACCGAGAGCTGGACGCGCTTCCTGCTGGAGCTCGACCCCGCGCGCGCGCGGGCCTTCCTCGAGTCCGAACTCGATCGCGATCCGGGCATCCTCCAGGCCTGGGCGCTGCTGCCGCGCTGCAGCGCCGCGCTGGGGCGCGACGAGCAGGCCCTGAATGAGCTCACGTTCGTCGAGCAGCTCGCCCCGCGCGCCGACGTGCTCTCCGAGTACATGCGCGTGCGCGCGCGCAGCGACTGGACCCCCGAGGGCGTGGCCCAGATCTCCGAGCGCCTGCGCAACATCGCACCCGCAGCGGGCAGCACGCCGGCCGAACTCGCGCTCGAATTGCGCGCCTACCTCAGCCTGGGTCCGCGCGGCGTGCCCAAGCTGCTGGAGCTCGGAGCGCAGCTCACCCCGGAACGACTCGACTCCCAGCCGAGCGCGCTGCGGGCGGAGGTCTATTGGATGCAGGCGATCGCGCTGCTCGAGCGCGACGAGGGCGATGACCGCGCCCAGGCGCGCATGCGCGCCGCGGCCCTCGACTCGCTCGTGCGCGACCCGGCGCGGCGGCCGCTGGTGGCGGCGCTGCGCGGGCTGGCCCAGGTCGACGTTCCCGCGACCGCCGAGCTCCACCCGCGATGAGCGCCCTCGCCGAGAAGTTCAAGCAGCGCTACTTCGGCAAGGACGAGCACCCCTACCGGACCTTCGAGCGCGAGTTCGAGCAGCACCTCCTCCCCGAGTCGACGCTGCTCGACGCCGGCTGTGGTCGCGGGGCGCCGGTGCTCGCGAAGTACGTGGGCCGGGCGCGACGCCTGATCGGCGTCGATGCGGTCGACTTCCTGCCCGGGCTCACGGGCCTCGAGCTGATCCCCGGCGATCTGGCGCACACCGGCCTGCCCGACGCCTGCGTCGACCTGGTGATCTCCCGCAGCGTGATGGAGCACATCGCCGATCCCGCCGCGGTCTATGCCGAGATGCAGCGCATCCTGCGCCCGGGCGGCCGCTTCATCTTCCTCACCGCCAACCTCTGGGACTACGCCTCGATCATCGCCATGATCGTGCCCAATCGCTTCCACCCCTGGATCGTCTCGAAGGTCGAGGGGCGTGCGGAGCAGGACGTCTTCCCGATCCAGTACAAGACCAACTCGCGCGCCGCGGTGCGCCGCTGGTCCGCGCGCAGCGGCTTCGAGATCGAGTCCTTCCGTCACCTCGGCCAGTACCCGGCCTATTTCCAGTTCAACGGCCTCTTGTTCCTGCTCGCGACGGGGTACGAGAAGTTCATCAGCCGCTTCCGCGCGCTGCATTTCCTGCGCGGCTGGATCCTGGTCGTGCTGCGCAAGCCGCAGCGCTAGTCCAGGCGACCCTGTTCGCGCAGGACTTCGGAAAGCGAACCGAAGCGGAAGCGCTGCAGCAACAGCTCGAGGCGCGGCAGCGTGCGCGCGAGGTTGAGGTAGTGGCGCGTGCGCTTCGACCAGGGTGCCGGCACGCGCGGCTGGGCCGGGTCGAACTCCCAGGGGTGCAGGTAGAAGCACAACGGGCGGCCGCGCCGCTCGATCGAGGCGCAGGCCGCGCGCGTGAGCGCTCCGGGGAGCAGTCGGAAGTAGCCGCCGCCGCCTACAGGGAGAGTCGCGCCGAGGCAGCTCCAGGTGGAGACCGGGAACTCCACCACGCTCCCCACCATGCTGATGCCCGGCTCGAAGCCCGGCACGCCGTAGACCGGATGGCGGATCGGGTGCACGCTCGAGTCGTAGCGATAGCCGCGCTCGGCGAGCACATCGAAGGCCCACCAGGTCGCGCGCGTGAGCGTGAAGGTCGAGGCGCGGAAGCCGATCGGGCGCGGCGCGCCGGCGGCGACCAGCGCCTGCTCGGTGAGTTCGAGATCGCGCACCAGGCCTGCCGGGCCGAGGTCCTGCAGGAAGGCGTGCTCGTAGCCGTGGCTGGCGATCTCGTGGCCGGCCTCGAGGCAGCGCCGCACCCACTGCGGATGCCGCTCGGCCACCCAGCCGAGCCAGAAGAAGGTCGCGTGCGCGCGCCGGCGCTCGAGCGCAGCCAGGATCGCGGACATCCCGTGCTCCAGGCGCGAGGGCACGTTCTCCCAGTCCGCACGTGCGAAGTGACCGCGCAGGTTGGCGACCTGGAAGTACTCCTCGACGTCGAAGCTCAGCGCGTGCAGCACGGTGGACTCATTCCGCCAGGGTGGAGCTGACCGCGTGGCGCACGCGCCAGCGCTCCAGCACGAAGACGGTCCAGAGCAGTTGGGAATGGTCACGGAAGCCCGCGCGCTGCTCCGCGAGCAATCGTCGCAAGCGCGCACGGTCGAACCACTCCTCGGGCAGGGACTCGACCGCCGCGCCGACGACCTCGGCCAGCGGACCAGCGATCCAGCGCCGCAGCGGGATGTCGAAGCCGCGCTTGGGCCCGTCGAGCACCTCGTCCGGCAGACGCGCGCGCAAGGCTTCACGCAGGGCGTGCTTGCCCCGGCCGCCGCGCACCTTCTCGTGCGCGGGCAGGTTCACGAAGCGCTCGATCAGGCGGTGGTCGAGCAGCGGCGGACGCAGCTCGAGCGAGGCCCCCATCGAGGCGCGGTCGGCCTTGACCAGGATCCGGTCGGGCAGGAAGGTGTGGAAGTCGGCGTAGGTGGCGCGCAGCAGCGGGTCCTCGACGCTCGTGCGGCGGTAGTGCTCCCCGAACGCGTCGAAGGGATCGTGCGCCGCCAGCGAGCGCGCGAGCTCGGGGTGCAGCAGCTCGAGCGCCTGCGCGCGCGAGAGCTGCGTCAGGCTGGCGAAGTAGGCGCGCGCGGGATCCAGGCCGAGGTTGCCGAGCGTGCTCTTCGCGCGCAGCCAGCGCGGCGCCCAGTCGAGCTTGGGATACACGCGCCCCACGCCCGCCAGCACGCGGCAACCGGCGCGGCCGAAGCGGCGCCGCGCGCGGTTCTCCGCCACATCGAAGACGTAGCGGCGGTAGCCGCCGAAGACCTCGTCGCCGCCGTCGCCCGAGAGCGCGACAGTCACGTGCTCGCGCGCCATGCGCGAGACGATCAGCGTCGGCACGCAGGAGGGATCGGCGAGCGGCTCGTCGAAGAGCCAGGGCAGCGTGTCCAGCGCGAGCGCGGGGTCCGCCTCGAGGCGCGCGGTGTGGTGCACGGCGTGCAGGCGCGCGGCGCTGCGTTGCGCGATCGGCAGCTCGTCGAAGGCCTCCTCGCGGAAGCCCACGGTGCACAGCACCGGCGCCTGACCGTCCGCGCGCGCCATCGCATCGGCGACCGCGTTCGAGTCGATGCCGCCCGAGAGGAAGGCCCCCAGCGGCACGTCGCTGACGAGGTGCTCGGCCACCGTGCGGTCGAGCGCTGCAAGGATCTCCCCGGCCGGGGCCGGTTCGCGCAGCCGATCGTGCGGCAGGTCCCAGTAGCGTTCCACGCGCGCGACCCCGGCTTCCCAGGAGAGCACGCTCGCCGGCGGGAGGCGCTGCATGCCCTCCCAGGCCGCGTCGGGACCGCCGATCCAGCCCTGCACGAGGTAGTCGAGCAGCGCGCGCGCGCGCAGGCGCCGCGGCAGCGCGCCGCCGGCGAGCAGCGCCTTGGTCTCGCTGCCGAAGTACAAGCGCCCGCCCGCGCTGGCGTAGAAGAGCGGCTTGATCCCGACTCGATCGCGCGCGAGCAGGAGCCGCGGACGCGCAGGATCGCGCCAGTCGAGCACGACCACCGCGAACATGCCCACCAGGCGCTCGGGAAACCGCGCGCCGCACTCCTCGTAGAGGTGCGCGATGCACTCGGCGTCGGAGCCGGTGCGAAACGTGTGGCCCCGGCCCTGCAGTTCGCGGCGCAGCTCCCGGAAGTTGTAGATCTCGCCGTTGCACCAGACCGCCACGTCGCGCGTCTCGTTCCAGAGCGGTTGGCGGCCGCCCGCGGGATCGATCACCGACAGCCGGCGGTAGCCGACGCCGAAGGGCGCGCGCAGCTCGATGGTCTCGTCGTCAGGCCCGCGGTGCGCGATCGTGCGCGTCATGGCCGCGAGCTCCGCTTCCGCGGGCAGTCCGCGGGGGTCCGTGCAGGCGATTCCGGCGAAGCCGCACACGCATCAGCTCCCGAGCGCCGGCCTGCGTCGCGGCCGGTCGAAGCCGTGTTCGCGCGGGCGCGGGGCGAATCCGCGTCCGCGTTCGACCTCCGGGCGTCCATGCGCGCGCGCCCGCAGCGGATAGTTGTCCTCGTCCTGCATCGAAGCCCGCGCCATGCGCGTGAAGACCAGGATCACCGCCACCAGGTGGTAGAAGAGGTCGAAGTGCGCGCGGTTGAGGAAGAAGCTCCCCACCGCGAAGCTGGCCAGCGTGGCCTCGAACATCGTCGTGTAGGACAGGATCCAGCTCACATGGTAGCGCTCCCTGGCCTCGCGTCGCACGCGCCACAGGTCGAGGAAGCTCATCACGAACAGCGAGAGGTAGAGCAGCAGCGCCGGCGTACCGCACTCGGCCCAGATCTGCAGGTAGCTGTTGTGCGCCACGTGCGTGTTGTTCAGGCCGGGGATTTCCATCGGGCCCTTGGGGTCGTAGCGCCGGTAGTTTTCCTGGAACTTCGCGAAGCCGACCCCCAGGAGCGGCTTGTCCTGGACGATCTGCAGCCCGACGGCCCAGGCGTCCAGGCGCGAGCGCGCGGAGACCTCGTTTTCGTAGTTGCTGATCGTCGAGAGGCGTTCGCGATACGAGCTGGGTGCCATCAGCACCCCGCCGATGAGCGCCAGGCCGAACAGCGCGAACGCGCCCACTCGGTTGCGCGAGCGCCAGGCCAGGATCATCGCCCCCAGGCACAGGGCCAGGAATCCGCCGCGGCTGCGCGTGGCCATGATCGTCAGCGCGGTCAAGGGCACCATGGCGAGCACCGTGCGCCGCAGCAGCGCGCGGCGCTCCGCCAGACCCAGGTGCAGCTGCATCGGGATCGCCATGCACAGCGCCAGGGCGAAGTCGTTGTTGTCGAGCAGCATCCCGCCCGGACCCTGCTCGATCACGAGCGCGCCGCCGGACAGGATGGCACTCACGCCGCTCTTCACGCCGAAGAAGCCGAAGCACAGCGCGATCACCCAGACCAGGATGCGCAGCTGCTCGCGATTGCGCACGATCGCGGTCGTGAACAGCGCGACGCCGATGATCTTGCAGTATTCGGTGTAGGCCGCGAAATCGTCTGCATCCAGGTTGGCCGAATTGAGCAGCGACAGGCCCACGAGCACCACCAGCGCGATCATCACCCAGCAGCGCGCGTCCTGGATGAAGAAGCGCTTGTCGGAGTGGCGCGCGAACAGGTACCCCAGCATGGTCACGATCGCCACGTAGAACGACCAGCGCTGGCCGCGGGCCCAGCCCCAGGTCAGGTCCTGCAGCCGCATGTAGGCCATGGCCGAGAACATCAAGAGGCCGAAGAACGGCCTGCGGAAACAGATCGGTATCGTGGAGCAGAGCAGCAGGGCGACGATCAGATCGCGCATCGAACCCTCAGCGCAGCTTGTCGCGAACCTGCTCGATTCGCGCCCGCAATTGCGCCGAGAGCAGGTCGGGATTGCGCGCCCAGGCCCAGGTCACGAAGGCCACGGCGCAGATCACGATCGCGCTGCACGTGCCGACGACCATGCGCCGCACCGAGCGCACGCGCCGCTGCCGCTGGGTCAGGATGTTGCCGATCGAGCCGAGCACCGGGGCCACCATCACGCGGCCGATGTCGTGCACGCTGCGGAAGCAGTTGCGCCCGTACTCGCCCGCGAGCGCGATCGCGAGCCCGAGGCCCAGGCCCGCGACCAGCGAGAAGCCCACGATCAGCCAGGGATTGGGCTCGGTCGGATTCTCGGGCTTGGTGGGCTCCGAGAGGATGCTGAAGGGGTCGTTCAGGCGGCTCTTGAGCGCTTGCGCCTGCAGGGCCTTCTCGTCGCGCTTGAGCGAGAGCGCGGTGAGCTGCTCGTCCAGCCGCGAGCGGTTCGCGCTGCGCCAGCGGATCTCGTTGTAGACGAGATAGCGCGCCTCCAGGTTCTGCGTGTCCTCCTCGATCGACAACTGCAGCTTCTTCTGCGTGTCCGCCAGGACGTTGCGCTCGAGGCGCGCCGCCTCGAGCTGGTGCTGCAGATCGAGGTAGCGCGGATTGGTGACGGTCACGCTGGTCTGCTCGCCGCGCGTGGTCATGCGGCGTATGTTCTCGCGCTTCTTCTCGAGCTCCCCGATCCGCGCCAGGATCGGGCCGTACTTGCTGTGTTGCGGCCGGTAGCGCGCGAGGTCCGCGTTCAGGTCGACGATCTTGCTCTCGATCTCGAGGATCTCGGACGAGTGCGAGACGCCCTCGCGCAGCTGCTCCTCGCTCAGCTTCTCGGGCGTGTCCCCCAGGAGCTGCTCGAGGTTCCCCACGCGCAGCTCGGCGCGGCCGAGGTCGAGCTGCACCTCGGCCAGCTTGTCCTTGGCGCTCTGCAGGCGCGCGAAGTCGGGGTCCTCGGCGCGCCGCTCGGTCCCGCCGGGGATGATCTGCTCGGCCGAGATCTTGTTGCGCTGGCACAGGCGCGTGATCGCGTCGTCCTCCTGCTGCCGGGCGATGTCGATCTGCGCCACGGCCTCGTTCAGCCGGCCCGCCTCGTCCTCGACCTTGTTCTTGTCCGCGTCGACGACATCCTTCTTCCAGTCCTCGCGCAGGGCCTTGACGAACTCCACCGCCCGGTCCACGTCGACGTCGGCGTAGTCGATCACGAGGGTGCTGCTCGTGGCGCCCGGCGGCTTCTCCACGCGCACCTTGACGTTGCTCTGCACGTCCTTGACGAACTCGAACTGTTCGGTGGACCTGAGCGCGAGGTACTCGGGATTCTTGAGCCGCTCGAGCAGCCGCCGGATGCGCTCCAGGGCGCGGATCTGGTTGGGAGCGTTGTCGGTCTCCTTGCCGGGCTGGTTGGCACCCACCGGGCGCACCTCGATCGTCGTCGTGACCAGGTACTTCTTGGGGATCACGACCGCCAGGGCGGTGCCGAAGGTCAAGACCAGCAGCGCCGGCAGGATCAGCTGCCAGCGCCTGCGTCCGAATACCTCGACGTACTCGGCCAGCAGCACCCGGGACTCGATCTGGACCGCCATGCTCCGCGCTCAGTGCAGGACGTTGCTGTTGTAGTACGAGAGCTGATTGAGCGAGAAGAGCGCGTCACCCAGGCCCGTCAGCACCAGCTTGACGGGGAACAGCAGCGAGTCGATGAAGTAGCCCAGCTGCGCCAGGATGGTCGGCGGGATGAAGATGATGTCGAGCTCCTGCACGTGCATGTTGAAGCTCGAGTCGCCGTTCTCCAGCAGGTCGCCGATGTTGACCTCGTAGACCGCCGGGTCGCGCGGATCGGCGCGGATCAGGCGCACGCGGCCGAGGTTGGCCGTGTCCTTGCTCGGACCGGCGCGCATGACCACCTCGAAGATCGTCTCGTCGCCCAGGAGGTTCTTCTCGCCGGGCGCCGCGATCTCGCCGTAGATGAAGTACTTCTTGCTGCCGCCGGTGTTGGAGATGTCGACCTTGATGTCCAGCTGCGGGAAGTAGGGCGAGTACTTCTCCATCAGCAGCACCTCGAGCTCGGTGCGCGTGTAGCCCGCGACCGCGACCGCGCCGAGCTCGGGCAAGAGGATCGTGCCGTCGATGTCGATCTTCTTGCTCAGCGTCAGCTCGTCCTTGTGGTAGGGATCGCTGATCGAGATCGTGTCGCCGATCGTGGTGTAGTTCTCCTCCTCGACGTTGCCCGTGTAGCGCTTCCCGAAGCCGTCCTGGTTCATGTGCTCGAGCAAGCGCTTGTCCGGCGCCGAGGAACAGGCGGCCAGGCCGGCGAGGAGCAGGGTCAGGAGGAGGCGCAGAGGCGAGGTCAGGGGCATAAGAACGAATTTCCGGCTCGCCGGGGCGCTGCCGGGATCCGGGGTTCTGATCGGCACGACCGATCGCGGGGTGGAGGCCGAATTGACTGCCGCGCCGGCAGGGACGCGACTCACGGTACGTCGCGCTGAGGATCGATTGCAACCGCGTGCCGCCAACGGGAAGGAAGGTGCTCGAGCGCTCGGGGCAGCCGCAGGCGAACGGGCTCTACTTTGCGCCATGAAGCGGATAGATTACGCTCGGGCGAACGAGTTGTAACCGGGATTTCTGCTCGGCCTCGTTCTGCAGCGGCCTCAGCGGGCGTACGCCCCAGCGATCAGGATCGGCGGGTGCAGGATCCATTCCCGGAGCCACGCGCGAAACTGCGCTATCCAGCGCGCGACGCGTACCGGAAGCGTGGGCGGCACGTAGATGATGTCCAGGGCATTCACACGAGGGTTCCGGCTCGAGTCATCGCCGTACCGAACCGCGGCCAGATCCAGTTGGAACACCTGAGGCTCACGGAGGTCGGCGCGCATCAATTGCACGTGTCTTAGGTTGGCAGTGCCCTCGATCGGGCCGGCCTTCATGACTGCCTCGAGGATCGTGAGGTCGCCCCAGAACGGGACCTCGCCCGACGAGGCGACCTCGCCATAGACGAAGTACCTCCCGTCCGGGCCCGTGTGGACGAGTTCCACGTGGACGTCGAGCTTCGGGAAGTAGGGCGCGAAGCTCTTGTTCAGCATGGACTCCAACTCTGTGCCTGTGTGGCCAGCGACTATGACTGCGCCGAGTTCGGGCAAGAGGATCGTGCCATCGATGTCGATCACCTTGATCAGCGTCAGCTCGTCACTGTTGAGGGTGTCCGTGATCACGACCGTATCGCCTACGCTTGCCTGTCGGTCCACCACGTTGAGGTCGATCGGGCCCTCGGTGAGGGTGATCGTGTCCCCAGCACCATACTGCACGTCTGGGTTCACGCCGGTCGGCTGTGACTCCACCTTCGAATCTCTTGCTTCGGTCCGATTCGGTGCCGACGAGCAAGCCGCGACGCTGAATCCAATGAGCATCAGAGCGGTGCGAACGAGCATGCGGGAACTCCTTCCCGCCCGGCTTCAGCCGCCGTACTGCCGGGCGTAGTACTCACGGTACGCCCCGCTGCGCACCCGTTGCAACCACGCTCCATTGCTCTGGTACCAGCGGATCGTCAGCGGCAGGGCCTGTTCGAACGTGAAGCGCGGACTCCAGCCCAGCTCGCGCCGGATCTTCGCGGCGTCGATCGCGTAGCGCCGGTCGTGGCCGGGCCGGTCCTTGACGTAGGTGATCAGGCTCTCGGGCTTGCCGAGCGCTGCGAGGACCTTCTTCACCAGCTCGAGGTTCTTGAGCTCGTTGTTGCCGCCGATGTTGTAGACCTCGCCCGACTTGCCCTTCTCGAGCGCGGCCAGGATGGCCTCGCAGTGGTCGCGCACGTAGAGCCAGTCGCGCACCTGCTGGCCGTCGCCGTAGACCGGGATGGGCTTGTCCTCCTGCGCGTTGGCGAGCATCAGCGGCAGGAATTTCTCCGGGAACTGGAACGGGCCGTAGTTGTTCGAGCAGCGCGTGATCACGCAGTCCATGCCGTGCGTGTGCTGCGCCGCGCGCACGAGCATGTCCGAGCCGGCCTTGCTGGCGGAATAGGGCGAGTTGGGCGCCAGCGGCGTGTCCTCGCGGAAGGCGCCCGTCTCCCCCAGCGAGCCGTAGACTTCGTCGGTCGAGACGTGCAGGAAGCGCTGCGTGCCGTGGCGGCGCGCGGCGTCGAGCAGGACCTGCGTGCCGGCCACGTTGGTCGTGACGAAGGGCAGGCCGGACTGGATCGAGCGGTCGACGTGACTCTCGGCCGCGAAATGCACCAGCGCGCGCGGGCGGTGTTCGGTGAGCAGCCGGTCGACCAGCGCACGGTCGCAGATGTCGCCGTGCACGAACACGTGGCGCGCATCGCCGGCCAGCGCAGCGAGGTTCTCCAGGTTGCCGGCGTAGGTCAACGCATCGAGGTTGAGCACCGGCTCGTCGTTGGCGGCCAACCAGTCGAGCACGAAGTTGCTGCCGATGAAGCCGGCGCCGCCGGTGACAAGGATCATCGCGGGTCCCTCAGGGTGGGTCGGTTCGGCAGTGGCCTCAGCCGCGGCCGTAGTGGTCGTCGAAGCGCACGATGTCGTCTTCGCCGAGGTAGCTGCCGGACTGCACTTCGATGATCTCCAGCGGCACCTTGCCCGGGTTGGCCAGGCGGTGCACCTGCCCCAACGGGATGTAGGTGCTCTGGTTCTCGGTGAGCAGGGTCACCTGGTCGCCGTTCGTCACCTCGGCAGTGCCGGAGACGACGACCCAGTGCTCGGCACGGTGGTGATGCTTCTGCAGGCTCAAGCTGGCGCCGGGCTTGACCATGATGCGCTTGACCTGGAAGCGCGGGCCGGCATCGATGCTGTCGTACCAGCCCCAGGGGCGGTGCACCTGCCGGTGCAGCGTCGGCTCGCTGCGGCCCGCCTGCTGCAGGCGGCCGACGATGTGCTTGACCTCCTGGCTGCGCGAGCGGTCGGCCACCAGTACCGCGTCGGCGGTCTCGACGACGACCACGTCCTGCAGCCCGACCACGCCG
>Ga0315912_10003629_pt1 | contig 15198 bp, 12 predicted proteins | sample VfabasoilMG_FD_204469 | JGI IMG/M metagenome (GOLD analysis project Ga0315912, IMG submission 204469) | Garden soil microbial communities collected in Santa Monica, California, United States - V. faba soil | ecosystem: Environmental > Terrestrial > Soil > Garden | place: USA: California... | reverse complement strand
TACTCTTCCTCTTGCAGGCAAAACGAGCCGCCATAGAGATAGGCAGGAACGTAAGAATAATCCAATTCTATTGCCTTGTTTATTGCTATTAGAGCACTATCGGGGTGATTTAGGTTGTAATAGGCAAACGCTAAATATGTTTCGGCTTCAGTGTCATCTTTCAGCGAAATAGCCCGCTGGGCATCGGATTTGGCCTTTTCATAAACTCCTGAATCTAATAATAATCCAGCACGCCAAACCAGCAGGCTTTTGTTATTGGGTTGAAAATCCAAAGCAATGTTTAAGTCATCCAACTGCTGGGGGGCATCCTCTTTAATTCGATAAATCAGGGCGCGGAGAATATGGGCTTGTGGAATAAAAGGAAATTTTTCTATGAACTTACTAATATCGGCCAGGGCCTGGTCATCTTTACTTTCGTTGTAATAATAACACATAGCCCTCTTGTAAAGAGCATTATAGTCGGCCTCTTCTTTTAAGCCGGTGGCATTAATAATCCGGGTATAATATTTTGCAGCCTTGTCAAATTGCTGCTGATTCATGAGCGTATCACCCAAGATTTCCCATTGTGAAAGTTTGGATTGACTTGGACGCTTCTGGGCTGATGCCAGATTTATTCCTAAACAAAAGCAGGACAGGAGAACAAAGTTGACAATTGATACCCGGCAATTGATAATCGTGCATCTTTTGAATTGCCCAATATCCATTGTCAACTATTCATTTGGTTTATACTGACGTTGCTACCCTGTTGCGCTCGCGCTTTCTTTCGTTTTCGCTAAGATATATTTTACGCAGACGGATGGATTTTGGCGTAACTTCAACATACTCATCAGACTGAATGTATTCGAGCGCTTCTTCCAGGGAGAACTTAACGGCTGGTGCGATGCGCATTTTTTCATCAGAACCTGAAGCGCGAATGTTGGTGAGTTTTTTCGTTTTGGTAACATTAATCACCAGGTCGCCACCCCGTGTATGCTCACCTATCACCTGGCCTTCATAAACGGGATCGCTTGGGTCAATAAAAAACCTGCCGCGGTCTTGCAAGTTGTGTAAGCTGTATGGAATGGCTTCACCCATTTCCATCGCAATTAAAGATCCGCTAATCCGTCCGGGAATTTCGCCTTTGTATGGCTGATATTCTTTAAAGCGATGCGTAGTCACGGCCTCACCGGCAGTAACGTTCATTAAATAAGTTCTTAAACCGATGATCCCTCGTGAGGGAATCAGGAATTTCAAAATCATGCGGTCGGCTTTCGGCTCCATATTGGTCATCTCCCCTTTGCGTTGCGAAACCGTTTCAATGGCTTTTCCGGCATCAGTTTCGGGAAGGTCAATGGTTAACTCTTCAACAGGTTCGCATTTCACGCCATCAATTTCTCTAAAAATTACTTGCGGCTGTCCTATTTGAAGTTCATAGCCCTCCCTTCTCATGGTCTCAATTAATACAGACAGGTGAAGGACACCCCTTCCAAATACCATAAAACTATCGGCCGAGCCAGTATCACCCACTTTAAGCGCCAGGTTTTTTTCCAATTCCCTATCGAGGCGATCTTTAATATGCCGGGATGTAACAAACTTTCCTTCTTTGGCATAGAATGGGGAATCGTTGATGGTAAACAACATGCTCATCGTTGGCTCATCAATGGCAATTGTTTTCAGCGCCTGCTGATTGTCTACGTCTGAAACGGTATCGCCAATTTCAAATCCTTCCAAACCTACCAAGGCACAAATTTCACCGGCTTTAACTTCTTCCGACTTTTGTTTTTCAAACCCTTCGAAAACATATAATTCCTTGATGCGTGTTTTCACAACCCCAACGCCATCGCGCTTCATCAGAGCAACGGTCTGCCCAGGTTTAACTGAACCTCGGTGAACACGCCCTATGGCAACACGCCCTATATAGGAAGAATATTCCAATGAAGTGATCAACATTTGAAGTGTTCCCTCTTCAACTTTTGGAGCAGGAATGTATTTGATGATTCCATCAAGCAACGCAGTTATATCCGTTGTTGGTTGTTTCCAATCGGCACTCATCCAGCCTTGCTTAGCCGAGCCATAAAAGGTGGGAAAATCCAACTGGTCTTCGGTAGCATCCAATGCATACATTAAATCAAAAACCGACTCGTGTACTTCATCTGGCGTACAGTTTTTCTTATCCACTTTATTAACAACTACAATCGGCTTTAAGCCTAACTGCAGCGCTTTCTGTAAAACAAAACGGGTTTGAGGCATTGGTCCTTCAAAGGCATCAACCAATAGCAGGCAGCCATCGGCCATATTAAGCACGCGCTCTACTTCTCCCCCAAAATCGCTGTGGCCGGGAGTATCAATAATATTGATTTTATAATCGTGATAGCGCACTGAAACATTTTTGGCAAGGATGGTAATGCCACGCTCCCGCTCCAGCGGATTGCTGTCCATGATCAATTCACCAGGGTTTTCATGGGCCTTGAAAAGATGGCCGGCATGAAGCAATTTATCTACTAAAGTGGTCTTTCCGTGATCTACGTGGGCTATAATAGCAATGTTCCTGATCTTCTGCACATCCATAAATAAGCTGATTCTGAAGGTTTTTAAATTTTGAGGCGCAAAGATAACTCTTTAGGGCGGTTTCTGGTTCACCAAATTCGAATCCCTTAGGTAGAATTTTAACCTTCAATAACTATTAAAAGGTTCGAAAATGTTTACCCCATGAACAGGTAAACCGGCAGAAATCAATTTAAAAACCTACTCCACATTCTTAATCACCACCTTCTCCATTACATCGCCCTGGCGAATGGCATCAATAACTTCAAGGCCTTCATAAACCTTTCCAAAGACGGTGTGGTTGCGATCGAGGTGGCTGGTGTTTTGACGGGAATGACAAATAAAGAATTGCGAGCCTCCGGTGTTGCGGCCTGCGTGAGCCATAGAAATTACCCCGCGGTCGTGATACTGGTTTCCCCCGGTCAGTTCACAATTAATTTTATAACCCGGTCCGCCACTGCCCACGCCATCCGGGCAACCACCTTGAATCATAAAATTGGGAATAACCCTGTGAAAAATAAGTCCGTTATAAAAACCCTTCTCGGCACGGGTGACAAAATTTTTTACGGTATTAGGTGCGTCTGCTTCAAAGAATTTGATTTTCATTACGCCTTTCTTCGTGTGAATTTCTGCTGTGTACATGGATAGTTTTTTTTACAAAGATATAGTTTCGGTTCTATCAGGAAGATAAAAAGAAACAGTTTAAGTTCAATTATGCTTCTTGTTTTAATTGTTTATGCAAAAAAAGTGCAAGCCTGTAAGCCGGGTTCTGTATCCTTTGATTGTCGTAGCCTTGCACGAAGGCTGGACACATTCAAAAGACTCTTATCATTTATCTGGCTGCGTCATTGCTGACGAAGTCTAGCAGCCTACCCGTTATAGATTTTGAGCAGAGCAGCCCACTCCTGAATTAATCAGGACCATAACATATTTGGCCTTTCAACTCGCAAGGTTTACCAATGCTCACGACATCTCTGGCGTGACGGTGGGCTCTTACCCCGCCTTTTCACCTTTTCCCCGACAAGTCGGGGTAGTTTATTTTCTGTGGCACTGTCTGTACCCCTGGCATTATACCAGAAGCCCTTCCCGTTAGGAAGTGCGATGCTCATTTGTTGCCCGGACTTTCCTCCCCGACTAATCGGGGCGATAAGACGGCTTGCACAAGTGCAAAGGTAATCTCTCTTTATCAGAAACTTAAAATATTCTTTTAAACCCGCTAAAAATAGAAGTATCAGGCAATCTTTTTAACAACCATAATCCCATCGCGCACAGCCAAAAGAACATTTTGAACGCGTGCGTCTTCCTGAACTTTTTTATTGAAATCGAGTATGGCTTGTGTGTCTTTGTCCGCGTTAGGCGCTAATACTTTTCCACTCCAAAGCACATTATCGGCCAGGATGTAACCACCAAACCTAAGTTTATCGAAAACCAAATCATAATAATTTGAGTAATTGATTTTATCCGCATCAATAAATACGATGTCGAATGTTTCCTTTAAAGTCGGGATTATTTCCAATGCGTTGCCTATCGTATATTCAATTTTGTCTTTGTATTCGGATTGATTGAAATAATTTCGAACCCTGCTTTCAAGTTCCTCATTTATATCGAGGGTAATAATTTTGCCTGTCGCACTTAATCCTTCAGCAAGGCAAAGCGCAGAATACCCGGTATACGTACCGATTTCCAAAATTCGCTCTGGCTTAACCATGCAACTTATCATTGAAAGCAAACGGCCTTGTAAATGACCGGAGAGCATTCGTGGCATAAGCACATGCGCATTTGTTTCGCGATTGATTTTCTGCAACAAGGCATTCTCATCCGAGGTATGTAGCTCTGCATATTGTTGGATCTCGATTGGAGTTATTTCCATTTTTTGATGTTGGTATTACCGCACCTTGGGTTCCATGATAAGCAAACTCATCTTTTCACTATCCAGCATTTCACTTGCTAAGTTTTGAACATCCTTTGCCGAGGCGTTTTTCACGTGTTTAAAGAGATCGTCAAGTGAGGGCACTTTTCCTAAATCTAAAATACTCCGTGCCATCATCATCATAAAACCCCCATTGTTCTCTTCGCCCATTGCCACTTGCCCCATAAATTGTTCTTTGGCGGTGGCCAGTTGACGAGTACCCATGGGTTCATCCACCAGTCTTTTCATTTCCTTATTCACTAAACTCACCGCTTTATTAATTTGTGTTGGCTCCGTGCCAAATGAAATGGCGAATATGCCAGTATCTGAAAATGGAACGAACTGCGAGCCAATAGAATAAACGAATCCCCGTTTCTCGCGAAGCTCCATATTAAGCCTGCTGTTCATGCCGGGGCCTCCTAAAATATTATTTAGAAAATAAAACAAGCTTCTCCTGTCATCGTGAATACCAAAGGCTACACGCCCAATAGCGCAGCGCGCCTGCTTCACCGGTCGCTGAATAATTTTTGATTGTGGTTTATAGGTGTTGAACTTTTTCCGTTTTGAACTTGAAACTACCTTCGAAATGCGGCTAAAATATTTTTCAGCAAGTTCAATTACTTTTTCCCACTCAATGTTGCCCACCACAGAAATCACAATTCTTTGCGTATCCAAATGTTGTGCAATAAAATCCTGAAAATGTTTTTTATTGAATGATCTGACCGAATCGGCTCGACCTAAAATATTCATGCCCATAGAATGCCGCCCGAAAAGCAAAGCATCGAATTCATCTTGCAATGCACCATCCGGGTCATCGAAATACATTGACATCTCTTCCAGTATTACATTTCGTTCGCGTTCAATTTGATTTTTAGGGAACACCGAATGGAAAGTAATATCCATAAGTAGATCCAAAGCACGCTCAAAATATTCATCGCGTAGCGCAGCAAAAAAGCAAATCTTTTCTTTATCGGTAAAAGCATTAAGCTCGCCACCAACGGTTTCCAGGCGATTTAAAATGTGAAAGGATTTTCTTTTGCGTGTTCCCTTAAACGCCATGTGCTCCCAGAAATGGGCAATGCCCTGATTGGCGTAGGTTTCATCGCGGCTGCCTACATCAAGCATAATTCCACAATGGACAATTTTGGATGTCGTAACCCTGTTGTGGATCACGCGTATCCCGTTAGATAAGGTATTGATTTTATACTCCCGCATAATTAAATACAAAAATACAAATCAGGAGCGGGTTGATGGTTCCGTTGCCGAACAAAGTTGACCGATTGCGGGCAGTTCAATTAAAAAATATTCGAAGAATTCGTTTAATTAGCTACAGTAAAACAATGGTACAACAATTGTAAATCATAAAAATCTAAATCGCGATATGAAAACTCAACATGTTAAAACCTGCTTCACCATTACATTCACCAGCGACCAATATGAGCGCGCCCGTGCTTACGTGGACGATATGAAGAAACACCCAAGTCGGGTTTTCTGGCTGGGGAAAACTGGAAAGTCGGATGAGGAACTAGTGGTGGAACAAATTGCCCACCGGATATTAAGTGGCTTTTATAACGATGATCCCATCAATGCCAGCAAGCATATTATGAAGATGGATAGTATGGCGGTGGCTTAAGGACTTCTTAAACAAGAATGTGAGATTAGCCTTTAATAGGCTGAGCAGGATTTCCAAAAACAGTTTCGCCAGCTTTAACCGATGCCACCACAACGGACCCAACACCTATGCGTGCACCTTTGCCAATCGTTACGCCCGAAACAATTGTAACTCCCGAACCAATAAATACTTCATCCTCCACTTTTACGCCAGCATTAATAATGCTTCCAACGCCCACTTGCACAAAATCGCCCAGCGTGCAACTCATTCCAATATATGCCTTTGCCTGAACCAGACAATGACTTCCTATTGTTGCTCCACTGGCTATGGATACGTCAGCGTCTAAAAAATTTCCATAACCAATAGATGCACGAATCGAGACATTTGCTTTTTGATGAACCGCATTCATTGGCTGAACATGGCGCACCTCCTGAAGCATAGAAGTTAACCCTTTCCTTAACTTATTTTCATCGGTGGCTACAAACGCCTCACACTTCTTTCCAATGAGTTTAAGAAAACCCTGGTCATCAGTACTGCCCAAGACCAGGACTTCGTCCATTTCAGTTTTATGAAGTTTTGCATCATCATCCAGAAATCCATAAACCACTACGCCATTACTTTCGAATATTTCTTTGGCTAACTGGCCAATCGTGTTGGCACCGAAAATTATTACAGGATTTTGCATGTCGTAAAATTACTTTTAATAAAGTCCGGAGAAAAGATTATTTCAAAAACGGAATATTTTTTAAAACCCTGGAAGCACTGAGTAATCCCAGCCAAAGAAATGGGGTAAAGCCAATTTTAAACCGAGACAGGCTGCCAAAATTAGGTGTTGACAAAGTGAGGAAGATGCTCAACAAAATAATGTAGGTAATTAATGCCAGGTGCAGCTCCGTTATTTGAGGTAATATTTTTTTGATTCTGATTATTGTCCATATAAACAATACAAGTAAAAATAAATTTTCTATGGAGGCGCCAATTTGTAAAAGGTTGGTTGCTTCAAAAAGGAACGGTCTAAAAACCCCGCTAAAAAATGCCCATGGCGAATTGATAATGATATTCAAGAATGAAGGTTCAAGTTTATAGAAGTGAATTGCTTCACCAGAATTGGACAGTTTAAGATAGGCATAGTGGTTTTCTACAATGACCAACAGCAAGCGGTCATAATAAAAATTAGGGTGGATTATGCTCACCAGGCTCAATGCCAACAACAAAAATAAAAACCAACTCCATTTTGGGTTGCTGTTCACCCAACCCAATCGATTCTTCAAAATTTGAATTACTTTTGTGGGGACAACTACAGCCAGCCAAACTCCAGCCCAATAATATTTTAGATTCCAAAGGATCCAAAAGAAAAACAATCCAACAATCATTGAGAATACCGTTGCCGATCGCCTGTAGTACCATGAAATAAATAAAGTGGTAACACCAAACAGCGCAGCAATAGCGAGGCTTTCTTTAATAATCCCCGAACCCCAAAAAAGAATACTGGGAATACACAAAATGGAAAGCGCAACCTCTTTTTGCAAATCTGGAAATTGGTTGGCCATGGTTCGGTAAAGCATCCATGAAGTAAAGAATGAAATGGTAGAGAGGTAAAGCGAGGTAATCCAATAATTATTTCCCGTTAATAAATTTAAAATAGCGACCGCTTTAATAAGAAATAGAGAACGAGGTTGGTCATTCACCAATGCCAATTCCGGGGAGAAATCATCGTTCCAAAAAAAATGAAAAATATTTTTTGGTTGATCAATAATGGCATTGGCCAATTTTTCAGCATCATGAAAAAAAATCCAGGTATCTCCAGCTTGATAGTAATATTGATACAGCAAGCCAAGTGAAAGCCCTGCCGATAATTTGATAACTAGCGCAGGCCAGAAAAACCGATCTCGTTGCCCCCTCCAAAATAAAAAAGCTAAAGTCCCGATGATAACGATATGAAGCAATGACAATAGAGCCACCATGCTAAATGGGTTTAAGCAAAGAAGCGCCTACAGCGCAATTCAAACAATTACGCTTCTTGCAAAACGAATTCATTTGTTCAATAAGTCCCTGGGAATCAAATGAATTGGTGGCTTTCAGTTTCAATACCTCCCATGCACGAATAATATTATTCGATTCCGGCTTCAACTGTTGAAGTAACGATATAGCTTTCTCAAAAAATATTTCATCGTCTTTTTCTACCGCATAGGCTGCCAGAGTTGGCACAACGGAATTAATCAAAATATTATCAATGCTTTCATCGCCCAGAGAACCATGAAGTGTTTTACTTTCCTTTCCGAAGGAATAATGGCTTGTCCAATACACAGAGTTTTCAGTTGAAAACCTTTTTCTCAATGATGCCAAATCAGGTTTTTCAAGTATATCGGCAAACAATTGTGTTGAATGATTTAATAGGGCTGCCAGTTGAGCCAACCGCATAGTTGGAAAATTTGCTGGCCGCAATCGAAGAAAGCGCCACTGGGCTTTATGCATTTTATGCTCAATCAAACTAAACTTATGTGCGAGAAAATTAAATTCCTTTTGTAAAGCAAGATAGTATTCATCTCCCTTCGCGGCATCCAGAAATCCAGCCATTCCCAAGAGTAATGATTCGATCGCTACCTGATTACTTACATTCTTTCGAATAATTTTAACCGGTAAGACTTTTGCTAAACTAATGAGCGGTTCAGCATTTACTTTGAACCCAAAATTTTTAGCCAGCACCTGGTAAAAAGTTTCTTCCCAATCTCCCTTGTTTTGCGAATACAAACCCCGCACAAATTCCGCTTTTGAATTCAGCCGCTGAACAGCGGCCTGTTCAATCATAGAAACTTTAGTGAGCTCGCTGATCCTTGAAAAAGATTTTGAACATGGAATTTGAAATGAACTGTTAATAAGTTTTTTGTATTCCTTCAGCAAATCTTCACTAACCCTTCCACGCAATTCCAAGGCAGGCATTGGGGTTCCATCGTTACGCAACAAGAGTTTATCATTTTGCCATACTACGTGGAGCACCACATTATCATACGCCCGGTCGAGTTGATGTTTGTGAAGAATAAAATCGGAAGACTTAATATGAATCTCCACGGTTCCGATCCATTCAATGGAATCAATTTTTATTTTGGCTTCCGAAAAATCGGGGCCTGCATGATTGTTATAATGGCCCTGACTGAAAATCTGAATATTTTCTCCCTCCGAAGTTTTCAAATCTTCGTGGTTGAAATATTGATGCTGCCAGAGATAATGGAGGAAGGATTCGTTCAAACCGATTCAATTTGAATACAATTTAGATGCTGCACACAAAGAAATCAAAAGCTATCCAAAGTGAGCGCCTAAGAGCGCTTTCATCTCATTTTGTATCTTAATTGCCTCCTTCCTCGCAGCATCCGCAAAACCTTCTCCAGACGAAGCATAAATTATTGCTCTTGAAGAATTCACCAGCAGCCCACATTCTTTATTCATACCCGCTTTGGAAACTTCAGTTAGGTCTCCGCCCTGAGCTCCAACCCCCGGCACTAGAAAGAAATGCTCAGGCGCCAGTTTTCTTATTTCGCTAATTTTATCCGCTCGAGTGGCACCTACTACATACATTAGATTTCCGGGAGTGGCCCACTGTTGCGATTTAGTGATTACTTCTTCATATAGTTTCCGTTCGGCACCAAACAGTTGAAAGTCAGCACTTCCTTCATTGCTTGTATGAGCAAGCAGAATTACCCACTTACCATCAATTTTGAAAAAAGGTGCAACCGAGTCCTTACCCATATAAGGTGCAACTGTAATGGCATCAAAATTCATCTGTTTGAAGAATCCCTGCGCATAAAGTTCAGAGGTATTTCCAATATCGCCTCGCTTGGCATCGGCAATAGAGAAAATATCTTTCGGAAAATAGGCTTCTGTTTTTTGTAAACTTTCCCATCCTTTTGCTCCCAGCGCTTCATAAAAAGCAACATTGGGTTTATAGGCCACGCAAAATTCATGTGTGGCGTCAATAATTTGTTTATTGAACTCAAACACGGGATCAGCATGTTTTAATAAGTGCTTTGGAATTTTAGTAACGTCAGTATCCAACCCAACGCACAAGTAGGATTGCTTCTTTTTGATTTGAGTGAATAGTTCCTCGCGGGTCATCCTTTCAGGTAAACGGTTGGCAGAAGGCTTTGGGCCGAAGCATCATAAATGTAAAAATAAAAAAGCCCCGGTGAATCAGGGCTTATTACAAATATTACTTTTTGATTTTGAACCTCTTTGGGATCCAGTATCTCAGTTTCTCAAATCTATCTCCTCCACACCCGGATATTTTTTGGCATCCCAAGTAAACACAGCATCTTCCACTTTAACATTAGGCGTAAACTTGGTGATTGCGTATTTAAATTTATTTCCCGACTTATCATACATCGTCCAACTCTGGATGTTCTTATCTTTCTTTGAAATCTTCATTTTTATTTTAAAAAACTGGGCGTCCTTTTTCTCTGGCACTAAATCAACAACTTCGCACATAACGCCACCATCCAATTCTTCATTCAAATAGAGATACTTAAAGTTCTTTTTATATATCTCATAAATTTTTGCTGGATTGATATCATCTGAGTTCGGATCGAAATTATCAATGTTCACTTCTTTGGCTTCAGGAAGATATGTCCATGTGGTGGTGCCATTATTAATTACTTCTTGTTCCGGAAGCGTGAGTTTAAACTTATCGCCTTTCACTACGATTTTTCCTTTGAATTCATCATTCACTTTCTCCGTTTCATTAATCAGATTGCACGATAAATTGGCCTCAAACGAGGTAAAGGTTTTATACTTTTGACTCATCGCATCCAATATTTCGAGAGCCTTTGGATCATATTGGGAATGAGCAGCTAAACTGAAAATGGTGAATAAAGTCGCTAAAAACAGGTTTTTCATAGTCTTTGTTAAGTTCATTTTTGAGAAGTCGGTAAATTTAAATTATTGGCGGTGCTTCTCATTCAAGTCATTCAATAATTGTTCCAAAGCTACTTCATCGGAAATCAACACCTCACGAGCCTTCGAGCCCTCAAAAGGCCCAACAATTCCCGCGGCCTCGAGCTGGTCAATCAGCCTACCGGCTCTATTGTAACCCAATTTCAGCTTTCGCTGGATGAGGGATGTGCTTCCCTGCTGGTGACTAACAATAAGCCGGGCAGCATCCTCAAACATATTATCGCGCTCTGATAAATCCACTGCATTGGCGCCACTCTCTTCATCTTCATATTCAGGAAGCATGTATGCGGAAGCATAGCCACGCTGCGAACCAATAAATTCGCACACTTTTTCTACTTCTGGTGTATCCACAAACGGACATTGCAATCGAATAATATCTGAACCGCCTGAAAGCAACATGTCTCCCATACCAATTAATTGATCGGCACCTCCCGTGTCAAGAATTGTTCGTGAATCTACTTTAGATGTAACGCGGAAGGACAAACGCGCAGGGAAGTTCGCTTTGATTACTCCAGTGATAACGTTCACTGACGGACGCTGCGTGGCCAGTACTAAATGAATTCCAATGGCCCTAGCCAGTTGAGCTAATCGCGCGATTGGTGTTTCCACTTCTTTGCCGGCTGTCATCATCAAATCGGCTAATTCATCGATCACTAAAACTATGTAGGGCAAAAAACGGTGGCCATCCTTTGGGTTCAACTTTCTACCCACAAATTTTGAATTGTATTCTATTAAATTTTTTGCCCCAGCATCTTTTAGAATTTCATAGCGATTTTCCATTTCGATGCAAAGCGAGTTGAGCGTGTGCACCACTTTGCGCGTGTCTGTTATTATTGCCTCTTCACTGTTGGGCAACTTAGCTAAGTAATGCCGTTCGATTTTACTGAATAAGGACATCTCCACTTTCTTGGGATCCACCAAAACAAATTTAAGTTGCGATGGATGTTTCTTGTAAAGCAAAGACGATAGAATAACATTAAGCCCCACAGACTTGCCTTGGCCTGTTGCTCCGGCCACAAGCAAGTGAGGCATCTTGGCCAGATCTATTACCAACACCTCATTGGAAATTGTTTTACCTAAAGCCACCGGTAATTCCTTATCAGTCTTTTGAAATTTTTCCGTGTTGAGTACGGAACGGATACTAACCATCTCACGGTTTTTATTCGGCACCTCAATACCAAGCGTTCCCTTGCCAGGGATAGGAGCGATGATACGAATGCCAAGTGCAGCTAAACTTAGTGCGATATCGTCCTCCAAATTTTTTATTCGAGATATTTTTATACCAGCATCCGGCACTATTTCATAAAGCGTTACTGTCGGCCCGATGGTGGCTTTAATACTTTGGATGCCGATCTTAAAATTGATAAGTGTAGAAATAATTTTGTCCTTGTTCTGGTTAAGCTCCTCCTGTGTCACCTGTACTTTGCCAGGTTCGTATTCGTTCAGCAATTCCAGCGGAGGAAATTTAAACGAACCTAAATCCAAAGTAGGGTCATAGAAACCATGATCTTGCACCAGTTGCTCTGCCCGTGCTTCCGTATCAGTTTTGGTTTCCTCAATTGTAAATTCTGGTTCTTTCGATGCCTTGCGTTCAGGTTTTACATCCGTAATCTCTAAGGGGATTTCGTTAGTCGCCTTAAGTGGCTGAGGCTCAGGTTTCAGGATTAATTCAAGATCAGGCTCTGGTTCGAGTTCAGGCTCCTTTTTATCTGGCCAGTTGTCGCGTTCGTCAGCATAAGGTGTAGTCACATCCAAATCATCGTTGGGCAATATGGCATCATTGCCCATTGGTTTGGGATCTTTTATTGCAAAAAGATTAATGACTGTAACGTTGAAAAAATAAATAATAAAAATGATAAGCGAGAGAGCGAGCAAAAGGAATGTTCCAAAACCCAATAGGCCATCGGCAATGTAAGCCAGTTCGTAACCAAGGCCACCTGCCAGGAAACTTACTTCAGCGGAACCCGAAATGCTGTGTGTGATATAACCAAGCAGCAAGCTTAACCAGAGTCCGGAAAAAAGTGAAAGGACAAATACAGGAAAAATGGGCAATAGAGTCCGTTTAAAAACCATTCTAAACCCAATCAAAAAAAGTATTGGCGGCACAAAAAAAGCTGAAATGCCGAGCCAACGGAAAATCAAAAAATGAGAAGCTATTGCCCCACCGAGCCCCAACCAGTTTTCCGCTTCCTTGCCAGTTGCCACTAGTTCCGCATTTCCAAGGGCCTCAACAACACTTTGGTCGGCTTTGCCGGTGAAGAGGTAAGAAACAAAAGATGCAAATAAAAAAATTGAAATAATGAGCAACAGAAAACCAAACGCAAGGTGAAAGCGTGGATCTTTGAAAAACTCAAAGCTGAATTTTGATTTCGACCTGCCCTTGCTTTTCTTTTCCTTCTCAGGCTTTTTGAAGGTATTGGATTTGTATGTGTTTTCTGCCATTGAAAAATGATGGCAAAAATAGAAAATTAGCAGTGGATATTTATGTATTGGCTTGGAATGGGTTTAACCTTCAATACAAAATCCGAAACTTAATAGTATGCTCGATGCCCTTCAGGTCTTTGATTAAATCTTTGCTGTATTCCTTATTAATGTCGGTAATTACATAACCGATACTCTCGTTCGTTTTAAGATATTGCCCCATAATATTTACCCCATTGGAAGCCAGCACTTGGTTAATACTGGCCAAAATTCCTGGCATGTTATGGTGAATATGGATTAGCCGATGGGCATTCTCCAACGTTGGCAACGTTAGATTAGGAAAGTTTACACTATTGCTCGTGCTACCGGAGTTGATAAAATCCATCATCTTAGCCGGCACAAACGAACCAATATTTTCCTGAGCCTCCATGGTGCTGCCACCAATGTGAGGCGTCAGAATAGTATTAGGCAATCCACGAAGCTCCGATAAAAATTCCTCGTTATTGCTCACCGGCTCATATGGATAGACGTCAATGGCACAGCCAGCCACTTTCCCTGAGTGAATTGCATTTTTTAATGCCGCTATCTCGACTACGTGTCCTCGACTTAGGTTTATGAAAATGACGCCTTTTTTCATCGCTGAAAATTCTTGCTCGCCAATCAGGTTTTCATTTTTTGATCTTCCGTCCACATGCATGGAGATTACATCGGATGCATTCAGCAATTCTTTCAGGTTTTTGCATTTCACCGCGTTACCAAGCGCCAGTTTTTCCTCGGCATCGAAATACAAAACTTTCATACCAAGTGATTCAGCTAGCACCGAAAGTTGGGAGCCAATGTTTCCGTAACCCACAATCCCTAATTTCTTTCCACGAACTTCAAAACTTCCTCTGGCCGATTTATCCCAAACACCTTTGTGCATCATAACTGACTTATCTGGAATATTACGGATAAGCATAATCATTTCAGCAATGGCTAACTCCACCACTGAGCGGGTATTACTAAACGGTGCATTAAAAGCGGCTACACCTTTTTGAGTGGCCATCTTCAAATCAATTTGATTAGTGCCAATGCAAAATGCCCCGATTACCATAAGCCGGTTGGCATTATCCAATACTTTCGCTGTTACATGTGTTTTAGAACGGATGCCTAGCACAGAAACATTTTTTATTTTCTCACACAATTCGTCTTCCGTGAGTGCTGCTGCATAAGTTTCTACATTAAAACCTTCGGCCTTCATGATCTCAACCGCTACAGGATGAACATTCTCCAATAACAAAACATTGATTTTGTTTTTGGGATAAGATATATTGTTTGGCGTGCCTGTCATTTAAAGCGAGCAGCAAAAATAGTAAGGAATTTTGACAGTGAATTTTATTTAGAGTTACAGCAAATAATTCCCTTAGTTTTCAGATATACTTTTATCTGCTAATTAAATTCATATTCAAAATTCTATGAGGTTTTTATTGGGATTCGTAAAAATAAAAAAGCCCCAAACATTGTTTGAGGCTTTTATAAAATCAGGCAACGACTTACTCTCCCAGGTATTACCCTAGTACCATCAGCGCTGGTGGGCTTAACTTCTCTGTTCGGAATGGGAAGAGGTGGTCCCCACCGCAATAGTCACCTTAAAATCAGCGGCTTATTCAGCCTTATATCGAAGACATAACAGAAGAAGAGTAGACAAATACGAACACATAGGTGTATTGTTTTATTGAAGCGTTCGGGCAATTAGTACTGCTCAGCTTTGTCATTACTGACTTTACACCTGCAGCCTATCAACGTCATA
>Ga0315912_10003628_pt1 | contig 15203 bp, 16 predicted proteins | sample VfabasoilMG_FD_204469 | JGI IMG/M metagenome (GOLD analysis project Ga0315912, IMG submission 204469) | Garden soil microbial communities collected in Santa Monica, California, United States - V. faba soil | ecosystem: Environmental > Terrestrial > Soil > Garden | place: USA: California... | reverse complement strand
GTGGCTGCGGCGGGAGATGCGGTCGGCGACGGCGTCGCGGTTCCACGACCTGGCGCGGCGGTTCCCACTGGCGTCGGCGTCGCTGTTCCGCGCGCAACGGTCGCACCGGGCAACGACGACGCGGTAGTTGTTGGCTTCGCGCCCGGCGGTAACGCAGACGCGAGCGGAGATGCGGTCGGCGAAGCGCCCACGGTCGCCGCCGGCGTGGGCGACGCAGTTGGATCCGGCGGCGGCACAACAGGCGATGGTTCAGTCGACACGACTGGAGTCGGCGTGGGAGTTTCCACCGGCGCGGGCGCATGCCCACCCTTCATCATCAGCACGGCCGCAACACCGATCACGACGACCGCCGCAGCGATGCCTCCGTACAGCAAGCCCTTTGGGGCGCTTTTCTTGTCAGTCGGCGAGCTCTTAGTTCCCGTCGTTCCCTTAGTTCCCGTCGTTGCCGTCGTTGCCGGCGGCGCCGCTGAGCCTGCAGGTATTTTTGCCGTACCAAGCGGCGTCGCTACGGTTGGATCGCTCGGCAACGCCATCATCGGATGCGTGCCCGGCGCGGCCATCGTGGGATCGCCTGGCGTGATCTGATACTGGCCTTGCGGCTGCGTGCCGAACGTGGGGAAGCCGCCGGTGGGCGTCGGCATCGGCCGCATCGGAAACGCGCCGGACGGCATCGCTCGCGACGGCGTCAACGTGGGATCGCCAGGCGCCGACGTGCCGTACATCGTCGACAACGGCAATCCCGCGAGGCAGCGCGCGAACGCCTCGTGGAACTCGACCGCGGATTGGAATCGATGGTCCGGAGATTTTCCGAGCGCGCGCGTGATGATCTGCTCCACCCAGTCAGGCAGATCGGCGCGCAGCGTGGAGACCGGCGTCGGCAACATCGAGAGCTGCGACTGCGCCATCGCAAACGGCGTCTCGCCCTTGAACGGCAGATTCGCGGTCGCCAGTCGATAAAAAACGACGCCCATCGCGTAGAGGTCGGCGCGGGCGTCCACTTCGCCGCCCTGCACCTGCTCGGGCGCCATGTAAGCCGGCGTGCCCATCATGAATCCGGCGTTGGTCAGATGCTCGCTGCCACTCACTCGCGCGATGCCGAAGTCCATGACCTTCACCGATCCGTTCTCGGTGATCATCAGGTTCGCGGGCTTCAGATCGCGATGGACCACGCCCATGCTGTGCGCGTGCGAGAGCGCGGCCAGCGCCTGCATGCACAATTCGGCGGCGCGCTGCGGCGACAACGCGCCCATGCGCGTCACCATGCCCTCGAGCGTCTCGCCGCGCACGAATTCCATGACCATCAGCCACTGGCCTTCGTGCTCGAACAGTTCGTAAATGGTTGCGATGCCCGGATGGCTCAGCCGCGCGACGGTAATCGCCTCCGCGCGGAATCGCTTGGCGACCTCAGGATCGTTCAGCTCGGCGTTAAGGACCTTGATCGCGACTTCGCGATGGAGCATCTCGTCCATCGCCCGATAGACGGTCCCCATGCCGCCTCGTCCCAGGCGGTCGATGACGCGGTACTTGCCGACGGTAGTGCCGAGCATTAAGGAGGGGATTTTATATCGGCTACTCGGCTAGCTGTTACTCGGCTATTTGGGGCGCGCGACCCGTTCCAGCGGCAAGTCGTCCCTGTCGCCCCATTCCTTCCAGCTGCCGGTGTAGTTGCGTACATCTTTGAAACCGGCGCGGCGGAGGGCGAGATAGGTGTGGGCGGCGCGGTAGCCGCCCTGGCAGTAGGTCACCACCGCGCGATCCGGGGTCACGCCAATCGCCTCATACATGGCGCGGAGTTCCTCGGCCGACTTGAACCGTCCGTCTGGCGCCAGGTTGTTTGTCCACTCAAGATTGACGGCCCCGGGAATGGCACCGCCCCGTTTGGCGCGGACGGTTTCTGCGTAGTACTCGGCGTCGCTGCGCGTATCGACGATTGCGGTCTTCGGGTCGCCGAGGACGTTGAGTACATCGCGCCACGTCGCGATTCTTGAATTTGGCCCGTGGCTAGACGGGGGCTCGGCGTCCCACGTAGTGCACACCGGCATTGTTGTGGGCGGACCGGTTTCGACTGCCCTGCCTTCGGCCTGCCAGACATCGAATCCGCCGTCGAGCAACTCCACGTTCGGATGACCAAGATATTCCAGGAACCAAACCGCGCGCGCCGCGCGGATTCCTGAATTGGATTCGTAGACGACCACGGGCCGGTCGGGTGTGACACCGCGAAGTTCAAACAGGTGGCGGATGATCCACATGAACGCGCGCAACGGCGCTTCGCTCGTGTCGATCAAACTCACGCCCCACAGATCGAGGTGCACGGCGCCTGGGATGCGGGAAACGGCGAACTGTTCGGCGGGGCGGAGATCGAGATAGAGAGTCATGTTAGTCCGTGGTCCGCAGTCCGGAGTCCGAAGTCCTTCAGTCCGAAGTCCGAAGTCCGAAGTCCGACGTCCGAAGTCCAGCCTCCGAAGTTCGAAGTTTGAAGTTCGAAGTTCGAAGTTTCTCTACCGGCCGCCAAGATGCTTGTAACCGTAGATCGATCCCAGCAATCCCAGCTGAACCATGATGCCCGGCGCGAGCGCGGGCGGGGCCTTGGCGGCCAGCAGTTTTTTCAGCAGCGGCCAGCCGGCAAGTTCAGGGTTTGCTTCTTTCTGAAACTCCATGCTGCCCTGCATGTGCAGCACCACGCCGACCATGCCGATCAGAATCATCAGCACCATCAAAACGCGCAGCGTCGTCAAACTCGCGGCCGACGCGGTGAGGACGTGCCAGACGATGACGAGCAGGCAGAAACCCATGAATGCGATCGGCACGATCTGCCACCACTCTTCGTAGTGGTTGAGGCCGAAGAGATCCACAACGGTGGCCGTCATGCCGAAGGTCAGCAGGGCCAGGATGAGGCGCCGGATTTGCCGCTCGAGGTCGTTCGACATGACGCGAAATGATACCTCCGCCTACTTTTCGTCGGCGATTTTTTGCAGATGCGCCTCCACCGTGGCTCTGGCGGCGGGGCGGAGGCCGGGGGCCAGGTCTGGATAGATGCGCGAGACGATGGCGTCGGGGTCGGTGATGCCGTCGGCGAGGCAGGCGGCCACCTGGCCGTCGCGCATGCGGCGATGCTCCAGGTAGTTGTCGATGAGCTCGATCGGGTCGTTGATGATGGGCCCGTGGCCTGGAAAAACCCGCAGCGGCCCGAATGATTTGAGGCGCTCGAGCGAGGCCAGATACGCGCGCAGGCCGCCGCCGCGTGTGGCCGGGATCATGACGGTGGAGCCGCGCACCAGCATGTCGCCGGAATAAAGTTCGCGCCGATCGGCGTCCCAGAAGCAGACGTGATCGATGGCGTGGCCGGGCGTGTAGAGAACGGTGAGCGTGCGATCGATCGCGTTCGCCGAGGCTTCGGCGGGGGCGGGTAAGCCCGTGCGTACCTGGTCACCATCGCGCAGCGCTCGACCCGCCTTCGCCAAGGCTTCGGCGGGCAAGCTAGACCCGACTGTCGCTGCGGCGCGGTGCGACGCGCCGAGCGGCGCGACGTCGCCGGCCCAGTGTTCGGAGACGCAGACTTCGATGCGCGGCCAACGCGCGCGCAGCGCGGGAATTCCCGCGCAGTGATCGTTGTGGCTGTGCGTGACGAGCACGCGCGCGAGGTCGCGGCCGCCGAGTGCCTGCGCGATCGCATCGATGTGCGCCGGCACGCCGACGCCGGCGTCGATCAGCGCGGGCTCAGATCCGTCAAGCAGCCAGGTGTTATTGCCTGCGCCGGTCATCGCAGAGGGATTCAGCGCGGGGATGAGCGATGGCACAGACAGATCGTATTTGCTACTCGGCTATTTGTTACTCGGCTATTTGTTACTCGGCTATTTGCTACTCGGCTATTTGTTACTCGGCCTCTTGAAGAGGCGGACGAGCGTTGCGAAGTCCGCCCGCGCGAGCGGAGCGAAGCTTGTCTAGGGCTTTTCAGAGGAGGCAAGCTGAGCAAGTGAGCGCGTAGGGGAGGTGCGGCGGCCTTCGGCGTTGCTCAGGCCGGGCCGAGCGGAGTCGAGGCCCGGGGGCGAAGCCCCTCCGCCTAAAATTCGTTCCCGGCCCAGTTTTTTCAGAAATGAATCGGTATTGCAGATAACTTCAGGCGTGCCGACGGTCTTGCGTTGTCTGGCAGTCCCCGGGGGAACGGGAACCGCGTGGGTCGCTTCCGTAGTGTTGGGCCGGGAACGACCGGCCCTAATTATGTGAATAATTTCACAATCTATCAAGTGCAATCGTATAAATGATTCTGAATCAATAGTTTATAAGGATATTTATAGGGCGAAATAGTGCGTGAAAGAGGCCTCTACGACGCGGGGCGCACTGTCGTGCCGTGTCAAGTGTTGGAAGCAATCAGCCGCGATCAGCGGCCTTGGGTGCTCCGTTTTGCTTTCGTTCAGAAACCGGGGCCAGCGGACCAGAAACGGGTCCAGCGAACCAGCGCCTTCAAAAAAGCATTTTGTGAGCCCCAAAAACCTGGGTCCGTGTTTCCGTGTTTTTCCGTGTTGTGTTTGCTCCTCCGTGCTGGCGGTTGGCGTCGTCAAAGCAACAACGGTCACAGGAGGCACGGAAGAGGCTTTTTGAGGCGCATCGCACCCGCCCCCAAAATACCTGGGTCCGTGTTTCCGCGTTTTCCGTGTTTTTCCGTGTTGTGTTTGCTCTTCCGTGCTGTGAGTTGGCGTAGCCGCGCCTACGTCGTCATCGTCGATGGAACCGGCTTCGAAAACAGCGCCTTCTTCTCGTCCGACAGCGCGATCGACTGGTTCGCCGAGTAGTCGTACCAAACCACCACGCTCCTGGCCGACGCGACCGCTTGGCCGGTGGTCTCGTCAACCATCTCGTAGCCGAACGTCATGCTCTTCCGGCCCATCGCGTCCAGCGTGAGCCTCACTTCCAGCACATCGCCGTCGTGCGCGGGCGCGAGGAAATCAATTTCCATACGCGCGAGGATGAAACCTAACCCCGGGTCTAAAGACCCGGGGCTCCGTACGTCGGCAGACCCGGGGCTCCGTACATCCCGATGGACAGCGTCGCGCAACTCGAGTCCGGCCTGGCGACGCCACAACTCGATGCGCGCCTCCTCCAGATAAGTGAGGTATCGCGCGTTATTGACGTGACCGAGCGGATCGCAATCGCTGAATCGGACGACGATGCGATGCGTGATGAGCAATTTCCCCGGGTCTGAAGACCCGGGGCTCCGTTGAGTGGTCATCGCGCCGCCGCCCTCTTTTTGTCCAGCCGCCGCTCTTCCTGCAACCGCTCGAGTTCCACCTGCGAGTGGTCGGCATACTTCATCGCCGCCGCAATGGCGTGGTGGCCGGCGCGTTCACTGATCAACTTGTGCATCTGCTGGCAAACACGCCGATACGCGGGATGGCCCTGCGGCGCGGTGCGCAACTCGATCACGTGCATCGCCTCGCGCGCGTTCATGTCCATCACAAATCGCACGCGATAGGCCATCGAAACGGCATACTGCGCCGCATCCGCAAGACCGGCTGCCGCAAGTGCGTCATACAGCGACGCCGCTCGATCCATGATTTCGCGGAAATCGGCTTCGCCGCCCGCTTCGACGACCGCTTCCGGCTGCACGAATCCATGCGCCGGCGTGAGCGACTGCCAGTCGATCGTCAGCAGTCGATGGCGCTGCAAATCGCGGAATGCGCCGTAGTCGGTGAGCACATCAAATCGATAATTCGTGCGTTCGAACGCGCGGCCGGGCTTGTGACGACGGTTGGATCGATCGCCGACGTAGGCGGTGAGGACGGCCTGGCGATCGTCGGCGGACATGCGGCGCGCCAGAGCGAGCAACTCGGCGTCAGGCAAGGAAGACGTGGCGTAAAGGGCCGCGGCCACGACCTTCGCTTCACCGTCCGGATCGAAATCGACCAGGGTGACTTCCCCGGGTCTAAAGACCCGGGGCTCCGTACCATCGAGCGCGCCCAGGGGCTCCGTACCATCGAGCGCGCCCAGGGGCTCCGAACCGCCGCCAGTCAGTCGCGCGGTCACTTCGGCGGTTCGCGCGCGAGTGTCCGCCAGATAATCAGTCCAGCGGCCGCCGCGATCCGGCTGGTCCACGCGCGCGAGAAACGCCGGGATCACCTTGCGAAGCTCGGTCAGCATCAAGTCTGCGGTCTGGCGCGCCTCGACGAGCGGATGCGCGCGCATGCGCAACAACAACGCTTCGAACGCCTGACCGGTGCCGTACATGCCGACGTTCGACTGCGTGGCCGCCGGCAGCAACCCGCGCAACGTGTCCAGCGCTTTCGCGCGAATCACCGCGCGATAGACGGCATCTGAATCGGTCGGCTCCTTGGGATGCTTCGCCTCAAACCACGCGATCATCGTCGGAATCCAGCGCGCGTACACCTCGAACGTCGCGTTCATCGTCTCGATGTAAGCGGCGCGCAGCGGATGATTGTCGAGCTCTGCCGGCACGAGATAGCGCCATCGATCGCCGCGTCGTTCGGTGTAAGGAATGTAGCGAGTCGATTGCTCGAGATACGCCATCAGGCGTCCGCGCTCGAGCACCTTCGTCAGAATATTCGACGCGTCTTCCACCGCCAGGTGCACGCCGCCCAACTGCGCGACGGAGTCATCGCCGTAGTCGTTGAACACGCGCTGATAAAGCTTGTCGGCCTTGTCGGCACGAACGCCGGCATCGGCCGCGCCACCAGCATTGGCGGCGCCGACGCCGTCGTAGAACTCATCGAGAAAAAGCCGGCGGAGAGATTTTGGCGATCGCGAGTAACGCGCGAAGAGCGCGCCTTTCACGGTTTCGGGCAAGCCGGTGAGCGCAAAAACCGGACGGGCGTCGTTGGTGAAATACGGCGCGAGCGCGGCTCGCTCCGCATCGTTGAAAGCTGCGCTCACTCCGCGTCCTCCTCGCCGTCTTCGTCTGAACCCGTCCAGAAGCGGCGGTACTCGTCCATGAAGGCGAGCGATTCGAGCGTCGGCATGCGATCGAAAAACAGCACGCCGTCCAGGTGATCGGTTTCATGCTGGATCACGCGCGCTGAGAGCCCGCTGGCGGTGAACGTCACCTTCTCGCCGTTGCGATTGTACGCGCTGACTTTGATGTTCGTGGCGCGCGGAACGAGGCCGCGAATGTCGGGAATCGACAGGCAGCCCTCCCAGCCCTCTTTCACCGTGTCGCCAATCGCGCTGATTTCGGGATTAATCACCACGATGAACGGCATGTTGTCATCGTCGTCCAGCGCCTCGATTTTTTCGCCCTCCTCGGGCTTGCGCAGGCCGGCCACAAACAGGCGGAAACTCTGGTGGATCTGCGGCGCCGCCAATCCAATTCCTGAGTATTCGCGCATGGTTTCGAACATGTCATCGATGAGGCGCTGCACGCCGGGCGAGCGAATCTGCGTGGGCGGTACCGGCGCGGCTTTTGCACGAAGGACCGGGTGGCCCATGCGGGCTACTTTCAGAATCGCCATAGACCGAGATTATGTACTGAGGAAAGGGGTCCGGAGTCCGAAGTCCGAAGTCCGAAGTCCGGAGTCCGAAGTCCGACCAGGGAGAAATATGATGCGCCGCGCGATCCTTCTTGCCGTTTTCGTCGCCGCCTCGATCTCGAGCGCGGCCTGTCTCGATTTTCTGAAGGACCTGACCAAGCCGAGCGTTACGACCACGGCTACGGCGTCTCAGGCACTGACTGGCACGTGGGCGACGACGCAGTCGCTGCCGGGATCGACGGGGTCGCTGGCGGACTCGTGCGTGAACTTCACGTGGTCGGTGACGCAGACGAGCGGCTCATCGGGATCGGGCACGTTCAGCGCGACGTGCATGGGCAACGTCGCGGTGTCGGGATCGGCGAGCGGATCGCTCAACGGCAACACGCTCACCTGGTCCGCGACGGCGACCGGCACGGTGCCGAACCTGCCGCCGTGCCAGATTTCACTCTCGGGCACGGCCACGCTCGAGGCGAACAATAAGATTCGGATTCCGTACGCGGGCACCACGTGCCTGGGACCTGTCAGCGGAACCGAAGTTATTCAGAAATAACTCCCGTTTGAAGTTTGAAGTTCGAAGTTCGAAGTTTGAAGTTTGAAGTTTGAAGTTTCCCTAGGCCAGGTCGTCCGCGCTCTTCGCGCCGTAGAACGAGTACCAGCTCTGCGCGCCTTTGAGGGCGTCGTTGACGTTCTTGATGTTTTCGACGCCCTTCGTTTCCAGCCACTTGCGGAACGCGCCGGCGCCTTCTTTGGCGTAGACCGGGATTCCGTCTTTCCACGTCGCGCGGCCGCAGAGAACGCCGGAGAAACGCACGCCGGATTCGGTCGCGAGCGCGAGTGACTCTGTGAACTCCGAGTTGCTGACGCCGGCCGACAGATAAATGAACGGCTTGGTCGCGGCCTTCGCGGTTTCCAGGAACCACTTTTTCGCTTCGTCGCGCGTGTAGGCGGACGGGCCGCCGGCCGCCGACTTGGCGCCTTCAACGAACTTCATATTGATCGGCACTTCGACCTTCATGACGTCCACGCCGTAACGATCTTTCGTGAACTCCGCCATGGACTTCGACACGATCTCCGGCTTCTTCTTCGCGTATTCGAGGCCCTTCTCGTCCGCGCCCTCTTCATAGCCGACGAACTCCAGGAAGAACGGCAGATCGTTCGCGCGGCACTCATCGCCGAGGCGCTCAACCCACGCGTGTTTCTTGTCGTTGACCGCCTTCGGATCGAACGGCGTGTAATACAGAAGAATCTTGAGACAGTCGGCGCCCGCTTCCTTCAAGCGACGCACGGACCACACGTCGAGCAGATCGGGCAGGCGGCCGGGGCCGGTCTTGTCGTAACCGGTCTTCTCGTACGCCAGGAGCAGGCCGGCATTCTTCGCGCGCTTCTTCGACGCGGGCAGGCCCCATTCAGGATCGAGCAGGATCGCGCTGGCGTGCTGCGTGAGCACTTCGGTCACGAGCGTCTTGAACTCCTCCATCATCGCGTCGCTGATGTCGCTGCCCTTTTCTTTCGCGAGCGACTTCTGCAGCGAGCCGCGCTGATCCATGGCCGCCGCGGCGATCACGCCGCGATCGTTCGAGACGGCTTTCATTCCTGCCAGTTTTCCTGCACTGATCTTCATAGATTCTCCGTGTCCCCGGGTCTAAAGACCCGGGGCTCCGTACTCCACTGTCCCCGGGTCTGAAGACCCGGGGCTCCGTACTCCACTGTCCCCGGGTCTAAAGACCCGGGGCTCCGTACTCCAGTGACCCCGGGTCTAAAGACCCGGGGCTCCGTACTCACCTAAAGATCCGGGGCTCGGTGCTCCGTTTTGACCGGCAAGTCTACCATCGGGAATTTGAATTCCTCTACAACCGCTTCTGTAATCGCGCGATCGACCAATCCAGCGATATCCAGCGCGGTTTCCGCCACCTCAGCCTCGCCGGGTCTTGCCGCAGTGGTGGGATATCGCGGCGTGAAAAGCGTGCAGCAGTCCTCGTCGGGGATGATCGACGTTTCGTACGTGCCGAGCTTCTGCGCGTCGAGCGTGATCTCCTCTTTGTGAAAGCCAATCAGCGGCCGCAGGATCGGCAATCGCGTCACTTCGCCCACGGCCGCAAGGTTGTCGATCGTCTGCGACGCGACCTGGCCGACTGCATCGCCGGTGACCAGCGCCCTCGCGCCGTTCTGCACGGCGATTCGCTCGGCGATGCGCATCATCAATCTTCTATAGATGACAACCCGGAGCGGTGGAGGAATATCGACGACCACCTGCTGCTGAATGCTGCCGAAGGGCACGAGCCACAGGCGCGATCGCAGCTGGTGCTGCGTCAGTCGCAGCACCAGCTCGCGAACTTTGTCCTGCGACGTGCGCGACAGGATCGGATAACTGTGAAAGTGGATGAAGTGCGAGCGGCTGCCGCGTCGAATCAGTCGCCACGCGGCGACGGGCGAATCGATACCGCCGGACAGCAGCGACATGACCTTCCCGCTCGTCCCAATCGGCAATCCGCCGGTGCCGGGCTCTTTCTTGAAATGAAAGTACGCGTCTTTCGTCAGAATCTCCACGCGGATGTGCAGCTGCGGCTTGTCGAGATTCACCGGCCAGCCGGTGACCTGCTGCACGCGGCTGCCCACCTCGCGCTCGACGACCGGCGTTGGAATCGCGAATCGCTTGTCGGCGCGGCGAGCGGTCACTCGAAAGCTGCGGGATTCTCCTGCCGCCGCCATCGCAGCGGCGGCCGCCGAAACGGCCGACGCGATCGCCTCAAGGTCTGGAGCCACATGGGTGGCGCGGGAAAAGTTGCCGACGCCGGGCAATCGCGAGAGACGCGTGCGAATCTCATCCCACTGTGTCGACGCGGCCGGACCGAAGCGAATGACAACGCGGCCGACCATCGGACGCACATCGACCACATCAAGGCCGCCGAGCGACGACTCGATCGTGCGCACTAGCATGGACGTGAACCACGGCCGGTTCTTGCCCTTCAGCGCGAGTTCGCCGTAATGAACGATGACGGAATATGGAAAAGTCAAAAGTCAGAAGTCACAAGTCAAAAGTTGAGAGCTACCACTCGGTTTCTGGAATTCCCGCGCGATGGTTCACGACTCGTGCAAGAACGAAGAGAAGGTCAGACAGTCGATTGATGTAGATGATCGCGATCTCGTCAACTTGCTTGGTGCCGATCGCGACCATGTTGCGCTCGGCGCGGCGGCAGACAGTGCGCGCCAGGTGGAGCATCGCGCCGGCCGGCGCTCCGCCGGCAAGAATGAAACGGCGCAGCGGCTTCAGCTCGGCCTCGAATCCGTCGATCGCCTTCTCCAGGCGCGTCACATCTTCCGCGGTCAGGTCCGCTTTGTTCACGCGATCGGAAATCTTGTGCGTGGGATCAGCCAGCACGGCGCCGAGCGCGAACAGATCCCGCTGAATCCGCGTGAGCAACTCGTCAATGTCCTTCGGGGGATTGGCCGATCGAACCACGCCGAGCCAGGCGTTCAGCTCATCGACGCCGCCGTACGCGACCACTCGGGGATCGGCCTTCGAGACCCGCGTGCCGTCAAAGAGCCCGGTCTCTCCCTTGTCGCCGGTCTTCGTGTAGATGCGCATCGCGATAATCTTAGTCCCCGATGGCTCGACCGAAGGCACGAAAGAAACCGGCCCCGCTACCCTCGTCTGCAGGGCGTCTGTGGTTTCGGCGCCGCCTTCTCGACTGGTATCGCCGCAACGGCCGCGACCTTCCATGGCGGGAAACGCGCGATCCCTACCGCGTCCTGGTGTCGGAAATCATGCTGCAGCAGACGCAGGTGGATCGCGTGCTGCCGAAATATCACGAATGGCTGGAGCGCTATCCGACGTTTGAAGCGCTCGCCACCGCCGACGAGCGCGACGTGGTCCGCACCTGGTACCCGCTGGGTTACAACATCCGGCCGCGCCGCCTGCAGGCGATCGCGCGCGAATCCGTCGCGCGTTTCGACGGAAAGCTGCCGGACGATGAGGAGACGTTGCTCTCGTTCAAGGGGATTGGCGCTTACACGGCCGGCGCGGTGCGAAGCTTCGCGTTCGGTCAGCGCGCGGCGATTCTGGACACCAACGTCGCTCGAGTCCTGTACCGCGTGTTCATTGCGCGCGGCGACGCGAAGAGCCACGCGATGACAAATCGTCTGTGGGACCTGTCGCGCGCGGTGCTGCCGCACAAGCATGTCTACGATTTCAATCAGGCGCTGATGGATTTCGGCGCCACGGTCTGCGCCGCGCGCGCGCCGCAATGCGGCAAGTGCACGATGCGCCGTCAGTGCAAATCATTTCCATTCGACAGTCGGGCAAAACGGAGCCCCGCGTCCAGCGCAAAACGGAGCCCCGGGTCTTCAGACCCGGGGAAAGGCGCGTGAGCGCCATCATTGTCCTCGCCGGCGTCGTCGAACGCGACGGACTCTTTCTTGTCTCGCGTCGCTTGAAAGGCACGCATCTCGCCGACCTGTGGGAGTTCCCCGGCGGCAAGTGCGAGCCGGACGAATTGCACGAAGCGTGTCTGGCACGCGAATTCCGCGAAGAGCTGGATGTTGAGATCGAAGTGGGTCCGCAGATCCTGATCACCGAGCACATGTACCCGGAAAAGACCGTGCGGCTGCATTTCAGGCGATGCCGGTTGAACGGCGAACCGCGACCGATGCTCGGGCAGGAAATGCGATGGATTACGCGCGAGGAAATGCGGTCGCTGCCGTTTCCGGCGGCCGATCGAGACTTGATCAGGATACTAACTGCGTGATGGTCGCGGCCTCGCCATCGATCGAAACCGCACCACCGGCCTCCGCCGTATCGCGCGAAACATAGCCGAGCGCGACCACGCGTTCGCTGCGCGGAGACCACGCGGCGCTGGTGATCGAACCGACGTCCTGGCCGTTGACCGAAATTTTCGCACCGGCTGAAGGCACCGCTGCGGCGCCCGCGTGGAAAGCGATGCGCGCCAGCCGTTTTGCGACGCGCCCGGCACCGCGATGCAGGATGCGCACGACCACTTCCTGGCCGACGTAGCAGCCTTTTGACTGGCTGATCGCGCGATCGAGCAGACCCGCCTCGAGCGGAATCGTTTCGGTCGTCATATCGACGCCGAACTGGGGCCGCCCCTCATCTATTCGCATCGCCTCGAACAGCTCGGGCGACACCGTCACGATGCCGGCAGATTCGAACGCCGCGACCGTGGCGTCGGCTTCGGCGGCCGGCACAAACACGTCCCAGCTACCGTCGCCGATATCGTCGGTGCGGACAACGAATGCTCGGCCGGCGTCCTGTTGCGACCAGACTGCGAGCGCGCGCAAATCGGCGGCGCCAACGTTGAGCGCGCGGCCGAGCGAGTCCGCCGCGCCGGCGCCAATCACGCTGAACTGCCGCACCGCGTCGGACTGATTCGAAACGGTGACGTCTTCGGCGAAGATCAATCGATCGAACGTCTCCGCGAGGCCCGCGGCCAGCGACGCCGGCACATCCGCAAGCACGTGATCGGGCCGAACAAAGATGTGCAGGTCCGTGATCATTCGGCCCTGCGGCGTCAGATAGCCGGTATACGCGCCTGCACCGGGCTGCAGCGCCGCGATCTCGTTCGTCATGAGCGCCTGCAGAAACGACACGCGATCGCCGCCGTCGAATCGCAACCGGCCGCGTACAGACTTTTCGATCCAGCCGGCGCTCTTGGCCTCGCCGAAGATGATGCGATACTGATGGGCGATGTCGTTCATGAAGGCGTTCGCTCGTCATCTTAGCGTTGGCGTCGTCGCCGCCACAATCGTCGCGGGATTGGCCGCGCAGGAACAGGCGCCCGATCCGAACGCCACGTCCCGGTTTTTCGTGACGTTTCGAGGCGTGCGGCTCGGCTCCGAGATCGTCACGGTGACGCGCGAAGCCGGCACGTTCACAATCTCGGCCCGCGGCCAGCTGGGCGCGCCCATCGACCTGATTACGAACACGTTTCAGATGATTTACAGCAGCGACTGGCAGCCGCGCACGCTGAAAATCGAGGCGGCGCTGCGCAACCAGACGCTGGTCGTGTTGACAACGTTCGGATTGACGACGGCGTTGAATGATGTGATTCAGGGCACGGCGAAAGGCAGTTCGTCGCACGAGATCACGCCGCGAGCGATGGTGCTGCCGCCCAGCTACATCGGCGCGTATGAAGTGCTGGCGGCGCGACTGCCGAGCTTCAAGGTTGGCGGCAGCTTCCCTGTTTACGTGGCGCCCGAGGGTGAAATCACCGGCACGCTGAATCGCATCACACCGCGGCGGATCGTGATGCCCGATCGCGCCACCGACGTCCGTGAGTTCGACGTCACGCTGATGCGCGCGGGCGCGCCAACGTCGGTGCTGGTGTGGGTGGATGACCGGAACCGCCTGGCCAAGGTGATTTTCGGCGACCAGGGTTACGCCGCAATTCGCGAGGACCTCAGCTCCGTGATGGCGCGCGAGGAAAAGATTCACAACGACGGCGATTCGGATTCGTTCATTCCCGCGGCCGGATTTTCACTGGCCGCCACCGTGACCCAGCCGGCGAAGCCTGAAGCAAAGATGCCGGCGGTGGTCCTGGTTGGATCGCAGGGCCGGCAGGATCGCGACGAAACGCTTTACGGCGTCTCGCTGTTCGGACAGATGGCCGGACGACTCGCGGAAGCAGGCTATCTGGCCGTGCGCTACGACAAGCGCGGAATCGGACAAAGTGGCGGACGACCGGAACACGCCGGCGTCGAAGAGTACGCCCTTGATGCGCGCGCGATCGTGCAGTGGCTGCGCAAACGGCGCGACATCGATCCGAACCGCGTGTTCGTTGTCTCGCACGGCGACGGCAGCGCGGTCGCCATGACGCTTGCGGGCATGGAAAAAGGTGTTCGCGGCATCGCGCTCGTTGGCACGCCAGGTCTGACCGGACGTGAAACCGTGCTGGCGCAGCAGCAGGCGCTGCTTGCGCGCCTGGGCGGATCGGTTGCCGATCGCGAGGCGCGGCTCATGATGCAGCGTCGCATCATCGACGCGTCGATCACCGGGAAAGGCTGGGAGTCGATTCCCGCCGACGTCAAACGCCAGGCCGATACCGAGTGGTTCCGCACGTATCTGCTTTTCGATCCGTCGGTGGCGATGAAGAAGATCGACCAGCCGCTGCTCGTTGTTCAGGGATCGCTCGATCGTGAAACGCCGGTTGCATGGGCAGACAGGCTCGAACAGCTGGCGCGCACGCGCAAAGGCGCGGCGGCGACCGCGGTGCAGAAGGTCATCGTGCCGGGCGTGAATCACTTGTTGCTGCCCGCCAAGACCGGCGAGCCGGATGAATACGACTCGCTGCCCACGCAAACGATCTCAGCGGACGCGGTGAAGGTGATCGTCGACTGGTTGAACGGAATCAAGAAATGACCGGATGGATTCTGGAAAGTCGCAACCCTGAAGTTCTGCTCCGTCTGCCGGCCGGCGCCGTCAAGACGATCGGCCGCGAGGCGAAAGCCGATTTCATTCTGGACGCCGCGCTCGTCTCGCGCCTGCACTGCCGGCTGACGTCCGAGGCGAACAAACTCGTGGTGGAAGACCTCAAGAGCACGAACGGCGTGCAGGTGAACGGCAAGAAAGTGTCGAAGGCCACGCTCAAGGCGGGCGACATTCTGTCGGTCGGGCGCGTCGATCTGGAAGTGAAGTTCGCGCCGTAGAGTACGGAGCCCCGGGTCTTTAGACCCGGGGTAGGTACGCGGGGTTACGTCAGGAACGGATTCGAT
>Ga0315912_10003627_pt1 | contig 15205 bp, 13 predicted proteins | sample VfabasoilMG_FD_204469 | JGI IMG/M metagenome (GOLD analysis project Ga0315912, IMG submission 204469) | Garden soil microbial communities collected in Santa Monica, California, United States - V. faba soil | ecosystem: Environmental > Terrestrial > Soil > Garden | place: USA: California... | reverse complement strand
GCCGGCATCAAGCTGCGCGCACGCATGAAGGTGCACGCGCTGGAACAGGCCAACGTGAAACGCGAGTTCCTGCTGCGGCTGAAGCAGGCGTTCGATCGTCACTCGATCCAGCAGCCGCGCAACACCATGGTGGTCATCGACAAGGCCCACCAGCCGGAGCGGGCCCCCGTGCCCGAGGGCCCGCCGGCCTGAGCGTTCTTCAGTGCGCGGTCAGGCTGACCGAGCTGGGCGTGGCCGGGCCGCTGCGGCTGGCGCCGCCTTCGCTTTCCCAGCGCTCCTTCTCGAGCCGCTCGTTGAGGCGCCGTCGCTCTTCCTCTTCCCGTCGTTGCGTGCGTGAAGCGAGGTACGCCGCGGCCAGCACGGCCACGCCGGCGATACCCAATAGTTTGACGATCCTCAGTGCAAGCATCTTGCCCTCCGGGTGGTTCATTTCTGTGCGCTCCTCAGCTCGGCCAGGTGATGTTCGATGGTCGGCAGGGTGTCGCGCGCAAACTTGCGCAGATCCTTGTCCTCGCCGGACTGCGCCTGGGCACGGTACAGCGCGATCGATTTCTCATGGCCGGCGATCATCTCGGCGGTCCAGCGCGCGTCGAAATCGCTGCTGGCGGTGCCCGAGGGTGGCGGCGCGGCGGGTTGCGGCGCCGGCACGGGCCAGCCCTTGGCCTCGGCGATCTTCGACAACCGCTCGTTGGCGCCGCTGTGGTCGGTGACCAGCATCTCGGCGATGCGTTTCAATTCCGGCGCCTTGAGCTGCGGCAGCGCGTCGCGCGCCGCGGCCACTTCCTTGCGCCCGTTCACGGTGGCCTGGTTCACGAACGACACGTCGTCGAGTGGCTTGCGCACCGCGTCGGCGGCGCCATCCGCCGGCGCGTCGAAGGCGGCGGCATGGCGTGAGGGCGTGTCCGCCGCCATCAGCGGCACCAGGGACGCGCTGCCCGATGACCAGGTCTCAATGGCCATGGGGATGGCGGAGGCGCGTCCATCTTCCGGGATGGTCTGCGCCGGGCCGGTCGCCGGGAGGCTCACGGCCCAGGCGGGCGTAATCAACGCCGCACCGGCGGCGGCAACCGCGACAATTTTCGAATGCGCCTTCATGGTGCTTCTCCTCTGACCCTGGTCCCAAAAGTGCGCCGCCGGCGACAGTAGTTAGCTGGCGCCGGCGGCCGATCACGCATCACGACTCAAGCAAAGGACTCGCAGGTGGGCATCACCCCGGTCGTGACTGCGTGTTTACCGGTTCTCAATTGCCCGGTGTGGCCGGCATGGGTTCCGCAGAACCGCTGCGCTTGGCCGCATCGAGCGTCGCCTGTGCCTGTGCCTTCGCCGATTCGTAGGTCGCGTCCGCCTGGTCCTTGCACGCCTGCTGCGCGTCGCTGGCCAGCGTCTCGCACTTCTCCTTGGCGATCTTGCGCTGGCCGTCGGCCTGCGCCACCGCCACGTCGTACTCGGCTGCCGCGCGATCCTCGGCGGAGTCGGTCGCGGTATCGGCCGCCTCGCGGCGCTCCTCGGCGACGTTCTCGTTCGCGTCCTGCCGTGCCTCGGCTACGTCCTTGGCCGTTTCCTGTGCCGATTCACGCTGATTGCAGCCGGCGAGCGCGCAAAGGCCCACCGCCGCGGCTACTGCCAGTGTCCAGCTGCTGTATGTCTTCATTACTTTCAACTCCTGGGAAGTGTTCGGATTCAATGATGCGACCCCGGCATGCTGCACGCGCGTCCGGCACGGCGCCCGCGGACGGAAGGCGGATGCGGCGTCAGACGTGACCGACCATGCGCAAACGCGGCCCTGGTGCGTAGTTGCGGCAATTGTCGGCGGCGGCCCACAGGCGCATGCTCCATGACCCTTGCCTCGCGCGCCCCCGCGCTGACACGAGTGCTTGCCACGAGGTCTTAAGGTGCCGCTTCCACGGAACCGTTAAACATTAGGAGGAGCCGATGACCATCCAGGCCAAGACGTTCGAGAATGGAGCACGCAACACCGAAACCACGGTGGTGGAACTGAACCGCGTGATCACCCAGGCGGAAGAATTGCTGAAGACGCTCGGCGAAGAGGGCGGCGCGGCCGCTGAAGCCGTGCGTCAACGCGTGGTTCGCACGGTCAACCAGGCCAAGGTCCGGCTGGCCGATGCCGGTTCGCGCGCACGCGGCGCGGCTACCGACGCGGCCCGCGCCACGGACACCTACGTGCACGACAATCCGTGGAAGTCGATCGCGTATGGTGCGGCCGCCGGCGCGCTGGTTGCGCTGGTCGCCACGGCATTGCTGCGTCGCGAGTAGCAAGCCGCGGGGCAACGGGCGGCCTGCGCCGCCCGCGCCCCATGGCAGAGGGCCACGAAGCATGGTGATTTCAATTGCACTGACGCTGATGCTGGCCAGCGCGCCCCCGGGCGCGACCAATCCGGCGAGCGCGCCGCCCGGGCCGACCGATGAGCAGGTGCTGATGCCGCGGCACCTCGATCCGGACAAGGCCGCGGAGCGCGCCTCGAGCGACGATCAGCCGACCGACCCGTGGTTCGATCGCGAACGCGTGTCCACCGACGATCCGGCGTTCATCCTCGCCGCGGTGGAGAGCGCCCGGCAGGGTGTCATCGATGCGCGCGATGCCGCGACCCGGCTCGACAGTCCGGATTTGCGCACCGCGGCCGAAAAGATCACCGCGCAGAATGAAGGCACCATGAAGCGCCTGGAAAAGCTCGCCGGCAGCAAGGGCTGGCGGTTGCCCCAATCCAACCCGGGACGCGCGAGCACCTTGCCCGAGGCGAAGCCGGCGCGTGCCAATGCGAACTTCATCGTGAATCAGATCTCGTTTCACGAGAACACGGTGGCGCAATATCGCGCGCAGATCGCCGGCAAGGGCGACAAGGATCTCAAGCGCACGCTGCGCGAAGCACTGCCGGGTTACCAGAAGAATCTCGAGCTGCTGCTGACACTCAAGCCCTGAGGAAATGGAAATGGGGACATTCTCCGTTTCCTAGCAAACGGGGACGGGCTCGACGCCGCGTGCGACGCTGTGTGCCGATATGCCTGCGAATCCGAATTCCAGCGGCGCCGCGCGACAGGTACTCGGTGGTGGTTCGTTCGCACGAGTGCGTTCAGCGCAATCGTGAACAATACGCTGACAATTCCGGGCCGCGCAGCCGGGGGCGAGCGAACGCGGAAAACTCCAAGCGCGCGAGACCTGAGCATTCGCAGGCAGATCGGCGCGCAGCGGCGCATCTGCGATCCAGGTCTGTCCCCGTTTGCTAGGAAACGGAGAATGTCCCCATTTCAGTGGCGGGCGCGGTGCGCGGCGCGTGCCTGCTGCCGCCCGGTGAGCTGGCGGATTGCGCCGATCAGCCGTCCGACCTGCACGGGCTTTGCCAGGTGCTTCTGGAATCCCTTGTCGAGCGCACGCGCGCTGTCTTCACGCCGTGTGAACGCGGTGAGCGCCACCGCCGGCAGATGGCGCGCATCCACCTTGAGCCGGCCGCGGATGGTTTCGATGAGGTCGTAACCCGTCGAGCCCGGCATGCCGATGTCGCTAACCAGCAGATTGAATCGCCCGGTATCGGCGCGCAGCTCGTCCAGTGCCTCGGCGGCGGAACTCACGCTGACGATGTCCGCACCCTGTTCGGCCAGCAGGCGCTGCAGGTATTCGCGCGAGTCCGCCTCGTCGTCGACCGCCAGGATGCGCAGTCCGGCCAGAGGCTTGTCGGTGACATGCGGCGCGGGTTGCACCTGTTCGTCGAGTGATGCTTCGGCCTTCAGTCGCGGCAACTGCACGCGGAACGTGGCGCCCTTGCCGCGACCCTCGCTGTACACCGAGATCAACCCGCCGTGTGACTCGACCAGCTGGCGCGTGATCGCGAGGCCAAGGCCCAATCCCGCGAAGCGCCGCGCGCTGCCGCCGTCGGCCTGGCGGAATTTCTCGAAAATGTGCGGCAGGAATTCCGCCGCGATGCCTTCACCACTGTCACGGACTTCACAGACGATGTTGTCCGCCGCCGCGCTGCTCACGATGGTGATCAGCCCGCCGGAGGGCGTGAACTTGATGGCGTTCGACAGCAGGTTGCTCACCACCTGCTGCAGGCGCACCGAGTCGCCCATGACGGGCAGCGGACTCGCGGAGAGCCGCGTTTCGATGCGCACCTTGCGCGTGGCGATGCTGACGCGCATGGAATCGAGCGTGGCGCGCACCGCCTCGTTGAGATCCATGGGTTCGAAAGTGAGCGACAACTTGCCGGACATGAGCTGGTTCGCGTCGAGCAGGTCGCCGAGCAGCTGGGTCTGGGCGCGCGCATTGCGTTCGATGACCTTCAGCCCGTCGCTGACCGTGTTGGCCTCGACCCGCGGTCGTTGCAGCAGCGTGGCCCAGCCGAGGATCGCATTCAGCGGCGTGCGCAACTCGTGCGAAATGGTGGCGAGGAATTCGTCCTTGGCCTGAGAAGCGGCCAGCAACTCGGTGCGCGCCGCGCGCTCCGCCCCGAGCAGCGCCTCGCGTTCGGCCTCGAGCTCGCGCCGTCCCGTCACGTCGCGCACCGTGCCGATGATGCGACGCATGCGGCCGTCGGCATCGGCCACGCCGGTGGCGCGATGCTGGATCCAGCGCAGTGTGCCGTCGGCGCGCCGCAATTCGAGCTCGGCCTGCCGGATGGCGCCGGGCTGTGTCACCTCCAGCAGGAACGCGGCGCCGTGATCGACGCCTTCGGGCAGCAACAACGAGAAGAACTGGTGTGCGTCACCGGCGAATTGCTCCGGCGTCACGCCGGTGATGAGGTGTGTCTGGCGTGTCCAGCTCATGCGGCCGGTGTCGAGGTCCCAGTCCCACATGCCGACGCTCGAGGCATCGAGCGCCAGCTCGAGCCGCTGCACCGTGTCGCGCACGTGCTGCTCGGCTTCGCGCCGTTCGGTGATGTCGGTGTGCGAGCCCACCCACTCGATCACCTCGCCGCGCTCATCGGTCACCGGCACGGCGTGCACGGCGAAGATGCGGTACACGCCGTCGCGCCGGCGCACGCGTTGCACCGTGACCAGGTCCTGCGCGGTCTGCAGCGCCTGCTGCCAGGCCGCGAGTGTCGAATCGATGTCGTCGGGGTGGATGGCTTTCAGCCAGCCGAGATCGCCGAGTTCCTCGGCGGTCTGTCCCGTGAAGGTGCTCCAGCTGGCCTGTTCGCCCTGCGCGCGACCCGCGGGGGTGAAGGTCCAGAAGATACCGGTGTTGGCGAGCAGCGCAGCCTTGAAGCGGTGTTCGCTGGCGGCGAGCGCGGCCTCGGCTTCCTTGCGCTCGGTGATATCGAGCACGCTGCCGACGACGCGTGTCACGTTGCCGCCGCGGTCGCGCACCAGGATGCAGTGATCCCAGATCCAGAGGTAACTGCCGTCCTGGTGGCGCACGCGATATTCGCAGGCGATGCTGTCGATCTCGCTGTCCGGGCCGGCGGCGCGCGTCACGCGTTGCGGCAAGGCGAGCTCGCGATCATCCGGATGAATGAGGTCCTCCCACCAGCGGCTCACCGGCGTGATCACCGCGTTTCGGTATCCCATCATCGGTTCGATGCCGGAGGTGCGCAGCACCTTGCCGCTGGCGCAGTTCCAGTCGTAGACGAAGCCGGGCAGCGCGCGGGCCGCGAGCTGCAGACGCGTTTCGCTGGTTTCCAGTGCCAGTGCCGCGAGTTTGCGTTCGGTGATGTCGACCGAGATGCCGACCACGATGGGATCCCGCTCGCGCGGCTCACGCCAGCAGGTGGCGAGCATCCAGCGTTCCTCGCGGACCACGCCGTCGCCGGACAGGCGTCGCACCGGAAATTCGAACTCGGCCTTGCCGTCGCGCAAGGCGCGCATCAGCCCGGTCTCCAGGAATTCGTTGCTGGACGGGTCGAGCCGCTCGGACCCGTCGAGTGCAAACCACTCGCGCCGCGCGGGATGCCATTCCCACATCTCGATACCCGTGGCGGAACGCGCCAGGCGCAGCCGATTGGCCGCCAGCTGCATCGCCTCGCGCGCGCTGGCGGCACGCGCCTGCGCACGTTCGACGCGCGTCGCATTCCACAACACCAGCGCGGTGAGGCCGCAACACATGGCCGCCGCCAGCAGCGCGAATGCGAATTCGAGGTTGTACAGCCCCTGGCGATGACCGGCGAGCGCCAGCAGGGCGAAGGCCAGGGGAGCGAGCACCGTCCAGGCGATGATGCCGCGCGCCGAACTGCCGGCCGCCGAGGGGCCGAGCAACACCGACAGCCAGCCGACGTCACCACGTTGCGCGAGGGTGGCGAGCAACACCAGCGCGGCCACCACGGAGGCCAGTGGCTTGGGCAGGTGTTCGGGATCGAGCCCGAGACTGGCGAGCGTCGGGCTTCCCAGCACCACGCCGATCAGCGAGGTCGCGGTGAGCAGCAGGCCGACCGCGGCCGCGCCGGCGGCGAGGTGGGTGCCGAGCTGTCCGCGGCTGGGCGCGAACAACAGGGCCACCGAGGTCGCGATGAGGATGGCGCTGGTCGCGCCCGGCACTCCGCCTTCGGGCAGCATCGCGGCGAACGGATCGAACGGCGGCGCCAGCTGCTGCAGCAGCGGCGCCAGCACCGGCGCGAAAGATGGAGTCAGTGCCAGCAGGCCGCCGGCGGCGGCGAAACATTGGCCCACGATTTGCGACCAGCGGCGCGGCAAGCTGACCAGCAGTGCGGCGAGCGCCAGCATCGTTCCGCTCGCGGCCGACAGGGGCGTCATCAGCGCGGTGACGTAACCTCGCCCCTGCAGCTCGTAGCTGCCGCCGAGCAACGCCGCCAGGCTCACGGCCAGCGCCACGCACGAGAGGAGCCGTGACGCGCGCATCGCTGCGATGGAGAGGGATTCGGACTTCATGCGCGGCGACGAGTATTGCAGGCCGCGACGCTTCAGGGATGTCGGTTGTCTCCTACAGCTGCGGGCCAGCGGCGCGTGTGGAGCCTCGCACGTGCGTGTCACCCCATGTGCAGTGCGTCGTGTCGGTGATGCACGACAGATTTCGCTGTCGGACGTTACCGCGACGCGGATGTCGTGCACGCGGCGCGTGCAGGTTTTTTCCAGCGCGCCATCGCCCGGCGTCCGACGGCAAGACGGATCGTGGTACGCGACGCTTGCGGACATGCAACGCATCGTCGACGTCACCCATACCCGTCCGCAGTTGCTGGCCCAGACGTGGCTGGCGCGGCGCTGGTACTACACGCCGCGTTCGCATCGTTCGTACAGCGTGCGGCAGATTTCCCAGGGCGACCGGCGCCTGCTCGCGGAATTCGCGCTGGAGCTGACACGTGTCGCGCCGGAACGCGATCGCGCCGCCGTGCAGTCGCTCACGGAAGTGCTGTTCGACCACGTGGTCTTCGGCGACGCCGCGGGATTCGCGGCGCTGGAGAACACGGCCGCCGGCGACCGCATCATCGGTGTGTGCGTGTGCACCACGCCCCGCGACGACGCCGCGGAGTTCCACGTGGCCGTGGCGCATACGCACCGGGAAGAACAGATCGGACGCAACCTGCTGGCGACCCTGCTGCGGCACGTGCGGCGTATCGGCGTGGCGCGCCTCGCCGGGGAGATGCACTGGGCCAACCGGCCGATGCAACTGCTGGCGATGTCGATGGGATTTCTCGTCGAACCGGTGGCGCGCGACCGCAACCTGCGCCGCCTGGTCCTGTCCCTCAAGTGACCGACTAACCACCCACCCAACTCCGGGAGGCCCGAGTGTCCGAAACCGCCAACGGCGTCGCCATCGCGCGAACCGCGCAGCGCGCCGCGCCACACAAGCGTGTGCTGATCATCGTCGAGAACCTGCCATGCCCGTTCGACCGGCGGGTGATGCAGGAAGCGCGCACGCTGACGGCGGCCGGCTACGTGGTTTCGATCATTTGTCCGAAGGCTCCGGGTTACGAGAAGGGTTTCGAACAGGTGGACGGCATCGATATCCACCGTCACACGCTGCCGCGCGAGGCGGACGGCGCGCTCGGCTACGCGCTCGAATATGGCGTGGCGTTGTGCATGGAGTTCTGGCTGTCGCTGAAGATCCTCTTCGGCCGCGGCTTCGACGTGATCCACGCCTGCAACCCGCCGGACACGATCTTCATCATCGGCGGTTTCTACAAGCTGTTCGGCAAGAAATTCGTCTTCGATCACCACGACATCAATCCCGAGCTCTACGAGGCCAAGTTCGCACGTCGCGGCTTCGGCCACCGCCTGCTGCTGGCGCTGGAGCGCCTCACGTTCAACACCGCGGACATGGTGATCTCCACCAACGAGTCGTATCGCGGCATCGCGCTCAGCCGCGGCGGCGTGAACCCGCGCGACGTGTTCGTGGTGCGCTCGGGTCCGGACCTGACGCGGCTGCGCCAGGTGCCGGCCAACCCCGCGCTGAAGAAGGGCCGCAGGTACCTGGTCGGTTACGTCGGCGTCATGGGCAAGCAGGAAGGCATCGACCTGCTGCTGCAGTCGGTGCAGCTCATCGTCAAACACCTGGGCCGTACGGACATCCAGTTCGGTCTCGTGGGCGGCGGTACCGAGCTGCCGGCCATGCGCCAGCTGGCCAGGGACCTCGGCGTCGACGATTACGTGACGTTCACCGGCCGCGCGCCCGATGCCGAGCTGCTCGAAATGCTCTGCACCGCGGACATCTGCGTGAATCCCGACCGCGCCAACGACATGAACGACCGCTCCACCATGAACAAGGTCATGGAGTACATGGCGCTGGGCAAGCCGCTGGTGCAGTTCGACCTGACCGAGGGTCGCGTCTCGGCGGGCGAAGCTTCCTGGTACGCGCGCCCCAATGACGTCGCCGACCTCGCGCAGAAGATGGTCGCGCTCCTCGGCGACGAGCCGCAGCGCCAGCACATGAGCCGCGTCGGGCGCGAACGGGTCGAGAACGTGCTCTCGTGGCAACACGAGGCGCCGCGGCTGCTGGCCGCATATGAACATCTGACTGGAGAAAAGCGATGAAAAAACTTCTGATGGCGTGCTGCGTCATCATGGCGCTGGCCTGGGCCACCAACGTGATGGCGCAGGATGCCAACTACACCGTGAAGCCGGGCGACCTGCTGTCGATCAGCGTCTGGAAGGAACCGGACCTGCAGAAAGAGACGCTGGTACGACCCGACGGCTCGTTTTCATTTCCGCTGGTCGGCGAGGTCGATGCCAAGGGCAAGACCGTCGCCGAACTCAACAAGACCGTCGCCCAGAAGCTGACCCGGTTCATTTCCGATCCGGTGGTCACCGTCTCGATACAGGAGATCAAGGGCAACAAGGTGTACGTGATCGGGCAGGTCAACCGGCCCGGGGAGTTCATCATGAACCCGAGTGTCGATGTCATGCAGGCGCTCTCCATGGCCGGCGGCACCACGCCATTCGCCTCGCTCGGCGACATCGTGGTCCTGCGCCGCACCACCGCCGGGAAACAGGCGCTGCCGTTCCGTTACAACGACGTCGTCAAAGGCCGCAAGATGGATCAGAACATCGACCTGCAGGCGGGCGACGTGGTGGTCGTGCCATGAACAGGATGACCGCCCTTGCCGCGGGGGCATTGGCGCTGCCTTTCGCCGCAACGGCCGCGGACTGGGAATTGAACCCGTCCGTGGAAGCGGGCTACCTCATCGACGACAACTACCGTCTGCTGCCGCCGGGTGCCGAAATCGAGGTGCAGGGCCCGATGGTGGATGCACAGCTCGAGATGCGGGCACGCGCGCCGTCGGGCGGTGAATTCAGCTTCACGCCGCGCGTGCGCGCGACCTACTTCCCCGACGAGCAGGACCTCGACTCGACTGACTACTTCGCCGATCTGTACTGGCTGCACCAGGGCCAGCGCCTGCGCACCGAGATCCGGCTCGACGGCGCCCAGCAGGACGTGGTCAACAGCGAACAGCCGGACGCCGAAGTGCCCGGCGACTCCAATCTCGGCGAGGTGGACCAGGGCGACTCGGGCCGCGTCCTGGTCGACAACCGCCGCACTCGGGGCTCGCTGCGGCCGCAATTCCTGTACGAGTTGTCGCCGCGGCGCTCGCTGGAATTCGGCGCGAATGTCACCGACGTCAGCTACGACGAGGAAATTCCGGGCGCGCAGGTCGACTACCGTTACGGCGACATCTCGGCGGGCTACGTGACGCAGGTGTCGCAGACGTCCTCGTTCACCACGCGCCTGCGCGGCGCGCAATACGAGATCGACTTCCAGGGCGACTCCACTTCCTACGGGGTGGAACTGCAATGGGACACGCGCAACGCGGCCGACCGGCGTACCTTCCTGCGGGGCGGCGCGCAACGCGTCGACTTCGAGAACGGCGAATCGGCAACGGCGTGGCTGGCCGGCGCCGGCGTGAGCCTGGCCGCCGGCCGCAACCAGCTGTTCGCGGACCTGACACGCAGCGTCGGCCCCTCGTCGGCCGGCATCGTGATCACACGCGACCAGTTGCGGCTGCGCTGGACCCGCGACCTCACGCCGCGCCTCGCATTCCTCGCCGGAATCCGCGGCACGCACGACGAGGACGTGAACAGCGATCAGCCGCTGTTCAACCCGCGCAGTTACGCAACCGGCGACATCGGCTTGTTGTGGCGCTTCCAGGAGGAATTCGCGTTGCGCGTCGCGGCCGACTACACCTGGCAGAAATACGACGATTCGCTCTTCGACGACGCCACCTCGAGTGGCGCGATGGTCTCGATTCTCTACGAACCGCTGCAACGCCGGCGCTGAAGGAAACGCAATGGAATCCCAGGCATCACCCGAATTTTCCGATTACATACATGCCATCGGGCGCCGCAAGGCGCTGCTGTTCGGCGTGGCGATCCCGATCGCGGTGCTCGCGATCCTGTTGTCGGTGACACTGCCCGACGTGTACACCTCGTCGGGCCTGGTGGAGATCGATTCGACTTCCGCCAGTCAGTCGCTTACCACCGTCTCCGCGGGCAACGGCGAGTCCGATTACGCCGACCAGTACGTGCAGAACCTCAAGGGCATCGTGCTCACCGACAGCACCCTGCGCAAGCTGAACCGCGAACACAATCTGTACCCCGAACTCGCGGATGACGAAGGCGCCATGCTCAAGCGCCTGCGTCGCGACATCAACGTGAAGATCGTGACCACGCCCATCCTCGATCCGCGCACCGGCCGGGAGCGCGAAGTGGTTGACGCGTTCACCGTGTCGTACGACAACCGCCGGCCGGAGAAGGCGCAGAAGGGCGCGCAGTGGCTGGTGTCGGCCTTCCTCGCGGAGCACCGCCGCCAGCGCCAGGGCCGTGCGTCGAACGCGGCGGAGTTCTATGCCAAGGAAGCCGAACGCATCCGCGTGCACGTGGCGCAGCTCGAATCGAAGCTCGCCGACTTCAAGAAGGCCAACTACGGACAGTTGCCGGAGCTCACGCAGGTCAACATGTCGATGATGGATCGCACCGAGGCTCAGATCCAGCAGAACGACATGCAGGTGCGCAGCCTGCGCCAGGAACGCGTGTTCCTCGCCGCGCAGCTCGAGCAGCAGCGCTCGCAGGGTCCGGATGCGGGCAGTGTGCGCCAGCTCGAGGACCAGTACGCCCGCATGCGTTCGACCTACGACGAGAGTCATCCGGACATGATCGCGTTGCGCCGCCAGATCGACAGCCTGAAATACGGCACCAGCGCGAGCGCCGGCAGCTCGCTGCGTTCGCAGCTCAACGCCAAGAAGGCGACGCTCAACGAGGCGCGGCAGCGTTATGGCGCCGACTACCCGGATGTGAAGAAACTGCAGCGCGACATCGCCACGCTCGAAGCACGCATCAAGGGCGGCGAACGCGGCGACGTCGACATGTCCGACGGCACGCCGGTGGGCATGCAGCTGCGCACGCAGCTCAACGCCATCGACAGCCAGCTCGCCAGCATCGAAGCCCAGAATGCCGGCCTGCGCGCCAAGCTCACCGGCCTCGAGAAGAACGTCACCGCGACGCCGCAGGTGGAGCGCGAGTACGCCAACGCCACGCGTGACCTGACGATCGCGCGCGAGAAATACGAGCAGCTGCTGGCCCGGCAGATGGACGCCGAGGTCAGCGAATCGGCGATCGTCGGGGGCCGCGCCGACGAGTTCCGCCTGATCCAGGCGCCGATGCTGCCGGGCATGCCGAGCAAGCCGCAGCGACTCGCCATCCTGTTCATCGGGCTGGTGGCATCGGTGCTGCTGGCGCTCACCGTGACGGTGGCCGCCGAGGCACTCGATCCCAAGGTGCGCGGCGCGCGCGACGTGCGCGAGCTGCTGTCGGTGTCGCCGCTGGTCGCCATCCCCACCATCCGCAATTCACGTTCGCGCCGCCGTGGCGCCTGGCGGTTTGCCGCCGCATCCGCCAGCGCCGTGATCGGCGTCTGGGTGGCTTTCACCGCGATTCGTACATTCCTTTAGAGAGAGGCATCAATGAGCACAACCATGGAAGAGGCCATTCGCCGGAATTTCGCCGAGAGAGTGGGCGGCGATCGGGCGGGTACCGAACGCGCAATCCCGGAGCGCTCCGCCAATGCCGACGTGCAGAAGCAACGCGTGCGGCGCGTCAACGCGGCACCGGCCGAACTGCAGCATGCGCGACGCTTCCAGAATGCCAGCGTCGACGTGCGGGCCATGGAGCGGCAGTGCGTGCTGCCGGCGGTGTCGGATACCGCGGCACTGCGCGCCTTCAAGATCCTGCGCACCCGCGTGCTGCGCCGTCTCGACATGCACAAGTGGAACAGCATCGCGGTGTCCGGCATGTCGGTGGGCGAGGGCAAGACGCTCACCGCGATCAACCTGGCGCTGGCCCTGTCACAGGACGTGAACACCTTCGTGTTCCTGGTCGACCTCGACCTGCAGCGGCCGCAGGTCGCCAACTACCTGGGCATGAGCTTCGAGAAGGGATTGTCGGACTACCTGCTCGGCAAGGCCGAGCTCGACGACGTGGTCTACAAGCTGCATTCGGAGCGCCTCGGCGTGATCCCGAACGCGCGCGCCTTCCAGCATTCGTCGGAGTTCCTGAACTCGCCGCGCATGTCGGAATTCCTGCAGGCGCTGGATCGCGAAGTGCCACGCCGCATCGTGGTGTTCGACATGCCGCCGCTGCTGGCATCGGACGACGTGCTGGCGTTCGCGCCGCAATTCGACTCGCTGCTGCTGGTGGTGTCGGAAGGCAAGAGCGGCCGCGCGATGCTGCGCGGCGCCAAGGAAGTGCTGGCGGAAATGAATCTGCTGGGCGTGGTTCTGAATCGCTCCAAGGAACGGAACGAAAGTGCTTACTACTGACGGGCCGGAGAGCGGCTCACCCGAGGTCGAGGCAGGCGTCACGGTCGCGGAACGGCGGCCGGTGGCGACGAAACGCATCAGCATCTTCGGTCTCGGTTATGTCGGCGCGGTGTCGCTCGCCTGCCTGGCGCGCGACGGTCACCGCGTGACCGGCGTGGACATCGACCCGGTCAAGCTCGACCTGATCCGCGCGCGCAAGTCGCCCATTCTCGAGGAGGGCATCCAGGAACTGATGCGCGACGTGGTCGACTCGGGCCGCGTCACCGTGACCAGCGATGCCGCACAGGCGGTGCGCGACACGGAGATTTCGTTCGTCTGCGTGGGTACTCCCTCGGCCGCGAACGGCAGCCAGGACCTGGGCGCACTGCTGCGGCTCGCCGAACAGATCGGTACCGCCCTCAAGTCCAAGCGGGAATTCCACACCATCGTCATCCGCTCGACCGTGATGCCGGGCACGCTGGAATCGAAGGTCCAGCCCATCCTGGAGAAATACAGCGGAAAACGTTCGGGCGTGGATTTCGGCCTGGCATTCCAGCCCGAGTTCCTGCGCGAGGGATCGTCGATCCGCGACTACGATCACCCGCCGTACACCATCGTCGGCGGCAACTGCGAGGCGGCGGTGGCCGCGGTGCGCGACGTGTTCCAGCACCTCGAGTGCCGCTTCCTCGTGACCAGCATTCGCGTGGCCGAAGCGCTGAAAATGAGCTGCAATGCCTTTCATGCGCTCAAGATCACGTTCGCCAACGAGATCGGCCGCATCGCCCAGTCGCTGGACATCGACTCGCACGAGGTCATGCGCCTGGTGTGCGCCGACACGCGGCTGAACATTTCGCCGGCCTACCTGAAGCCGGGCTTCGCCTTCGGCGGTTCCTGTCTGCCGAAGGACCTGCGTGCGCTCACGCAGATCGCGCGGCAGGGCGATCTCGACGTGCCCATGTTGTCGAGCCTGCTCGCCAGCAACCGCGTGCACATCGACCACGCGGTCGACATGATCCTGGAACTCGGGCGGCCGCGTGTCGGCATGCTGGGACTGTCCTTCAAGACCGGCACCGATGACCTGCGCGAAAGTCCGCTGGTTATGGTGGCCAAGCGCCTGATCGGCGAAGGCTGCGAGCTGCGTATTTTCGATCCGGAAGTGCACCTGTCGCGGCTGCTCGGTGCCAACCGCAGTTACATCGACGCGAACATCCCGCATCTCGGTTCGCTGCTGTGTGCCGACCTGGCGTCGATGATCGAGCCCTCGGAGGTCATCCTCGTGGGATTGCAACAGCCGGCACTCGACGCCGGCCTGCAGATGCGCGTGCGTCCCGATCAATACGTGATCGACCTGGTGAATCTGCCTAACAGGGATTTGTTGCGTTGCCGTTACCAGGGCGTGTGCTGGTAAATGGGGACATTCTCTGTTTCCTAGCAAACGGGGACAGACTCGCACCGCAGGTGCGCTGCTGTGAGTTGATGTTCTCTCCAACACTCAGGTCTCGCGCGCTTCAGGAATTGCTGCGCCGATGCTCGCAATTCCTGGCGTTCGCTTGCCGGAAGCCACGCGCGCGCGACGATTCCCGGAAACTGGCAGCTTGTTATTCAATACCCGGCGCGCGTTTACGCTTCCGGCTGCTCCGCCATCCTCAGGTGCGAGCTTCACATCGGAAACTCCGCCGAAGCGGCGTCGGCCGTGAACAGGTCTGTCCCCGTTTACTAGGAAACAGGGAATGTCCCCATTTCCCGTTTCCGTGGACTGACTAACTAGAAACTGGCAGGCTTCGCGTCCATGAAGAAGCTGCTGGTTCTCGCCGCGCTCGGCCTGCTGGTGTACATGGGCTACCAGAAATACCAGCGCGGTCCCGCGCCATCCGCCGCCGAAATGGAGAACCCGGTGTTCGGCGAAATGCGCGTGAATACCACCATCGAGGGGCGCGAGCTCGAGATGGCGTTGTTCGTCAAGGTGCCTGACAAGGAAGAGTGTCAGGCGCGCGCTCGCCAGGAGTGGGCGGACG
>Ga0315912_10003626_pt1 | contig 15211 bp, 15 predicted proteins | sample VfabasoilMG_FD_204469 | JGI IMG/M metagenome (GOLD analysis project Ga0315912, IMG submission 204469) | Garden soil microbial communities collected in Santa Monica, California, United States - V. faba soil | ecosystem: Environmental > Terrestrial > Soil > Garden | place: USA: California... | reverse complement strand
TGCTCAGCACGCGATCGTAGATTTGCAGCATGTACAGCGGGCCGGCGAACATCAGCACATTCACCACGGCCGAAATGCTCGCCACGCCCCAGAACTGCGTTCGCGCTTCATTCAGCGCCCAGCTGACAACCAAGGTCCGCGAACCTGCTGATCCCACGCTCAATGACGACAATCCTTTCCAATGGCCGGTCTGAGAAGTGCCGGAGCATCCCATTTATATCGGTGCCGCGACAAGGTCCTCGGTTGGGCTCTGTCAGGGCAAATTGACCATACGCAAGCGGTGCCGTCGGGCGAGTGGCGGAAATCGGCATCGGGCTGCGAGCGGTGGTTTGAGGTTTCGTCGTCAACCGGGCGGACGCGGCGCCGCCGCCACGCCAGGATGCGGGAAACGAGACCAGGCGCATCCGGTTCGCGCGCGGGCGCACCACCACCCAGTGCCGCATCACAGGCGATCAGACCATCGACTGCATCGTGGGTGCTTGGGCCGGACAGCACGCCAATATCAGCTTAGGCACCCGCCAGGGCGATGGGTGGCACGGCGATAATCACCCTCACTTGACGGAATGGGCGCAAGCGAGTCATCGCGCTTCGAGCGCGGCCTTGCCACCGGTTATGATCAGTCGCAGGCCGATACCGCGGCAGCCCGTGCCGGCTGCCAGGGCGATGTCACCATCGTTCACATCGGCGGGGAATGCAACGATATCATCGACGCTATCATCTTCGGCAGATGAAGCATGCTCCACCCAGTTACGACGCTGTAGCCGCCGTGGGTACATGAGCCTGGAAGCCATTACCGGTTTGAGCGATGGTCCGCAGGTCAGCCTGCCAGCCGTGGCAGCCTGAGGCGGAAAGCCAACCTACCAAGGCGCGCCGTTCTTCCACTGCCACAGGGGCACGATCATGTCGCCGCCGACTATATGCGCGATCGCCACGACATGCGCGCTGGTTAGGGTGATCAAGCTGCGTCGACCTGCATACCGACGAACGGAATTCCTCAATTAAATCAATGGCTCATTTAGAGTCGAGGACGTTACGCATGACCATATGCATGGGAAAAGCTATGCCTTCAGCCACCTCGAGAAACTGTGCAAATTCAGTCGCTTATAATCTCTATACCTCTTTGTCGAAGTCGGGAGCTTTGGAGAAAATGGCTGAGAGAGAGACAAATATGGGCCTTCGGGCACGCCCGGCAGTCGGGATGTATGGGGCTTAAGATTTGGAAATATTGTGCAATTCTCCGCCCGCCAACCCGGCAGAGACATTCTCACAGGGGGGGGCACTGGCGGAGCGATTGGGATTCGAATTGTCAGTACGCTCGTTCGCATGTTGTTCGTGATGATATGCTCCTGTCATTCTCCGGTCCATCTTATCGCCAGAAGAATTTTCTGCGCAAAATTTTGTAGCGGAATTTTCGAGGGGACCGGACGTAATGACCCCCCCCCTAGGGTGTCGAACGGTGTTTTGGGGCCGCATCCCGTGATCCCCGCTGGCGAACGCAGAGCGAGTTTAGCGTTGCCGCCATCCATGACGCACGCCAAACTTGACCCAGCACGCCGAGCCGATCCCCAACGCCATGCCGCTAGAAGCCAAAGAGAGGCTAGCTCATGACCACCGATCTCCGCGCCGCGCGTCTCGACATCGCCACCGCGTTCCGCTGGGCTGCCAGGATGGGAATGAACGAGGGGGTGAACGGGGGACATTTCTCATACGCCCCGCAGGGGATGGACGACCGGTTCCTCGCCATTCGAAATGGCCTGCACTGGGCTGAGGTTACGCCCGACAACCTAATCCTGGTCGACCATGAGGGAAGGACGCTGGAAGGCACTGGGCGCATCGAACGGTCCAACCTCCATATCCACGTTGGCATCCACCGGTTACGCCCCGATGCGCGTTGCGTGCTGCATGCGCACATGCCCTTTTCCACCGCGCTCAGCATCGTCAAGGGCGCGCAGTTGGAACCGATCGGCCAGCAATCGCTGCGCTTTTACGGCCGGGTTGCCTACTACGACGAATTCAACGCCCTGGCGCACAGCGACGACGAGGGCGAGCGGATGGGCCGGGCGCTCGCCGACAAGGCGGTGCTGTTTCTGCAAAGCCATGGAGTGATCGTGACCGGGCCAACGGTTGGGCAGGCCTTCGATGACCTCTACTACCTGGAGCGTGCTTGCATGAACCAGGTGCACGCCATGTCTACCGGGGCGGCACTGCATCGCATTCCACAGGAGATGGCCGAGTTGGCGGTCAGGCAATACATGGGCCAGCGGGAGAACTCGGAACTGCACTTCGCCTCGCTCAAGCGCATGCTGGCCGCCGAGGATCTCCATTTCCTGGACGCCATGCCACGCGCTGCAGAGTAGGTGGCAGTCTCGCGACGGTGGTGGCGAACTGTGTCCAATCTGACTGATGCTGTCCATGTGCATCTGGCCATTGGTGCCAGAGACCGACAAAGGCACAATCCGCCCCGATGACACCCCATGCCCAGCCAGCTACAATTGTCACAGACGACGGAGACTTCGAGCCCACGGCTCACAAGGTAGCTGCATTCGTTCGCCAAAATTCGTCGCTAGCCGGCGATAATAGAGGGGACAGAGGAGGGGAGAATCCGTCATTCCTAATATAAACACATTGTAAAAACTGGCTCATTCGGATGACACTCTCTCCGCCAGCCCTCTGCTCCCCACTGTTCGCAGGCCTTCGATAAACCCTGCCAAAACCGCAAAATACCGACCAAATTCGGAATATTCTGTTTGCGACATTCCGCGTGCGTTCGCCGCCGGCCGGACTCACATCGAGGGGCCTCAGGTCGTGTTCCTGCTGGTGGTGTAGGAGGCCTCTGACCGCCCTGCCTGCGCCAGACTCTCGGCGGTCGCTCCGGTAGGTCGATCAGCGGCCTCCTACACCGCCGGCAAGGACTCGACCCATTATTGGGACAACGTGCCCATTGATGGGACTGTACGCATGATTTCCTTCTAGAGGGGCTCCTGCCGAGCCTGTATATATATTGGTCATGCGATACAGCAGGTGTTGTATCGATACACTTTAGCGCCGTGGACAAGGAGGAATTTGATGGCCGTGCGCCATATTGTTCTCGGCAGCGTCTTCCTGACCGCGTTGTTCGCCGGTGCGCTAACCGTCCAAGGCCAGAGTGCGCCGCCACCGACATCATCACCGAACTTCGGGCGCGCCATTCTTGCGGAGATGGATACACCGTCCCGCGCAGATGCTGAGAGACGCGCAGCCGCTGGCAATTCAGTATCCAGTGTCGTGGCTACCATACTTTTAAACGACCAACAGATGTCGCGGCTGGGGACGGCAGGAATAGTCGCGTTTGTGGCGATCGACGTCGTCTGAGATGTTGTCGCTAGTCTGGCCGGACATAATCAATTTGGGTTTGTGCACTTCGGCACCAGGAACCTACATGCTTTCGGCTAGCGCCGCCGCGATAGCTTTGAAAATCACGCAAAATATACTCTGTCGCGTCGATAAATCTCTCTGGCGAACAAGTTCGCGAGGGGCGACCTCGTGATGTGCCAGTCCAGACCATCCTGGACGGTGCCAGGCCGTGCATTAGGACTATTCGCCGTTCCGATACCGGAAATTCCTGCAATGTCGGATGAATGGCTCATCTGGTCAGCCAGGAATCAAGAATGGACTCACTGTCTCACTGAACCAATGAGCGAGGGCTGATCAGCGCTCTGCGGTTTCCACACGGAAGATAGAACAACACGGGAGGGCCGATGGGACTACTAGGTATGCTGTTCGGGCTTGCATTGATGATGTGGCTCGCTTACCGAGGGTGGAGTGTGCTCATCGCTGCGCCGGCGGCAGCACTACTTGCGGCAGCGATTTCCGGCGAGCCGCTCATGGCGCACTGGACCCAGACCTTCATGGGTGGGACGGCAAGCTTCGTCATGCGGTGGCTGCCGATGTTCCTGCTCGGCGGTCTGTTCGGCAAGCTGATGGAGGACAGCCGGTCGATTGGGTCCATCGCTCGCTCGTTGACTGAGAAACTCGGGGCGGAGCGCACCGTACTCGCAGTGGTGCTCGCCTCGGCTGTGGTCACCTACGGCGGCGTGAGCGTCTTCGTCGCGTTCTTCGTGCTTGTGCCGATGGCGCAGGACATGTTCAGGAACGCCAACCTTCCGCGCCGTCTTATGCCGGCCACGATCGGCCTGGGCGCGTTCACGTTCACCATGTCGGCGATGCCCGGCACGCCGTCGGTCAACAACGCCATCCCTATGCCGTATTTCGGCACCACGGCCTTTGCGGCGCCGGGTCTTGGCATTATCGCATCGGTCATCATTATGATTACAGGCATGTGGTGGCTTCGCCGTGCCGAAGCGATTGCGCGCGCGAAAGGCGAAGGGTTCATGGAACCCGCTTCCCCGCCCGCCGTGCCGGCCGGAGAGGCTAGCATCGCGAACGACCAGACCGCACGCAGTCAGGCGACCGCGGCGGGCGACTTCGACCTGGCCGAACTAGAACACGGCAAGCAGGCGGAGAGCGAGCCCTCATTCTTCGTTGCGCTGCTGCCGCTGATCGTTGTCATCACCGTGAACTTCATGCTGTCGCTCGTGATCCTGCCGCGGATGGATTTCGCTTTCCTGAAGGAAGAGGCCTGGGGCGGCACGTCCATCCGCGCGCTGGGCGGAGTTTGGTCGGTGGTGCTGGCACTCGGGGCAGGCTGCCTGACGATCATCATTGCCAATCGCAGTCGCTTGCCGAATTTGCGAGAAACGCTGGACGCCGGCGCCAATGCAGCCGCGCTGCCGCTGCTGACGGTGAGTAGCCTGGTGGGCTTCGGCTCCGTGGTCGGCGCGCTGCCAGCCTTCGTGACGGTCCGGGACGCGGTGCTCGCGATCGAGGGCGGCCCCCTAATTTCGCTGACTGTCGCGATGAACGCGCTCGCCGCGTTGACGGGCACCGCGTCCGGAGGCATGGCCATCGCGCTCAACGCCCTCGGTTCCAACTTCATGTCAATGGCGGCGCAATACGGAATCAATCCGGAGCTGATGCATCGCATCACCACAATCAGCGCCGGCACGCTCGATGCGTTGCCGCACAACGGCACCGTGCTGATCCTGCTGAAACTCTGCAAGCTGACGCACGCGGAAAGCTACCGTGACATGGTGGTGACGGTCATCGTCACGTGCATTATCGCTTTGATTGCAGTGCTGATCCTTGGTTCCTTGTTCGGCTCGTTCTAGGTCTCGGTGCGCGGAAACGCCGTGGCATTCGTGATGAAGGGAGACAGAAGTGCAGCTTACACCGCGTGAATTCGACAAGCTCATTGTCTACATGATGGCGGACGTCGCGCTGAAGCGTAAGGAAAAGGGCCTCAAACTGAACTACCCCGAAGCGGTCGCCGTCATCTCCGCCACGGCGCTGGACGGTGCACGCGCGGGCAAGACCATCGAGGAAGTGACCAGGGAGGCGCGAACCACGCTGACCAAGGAAGATGTCATGGACGGCATCGCCGACCTCATCCCAATGGTACAGATCGAGGCCGTGTTCACCGACGGCAGTCGCCTTGTGACCATTCACACGCCGATCCAGTGACCGACGTGAAAGGAATATAGCCATGGCAACTATTCATACGTTTCTCTACGTACCGCCGGATGTCGATCCGGCAAGCGTCGCGGGCCCGATCGGCGGGTATGTGTGCCACAAGGAACCGGTGTCCTTTCATGCGTCGCTGCCGGTTACCACCCTCAAGGTGCGCAACACCGGCGACCGGCCCATTCAGGTCGGATCGCACTTCCATTTTTTCGAAGCGAACCGGGCGCTCGAGTTCGACCGTGCCGCAGCGTTCGGCCAGCACCTCAATATCCCCTCGGCCACCGCGCTGCGCTTCGAGCCGGGCGACGAGCGCGAGGTGAAGCTCGTCCCGTTACTCGGCAAGCGTGCCGCTTACGGCTTCAACAACCTCGTGGATGGTCCAACCGATGGCGATTTCGCTGCGCCGCAGAAGGCTAAGGCAACGGAACTCGCCGCACAGCGCGGCTTCCGTTCGCCTGCCGTCCAGAAGCGCTGACCCACGAGGACCCCAATGGCAACCATCACCCGCAAGGAATACGTCGGCCTGTACGGCCCCACTGTCGGTGACCGCATCCGCCTCGGCGATACCGGCCTTTTTGTTGAGATCGAACGCGACCTGCGCGGCGCGCCCGGCGACGAGATCGTGTTCGGTGGTGGCAAGAGCCTGCGCGAAGGCATGGGCATGGATAACCGGATCACGCGCGCGGGCGGAGCGCCAGATCTGGTGATCACGAACGTGACCATCATCGACGCGGTACTCGGCGTGGTGAAGGCCGATGTTGGCATGAAGGACGGACGCATCTGCGCCATCGGCAAGTCCGGCAATCCGCAGACCATGGACGGGATCACCCCGGGGCTCGAGTGCGGCCTCGCGACCGATGCCATCTCCGGCTCGCATCTCATCCTCACCGCGGCAGGCATCGACACGCACATCCACTACATCTCGCCGCAGCAGGCGTACGCCGCGCTTTCGAACGGTACGACGACACTTATTGGCGGTGGCACCGGCCCCTCCGACGGCTCGAACGCGACCACGGTGACGCCCGGGCCGGGGAACATCCGCACGATGCTGCGCGCCTTCGAGGGCTGGCCGGTCAATACCGGCATCCTCGGCAAGGGCCATGGCCACGGCACCGCGGCGCTGGTGGAGCAGATCGAGGCGGGGGCGGTCGGCTTCAAGTGCCACGAGGACTGGGGCACGACCCCCGCCGTCCTGCGTTCTGCGCTTACCGTCGCGGACGATATGGACGTGCAGGTGTGCATCCACACCGACACGCTGAACGAGTCCGGCTTCGTCGAGGATACCATCGCTGCATTCGAGGGGCGCACGGTGCACTCCTTCCACACCGAGGGTTCCGGCGGCGGGCACGCACCGGACATCATCCGGATCTCGGCGCTGGAGAATGTGCTGCCGTCCTCGACCAACCCGACGCTCCCCTACGGCATTAACTCGCAGGCCGAGCTGTATGACATGATCATGGTGTGCCACCATCTGTCGCCGGACATCCCGTCGGACGTGGCGTTCACCGAGAGTCGCATCCGTGCCGAGACCATCGCCGCGGAGAACGTGCTGCACGACCTTGGCGTGATTTCGATGATGTCGAGCGATTCACAGGCCATGGGCCGTATCGGCGAGTGCTGGCTGCGCACCATCCAGACCGCTGACGCGATGAAGACCGGGCGCGGCAAGTTGCCCGAGGATGCCACGGGCAACGACAATTTCCGCGTGCTGCGCTACGTCGCGAAGATCACGATCAACCCGGCGATCGCGCATGGCATTTCGCACGTGCTCGGCTCCGTCGAGGTAGGAAAGATCGCCGACCTGGTGCTGTGGGAGCCGGGATTTTTCGGTGCGAAACCCAAGCTTGTGCTGAAAGGCGGCGTGATCAGCTGGGGGCTGATGGGCGACCCGAACGCCTCACTGCCGACGCCCCAACCGATCTACTACCGCCCGATGTTCGGTGCGTTCGGCAAGACGGCGCAGGACACCTGCATCTCGTTCGTGTCCGGGGCGGCGCACGCGGCCGGAGTGAAGGAACGTCTGGCGCTTGAGCGGCAGGTGGTTCCGGTGAGCAACATGCGCAAGATCGGCAAGCGGGATATGGTACGTAACTCCGGCACCCCTAACATTGCCGTGGATCCCGAGACTTTCGCGGTGACAGTCGATGGCAAGCATGCGACTGTGAAGCCGTTGACGACGATTTCGCTCAACCAGAAATATTTCTTTAGCTAGAGGGAATGCGAGCGATGTTTTGCGCAAGGATGTTGTCGTGATTCTCATCGAGACGGTGCTCGGCAATCTTTCCGATGCGCAGTGGGCAGCGCGGCTTTCAGGCGCGACGGTGGAGGCGCTCGAACTCGATCACTGGGAGGCGCAGAAGAACCGTTTTCGTAAGAAGACGTCGGCAGGCACTGAGATCGCGGTTTCGCTCGACCGAGGCACATTCATGCGCGATGGCGATATCCTGTTGTGGGATGACAAAGGCGCGCGCGCGGTCGTTGCGCGCATCAGCATGCGTGACGTCATGGTATTCCACCTTGATGGCCTGACGGGGCTCACGGCTGTGGATGCGATGCGGACCTGTGTCGAACTCGGCCATGCCCTCGGCAACCAGCATTGGCCCGCCTTGGTGAAGGGGGACCGTGTGTACGTGCCGCTTACCATCGACCGCAAGGTCATGGAATCGGTCATGCGGACGCATCGTTTCGAGGATATTCGCTGGGAATTCGTGCCCGGCGGGGAGGTTGTCCCCTACCTCGCGCCGCATGAGTCTCGGCGCCTGTTCGGCGGCGCGGAGGGGCCGGTGCACAAGCACACCCACGAACGCTTTGTGGACGTCGACCAGTCGACCGGCACCCCCTATGGCCGGCCACCGGTCGCCACCCGAGAGCACTCGCACGGGGATGGCCACAGCCACTCCCACGAGCATGACCACGGACACTCGCACGACCATTCCCATCCGCACGCCAAATCCGGCCCGGACCGATGACGGGCCCTGAGGGCGCCACGATACCTGGCGCCACGATACCCAGCGCCACGATATCCAGCGCCACGATATCCAGCGCCACCGGGGCCCAACTCGCGCGTTTCCTGCAGTTCGGCGACTCCATGTTCCCGGTGGGTGCCTTCGCGTTCTCGGGTGGCCTTGAATCCGCGATCCAGAAGCGCGTGGTCACCGACAAGCCAACGTTGGTCGCCTATACCCGCACCGCGCTGGAACAGGCTGCGATGGGCGACGGCATCGCGCTGATCTGGGCGCACAGGGCAGCGGCGGCAGGCGACGTGGAGGAACTGGTCCGCATCGATGAGCACGTCTATGCGCGCAAGCTCTCCATCGAGGCACGGACGATGACCGTGCGCATGGGGCGCAAGCATGCTAAACTCATGCTCGACGTGGCCGCTGCGCCGATCGTCGCGGCGTGGCACGCGCGCATCCAGGGTGGCACGCCGCCGGGCTGCTACCCGGTAGCGCTCGCGGCCGGCTTCGCTGCACAACGCTTCGGTGCGCGAGAGGCATTCGTGGTTCACCAGTATGGCGTGGCGGCGATGATCCTTGGGGCCGCGTTGCGGCTGATGCGCGTGAGCCACATCGATACGCAGCGCATGCTCTACGAACTCGCTGGCGAGGCGGACGCCGCCTACGATACGGCGGCGGCATCGCGGCTGGAGGACATGGCCGGTTTCGCACCGCTGGCGGAGATCCTGGCGGCGGTGCACGTCAAGGCGCATGTGCGCCTCTTCATGAATTAGAGGATCTCTGGAAGTGGCAAAGAAAATCACGCGCATCGGCGTCGGCGGCCCGGTCGGATCGGGCAAGACCGCGATCGTCGAGGCGATCACGCCGCTGCTACTCGAAATGGGTATCAAGGTGCTGATCATCACCAATGATGTGGTGACCACCGAGGACGCGAAGCACGTTCAGCGTACTCTGAAGGGAATTCTCCTGGAGGAGCGTATACTTGGTGTGGAGACCGGCGCGTGTCCGCATACGGCTGTTCGGGAGGACCCGAGCATGAACCTGGCCGCGGTGGAGGATATGGAGGCGCGCTTTCCCGACGGGGACGTGGTGCTGATCGAGAGCGGCGGCGATAACCTCACGCTCACCTTCTCTCCGGCGCTGGTCGACTTCTTCATCTACGTCATCGACGTCGCCGCCGGTGACAAGATCCCGCGCAAGAATGGCCCGGGCATCTCGCAGTCGGACATCCTGGTGATCAACAAGACCGACCTCGCGCCCTATGTGGGCGCGAGCCTTGAGGTGATGGACCATGACTCGCGTATGATGCGCGGCGACAAGCCATTCCTGTTCACCAACTGCAAGACCGGTGAGGGTATCCCGGAACTCGTCGACCTGATTCGCACCGACCTGCTCTTCGATCTGGCGCCACCGGTGCGGCAGACAGCCTAGGATGGAAACCGCGCATCCCCGGCCACGGAAAGCATAGGGATGTGGCTGACATGGACGTGAATCAGCAAGGTCTCACGCCGTGGGCTGCCGCCGAACGGCTCGGCGCGACGTCACGTGAACTAGCCGCCTTCCAGGACGAACCGCGGCAGATGGCGAGCGGCGCGGTCGGCAAGACCGGGTTCCTGAAACTCGGTTTCGAACGGCGTGGCGACCGCACGATCCTCGCGGATCTCGACCGCCGCGCGCCATACATGGCGCAGCGCGTGCTCTACCCTGAGGAGGCGATGCCCGACCTCGCGTGGCTCTTCGTGATCACAACCTCCGGCTGCGTCCTTCAGGGTGATCGCCTCGCGCTCGACGTGAGGCTCGGTCCGGGTGCCCGGTCGCATGTCACGACGCAGTCGGCAACCAAGATCCACACGATGGATGCCAACTATGCCGTGCAGACGCAGACATTTGCCCTCGCCGATGGCGCCTATCTTGAGTACCTGCCGGAGCCGCTGCTGCCGCATCGTCGCGCGCGGTTCCTGTCGGATACACGCATCTCCGTCGCCCCGACCGCGACGCTGCTTTGTGCCGAGATTGTCCAGCCGGGCCGCAAATATCATCACCCGGATGAAGCTTTCGGCGCCGTGTTGCTCTCGCTCGCGACGAGCGCGCAGCGGCCCGATGGCCGGACGCTATTCACGGAGAAGCTGGTAATCGAACCGGCGCGACGCCCGGTGCGCCAGACCGGTGTGATGGACTCGTTCGATGTAATGGCAAACGTGGTGCTCCTCACGCCCAAGGCGGGGGCCGATCGGATCCATGCGCGTATTGATGCCGACGTCCGGCACGAGGATGGCGTGGCCTTCGGTGCGTGCCACCTGCCCAACGATGCTGGCCTGATCTTCAAGGTGCTTGGCCGCGAGACGGAACAGGTCAAGGCGAAGGTACGGGAATTCTGGGGTATCGCGCGCGAGGAGGTCACCGGCACGGCGCTGTCGCCGCCCTTCTTTTGGCGTTGAGCAGGGAGATGACCATGCAGGGATTGCTGCTCAGTTGGAAACACTGCTGCGCTTCGTCGAAGGTCCTGCGTTTCGCGGACCTCAACATGCGGGGCATCGGACAGGTGATGTTCCAGGACAACCCGCTTTCCGGGCTGCTCTTCTTCCTTGCCATCGGCTGGGGGTCATACGCCTCCGGCATGCCGCAGGTTGCGATCGGCGGCGTGACGGCGGTCATCGTCGCGACGCTGACGGCGCAGTGGCTGCGCGTGGACGGCACCGCTCTGCGCGCCGGATTGTTCGGCTTCAACGCCTACCTCGTCGGGCTGGCCTTGCCCACGTTCCTCGCACCGTCTCCCCTGCTTTGGGTCTACATCGCGCTCGGCGCCATCGTCTCGGTGCCGGCCACACTCGGCATCACAAACGTGTGCAAGAACTGGGGCGTTGCCGCGCTCACCGCGCCGTTCGTCCTTGTCACATGGCTGCTGCTGCTCGCCACCTATGCGTTCACTGGGATCGACGGCAGCGGGCTGCCCAGGACCGATGCTATCGTGCCGATCGATCCGATGGCGGCCAGCCCACTTGCGATCCGCGACTTCATCCAAGGCGTGGTGGTAAGCATCGGCCAGGTGTTCTTGAAGGCCAGCGTCCTCGCGGCCCTGCTCCTTGTCGTCGGCCTCGCGGTGAACTCAATGGCCGCGGCGATTTTTGCTGTTGCGGGCGCCATGGTCGCCGTTATCACGGCGCATGTCCTCGGCGCCGAGAGTAATCTCATCACCGGCGGTCTTATGGGCTTCAGCCCTGTCCTCACCGCTATTGCGATCGGTGCGGTCTTCCACGAACCGGGCGCGCGCGTGACGATCTACGCGCTCGTCGCCACGATCTTCACCGTTGTCGTGCAGGGGGCGATGAACGTGGTGACGACGCCGTTCGGCATTCCCACCCTGACTAGCCCGTTCGTACTTGTGACCTGGCTTTTCCTGCTGCCACGGCAGAAATTTGATTCGGCGCCTGAGGCATGACCCTCGCCGCGACGTTCACGTTGGGTTTTCTGCTGGGTTTGCGGCACGCCATGGATGCGGATCACATCGCGGCGGTGGCAACGCTTGCAACGCGCAGTCGCTCAGTCGCACAGACTGTCGTGCAGGGCGTGGCCTGGGGTGCCGGCCACACGCTCACGCTGATGATGTTCGGCGGCGTCGTGCTCGCCGCCGGCGCGGTCGTTCCGGCACGGGCGGTGGACCTGCTCGAACTCGCGGTGGGCATCATGCTCGTCGGGCTCGGCGCGGATGCGCTCCATAGGCTGTGGCGAGACCGTGTGCATTTCCACGCGCATCGCCATACGAGCGGCGCCGAGCACTTTCACGCCCATTCGCACCGCGGCGAGGTCGCGCCGCACGATCCGGCGCATCACCACCATGCGCACCCGCGCGGGCTTGTAACGCGTGCAATGCTCGTCGGCATGATGCACGGAATGGCGGGATCCGCGGCGCTGATCCTGCTCGGCGTCGAAGCGATGCGCTCGCCCATCTGGGCGTTCGCCTACATTGGGGTGTTCGGTATCGGTTCAATCTTGGGGATGCTACTGCTTTCGGCGGCGATCGCAGTGCCGCTTCGGATGAGCTCGCGCCATCTCGGCAGTGCGCACACCGCGCTTTCCGCCCTTGTGGGTCTGGCGACATTTTTACTGGGCTGCTCCATCGTCCTCAGCAATTAACTCCGGGCCTGACCGGAGTTCAGAATGCTGAACCTGGCGCGTTTGGGTATCTCGATCCAAAGCCCTCGCAGCCGGGCATCTGGTTGAAGCGCGACGGGCATTTCCAGTAGCACCTTGTCAGTCAGATAACTCCCGGGCAAGGAGGTCACGTTCGGAGGGTGTGTTCTCCAACTCGAATCTATTATTCGCGGCGCAATTTTCGTACAAAATCACGGATTGGCTTTCACCATCAGAAGCCTATGACCGCAACAACATGACCAGATTTGTGACAGACTGCTCAAGGTGAACGGCCTGAGGGCCTTCTCTGAAGGCGGGTCCGACGATCCCCGACCTCACCTCGCTCGGGCTAATTCCGAAGGCCGCGCGGAAGGCCCGGCTGAAGGATGAGGTATCTGTGAAGCAGAGGTCGTGAGCTACGGCCTCAATGGGTTGGACATTCTTGATGTCGGACAAGCGGTGGTGTGCCTCCAGCAAACGATGGCGCTGGATGAAGGAAGACACACCCCCCATACCCTCTAACATCCGATACAGATTTGAGCGTGAAGCCCCCACGCTGCGGCAAAGCATTTGAGCATCCAGGTGTGGCGACTGCAGACTTGTGCGGACTGCCTGGCGGACCTGTTCCAGGCGACCGAAGGTGGATGGTCCTCGGGGACCTTCGGATTGCCGGTGCTGTCTGGCCGTCGGTGCCAATGTGCTTGCTATGAGCTTATGCATGACATCGACAAGATACGATACATTTTGCGTTGGAATCTGTGCTAGTCGATCCTTTGCGGTTACTAGAAACTTGCCCAATGACCGCTCGAGTGGCCCGTCCAGGGCTAATCCCGTCACCGTGTCCAGAAGCGGCGCAACGTCAAGGAAACAATCCCGGGATAAATACAAATCTAAACGCCTGAGATGAGACCGCGAGGTTGTCGAGGGCTGTCCCAATGACCAGACATACGACTGTCCCTCAGAGACAGCGACCGTCCCTTTGGGCGAATTGACCACAATACTCCCCCTGAGCAGGTGGCTGATAACCCAGTGATCGTCGGGTGTACGCCGCAGCAGCCGTGGCGACCGAACAAGAGTACTTGCAGGCGTTTCTATCTCTGTCAGAAACAGTCCATCACCGATCTTCCATGCGCTCAGCGTTGCGCCAAAGCCTCGGGCGATCTCGTTGTCGGTTGTCACGTCCAATAGAGGTTGCTTCCAGTCGCGCCAACAGTCGTACTGCAGGCGCGCAGGTAAAGACTCAGTCCGAAACACGAAGGGTAACATCCAGATCCGCCCATGACCCAAAAGCAGGACGTGCCCGCTTCCCGTTAGAATAGCGGCATTAGTCGCCAAGAGTGTAGAGCCTCAGCGTCTTTGAGACATGGCGTCAATCGTTGAGACGACGAGCCAGCCACCGCGGCAATGTGACCCGTATACTTCAATTCGTACTTTGTGAAATGCGGCAGCCGAGGATCCCCCAGGGCCGGCCCCTGCCGATGATCGCGGCCCGAATGGAGGCGTAATGGACATGAAGCTCTGGATCGGAACCATAGTGTTTGGCGGCATGGCGGTTCTGCTGGCAGGCCCGAAGCTGGCTAATGCGCAGGCTTCGGCAACATTCCAGTCGACGCTGGCGGCTGCCGAATTGGCGGAACTGAATCCCGACAAGCGCGCTGAAGTGGAGACTAGACTGAAGCAGGGTGGCCAGACCGTCCCGGAAATACTGCAGACCATCCTGCTGAACAGCATCAAAGCGAAATACCCTGCGAACCGGATTGTTGCGCTGGACTTCGGTCGTGGCGTGGCCATCGTGGAACTTCCCAACAAGGAAATGCGGATGGTCGATTTCGATACTCGGACGCTCGCAATCAAGTCCTAGGCTGAACCTCGGCCGGCCCTGAAGGTTGTCCTGTTACCGGATGGGCCGGCTGCAAGTGTCAGCTCTGTACGTACGGGAGATTACGTACGCCCGCGAGATTTTGGGGTGATCAGAGCGGATCCCGCCTCCTGTCTTCGATCTGCATAGGCTCCACCCGTCTGCCGTCACTGATGACGAATGGCCGCTTGTTGGCCATTCCCTAAACCGCTGAAGGAGGCTTAGGCGTAGCCAGATATCGAATGCGAGGGCGGTCCAATGATCTGGGCGTGCGGTCCGGTGCGGCATCACGCAGCGTGTAATGTTGAATGATGTTTCGCCCTGGCCGTCGCGCTACCAGTAGGTTTGGAGCCAGTTGACGATCGGAAGTCTTGGCTTTCTGGCTCGGTAGTTCCCTGCTATGAACCGTGGCAGAACGGGACGTGACGAGAACGACCACGACAACCTTAGATGTGTGCGTGGGCAACCTATTTCGGTAGTCCGTTCAACGATTTGAAGCGACGTCCTAAGACACGCGTCGACTCCTTTGAGATCGGCTCCGTCGGATGGACACGGAGGCAAGCTGCAGCTTCAAGCGGAAGTGCATGGCGCCTGTTGCTTGCGATGGTCGCCGCATCGGAATCTGTGGTTCGGAGCATTATTCTCGTCGTCATGACGAAAGGTTAATTAGTGCTGGTAATATAGACGGCCTCGTACTATATTCAAG
>Ga0315912_10003625_pt1 | contig 15212 bp, 11 predicted proteins | sample VfabasoilMG_FD_204469 | JGI IMG/M metagenome (GOLD analysis project Ga0315912, IMG submission 204469) | Garden soil microbial communities collected in Santa Monica, California, United States - V. faba soil | ecosystem: Environmental > Terrestrial > Soil > Garden | place: USA: California... | reverse complement strand
CTCTCGCACGGCGTGCTCGAGCCGCCGCGCTGAGCGCCTGGACGCCTCCCGGCCCCGGCAGGCCGAGGCTTCCAAAACGGGCCCTCCGGCAGGGCTGCAAACCATTGATTTGACAGAGGATTTGCGCCTTGCGTCGGGGTCTGCGCGTAGCTATACCGTGGGGTAGAAATCGCCCGTAGTTCGCCTGGCAGAAAACGCGCCGGCGCCGGGCACCAAGGCCTTTCCAACCTGATGACAACCCAGAGCCCCGAAGTCGTCGCGAGCCCGAGCTCGAGCGACGACTACAACGCCAGCAACATCACGGTCCTCGAAGGCCTCGAGGCCGTACGCAAGCGTCCCGGGATGTACATCGGCGACGTCCACGACGGCTCGGCGCTGCACCACCTGGTCTGGGAAGCCGTCGACAACGCGGTCGACGAGCACCTGGCGGGCCACTGCACGCGCATCGATATCACCGTTCACTTCGACGATTCGGTGACGGTCGAAGACGACGGGCGCGGCATTCCGGTCGGCATCATGCCCGACCGCGGCGTGAGCGCGGCCGAGGTCGTGATGACGGTGCTGCACGCCGGCGGCAAGTTCGATCACGCGAGCTACAAGGTGAGCGCCGGTCTGCATGGCGTCGGCGTGAGCGCGGTGAATGCCGTCTCGGAATGGCTCCGGCTCGAGATCTCGCGCGAGGGGAGCGTCTGGTTCCAGGAGTTCCGGCGCGGCGTGCCGCAGGCCCGCCTCGTGGCGATTGGCGAGAGCGCACGCACCGGGACCAAGGTCACTTTCAAGCCCGATCACGAGATTTTCAGCGCCACGGAGTACAGCTTCGACATCCTGACGAACCGCCTGCGCGAGCTCGCGTTCCTGAACTCCGGCCTGATCGTGAACCTCAAGGACGAGCGCGGCGACGGTCGCAAGGAGACCTACGAGTACAAGGGCGGCATCGCCGAGTTCGTGGCGCTGCTCAGCAAGACGAAGGAGCCGGTGCACGACGACGTGATCGCCTTCACGGGCGAGTACCCCGCAGGCGAAGGCAAGGCGCCGATCAGCGTCGATCTCGCCCTGCAGTGGACGAATTCGTACGCCGATCAGATCCTCCCCTACACGAACAACGTCCACAACAAGGACGGCGGCACCCACCTCACGGGTCTCCGCGCTGCGCTCACGCGCACGCTCAACACCTACGGTCAGGCGCACAACCTGTTCAAGGACGCGAAGGGCGGCCTCAGCGGCGACGACACACGCGAGGGCGTCGTCTGCGTCGTGCACGTCAAGGCCCCCGACGCGAGCTTCGACTCGCAGACGAAGTCGAAGCTCGTCTCGAGCGAAGTGAAGGGTGTGGTCGAAAACGCCGTGAACGAGTTCGTCAGTCGCTACTTCGAGGAGCACCCGCAAACCGCGCGCAAAGTGCTCGAGAAGGCGATCCTGGCTGCCAAGGCGCGCGAGGCCGCCCGCAAGGCGCGCGAGGTGGTGCGCAAGGGCGTGCTCGACAGCACCTCGCTCTCCGGGAAGCTCGCCGATTGCCAGAGCAAGGATCCGAGCATCAGCGAGCTTTACATCGTCGAGGGCGAGAGCGCCGGCGGCAGCGCCAAGCAGGGGCGCGATCGGCACTTCCAGGCGATCCTGCCGCTCAAGGGCAAGATCCTCAACGTCGAACGGGCGCGTCTCGATCGCATGCTGGGCTCGCAGGAGGTGGCGACGCTGATCTCCGCGCTCGGCTGCGGCATCGACGAGAGTGGCAATTTCGAGCTCTCGAAGCTCCGCTATCACAAGGTCGTGCTGATGACGGACGCCGACGTCGACGGCAGTCACATCCGCACCCTCCTGCTCACGTTCTTTTACCGGCAGATGCGCGAGGTCATCGAGCGCGGTTACCTCTACATAGCCCAGCCGCCGCTTTACGGGGTGCGCAAGGGCAAGAAGCAATTTTATCAGAAGGACCAGCCCGCGCTCGATCGGTTCCTGATCGAGAACGGCATCGAGGGCGTGACGTTGCAGTCGAGCAAGGGGCCGCAGCTCTCGGGCATGGTGCTCTTCAATCTCGCCAGTCGCCTGCGTGCGATGCACGACACCCTGCAGAAGATCGACGCCCGCTCGGACGCGCGCGTCGTGGCGGCGCTCTTCCGCGTGGGTGGCATGTCACTCGCCGATTTCCGCGATCGCGCGAAGGTCGACGCCGCTGCCGAGAAGCTCCGCACTCAGCTGGAGACGCGCTATCCGGACTTCTGCCCGCTCAGCGTCAACGTGGACTGGGAGAAGCAGCACAGCGCGGCGCGCATCGTCGTGAAGTTTCGGCCCGGGGCCTCTTCGCGCCCGGCGGTGCTCGATTGGGAGCTGGCCGATTCGGCGGAATATCAGGAGCTCCTGTCGATCGACCAGGACGTGCGCTCGATCGGTCCTGCGCCCTACACGGTGCGCGTGGGCGACGGCGAAGCCGAAACCTTGGCGGACGCCGAGAGCCTGCAGGAATTCATCACGGAGCGCGGCCGCAAGGGCATGCAGATCACGCGCTACAAGGGCCTCGGTGAAATGAACGCCGATCAGCTCTGGGAGACGACGATGAGCCCGGACGCGCGCACGCTGCTCCAGGTGAGGGTCAACGACCCCGTGCGTGCAGATGAGCTTTTTAGCGTCCTCATGGGCGATCAGGTCGAGCCGCGTCGACAGTTCATCGAAGAAAATGCCCTCAACGTCCGGAACCTAGATATCTGAGGGGTTACCACCGGCATTTGGGCACCCGGTGCCCTTTGCACCGAGACTGGAACATGGTCGTCGCGAGACGAACCCTGCACAGACCGTTGCGAGTCTGGAGAGCACGCATTAGTCTGGCCTAACCCGAGGACGAGCACCGCTCGCCTCTCGGTACACTGAGGTTGGAAGGAGGGGCTGCGAATGCTGCCATTTGCGGCTCGCTACGTTGGCAGGGCATTCCATGAGTAGCAGGCGATCCACTAAGAAGATCGGTCGACTCATCCGCTTGGCGCGGATGAACACGGGACTCACTCAAAAGGACCTCGCAGCAAAGCTCGGCGTACGCTCAGGCAGCTACGTCGGCATGCTCGAGTCGGGTTTATGCAAAGGCGTCGGCGTCGGACGACTACGCGAGATCGCGGGTCACCTCGACGTGCATGGCGTCGATTGCTACCGCTGGATGGCGGCCGCCGGGCACCTCCCGTCGAACCTGATGGCGGCCCTGATGAAGAGCCCCGAGCGCTGGGACGAGGTGTCGAGCCTGCTCGGGCACTCGCCGCGGGGCTCGGCGGCCCCACGCTCGAGACGACGCGTGAGCGCTCGCACCGCGTAGTCGCCTGCTTCGCGCGGGCGAGACGCCCGTCACCCCACCGGGGGGGCGGAGGCGCCGCCCGTGTTCTCGGTCCGGAACGTGACCGACGTGCTGCTTCATGCTCTCATGACGGGGCATGCAGCGCGGATCGATGACGCTTCGTTCGTTGGCCCTCGGGGTGGCGCTCGCCGCTGGTGTCGTTGCGGCGAGCTGCGCGGGTGACTCGGAGGAGAGCAAGCCGCCGCCCCCCAAGTCGGATGCCGGCGAGCTTCAGCCGATCTCCTGCGGGTCGAACACCTGCGAGGGAGTCGAGATACCCGTCGCGGAATACCCGCCACTCGAGCCCTGCTGCACCGATGATGACGCTTGCGGTCTCGACTCGACGTTCCTGGAGGCCTTCGGCATTTCCTTCAGCGAGGCCTGTCAGGCCAAGAACCAGCCGGGCGTCCCCGGTCACGGTTGCCCCGATAGCGCCACGCCGATGTTCCCCGGGCTCACGGATATCCCACCTTTCGCCGGTTGCTGTCGGCTCGACACGCACACCTGCGGCTATCAGCTCGACAGCCTGCTCACGATCATCAAGGTGGACCTCGGCTGCGTGGACTCCGCACCCTTCCTCGACGGCGGGGCGGCGGCCGAGTGCGACCCCGGCGACGGTGCCGGGGGCGGCCCTTGATCCTCCCGAGAGCGGACTTACGTTGCTGGCTGCGCGACGAGAAAGTCGCTGAGATCCAGCCATGCGTATCGATCGCCTCACCTCCAAGAGCCAAAAAGCCCTGCGGGCAGCCGTCGAGCTAGCCACGCGTCGCGGACATCCGGAGCTGATCCCGGAGCACCTGCTCGTCGCCGTCCTCGAGCAGGAAGGCGGCGTCGGTCGCGCGCTCGTGGAACGGGCCGGAGCGAATCCGCAGGCGCTCGCGAAAGAGCTGTCGACGCGCCTCGATACGTTGCCGCAGGTGTCGGGCGGGGCGGAGCCGAGCGTCGGACGGCGCGCCACCCCGCTCTTCTCGAATGCCGAGGGCGAAGCCAAGCGCATGAAGGACGACTACGTCTCGGTCGAGCATTTCCTGCTCGCCGCCGCGCACTCGGACAAGGACGTACAAGCCGTCTTCGACCGGCATGGCCTTTCCTACGACAAGCTCGTGCGCACGCTGGCCGAGCTGCGCGGCAGCCAGCGCGTGACGGATCAGGAGCCGGAGGGGAAGTTCCAGGCGCTCGAGAAGTACACCCGCGATCTCACGACGCTCGCGCAACGCGGAAAGATCGACCCGGTCATCGGCCGCGACGAGGAGATCCGCCGGGTAATGCAGGTGCTTTCACGGCGTACGAAAAACAACCCCGTGCTGATCGGCGAGCCCGGTGTGGGCAAGACGGCCATCGCCGAGGGCATCGCACACCGGATCGCGAACGGCGACGTACCGGAATCCCTCAAGCAGAAGCGCATCCTGGCGCTCGATCTCGCGAGCCTGGTCGCGGGCGCGAAGTTCCGCGGCGAATTCGAGGATCGACTGAAGGCGGTGCTGAAGGAGGTCGAGGCCGCGGCGGGTGGCGTGATCCTGTTCATCGACGAGCTGCACACGCTGGTCGGTGCCGGCGCGGCCGAGGGCGCGATGGATGCGGCCAACATGCTGAAGCCCGCGCTCGCCCGCGGCGAGCTCCGCGCGATCGGAGCGACGACGCTCGACGAGTATCGAAAGCACATCGAGAAGGATGCCGCGCTCGAGCGCCGCTTCCAGCCCGTGATGGTGAGCGAGCCGACGGTCGAGGACACGATCGCGATCCTGCGCGGCCTGAAGGAGCGCTACGAGGTGCACCACGGCATCCACATCACCGATGCCGCGCTCCTCGCCGCCGCCACGCTCAGCCATCGTTACATCAGCGATCGTTTCCTGCCCGACAAGGCCATCGATCTGGTCGACGAGGCGGCGAGCAAGATCAAGATGGAGATCGACAGCCTGCCGGTCGAGATCGACCAGGTGGATCGACGGCTGACCCAGCTTCGCATGGAGGAGCAGGCGCTCAAGAAGGAGCGCGACAAGGGCAGCCGGGCGCGGCTCGAGGAGCTGGTGCGCGAGGTGAGCGAGCTCACCGAGCAGCGCGACACGATGCGCGCCAAATGGCTGCGCGAGAAGGAGGCCATCGAGGGCATTCGAGGCTCGCAGGCGGCGCTCGAGGAGCTGCGCGTCGAGGAGGAGCAGATGCGCCGGCGTGGCGATCTCGGACGCGCGTCGGAGATCCACTACGGGAAGGTCCCCGAGCTCGAGCGGCGGATCGAAGCACAGCGCGCGGAGCTCGGTCGCGTTCAGGAGCAGGGGTCCTACCTGCGCGAAGAGGTCACCGACGAGGATATCGCCGGGATCGTCTCCAAGTGGACGGGCGTGCCGGTCTCCAAGATGCTGGAGGGTGAGGTGCAGAAGCTTCTGCACATGGAGGAAAACCTCGAGCGGCGCGTGGTGGGGCAGAACCGAGCCCTGCGCGCCGTGGCGGACGCGGTCCGACGCTCGCGTGCCGGTCTCGGTGACGCGCGCCGGCCGGTCGGGTCGTTCCTGTTCCTCGGGCCCACGGGCGTCGGGAAGACCGAGACCGCGCGGGCCCTGGCCGAGTTCTTGTTCGACGACGAGCGCGCCATGATTCGCATCGACATGAGCGAATACATGGAGCGGCACGCCGTTTCGCGGCTGATTGGCGCACCTCCCGGTTACGTCGGCTACGACGAGGGCGGGCAGCTCACCGAGCCGGTGCGCCGGCGGCCGTACAGCGTCCTTCTGTTCGACGAGATCGAGAAGGCGCACCCCGACGTGTTCAACACGCTCCTGCAGGTGCTCGACGACGGCCGCCTCACGGACGGGCAGGGTCGCACGGTCGACTTCAAGAACACCGTGATCATCCTGACGAGCAACATCGGCACGTCGGAGATCGCCGCCGTGGAGGAGCGGCGCGATCTTTCCGCCGAAGATCGCGTGCACGCCCGCGAGCGCGCGGTGACCGAGGCGCTTCGCCAGCACTTCCGGCCGGAGTTCATCAACCGGCTCGACGAGATCGTGGTTTTCGATCGGCTCGGCCGCGACCAGATCCGGAGCATCGTCGACATCCAGCTCGCCTCCGTCGAGAAGCGCCTGGCGGCGCGCGAGCTCAAGCTCGACGTGAGCGAGGCGGCCAAGGAGCTCCTGGGTGAGCTCGGCTGGGATCCCCAGTACGGCGCCCGCCCCCTCAAGCGTGCCATTCAGAAGCACCTCGAGGATGGTCTCGCGCGGCGCGTCCTCGCCGGGGAGTTCCTGCCTGGTGAAACCGTTTTCGTGGGGCGCGACGGCTCCGCGCTCACCTTCGAGAAATCGGGCGGCGAGGCGCGTGGGGGCCCGCGCAGGGCTGCCACGGCCTTGAACTAACGGCCACGGCCGGCAATAACGGGGCGATGTCCTACGCCACGCTCGAGCGCCATTACCGACGACTCTCGCACCTCGAGCACCTCGACGCGATCGCGGGCTGGGACGAGGCCACCATGATGGCGGAGGGTGGCGGTGCGGCGCGCGCCGAAGCTCTCGCGACCTTGCGCGGCATCATCCACACCGAAGCCGCGCACCCGTCGCTCGGCGAATGGCTGAGCGCGGCCGAGGCGGGCGCCTCGGGTCTCGACGCCTGGCAGCGTGCGAACCTGCGCGAGATGAAGCGGACCTGGGTGCGGGCCACCGCGATCCCGGGTGAGCTCGTCGAGGCTGCGTCGCTCGCTGCGTCGCGGAGCGAGCAGGCGTGGCGCAAGCTGCGTGCGGAGAATGATTGGCGCTCGTTCGAGCCGCTGCTCCGCGAGGTGGTGGCACGCCAGCGCGAAGTGGGGCAGGCGCTCGGGGCTCGGCTCGGGCTCGACCCGTATGATGCCCTCCTCGACGGCTACGAGCCGGGGATGAGGAGCGCGGCGATCGCACCGCTCTTTGGCCGGCTCGCTGCGTTCTTGCCCGCCTTCATCCCGCGCGTGCTCGAGAAGCAAGCGCGCGAGAGCGTCGTGGCGGCGCCCGGACCGTTCCCGATCGCACGCCAGCGCGAGCTCGGCGTCTCGCTGATGGGCAAGCTCGGGTTCGATTTCAAGCGCGGGCGGCTCGACGTGAGCCATCATCCGTTCTGTGGCGGCGTGCCGGAGGACGTGCGCATCACGACCCGCTACGACGACGAAAACTTCGCCAAGGCGATGATGGGCGTGCTGCACGAGACAGGGCACGCCAAGTACGAGCAGAACCTGCCGCTTTCGTGGTTGAGCCAGCCGGTCGGGCGGGCGCGCAGCATGGCCGTGCACGAGAGCCAGAGCCTTTTTCTGGAGATGCAGGTCTCGCGCAGTCGCGAATTCTCGAGCTTCGTGGCGCCCCACCTCTGCGAGGCGTTTCCGGATGCGGTGGCGAAGACGCCTGGGGCGTTCGACCCCGACAACCTGTACCGGCTCGCGACACGGGTGAAGCCAAGCCTGATTCGCGTCGATGCCGACGAGGTCACCTACCCGTGCCACGTGATCCTGCGCTTCGAGCTCGAGCGGGCGTTGATCCTCGGTGAGCTCGAGGTCGGCGACGTGCCCGACGCGTGGGATCAGAAGATGCAGAGCCTGCTCGGTATCTCGACGCGCGGCGACTACAGGAACGGGTGCATGCAGGACGTGCACTGGCCGTCGGGCTCGCTCGGCTATTTTCCTACTTACACGCTCGGCGCGATGTTCGCGGCGCAGCTGTTCGAGAGCGCGGCGCGCGACCTCCCCGGGCTCGCGCAAGCGATCACGACCGGAGAGCTCGGCCCCCTCGACGCCTGGCTCCGCTCGAAGGTCTGGGGCCAGGCCTCACAGCTCGAGACTCCCGAGCTCGTCGTTCACGCGACGGGGCGCCCACTCGACACGCAGTCGTTCGAGCGGCATCTGGAGCGGCGGTATTTGGGGGTTTAGGGTTTAGAAAGTCACGAGTGCTCGCCGCAGCATGCCGAGACCCCAATAGACGGCGCGGCGACGGACTTCGTCGCGCGTACCTGGAAAGATTCGGCGTTCCGGCGTCGTGCCCGACGGCCCGGCGAGGGCGAGGTGCACGAGCCCGACCGGTTTCTCCGCGCTGCCACCCCCTGGGCCCGCGATGCCCGTGAAGGCGAGGGCGTAGGTGGCCTGCGTCGTGGTGCGTGCACCTTCCGCCATGGCACGCGCCACCTCTTCGCTCACCGCGCCGTGGGCGTCGAGCAGAGCCGGGTCGACACCCAGCAAGCGCACCTTGAGCTCGTTCGAGTACGCCACCACGCCGCCGACGAGCACGCGGCTTGCGCCAGGCACGCGCGTCACGAGCTCGGCGCCGAGCCCACCGGTGCACGACTCGGCGAGCGCGAGCGTCGCGCCCTGTGCCGCGAGGAGCTCGACCAGCACGCTCGGCAGGCTCGCCGTTCCTTCGCCGAAAATGGCGCTTCCGAGGCGGGCCCGCACCTCGATGGCGGCGGCCCGGGCGCGCGCCGCGGCGTCCTCGGGACTCGTTCCACCGGCCAGCACCTTGACCTCGAGCTCCGCGGCCGACGCGCGGTACCCGAGGGCGACGTCATGCTTCGCCTCGAGCCCCGCGAGGCGATCGTTCACTTCGGACTCCGGCAGCCCGAACGCGCGCAGCCGGATCTGGTGGCGCGCCACCCGCTCGATGGGAGCGAGCAGCGGCAGCACGCGCCCTTCGAACATGGCCGTCATCTCGCTCGGGACGCCCGGCAGGAAGCAGGCAACGGCGGTTCCGAGCTCTACGGCGAAGCCGGGCGCCGTGCCTCGCTCGTTCGGCAGAACGGTCGCCCCCCGCGGGAAATCAGCCTGCTTGGCGTTCGATTCGCTCATCGTCCGCCCGAAACGCGCGAACCGCTCACGGATCGCGTCGTACGAGGCCGCGTCGCGCACGAGCGGGACGCCGAGTAGCTCGGCGACCACGGCGCTCGTGAGGTCGTCCGTCGTGGGGCCGAGGCCACCGGTGCAGACGACGACGCGAGCCAGGCGGCTCAGTCGCTCGAGCGCTCGGCTGATCTGCGTGGCGTCGTCACCGACGGTGGCGAGCTCGAGGACGTCGAAGCCGAGGCCCGTGAGCGCTTCGGCGAGCCACGTGGCGTTCGTGTTCACGAGCTCGCCGCGCGTGAGCTCCGTGCCCGTGGCGAGGACGGCTGCGGTGGTCATCGTCCGTTCCCGCGCGGGTAGGCGCAGCGGAAGCCGATGTCCTCCCGTGCGTCGGTGGCTTCGGCCGTCCAGTTCTTGAGCTCGGCCGCGTTCTTCGCGCGGTAGGAGCCGCCTCGCGCGAGGTAGCCCCCCGCCTCACGGGTCCATTCGGCGACGTTGCCGCTGAGATCGAGGGCACCCTCCGGTGTGGCGCCGTCGGGTCGCGAGCCGGCGAGCTCGGGGCCCGTGGCGTTCTCCGCGCAGGGGCCCTTCAGCAAGCCGTAGGCCGCCCGGCGACAGACCAGGCCCGTCGAGCCCCAGGCGAAGCGCCGCGCTTCACGGCCCATCGCCGCGAGCACCCATTCGGCGCCCGTGGGCACACGTCCGCCCGCAAAGCGACAGAACGCCTCCGCCTGAGCGGGCGTCACGCCGCGCACCGGCTCACCGAGCTCGCCAGCGAGCGGCGGTGCCGGGCAAATGTTCGCCGCCCGACAGGTTTCCCAGCGTGCTCGCGTGACCTCGAACGCGTCGAGCTCGAAGGGGGCCACCGTCGCGGCGCCGGAGCCCCGCGCCTCGTGACCTTGCCAATCGGGCGAGCCGAGCAGCGCCTTGCCGCCGGAATACGCCACGCGCGTCGCCGGCGCGACGCAGCCCTCGGACGTCGCGTCCTGTGCGGCCGAGCAGCTCGTCGGACGCCCGGCGCAGCGACCCGCAGCGTGCTCTTGCCCGACGCCGCAGCAACGAGCGCCCTCCGCGACGAGCCCCTCGGGGCAGCGCGCGGGCCCCTGCCGGTCGGCGAGAGCGAACATCGCCGTACCGGCGATGCTGGTGCTTCCCGCGATCAGCGAGAGCACGAGCGTGGTGAGCTCCCGCGACGTCAAGACGGCGTCCCCTCTAGCATGGCGAGGAGCTCGGCCTCGGTCAGGACCTTCGTTCCGAACTTCTTCGCGGCGTCGAGCTTCGCCTTGCCGACCTTCTCCCCGGTCACGAGGTAGGTCGTCCCTTGCTTGATCTTGTCGTGGATCTCGCCTCCGTGCGCGCGGATATCGGCGTGCACGTCCTCGCGGCGCCGCGCCAGCACGCCCGTCACGCAGAAGGACGAACCCGTGAGCGGGCCCTCGGCGGCGGGAACCGCGTTCGGCATGGGCCGCGAGACGCCGAGTACGAGGAGCCGCTCGAGGAGCGCGCGGCTCTGCGGATCGGCGAGGTAGGCCCGCACGCTCTCGACCAGCTTGGGGCCGAAGCCGGCGATGGCCGAGACGCGCTCGACGAGCTCCGCCTCGCCGAGCGCGAGCAGCGTGTCGAGCGAGCCGACGCTCTCGGCCAGCTGTCGCGCGGCCACCTGCCCCACGTGCTCCATGCCGAGGCCGGTGAGCAAGCGATCGAGGGTGCGCTCCTTCGAGCCGGCGATCGAGGTGAGCACGTTCTCGGCGCTCTTCTTGCCCATGCGCTCGAGCGCCTCGAGCGTCTCGGCCGTGAGCAGGTAGAGGTCCGCCACGTCCTTCACCGCGGAGGAACGCACGAGCTGCTCGATCAGAGCCTCGCCCAGGCGGTCGACATCCATGGCAAAGCGGCGAGAAAAGTGGAAAATCGCGCCCTTCACCTGGTCCGGGCAGGTCGGATTCGGGCAGCGGACCGCCACTTCGCCCGGCACGCGTTCGACGGCGCTGCCGCAGCTCGGGCAGTGCGTGGGCATCGCGAACGGTTGCTCCCCGCCGCTGCGGGCCAGGTGCTCGACGCTCACCACCTGCGGGATGATTTCCCCCGCCTTCTCGATCGTCACTCGATCGCCGACGCGCACGTCGAGCTGACCCACGATCTGCTCGTTGTGGAGCGAGGCGCGCGAGACCACCGTGCCCGCGAGCTGCACGGGCTCGAGTATGGCCACCGGCGTGAGCGCGCCCGTGCGACCCACGAACACCTGGATGTCGTTGATACGCGTGGTCGCCTGCTCCGCTCCGAACTTGTAGGCGATCGCCCAGCGCGGAAATTTCGCAGTGGCGCCGAGGATCGCCTGCTGCGTGAAATCGTCCACCTTGATCACGGCGCCGTCGGTCTCGTACGGGAACGAGCGACGCGCCCGGTCGAGCGCCGTGATGGCCTCGATGAGCTCCGCCTCGCTCGCGCACAGGCGCTCCTTGCGGTGAGACGGCAGGCCGAGCTCGGCCAGGCGTGCGAGCGCTCCCGAGTGGGAGCCCGCGAGCTCCGCGCCCTCCACGACCTGCCACACGAAGGCCCGCAAGCCGCGCTGGGCCACGATGCGCGGATCGAGCATGCGCAGGCTGCCCGACGCGGCGTTGCGCGGATTCGCGAAGGGCGCTTCCCCCTTTTCGGCGCGCTCGCGGTTGATGCGCTCGAGGTCACGCCGGTAGATGACGACCTCGGCCCGCAGCGTGAGCGGCCCCCGGTAGTCGATCGTGAGCGGGAGCGAGCGCATCGTGCGCAGGTTCACGGTGATGTCCTCGCCCGTCAGGCCGTCGCCGCGCGTCGAGCCGGAGCTGAGCCGGCCGTTCCGGTACAGGATCTCGATGCTCGCGCCGTCGAGCTTCGGCTCCACGCAAAACGCCGGTGTCGCGCTCGCGGGTAGCCCGTCACGGACGCGGCGAACGAAGTCGGCAACGTCCTCCGTCCCGTAGGTGTTGTCGAGGGACGTCATCGGCACGACGTGCGGCACCGTCTTCAAGTCCGAGCGCGGAGCGGCTCCCACACGCTGTGTCGGCGAGTCGGGCGTCGCGAGCTCCGGGTGAGCGGCTTCCAGCTCACGCAGCTCGGCGTAGAGCGCGTCGTACTCGCGGTCCGAGATCTGCGGATCGTCGAGCACGTAGTAGCGGTGGTCGTGCATCCTCACTGCATCCACGAGCTCGGCGTGGCGGGAGGAGGGGCTCGCGTGGGTCACGGTCGGGCGGAAGTTTACGGATCTTCGCGGCGCCTCGCGACCCGCATCGCCAAAAATCCGCTCGCGAGGCGCGGCCCGAGCGACTACCGTCTTCTCGCACCGTCGATGCCCGACCCGGTCGAACGAGCGCCCGGCGCAGAAGCCCCCGTGACCACGCTGCGGCGCCTGCGCGGCGTGGTCCGCACCGTGCGGCCCCACCAGTGGGTCAAGAACGTCTTCGTGCTCGCGCCGATCGTGTTCGCGAAGGAGATGTTCGCACCGTTCGTCCTGTCGCGCGCGGCGTCGGCGTTCGCGGTCTTCTGCCTCCTGGCGGGCGCCGTCTACGCGATGAACGACATCGCCGATCGCGACGCGGACCGCGTGCACCCCGTGAAGCGCTCGCGGCCCATCGCCTCCGGGATCGTCCCGGTTGCCTGGGCCTACGCGCTGTGCGCGGGCCTGGTGCTCGTCGCGCTCGCGTGGTCGGTGTCGCTCGGGTGGGCGTTCCTGCTCGTTGCACTGATCTACTTCGCTCAGAACGTCTGGTACTCGTTCCAGCTGAAGCACGTCGCGTACCTCGACGTGGGCTGCATCGCGGCGGGCTTCGTGCTGCGTGTCATGGGAGGCGGCTACGCGGCCCGCATTCAGGTGTCGAAATACCTGCTGCTCTGCACGGCGCTCCTCGCGCTGTTCCTCGGCTTCGGCAAGCGCCGGCACGAGCTCGCGGCTGCCGAGGCGAACGCTGGCGCTCAGCGCGCCGCGCTCGAAGCCTACTCGCGGCGGGGTCTCGATCTCGCGCTAGGCGTCACGGCGCTCCTCACCATCGCGACTTACCTTGCCTACACGCTCAACTCGCACACTCGACAGTTCTTCCACAGCGACCAGCTCTGGCTCAGCACGGGCTTCGTGGTGCTCGGCGTGTTCCGCTTCCTTCACATCGTGAAGAACCGGCCGCTGGCCGAGAGCCCCACGCAAGAGATGCTCCACGACGGCGCCTTCGTCGGCATCGTGCTCGGCTGGATCGTGCTCGTGATGTGGCTCGTGTACAATCTGAGGCCGAGCTGAGTGACGGACGTGGAGCCCGAGCGGGAGATCGCTCCGCGCAGCGACCCGTGGTCGGATCTCGCCCTCACGCTCCCCCTGTTCCTCGGCTATCACCTGGGGGTCGTCTTCCTGCCGGTGCGGAATGCCGCCGACATCGTCACGAAGAAGCTCGTCGAGTTCGCGGATGACAACCTCGCGGCGTACGCCGCGTTCACGCTGGCGATCGGCGTCATCTTCGTGGGGGTGCTCGCCCTCCACGGCCGGCAGCGCGAGCTTCGCTGGCAGCGCTTCGCGTGGGTCCTCTCCGAAGGCATCCTGTATGCGATCGCAATGCGCCTGGCTGCGGGCTACCTGGTAGGCAAGCTGAAGCTCGACGCGGGGGCGACACCGGAAGCCGCAGAGCCGCTCGGGGCCTTCGCGGGCATCGTGCTCTCGCTCGGAGCCGGATTCTACGAGGAGATCGCCTTTCGGGTGATGCTCTTCGGTCTCGGCGCGAAGGTGCTCCGCCTGTTCGCCGAGCCCATTGCCGAGGGCCACGCGCGCTGGCTCGCGTTCGGCTGGTCCCTGCTTGCGGCCGCTGCGTTCAGTGGCTGGCACTACTTCGGGCCGCTCGGTGATCCCTTCGAGCTTCGGTCGTTCATCTTTCGCTGGCTGTGCGGCCTCGCCTTCACGCTCATCTACGCGCTGCGCGGCTTCGCCCCGGTCGTGTGGACGCACGTCGTGTACGACGTGTGGGTGCTCGTCCTTTAGCTCACGCCCGCCTCACGCCGAGAGCGGCGGCGGTTCGACGGCCGTCAGGCGCGCCAGCACGAAGCGTTCTCGGTTGCCTTTCGGGCCGGGCAGCGTCGAGTCGACCTCACCGAGCAGCTCGAACCCGGCCGCTGCTATCGCACGCGTCACGCGCTCGACCGTGCTCTTTCGCACCGATTCGTCGCGGATCACCCCCTTGCCTCGCGCGACCTCGAGCCGGCCGGCCTCGAATTGCGGCTTCACGAGCGCGAGCAGCATGCCGCCCGGCAGCAGGATCTGGCAGAACGCGGGCAGCAGCTTGCCGAGGCCGATGAACGACACATCGGCGACGACGAGGTCGACAGGTCCACCCAGACTTTCGCGCGTCAAATGCCGCGCGTTGGTGCGCTCGAACACCACCACGCGCGGGTCGAGCCGCAACGCCTGGGCGAGTTGCCCGTGCCCGACGTCGATCGCGAACACGCGCGAGGCGCCGCGCTGCAGCAGGCAATCGGTGAACCCGCCGGTCGACGCGCCGACGTCGGCGCAGACGGCTCCCTTCACCTCGATCCCGAGCGCCAGCAGAGCTCCCTCGAGCTTCTCCCCGCCGCGAGACACGAACCGTTCGCGCTCGCGCACGCTGAGCGGCGCGTCCAGCGCAACGAGCTCGCCGGCCTTCTCGATGCGGTGGTCGCCCGAGAGCACGCGGCCAGCGAGGATGAGACTCTGTGCGCGCGTGCGCGTCTCGGCGAGACCGCGCTCGACGACGAGCACGTCGGCACGCACCTTGTTGGCCGCGCCTTTTCCCGCGCGACGCTCCGTCACGCCGCCACCCCGGTCTCGCGATGACGCAACGCGTCGTCCTTAGGTTGACCTTCGGCGCGAAGTCGGGGGAGCATGCAGGCGCATTGTAGCCGTCGGCGCCGGCCGCCGGTCGATCTCATCCCCCAGAAAACTCGGAGCAAACGATGCGAAACCTGACCATTGCCGCTTCCACCCTGGCTTCGATGCTGATCGCGGGCGCCGCTTCCGCCGAGGACGCGGCAGCTTCGGGCTCGAGCTCTGCCAATGTCGGCGTCTCCCTGCCGGGCGCTTCTCAGCCCGCTCAGCCCGCCGCGGCCGCCCCGGCCGCCGCCGCGACGACCGGCACGAGCGAC
>Ga0315912_10003624_pt1 | contig 15212 bp, 12 predicted proteins | sample VfabasoilMG_FD_204469 | JGI IMG/M metagenome (GOLD analysis project Ga0315912, IMG submission 204469) | Garden soil microbial communities collected in Santa Monica, California, United States - V. faba soil | ecosystem: Environmental > Terrestrial > Soil > Garden | place: USA: California... | reverse complement strand
CGCGAGACCCGGTTTCTGGATGGGAACCCGCTAGCGCACCAGCTCGAAATCGACGCCGACGTGCTCGTAGGTCGCCGCCGCGCGACGGTCCCTGGTGACGAGACGAGCCCGCGCATGCTTGACGGTTGCGGCGATGAGCGCGTCATGGATGCTCCCCCCATGAAGGCCCGCGCCCGCGACAAGTGCGATCAACGGAAGGTGCGCCCCTGGCGGAAGGCCGAGAGGAGGCTGGGCACACCTGTCGGCGAGAAAGGCTGAGACGACAGCCGGAGCGGCCCTGTGAGGAGGCGGCAGTCGCGTCAGCACCGAGTAGGCCTCCACGAGCGCGTGGGCCGGAATGCGCGGCTTGCGCGCGAGGGTGGCAATGGCGGACGCGTGGCCCTCGTGCCACGACGCGAAGCCCGCCACGATCATGCTGGTGTCGACGGCGATCACCTGCGCACCTGCTCGAGCGTTTCGCGGACCATCTCGTCCGTCAGCGGCGGCAGTTCCTCCTCGGACACGGCGACGAGACCCCCTCCGCGCCGGACGAGCGACATCGGGGTCTCGGCAGGCCCGATCTCGATGCACCCGTCACGCTCGCGGATCTCGACCGGCTGGCCGCCGCGCAGCCCGAGGCGATCCCTCAGCTCTTTCGGGATGACGATGCGGCCGGCGGCGTCGATGGCAGATCTCATGGCATCAGGATGGCACGATTTCATGCCACCAGCCAGGCAGCGGCCTGTCCACGAGGCGTTCTGCCATCATCTCCGGCACATGCGAGTCGCCACCTGGAACGTCAACGGCCTGCGCGCCATCGAGCGCAAGGGCTTCCTCCCCTGGCTCGAGTCCTGCGGCGCCGACGTGGTCTTCCTGCAGGAGATCAAGGCCCTGCCGGAGCAGCTCTCCGACGAGGTGCGCGCGCCGCGCGGCTGGCACGTCGAGTTCAACTCGGCCGAGAAGCCGGGCTATTCGGGCGTCGCGGTCTACTCCCGCGAGCGGCCCGATGCCGTCGAGCGCGGGCTCGGCGCGCCGCTGTTCGACAGCGAGGGCCGCGTGATCGCCGCGCGCTTCGGCGACCTGCACCTGATCGGGTCCTACTTCCCCAATGGCGCCCGCGACCTCTCGCGCGTTCCGTTCAAGCTCGACTTCTACTCGACCATGCTCGCGCACGTGAACCGGCTGCGGAAGGAGGGCCTGCACGTCCTCGTCACGGGCGACTGGAACACGGCGCATCAGGAGATCGACCTCGCCCGCCCGGGCGAGAACCACAAGACGACGGGCTTCCTCCCGCAGGAGCGCGAGACGCTCACGACGTTCCTCTCCTCCGGCTGGGCCGACGCCTTCCGCCGACTGAATCCCGACGTGCGCGAGCGGTACACGTGGTGGGCGCCGTGGCGCGGCTCGCGCGAGCGCAACATCGGCTGGCGCATCGACTATCCCGTCGTGGACGAGGCGCTGCTCGGCCGCATCGGCGGCTGCGAGATCCATCACGACGTGAAGGGCTCCGATCACTGCCCCGTCTCGATCGAGGTGAAGGGCTGAGCCGTCCCCCGGCGGCTGGCGCCCTCGTCCGAGATCCGCTACGTTTCTAGCGGGTTGTTGCGAGCATCGCCGTCACGGGTGAGACCATGATGGACGACAGCACTGCGGGACATGCCGCAATTCCAAGCGCCGTCGCGGTCACGCGCGGGATCAACCACTGCCGGAAGGGCGAGTGGTACTCCGGCCTGCACTATCTCCAGATGGCGCACGACCACCCGGAGGACATGACCCTGCCGGGCATCGCCTATTCCTACCTCGGCGTGGCCGTCGCGCGCTGCGAGCAGCGCCACGGCGACGCGACGGCCCTCTGCGAGCATGCGGTGGACGTCGGGTTCTTCGAGCCCGAGAACTACCTGAACCTCGCGATGGTGCGCGTGCTCGCGCGGGACCGGCGCGGCGCGCTCGCCGCGATCAGGCGGGGGCTCGCGGTGGATGCGCGACATCCCGGGCTGCGCGACCTGCAGCGCGAGCTCGGCCAGCGGCGTCCGCCCGTGCTCCCGTTCCTCTCCCGCTCGCACCCGCTCAACCAGTGGCTCGGGCGGATGCGCCACTCCTGGTCCCTGCGGCACGCCCACTGATGCGCTGGCGTCAGTGCTCGATGGAAGCGGAACCTGCGCTGTTGTTCAGGATCTGCGGGTGGCCCGGCGCGTTCGTCTGGACGTGGATGAAGACGCTGACGTCGTACTCGCCGCGGCCCAGCCCGGTCGCGAGCACCTCGTCGCGCCGCTCGCTGAGGACGCCGTCCACCTCGTGTTCCTTCTCGAGCTCCTGCGGCAAGCTGCCGCCGCGCACCGAGATCGCGTAGCGCGCGAACGTCGGCACGCTCATGATCCCCTCGCCGGGCGGCGGCCCGCCGACGCCCGCGAGAAGCTCGGCGCCCACGTGGATGCGCCACGCGGCGTGGAGATCGTCGCCCTCGAACCAGAGCTTCAGCTCGAGGAGGTCGGTGTCGCCCGGGCCCGTGTCGCCCTCGCCGAACGGCGTCTCGAGCGCCCTGTCGACGGGGAAGCCGTTGTCCTTCAGCGCGCGCTCGGCCTGCATCCGGCGCAGGCTCTCGTCGCTCCAGAGGAGATCGCGTAACGCCTCGCGCGCCCGCTCGCCGTGGCCGAGCTGCACGAGCTTCGCCGTCGCCTCCGACGTGCCGAAGCTGCCGGCGCGGACCTTCGCCATGAGCTCGTCCACGTTGTCGGAGGGATCCGTCGCGACGTCGCGCGGAGTCGGTGTCTGATCTGTCGACGCTTGCTCCGTCGCCGGGACCTCCGTCCCGGCTCCCGTCGCGAGACGGTGCAGCGCATTGCCGTCGTACTCGCAGAGCCACATGCGCGAGCCGTCCCACGCGAGCCCGCTCGGATAATACGCCGAGCTGCGACGCGAGACGACGAGCGGCTCGTCGCCCGAGACGTCGAGCTCGAGGATCTCGTTGTCGAAGACGTCGGCCCACCAGAGATGCCGGCCATCCCATGCGAGGCCCTGGCATCCGCTCGCCGGAGCCTTCAGCGTGCGCGCGATCGCGAAGTCGCCATCGAGGCGCTGGAGCAGCGACTCGCCCGCCTCGTCCGCGGTGTTCTTGCGCGTGCCCGTCCACCAGCCGCTGCCGTCCCACGCCATGGCGCCGATCCTCGCGGGAGCCGGCACGTGGCGCTTCACGGCGAGCGTCGCGGGATCGTGCACGGTGAAGACGGGCGCGTCGGCCTCCTGGAACCACGCTCCCGTGGTGAGGCCGACGACGTCGCTGCCGTTCCAGCCGACCGAGTTGAAGGAGAGCGCCTGGTTGTAGGCGGGCTCCGTCACGGGCACCTGCTGCATCTCGAACTCGGCGCCTCGCGGCGTCACGCGCACGAAGCCGCCGGGGGCGGCGCGGTTCGCGACGAGGAAGCCGCTGCCGATCCAGGCGAGGCCCGACGGTGCGCCGGGGAGGTTGACGCTCTGGTCCGACCCGTCGACGGCGCCGGCCCGGGCGTCCACGCTCCTCGGCCTGGACGGAGTTGCCGCCGCCGTCGGCTCGAGGCGCGGCCGCAGCACGAACCAATAGTATCCAGCGACGACGATGCCGCCGCCGGCGAGGCCGAGCGCGAGCAACTTGGCGAGGCGCACGAGCGAGCTGCCGCCCGGGCTGCGCGCTGAGGCGGGCGTGCGCCCGGCGACGATAGGCGCACGGCAAGCAGGGCAGGTCGTGGACGTCGCGGACACGACGCGATGGCAGCTCGCACACTGGGGCATGGGCTCCTCCTGCTCGCCGGCCCCCGCCGACGCCCGGATAGCCTGCTCTCGGAGGGGCTGATGCTTCAACTGCAATGTATCCATGGGGCGACTTCGTCGTGGCGCGCGAAGTCGCGGAAATTGGGTCAGGCACAGTTACAGAAAGGTCGCGCCGCGCCTCGGCGTCGACATGGCGCGCGCGTTGATGCGTGAAAATGGGGTCGGGAGTCGTTGTTTCGCCACAGTTCAGGTGAAAATGGGGTCGGGAGTCGTTGTTTAGCCACAGTTCAGGAGGGCAGGTGAAAATGGGGTCGGGAGTCGTTGTTTCGCCACAGTTCAGGAGGGAGTGGATGGTCGGGGAGTCGGCATCGAGATCGTGCCCGTGTTGATGGGCGGCGCTGGCCGAACCGCAGTTGGAGGGCGTCGCCATGCGAGGGCGCGGTGCCCTGCGGGCGTGCGGGTTGCCGGGGCGGCCTCGGCCGAATCAATGCCACGTCGGCTCGGGGTGGTCCACTTAAGTGTGCCTGGCCGACGTGAGCTCACATTCAATGGGTCAGTGCGCCTCTGATTTAGTTTGTTGTTTAGAAGACTCTTCGCGCTTCGCCTTGATCTCGTCTCGTCGCCGCCGTAGATTCTCGTCATCACTTCTGGTGCGGAGGATTCGTGGCGACGACGGCTGCGAGGAACGTCGTGTTCACGCCGGCTGCCTTGCTCGAGGGCGAGTGGGCGTCGGCGGGGCTGCGTGCGGACGGGGACGTCGCGCGCGCGCTGCACGAGGCGCTGCTCGACCTGCGCTGCTGGGAGGCCGAGGTCGATCTCGAGCTGGGCCGCGGGCTTCGGAGGTTCCTCCGCGAGGGTGATGCGTCCTATCGCTTTCTCTCGCATTCGAACGCCGACGAGGCGTGCGCGATGCGCCTGGGATTCTCGTCGGCCCACGCGCGCGACCTCATGGATGTCGCTTCGGCAGTCGAGCGCGTGCCGGAGCTACGCGATGGCTACCTCTCGGGCCGGATCGGGCGCAGCAAGCTGCGCGTCGTGATGGGCGTCGCGATGTCGGAGACCGCAGAGTCGTGGATGCGGTGGTCGCGACATCGAGGGGTGCGAGGGCTGGCGGCGGACGTGCGCGCGTTCAGCGCTGGTGAGCTGGGGGCCGACGCGCTCGCGGCGCGCGTGGCCGATGAGCCGGTCGAGCCGTCGATGACGCGCGTGCGCTGGCGGGGCAACGCGCGGGAGCGCGTGCTCTGGAGCTACGCCGTGCGCGAGGTGTTCCCGATGCTCGTGGGGCACCGCGTTCGGGAGTGGCAGTGCGCGGAGTTGCTCGCGGCGAACGTGCTCTCGGGTGTCGCGGACTACCCGGAGGAGGGCTCAGGGGGTGCATGCGTCGAGACCGGCTGCCATGGGAAGCACCGGCATCGGGGTGGCGTGAAGCTCACGAAGGAGCGGCTGCTCGGGCTGAAGCCCGATCGCGTGGGGCGGGCGGCGCCCGGGCTCGTCGAGCCTCCGGACAGCTCGCGCCCGCGGGGCGCCGCCGCGCTCCACGCCGTGCTGCGGATCCTCGTCGGGCTGCGCGAGCAGATCCACGCGGAGCGGGCGCAGATCCTCTGGTGGCTCGACTCCTCGTCGAGATGGCGTCACCTCGGCGCCGCGTCGCGGGAGGCCTACGCGCTCGAAGTGCTGGGCCTCTCGCCGAAGGAGGTGCATGCGGCGCTCGGGCTCATCACGAAGCTGACGGCGCTCCCGAAGCTCTTGCGTGCCTGGCGGCAGGGAGAGATGAAGGCGAAGGAGCTGCAGCTCATCGCGTGCGTGGCGATGTCGTCGACGCAGGATGCTTGGCTCCGGTTCGTCGAACACGCGGCGCTGTCACGGATCGAGACGGAGGTCGCCTACCACGAGACGCTGCTCGCCTGCGCGTCACGCGCGGAGTACCTCGAGCGCACGAACGGCGGGATGCCGCAGTTCGAGATGCCGCGCAGCAGGATGCTGATCCGCGTCGAGGCGATGCTCGGTCCCCGCGTCGAGCTCGGACCCGAGCCGAGGCGCGCGGCCGACGTGCCAGTCTCGGAGCCCGACGATACGCTGCTCCTGCTGCTGCGGCGCGAGGATCCGCTCGGCGATCGCCACGCGCGGGTCTTCGGCTTCGACGCGCCGCCGGACGTCGCGGCGATGGTCGCGACGATGATCGAGGTGAAGCGCGCGAAGCTCGGCGAGGAGGCGTCGGAGGGTGAATGCGTCGAGAACGCGTTGCGCGAGCTCGTCGCGGACGTCGTCCCGCCGCGGCGCGTGCTGCGGCGCCAGCTCGGACGCAATCTCCGCATTCTCGAGCGTGATGGATGGCGCTGCGCGAACCCGATGTGCCGGGCCCGCTCGAGACTGCACGTCCACCACATCGTCTACCGCTCGCGCGGCGGGACGCATCATCCGTCGAACTTGATCACGCTCTGCCTCGGTTGCCACGCCCTCGTGCACTCGGGGCGGCTCACCATCGAAGGACGAGCGCCGAATCGGCTGCTCTTCCGCACGCCCATCGGCGAGGTCTGGAGCGAGGGCCTGCGCCGGGCGGCGTGACGATCGAACGTACCAGCGGCCTGCCGCGTAGAGTTGGGCCGTGACTCCCGCGATGGATCTCTTGACCCGGCTTTTCGTGCCGGCTTGCATCGGCATCATCGTCGCACTCCTGGCCTGGGTGCTGGTCCACGGCTCCGTCACCAGGCGACTCGATCGCCGGCGTCACTTCGCGAAGCGTGACCTCGGGTTGTGCCATGTCCGCACTCGGATCGCATCCGGCCCGCTCCACGTGATGTCGAGGGTGGCGCTCATGGCGGCCGTCGCCTACGCCGTGCTGGCCTTCGCCCGCGTCATCGCCGACGACGCCCGCCTCGCCGGCCAGCCCGCGATGGCGCGCGCATGGGAACGCTCCGGCATCCTGCTGATGGCGTGGATCGTGGTCGTCATGGCTCTCACGTGGTGGATCCGCGTCCGCGTAGATCGCGCCCTGCCGGTCGAGCTCATGGCATGCGCCGACGCTCTGGAGCTCCGGTTCCTGGACCGAACGCTCCGGATTCCTTGGCGCGACGTGTCGCTGCGGCACCTGCAAGTCGAGCCGAGGCCGCGAGCCATGTTCGTCATCACGCGCGAAGTGGCCCTGATCCTTCCCGGTCCATGGAAGCCCGTAGGCGAGCCTCCTCCGTCTCCCCTCGAGCGCTTCGGCGGCGCGCACCTGGTGCCGATGCGCCTGCGCGACATGCCCGTGCACGACGATCTCGTCGCAGCGTGCGGCGAGCCGGTGGTCGCAGCCGTACCGCTCGCTTCCGACCGACGCGCCGCGATACTTCCGGCGATCCTGATCGCCATCGCGATGGCCCTCCCCCTGGCGCTGGCATGGAGCCTAGAGCGAACGCAGGCCGCCGATCGCGGCTCGGGCTCCCCCGCGCCGGCCGCCTCGCACCCATGAGATCATCGCGCACATGACCGACCCGCGCGACGAGGCCGAGATCGAGCGCCTGAAGCTCGACATCGAGGCCCTGCGCGCCGAGCTCGATGCGTTCTCGTACTCCGTCTCGCACGATCTCCGCGCGCCGTTGCGCGCCATCAACGGCTTCGGCGACATCCTCGCCGGCCGCATCCGTGCGGAGCTCGATCCCGACGCGACCGAGCTGCTCGACGCCGTCCTTCGCAACGGCCGGAAGATGGACGCGATGCTCACGGGCCTGACCTCCCTCGTGCGCGTGCAGCGCCAGGAGCTCGAGCCTCGCGAAGTCGACATGAACGAGCTGGTGCGCGCGGCGCTCGCCGAGCTGAAGGCCGACGCGACGCCGGCGCGCATCGACGTCGCGCCGCTGCCGCCGGCGCACGGCGACGCGCGCCTGCTCGCGCAGGCATGGCGGGCGCTCATCTCGAACGCCCTGAAGTTCAGCAGCCGCGTCGCGGAACCCGTCATCACGATCGGCGGCCGCGAGGAGGCCGAAGCCTGCGTCTACTCGATCGCCGACAACGGCTCTGGCTTCGACATGAAGTACGTGAGCCGCCTGTTCAACGTGTTCCAGCGATTGCATTCGCCCAAGGACTTCGAGGGCCTCGGCGTCGGGCTCGCGCTGGCAGATCGCGTGGTGCGCCGGCACGGCGGCCGCATGAGCGCCGAGAGCGAGCCCGGCAAGCTCACGACGATCTCCTTCGAGCTGCCGAAGGCGCAGGCGCCCGCTCGATGAGCGCCAGCGCGCTCGACGCGGTCGTCGTCGGCGCCGGACCGAACGGTCTCGCAGCCGCCATCACGCTCGCGCGCGCAGGTCTCGCCGTGCGCGTCTACGAGGCGAATCCCGTCGCCGGCGGCGGCGTCGCGTCGGAGGAGCTCACGCTGCCGGGCTTCGTCCACGACACGTGCTCGGCCGTCCATCCGCTCGCCGTCGCGTCGCCCTTCTTCCGCACGCTCCCCCTCGCGCGTCATGGTCTCGAGTGGGTACATCCCGAGATCCCCGTCGTACAGGCGATGGATGGCCCGATGCCCGCGCTGTGCCGCACGCTCGACGAGACCGCGCAGCGACTCGGCGGCGACGAGGGCCGCTCCTGGCGCGATCTCTTCGCGCCGTTCGTCCAGCGCTGGGACGATCTCCTCGACGACACGCTCGTCCCGCTCGGAGTCCCGCGTCATCCCCTGCTCATGGCGCGCTTCGGCCTTGCCGGCATGCGCTCGGCGCGAGGGCTCGCGCTCGCCCGCCTCCGCGGCGAGGGCAGTCGCGCGCTCTTCGCGGGCTGCGCCGCGCACTCGTTCCTCGCGCTCGAGCAGCTCGCCTCCGCCTCGTTCGGCCTCATGCTCGGCGCCTCGGGCCACGCGGTCGGATGGCCGTTCCCCCGCGGGGGCGCGCGACGCCTCGCCGAAGCGCTCGTCGATCACCTGCGCGAGCTCGGAGGCGAGGTCGTCACGGGCGTGCGGGTCACCGATCTCGCGGAGCTGCCGCCATCGCGCGCCGTCGTGCTCGATCTCACCCCGCGGCAGGTCCTCGGCGTGACCGGCGAGCGCCTTCCTTCTGGATATCGAGCGCGCCTGGCGCGATGGCGCTACGGACCCGCGGTGTTCAAGGTGGACTGGGCGCTCTCGGAGCCGATCCCGTGGAGTTCCGAGGCCTGTCGTCGCGCCGGGACCATCCACGTCGGCGGCACGCTCGACGACACGTGCGAGTCCGAGCGTGCGCACTGGCAGGGCCGCGTCGCCGAGCGTCCGTTCGTGCTGCTTGCTCAACCGACGCTGTTCGATCCGACTCGCGCTCCCGCCGGCCGCCACGTCGCTTGGGGGTACTGCCACGTGCCCCTCGGCTGGACGGGCAACGCGCTCGACGCCATCGAGTCGCACGTCGAGAGGCACGCGCCCGGCTTCCGCGACGTCGTCCTCGCGCGCAGCGTGCGCGGCCCCGCCGACATGGAGCGCGCGAACGCCAATCTCGTCAGCGGCGACATCAACGGCGGCACGCAGGATCTCGGCCAGCTCTTCTTCCGCCCCGTCGCAAGCCTGCATCCGCACGCGACTCCCCTGTCCAACCTCTACATCTGCAGCTCTTCCACGCCGCCCGGTGGCGGCGTCCACGGCATGGGCGGCTGGCATGCCGCGCGCGCGGCCCTGCGGCGTACGTTCGGGAGAGGACGCGCGTAGCATTCCCGGCGAAGGGAGTAGCCCGATGGGAGAGCGTCTCCGGCGCATCGTGGTGGGCGGCACGCCGTCCACGTGGGACCTAGCCGTGCCGATGGGCGCCGTTCTCGCCGCGGTCCTCTTCGCGGCGGTGTTCGCGCGCGGGAGCGTGCTGGACGACATGCCGGTCGTGACGCCGCTCGGTGACTTGCTGATCATCGTCCATGCACTGCTCCAGGGAGTGCTGACCGCTGCACCGCTCGCGATGGTCGTGCTGCAGCTCGCCCTCCTTCCGCGGCCACCGGCCCTTCGATCGAGCGTCTGGATCCTCTCCGGCGTCGCCGTGATGGGGTTCGCCGGTGCCGTGGGTCCGCGGCTTCTACGCGTCGCGGTCGGGGCAACGCCAGGATTCAGCATCACGTGGTCCGAGGACACGTGGACGATGTGGGACGTCGTGGAGGCGGCGATCACCAGCGTGCCTCCGGGTGGGGATCCTGGCGCTGCGGGGCGTGGGGCTGCCTGGCTGATCGCACGCAGCGCCATGCCGTGGGCGCTCTTCCTCGCGGCATGGCTCGGCTCATGGCCGCTCACCCGCGTGCGACCCGTCCACGTGGGCTGGCCGTTGACGCTGCTCGCGACGGCGATGGCGCTCGGCACCAACATCGCGAGGTTCCGCCTCGTGCCGGCCGAGGCGTCGCTGCCGACGCGACTCGCGCTGACGGCGCTCGCGGGCATCGCCGTGCCGCTCTCGACGTGGTGCGTCGCGAGCCTCGCGGCGCGCCGATGGCCCATGCACGAGGCGACGACAGCCAGGCCTCGGATCCTCCGACTGGCTCTCGCCACCTGCGTCGCCGCGATCGCCAGCGTCGTGGCATGGACCGGCTATATCGGCACCGGCGGCCTGCGCGCCTCGCTTCGCGAGCCTCCGCGCGTGGGCGCGCTCGCGCCCGATTTCACGCTCGTGGACGCCGGCGGCGAGCGCGTGACGCTGTCGCAGCTCCGCGGCCGGCCAGTGCTCGTCGCGTTCTGGGCGTCATGGTGCGGGCCCTGTCGGGGCGAGTTCCCGCATCTCGGTGAGATCGCCGAGTCAGGCGACGTCGCGGTCCTCGCGATCTCGCGCGACTCGGATCGCGCCGCGATGGACGCCTACCTGGCGACGCAGGAGCGGACGCCACGCGTGCTGATCGACGACGGCAGCGCGGCCCGCGCCTACGACGTGAACGGCATCCCCGTCACGTGGCTGCTCGACCCGAATGGCCGCGTTCTCTGGCGACGTATCGGCTTTAGCGAGCAACGCGCCGGCGACCTTCTCGACGCCGTGCGCGCTGCGCGCCAGTGAGACTGGGTAGACGATCCCTCAGGCATCCCGAATGCCGGCTCGCCGCGCTTCGAGACGGAGCTTCCGACGATGCTCGCCGCGCGTCGACGCGATGGCCGCGCTGAGGTAGACGCTCCCGCCGTCGACGTCACCCAGTTCGTGCCGACACGCCAGTAGGTCGCGTAGTGCCATTGACTCTTCATCAGTCGCGTCACGGACAGGATGGCGTCGGGAGGCGTGCGGCGATCTCCGGCTGAGCGGCGCCCGTGTCGGCGAATCCCGCCGGTCCGTCTCCACCGCATCGACTCCATGCAACGACCAGATAGTAGCGGCGCTCGCCATCGAGAGCCGCGTCGTCGGGATCGGTGAGCGTGGTCGCCTGCACGTCGCAAGCGCCGGCCCCGATATCGTCGTCGGCTGCGTGATCGTAGGCGCGAGTCAGCCACAGGGTGTCGATGCCGCCCCGCAGGACGCGGTAGCCATCGACGGCGGGAGCCGCCGACCACGTGCACGTCAGGCTCGTGCCGGCGCGGCTCAGCAGGAGGCCGCTCACCTCGGGCGGCGTACCGCCAACGGGGCAGCAGGCGACGGGCGCCGAGAGCGAATGCACGCCGGAGGCCTGGTTGCACGAGGCGACGCTTCCCGACTCGGTGCACTCGGCGATGGCGTCCATGGGATCGACGGTCACGGTGAGGGTGGCATCGCATGCCAGCAAGAAGGGTGACGTCACCGGCACCGAACCGTTGGCGGGGATCGGCCCAGGAATGTCGAGCGCCACCTCGATCGGAGGGATGCAGTCCGCCGTGACAGAGACGGTAACGGGACCCGCGTAGTCGGTGCAGCCGAGGTTCTGGAGATCGAAGCCCACCTCCAGATCGGGGCACGTGCCGGACACGACGAGGTTCGCGAGCGCGAGCTCGGGCAGCGGATTGAAGGCCGTCAGCGCCTCGGCGCAGTCGAAGAAGATACGGAACTGAGGCGTGGCCGAACCTTCGCAGTTGGCGAAGAGATCCCAGACGTAGCCGCCCGAGTCGACATCGATGCGGTAGAGACCGCAGAGTCCCGTCGGCGCCGCGACGTAGCAGTCCATCGTCTGGTACTCGCCGGGACTGAGGCGATCGACCGGTCCACCGCCCGCAGGCACGTCGGTGCAGGTGAGGTCCGAGCCCACGACGCAGTCGGGGAAGCCCCAGCCGATCGTCCCTCCGACGGCGACGCTCTCGTCGAATGCCGGCGCGAATCCGAGGCCTTCCCCGCTCGAGATGCAGTCGAGCACGGTGAGCGGAACGCCCTTGGCGGCATCGTTCAGGCAGCGCAGCGTCGCGGGTCGTCCGCTGAGGACCTCCGTCACCGTGACGCGCGCGCCCTCCATGTCGCGTAGCGGCAAGTGCATCTCGCGCCCGCACTCGACGAGCGCGTAGAAGGTGTAGGGGCAGTCGAGGCAGTACGTCCCTTCGTCGAACGACCAGTTGTCGAGGACGCGATCGCCACAATCGCTGAGTCCCGGCCCGCCGGCTCGCGCGCTGCAGGCGGGACCCGCGACGTCACACCAGTTTCCGGATCTCGGGCCGCAGGGATCGGGGGCGCCCTCGAGCTCGTAGGCTCCGAGATCGCACTCGGCCACGCCGTCGCCGTCTCCGTCGAGCGGCCGCGGAGCCCCACGCTGATCGGCCGTCATGGGGCTGCCGTCATGGTGGGCGCATCTCGCCGAGGCAGCGGCATCGATGGCCGGACTGCCCACGGCGAGCGCATGCGTGGGCGCGAAGCCACCGTTGTCGGCGAGCGGCTCGACGCTCGCGCCAGGATCGACAATCAACTCGCCGAGGTCCCCGGAGATCAACGCGCCCCCGACGACCCCGATCAGCGAAGGCCCTTGCAGCACGATGTCGCGGAAGACGTCGGGACTGTTGTCGGCCCGATTCCCCACGACGATGGTGTTCGCGAGGTACGAGTACCCGAAGGTGCTGAGCCCACCCCCGAAGGAGGCCTCGTTGTCCGTCACGGTGACGTGGCGAAGGCTCGCATGGGTCGGCTGGCCCGTCGCCAGCCCACCCCCTCCGCTCTGGAACATGTCGGCCGACGGGGCCACGGCATTGCCGGTGATGGTGACGTTCTCGAGGCGAGTCGTCATGCCTTCCACGTACACGCCGCCGCCCAGGCAGTAGGACGGAGCTGGAACTCCCGGAGCCGCGCGGTTGCCTCGCACCGTCGTGTCGATCACGAGACCCGTGCCGATGTTCAGCCCTCCCCCGCTGATGGCGGAGTTGGAGGCGATCTCGCACTCGCGAACTTCGCTCTCGGTGAAAGCGTCGCCGAGCCAGGCCCCGCCGCCAGCGCCGTGCGAGGCGACGTTCTCGAGGAGGCGGCAGCGCCTGAGGCTTCCCTCGCTCGCGCAGAGACCGCCGCCGCGGCCCGCCGCCGTGTTTCGCAACATGAGGGAGTCCGTCATGGTCAGCCTCCCTCCGGTCGCGAGCAGCCCTCCACCATCTCCATTGCTGCTGCAATCGCGGATGACGACGCGATCGATGCGAGGGGAAGCGCCCCGTACCCTCACGCCACCGCCGCCCACGGCGCTCCCGTCGGCCACCGTCAGGTCCTGCACCTGGAATCCGACCGAATGCACGTCCACCACTCGATCGAGCTGCGCGCCCGAAAGGACGGTCACGTCGATCCCGGCGCCCTGCAGCATCAAGCTCTCGGTGACGTCGAGGTCTCCCGTCGCCCCCGCCTCCTCGTCGGCTCCCGCGAGGGACAGCGCAAGCGTTCCCGCGGGCAGCGTCACGACGTCCGCGCCGGGTACCGCGTTGGCCTCCTGGATCGCTGCGCGCAGCGTGCAGCGCGACGCGGCCGTTGCGCAGGTGCCGTCGCCGGGCATGGCATCGACGACGTCGCGCGTCGAATCGACGATGAACGTCGCAGCGCCTGCGGGCAGCGCGATGATCACCAACATGACCCAGGCGAGGCGCATCCTCCACTCCGATCGGTCGGGGATCATCGCATGGATTGCGACGCTGTAGGATGCGCTTCATGGAGGCGAGCATGGCCGGTGCGGCGATCGAGTGGCGGGGGGCGACGCGGAGGTTCGGGAAGATCGTCGCGGTCGCGGACGTGTCGCTGCGCGTCGGGGCGGGCGAGATCGTCGCGCTGGTCGGGAGGAACGGCGCGGGCAAGAGCACGTTGCTGCGTCTCGCTGCGGGGATGCTGCGGCCCGACGCGGGCGCGAGCTTCATCGAGGGCGAGCTGCAGGAGCCGCGCAACGTCGCGGCGCGGCGCACGCTCGGCTACGTGCCGGACACGCCCGTCATGTTCGGGCACCTGAGCGCGAGAGAGCATCTCTGCTTCCTCGCGCAGGTGCATCGGCTCGAGCGCTGGGAGGAGCGGGCGGCGAGGCTGTTCGAGGCGCTCGAGCTCATCGAGGACGCCGACGTCGTCGTCGCGGGACTCTCGCTCGGGATCCAGCAGCGCGTGTCGATCGCGTGCGCCCTGCTGCATGATCCGCGCGCGCTGCTGCTCGACGAGCCGCTGAACGCGCTCGATCCGATCGCGCGCCGGCGCGTGCAGGACGATCTCGTGCGACGCGCGCGCGAGGGCGCCGCGATCGTCGTCTCGTCGCATCAGCTCGAGGCGATCGAAGGCATCGCGACGCGCATCGTCGTGATGGATCGCGGACGCGTCGTGCTGGACGGCAGCGCCGCGGAGCTCGTCGCGCCGGGCACGACGCTCGAGGCGCTGTTCCTGCGCGTCGCGGCGGCGGGGACGCAGACGTGAGGGTCGCGTCATGCGACGAGTTGTGGGATGGCTTGGCAGCGCTCGTGCGGCTCCAGGTGCGTCTCGCCTGGCACTCCGCGCGATCTTGGCGGAACTGGGTCTGGATGCTGGCCCTTGCGGGCGGGATCGCCCTCGTGGCGCGGCTCTTCACCGTAGATCTCCGGCCGGATGCGACGCTCCACTACCAGACCGTCGCCGTGGTTCTCGACGCTGTCCTCGCCCTTGGGATCTTCGCGGGAGCGATGGGCGCAGTCCGCGTGGGCGCCGCCGAAGGCCGCTTCACGTGCGCTTCGCCCGTCTCGCCACGATCCTGGAAGGTATCGCAGCTGCTCGGCGGCGTCGCAGTGTTCCTCGTTCTGACCGCGACTTTCTCGCCCATGCTCGTCGCAGGGCGTGGCTCCGTTCGCTGGGAGGCCTACCGGGTCTCGGTGATTGCGCTGCTGACGGTGGTGGCCGTCTCCGGGCTGACGTCGCTCCTGCTCATGCACCTCGCATCCATCCCGGCTCGCCGGCTCGCGCTGGCACTCGGCGTGGGAGGCCTTCTGCTGGCAACATTCCGCGCTCTCGACGTCATGCTCGCGCCCCCATCCACGCCAGGCGCGTGGCTGGCGGCGCTGGCACTGGCCTCCAGTCCGGCAGATGCCCTTCCTGGTCTGGGCTTTCTCGCAGCGATCGCCGTCTGCGGGATTGGGCTCGCCGTCCTGCCAGGGACCGACCTTCGCGTTGCCGCGCTCGAGCAACATCGCACGGCGGCGCGTGTCCAGAGCGATTTCACGGGGATCGTCG
>Ga0315912_10003623_pt1 | contig 15212 bp, 10 predicted proteins | sample VfabasoilMG_FD_204469 | JGI IMG/M metagenome (GOLD analysis project Ga0315912, IMG submission 204469) | Garden soil microbial communities collected in Santa Monica, California, United States - V. faba soil | ecosystem: Environmental > Terrestrial > Soil > Garden | place: USA: California... | reverse complement strand
GGCACTGGCCAAGGCCGCGAAGGTGTTCGACATTCCAGCAACCCTCACCACGGTCGAGACCGACGGTTTCTCCGGCAACACCTATCCCGAGCTGCTGGCCGTGTTCCCCGAGCATAAGATCCTCGAGCGCAGCTCGATGAACTCGTGGGACGACCAGAACGTGCGTGACTCGCTGGACGCCGCCGGGCGCAAGAAACTCGTCGTCTCGGGCCTGTGGACCGAGGTCTGCAACACCACCTTCGCGCTGAGCGCGATGCTGGAAGGCGGCTACGAGATCTACATGGTGGCCGACGCTTCCGGCGGCACCTCCGCCGACGCCCACAAGTACGCCATGGACCGCATGGTGCAGGCCGGCGCGGTGCCGATGACCTGGCAGCAGGTGCTGCTGGAATGGCAGCGCGACTGGGCGCGCAAGGAAACCTACGACGACGTGCTGGCGATCGTGAAGGAGCATTCCGGCGCCTACGGCATGGGCGTGGACTATGCCTACACGATGGTCCACAAGGCCCCCGAGCGCGTCGAGCATGGCCCGCGCATCGGCCCCAACCCGGCCAAGTGACGCAGCGGCGCGTAAAGCCGGGGGGTGTGGCCGGCGGGTCGTGCCATCGCGCTACTTGGGCGCGACGCCCGCCCATGAATCGAGGTGAACCATGAAACTCTATGCTCTGTCCCTGGGCGCCGGCTTGCTGGTCGGCCTGGTCTACAGCCTGCTCGACGTGCGCTCGCCCGCACCGCCACTGGTGGCCCTGGTCGGGCTGCTCGGCATCCTGGTCGGCGAACAGATCATTCCGGTCGGCAAACAATTGATCGGCGGCACGGCATTCGCCACCGCCTGCGACAAGGCGCAGGCCGTCAGCCACGTGTTCGGCCAGCTGCCCGGCCGCCAGCAAGCGACGCAACGGGCCCAGTCCACGCCGGAGAAGCAGTCATGACGACACCCACCGTGGCCGACGTGGTCCTGCACCACGGCCGCATCACCACGCTGGACCGCAGCAAGCCGGTGGCCGGCGCCGTCGCCATCAAGGACGGCAAATTCCTTGCCGTGGGCGCCGACCAGGAGACCCTGGCGCTGGCCGGGCCCGCGACCCGGGTGATCGATCTCAAGGGCCGCAGTGTGCTGCCCGGCCTGTTCGACAACCACACCCACGTGGTGCGCGGCGGCCTCAACTACAACCTGGAGCTGCGTTGGGACGGCGTGCGCTCGCTGGCCGACGCGATGGACATGCTCAAGTGCCAAGTCGCCATCACTCCCACGCCGCAATGGGTGCGCGTGGTCGGCGGCTTCACCGAGCACCAGTTCGTCGAGAAGCGCCTGCCCACCATCGACGAGATCAACGCCGTTGCCCCCGACACGCCGGTGTTCTTGCTGCACCTGTACGACCGCGCGCTACTCAACGGCGCAGCCCTGCGCGCCGCGGGCTACACCAAGGACACGCCCGAGCCCGCGGGCGGCGAGATCGCCCGCGACGCCGACGGCAACCCCTCCGGCCTGCTGCTGGCCAAGCCCAATGCGATGATCCTTTACGCCACGCTCGCCAAGGGCCCGAAGCTGCCGTTCGACTACCAGCTCAACTCCACGCGCCATTTCATGCGCGAACTCAACCGCCTGGGCGTGACCGGCGTGATCGACGCCGGTGGCGGCTTCCAAAACTATCCGGAAGACTATGCCGTGATGCAGAAGCTGGCCGACGAGGGACAGTTGACGGTGCGCTTGGCTTACAACCTATTCACGCAGAAGCCCCGGCAAGAGAAGGAGGACTTCCTCAGGTGGACCTCCAGCGTGAAGTACAAGCAGGGCGACGACTACTTCCACCACAACGGCGCCGGCGAGATGCTGGTGTTCTCGGCCGCCGACTTCGAGGACTTCCGCCAGCCGCGCCCCGACATGCCGCCGCAGATGGAAGGCGAACTGGAGGAAGTGGTGCGCATCCTCGCGCACAACCGCTGGCCCTGGCGCCTGCATGCCACCTACGACGAGACCATCTCGCGCGCGCTGGACGTGTTCGAGAAGGTCAACCAGGACATCCCGATGCAGGGGCTGAACTGGTTCTTCGACCACGCCGAAACCATCTCCGACAAGTCCATGGCCCGCATCGCGGCGCTGGGCGGCGGCATCGCCGTGCAGCACCGCATGGCCTATCAGGGCGAGTACTTCGTCGAGCGCTACGGCGCCGCGGCCGCCGAGGCGACCCCGCCCATCGCCCGCATGCTCGAGATGGGCGTGAAGGTCTCGGCCGGCACCGACGCCACGCGGGTGGCCTCCTACAACCCTTGGGTGTCGTTGTCGTGGATGGTCACCGGCAAGACCGTGGGCGGCCTGCGCCTGTACCCGCAGCGCAACTGCCTGGACCGCGAGACGGCGCTGCGTTTGTGGACCGAGAACGTCGCCTGGTTCTCCAACGAGGAGGGGCAGCGCGGCCGCATCCAGGCCGGCCAGTTCGCCGACCTGATCGTGCCGAGCCAGGACTACTTCAGCGTCCCCGAGGACGAGATCTCCTTTCTCAGCTCCGAGCTGACCGTGGTGGGCGGGCGCGTGGTCTATGGTTCCGGCGACTTCGCGCCGCTGGACGACAATCCACCGCCGCCAGCCCTGCCCGACTGGTCGCCCACGCGCCGCTTCAAGGGCTATGGTGCCTGGGGCGAGCCCGAGGGAGCCGGTAGGAACTCGCTGCATCCGGCGCGTTACCGGGCCATCGCATCCTGCGGCTGCGCCAGCGCCTGCGGCCTGCATGGCCACGACCATGCCCGCGCCTGGGCGTCGCGAGCGCCCGCGTCGGACCTCAAGGGCTTTTTCGGCGCACTCGGCTGCTCCTGCTGGGCCGCCTAGGAGACGGCCCATGCCGACCACCGACTCGTTCGGCCGCAAGCTGGCCGCTGCAGCGCGGCCGGTGTTCGGCTCATCCGCCGTGCGCTTCATCGCCTACGTCGGCCGGTGTGCGGCATATCTGCAAGGTGGGCTGGTCAAGCTCACGGACTTCCCGGGCGTGATCGGCGAGATGGCTCATTTCGGGCTGTCGCCGGTGCCGCTGTTCGCGGTGCTGGTGATCCTGCTCGAACTGGGCGCCTCGGGGATGATCCTCTCGGGCTGGCAACGCTGGCAGGGATCGCTGGGGCTGGCGGCCTTCACGCTGGTGGCCACCGCGATCGCGCTGCGCCGCTGGGAGATGCCCGCCGGACACGAGCGCTTCATGGCAGCCAACTCCTTCTTCGAACATCTCGGGCTGGCTGGCGGGTTCCTGCTGGTCGCCTGGCTCGATCTGCGGGAGAAGCAGGCATGACCGCACCTGCCGAAGCGCCGTCGGGCAGCTTTGCGCCCTTGCGGCAGACATTGTTCGCCGTCCTCTGGGTGGCCACGGTCATCGGCAACACGGGCAGCTTCATCCGCGACGTGGCCAGTGCCTGGCTGATGACCGATCTTTCATCCTCGCCGGCGGCCGTCGCGCTGGTGCAGGCCGCCGCGACGCTGCCGGTCTTCCTGCTGGCTATTCCCGCCGGCGTGCTGGCCGACATCCTCGACCGGCGCAAGTTCCTGATCGGCATCCAGCTGCTGCTGGCCGGCGTCAGCATCTGCCTGATGCTGCTGTCGGCCGTGGGCTTGCAGTCGGTCGCTTCGCTTGTTGCGCTGACCTTCCTGGGCGGCGTCGGCGCGGCCCTGATGGGGCCGACCTGGCAGGCCATCGTGCCCGAGCTGGTCGAGAAGAAAGACCTCAAGAGCGCGGTCGCGCTCAACTCGCTGGGCATCAACATCGCGCGGGCCATCGGCCCGGCGCTGGGCGGGCTGATCCTGGCCGGCCTGGGGGCGGCGTTCACCTATGGCGTGGACGTCGCCAGCTATGTGTTCGTCATCGCCGCGCTGCTGTGGTGGCGGCGGCCGGCGGCCGCGCAGGACGCACTGGCCGAGCATTTCCCGGGCGCCTTCCGCGCAGGGCTGCGCTATGCCCGCGCCAGCCGCGAGCTGCATGTCGTGCTGCTGCGCGCATTCCTGTTCTTCGCACTGGCCAGTTCCGTCTGGGCGCTGCTGCCGCTGGTGGCGCGCCAGCTGTTGGGCGGTGGGGCCGGCTTTTACGGCATCCTTCTCGGCGCGGTCGGTCTGGGGGCGATCGGCGGTGCGCTCGTCATGCCCAAGCTGCGTGCGCGCCTGAGCGCCGACGGCCTGCTGCTGGCGGCTGCCAGCGTGGCGGCGGCGGTGATGGCCTTCCTCGCCTTCGCGCCGCCGCGATGGGCGGCGGTGGCCGCGCTACTGGCGCTGGGCGCGGCCTGGATCAGCGCACTGACCACCCTCAACGGCGTGGCCCAGTCCATCCTGCCAAACTGGGTGCGCGGCCGCTCGCTGGCGGTCTATCTGACCGTGTTCAATGGCGCTATGACGGCAGGCAGCCTGGCCTGGGGCGTTGTCGCCGAACTCATCGGCGTGCCGTTCGCCCTGCTGGCCGGCGCTGGCGCTCTGGCGCTCGTCGGCCTGGTCGCGCACCGGGTCAAGCTGCCGCAGGGCGACGCCGACCTCGTGCCCTCCAAGCACTGGCCCGAGCCGCTGACGGCTGAACCGGTCGAGCACGACCGGGGGCCGGCGCTGATCCTGATCGAGTACCGCATCAATCCGGGCGACCGCGCGGCCTTTGCGGCGGCGATCATGCGGCTGTCGGCCGAACGGCGACGCGACGGTGCCTATGCCTGGGGCATCACCGAGGATGCGGCCGATCCCGGCTTGATGCTCGAATGGTTCCAGGTCGAATCCTGGGCCGAACATTTGCGCCAGCACCGGCGGGTGTCCAAGGCCGATGCCGATGTCCAGGAGGACGTGCGGCGTTTCCATCAAGGACCGCAACCGCCGGTCGTCCGCCATCTGCTTGGCATCGATACGAGGAGCGAGTACTCCAACAAGCACTAACAGGCTGTTGAAATTCGGGTCGATTGCTTGGACTTCGGCCCCTTCCGCCTGGTCGGTGCTCTATGCGGCCCAGCGCTCCGGCACGCTGGCGCAGACCGGTGCGTACGCCCGCGTCCGCCAGCCGCAGCACGTGGCCTTCGTGCTGATCATGTTCGGCTTCCTGCTGCAGCGGCCGACCGTGCTGACGCTGGTGAGTTTCCTATCCTCGTGGCGATGTACGCGCGGCTGGCCCTGACGGCGGAGCGCGAGTCGCATCATGTCTGAAGGCATGCGGACCGGCGATGCGGGCACCGGATGGAATATCGCTTGACATTGACATCGTGGGAAGGTCTAGGGTGCAGCTGCCATGACGAACACGAAGTCGTCGACTACCGCGGAGGAAGGAGCCATGGACATGCATACCCACGCCGGCCATGAAGATCATGGTCACTCGCATTCGCACCCTCATCCCGAGACGCCGGACAGCCCCTCCAGCCTGAGGGATCCGGTGTGTGGCATGTCGGTGAACGAACAGTCGCCGCACCACAGCGAACACGACGGCCGGCCCTACTACTTCTGCAGCGCCAGATGCCTGGCGAAGTTCAGCGCAGAGCCCGGGAAGTACCTGCAGCCTCCCGCGGCCGCGACGACGCCCGCACCGCCCGCGGCCGAAGCCGACACGATCTACACCTGCCCGATGCACCCGGAGATCCGTCAGGACCATCCGGGCAACTGCCCGAAATGCGGCATGTCGCTGGAGCCCGTGCTGCCCGACCTGGACGCAACCGAGAACCCGGAGCTCGCGGATTTCCAGCGGCGCTTCTGGTGGACCTTGCCGTTGACCGTGGTCGTCACCGTCTTGGCCATGTTCGGACACCGCCTGGGTTGGTTCGACATGGCCACGCAGAGCTGGGTCGAGCTGATCCTGACGTTGCCGGTCGCGCTGTGGGCCGGCTGGCCCTTCTTCGTGCGCGGCGCGCAGTCGGTCGTCAACCGCAGCCCGAACATGTGGACGCTGATCGGCCTGGGCACGGGCGCGGCCTTCGTCTATAGCGTGGTGGCCACGGTGGTGCCGCAGTTCTTCCCGGCGTCCTTCGTGTCGATGGGACGGGTGGCGGTGTACTTCGAAGCCGCGGCTGTGATCATCTCGCTGACGCTGCTGGGTCAGCTCCTGGAGTTGAAGGCGCGCTCGCAGACCTCGGCCGCGATCCGCTCGCTGCTCGGTCTGGCGCCGAAGACCGCGCGCCGCATCGCCGCGGAGGGCAACGAAGAGGACGTGCCCCTGACGCATGTGCACATCGGCGACCTTCTACGGGTGCGCCCGGGGGAGAAGGTGCCGGTCGACGGCGTGGTGGTCGAAGGCAGCAGCGCGGTCGACGAATCGATGCTCACCGGCGAACCGCTGCCGGTGACCAAGCGTGCCGGCGACAAGCTCATCGGGGCGACGCTGAACACCAGTGGCGCGCTGGTGATGTGCTCCGAACACGTGGGCGCGGCCACGGTGCTGGCGCAGATCGTGCAGCTGGTGGCCCAGGCGCAGCGCTCGCGCGCGCCGATGCAGCGTTTGGCCGACACGGTGGCCGGCTACTTCGTCATGGGGGTCGTCGGCATGGCACTGCTGACCTTCTTCGGCTGGGGCCTGTTCGGCCCGGAACCGAGCTGGGTCTTTGGCCTGATCAACGCCGTGGCCGTGCTGATCATCGCCTGCCCCTGTGCGCTGGGCCTGGCGACGCCGATGTCGATCATGGTGGCCACCGGCCGCGGCGCGACGAACGGCGTGCTGTTCCGTGACGCCGCCGCCATCGAGAAGCTGCGCCAGGTCGACACCCTGATCGTCGACAAGACCGGAACGCTGACCGAAGGCCGGCCCGTGTTCGAGCGTGCGGTAGGTGTGGCGAAGTTCGGCCCCGATGAGGTGCTGCGCCTGGCCGCCAGCCTGGACCAGGGCAGCGAACATCCGCTGGCGGCGGCGATCGTCGCCGCGGCCCGCGACCAGGGCTTGCAACTGGACAAGCCTGGGCAGTTCGATTCGGCCTCGGGCATCGGTGTGCGCGGCACGGTGGGCGGCAAGGCGCTCGCACTGGGCAATGCGGCGTTGATGGGACAGCTGGGTATCGACGTGGCAGCATTGAGCGACGAAGCCGAGGCCTTGCGCTCGCGCGGCGCGAGCGTCATGTACCTGGCGGTCGACCAGCGACTGGCCGGCCTGCTGGCGGTGTCGGACCCGATCAAGGCCACGACGCCCGAAGCGCTGGCCGCGCTGCGCCGCGCCGGCCTGCTTGTCGTGATGGCCACCGGCGATGGCCTGACCACGGCGCGGGCCGTGGGGCAAAGCCTGGGCATCGACGAAGTGCATGGCGAGGTCAAGCCGGCGGACAAGCTGAAGCTGGTCGAGAAGCTGCAGTCGCAGGGCCGCGTGGTCGCGATGGCCGGCGACGGCATCAACGATGCGCCGGCGCTGGCGCGCGCCGATGTCGGCATCGCCATGGGCACCGGCACCGACGTGGCGATGAACAGCGCCCAGCTCACGCTGGTCAAGGGCGATCTGCGCGGCATCGCCACGGCGCGGGCTTTGTCGGAGGCCACCGTGGCCAACATGAAGCAGAACCTCGGATTCGCCTTCGTCTACAACGCGCTGGGTGTGCCCCTGGCCGCCGGGGTGCTGTTCCCGCTCACCGGCTGGCTACTGTCGCCGATGATCGCCGCGCTGGCGATGAGCCTGAGTTCGGCCTCGGTGATCGGCAATGCGCTGCGCCTGCGCGCTGCCGTGCTGCGCGAAGCCTGAGCGAAGGGGTGCATCGCCTTGTGTCAGGTCAACCGACCCCGGCCGCGCTGACGTGGGACGCGCTGGATGCGCGCTGAACGATCTCAATGCGCAGCTGTCGGACGAATTCGGAACGACGCTCGGAAGCGGCATCGGGGCGCATTTTGGCGATCAACGTTGCCAGCCGCATCGAAGATGCGAACAAGACGCTGGGCGCGCGATTCCTGATGTCGGAGGCGCTGTTCAATCAGGTTCCGCAGGTGTTAAGGGTTGTCCGACACCTGCCCTCAAGCTGGTGCAGGTCGCTACCTTGCCGCGTGCTCGGGCAGGTGTCCGACAACCCTTAACAGCAGCGCCATTCACCTGGGGACCCCTTCCCAAGGGCGGATCAGTCGCTCAAGCGGAAAAGCACCACCGACGCCTTTGGGTCGAGTCGCGCTTGTTGATCTTTCGGAGTCAGCAGCAGAAAGCTGTCATCAGGGTTGACAACCATAGTTGGTCGCGACTGAACATTGCCCTCGTGTTCGGCAACGCACGGAAGTCGATGGGCGCGGCGCGTACCATGCGTCTTTGACTGTGCTCTGGAGTAGACATGACCAAAGGTCGTCAGGGGAATCGGGAAACCAAGAAGCCGAAGAAGGTGCATGTGCCGAACCCGCCCGGCCTGCCAACAAGCTTGGCGCCGACGGTCGCCAGCACGCTTCGCCCGAAGAAGCGGTAGCGGATCGGGCCGGTCCGGCCTGCGCGAAGGCTGCGCGGCTGTCGACCTGACGAAGCTTCAGAATAGCGGCGGCGGCAGCGCGTTGGTGGATGGCGCTGCCGGCGTGCTGCCCGTCAGCTGGTCGGCTTGGCCGACCCAGCCGCCGCCCATCGCCTTGTAGATGTTCACCGCCGATCCGAACAGCTGCGCGCGGATCGAGGCGAGGTTCAGCTCGGCCGGGAACAGCGCCTGCTCGGCCTGCAGCACCGTGCTGTAGCTGGTGTAACCGCCGTCGTATTGCAGCCGCGCGAGATCGTTGTACTGCTGCAGCGCGGCCACCAGCTTGACCTGCGCGTCCAGCTGCTCCCGCAGCTTCTGGTTGGCGATCAGCGCGTTGTCGACATCGGCAAAGGCGTTGCGGATCGACAGCTGGTAGTTCAGCAGCGCCGCCTGCTGGCCGGCCTCGGCCTGCGCCACCTGACTGCTGACCGCACCGAAAGTGAAGATCGGCCCGGCCAGCGTGCCGGCGTAGCTCCACACCTTGGCCGGCCCGCTGAACAGCTTGGACAGGTCGGCGCTGACATTGCCGTAGGCGCCGGTGAGCGAGATCGTCGGGAAGTACAGCGCCTTGGCCGCGCCGATCTGCGCGTTGGCGACGATCAGCTGCTGCTCGGCCTGATTCAGGTCCGGCCGGCGCTCCAGCAGCGCCGAGGGCACGCCCGCCGGCACCTGCGGCAGCACCAAGTCGTAGACCGACTTGCCGCGTGTGATCGGCCCCGGGTCGCGGCCGATCAGCACCGCCAGCGAGCTCTGCGTCTGCGCGATCTGCGATTCGATCAACGGGATCTGCGCCGCCGCCGTCTCGTACTGCGACTGCGCCTGCGCCACGTTCATCATCGACACTTGGCCGTACTGGAACTGCAAGGTGAACAGGTCCACCGATTCCTTGTAGGTCCCCAGGGTCTTCTTCGCCACGTCCAGCTGCGCGTCCAGCCCGCGCAGCTGCAGGTAGCTGCTGGCCACCTGCGCCACCAGCGACAGGATCACGCCGCGCCGCGCCTCGTCAGTGGCCAGCACGTTGGCATAGGCGGCTTCGGACTGGCGGCGGATGCGGCCCCACAGGTCGATCTCCCAGCTCGCCTGCAGCGCCGCCTGGTACACCGAAGCCGGGTTCGGATAGTTGGAGATCAGCGAGGCGAAGGCCGGCTCGCGCGTGCGTTCACGCTGGGCGCCGGCGCCGTAGCCGATGGTCGGGAAGAGCTGCGAGCGCGTCTGCGTCAGCAGCGCAGCCGCCTGCTCGACGTTGGCCGCGGCGATCTGCACGTTGGTGTTGTGCTGCAGCGCCTCGGCGATCAGTTGATCCAGCACCGGGTCTTGAAACTGCTTCCACCACAGCGTGTCAGCGGTTGCGGCAGCGTCCTTCGGCTCGTACTGGAAGGCGGCCGGCGCAGTGATCTCCGGGCGTTTGTAGTCGGGGCCCAGCGTGCAGCCGGACAGCGCCATGGCGGTGATCAGGGGCAGCAGTCTGCGCACACCCATGCTCAGGCCTCCTTGGGCGGGGCCGCCTCGCCCTGGGGCTTCTTCTCGGGCTTGGCCACCTTGCGCTCGCCCAGCCGGTCGAAGATGTAGAAGAACAGCGGCACGTACAGCATCGCCAGCGTGGTCTCGCCGAGCATGCCGCCGATGATGCCCGTGCCGATGGAGTGGCGTGCGTTGGCGCCGGCACCGACCGCGATGGCCAGCGGCAGGCAGCCCACCGCGAAGGCCAGCGAGGTCATGATGATCGGCCGCAGGCGCTGCTCGCCGGCCAGGCGCGTGGCCTCCATGATGCTGTGGCCCTGCTGGCGGAAGTCCACGGCCGCCGACACGCGCAGCACCGCGTTCTTCGCGCCCAGCCCGATCAGCACCAGCAGGCCGATCTGGAAGTACACGTCGTTCTCCAGCCCGCGGATGTAGTTCGTCAGCAGCGCGCCCAGCACGCCGAAGGGGATGGCCGTCATCACCGCGCCGGGCAAGGTCCACGATTCGTACTGCGCCGCCAGCACCAGGAAGACGATGAGCAGCCCGAAGACGAAGGCCAGCGACGAAGTGCCGCCCGACTGCTTCTCCTCGAAGGCCAGCCCCGACCAGGCGAAGGTGTAGTTCGACGGCAGCTCGCGCGCCAGCTCCTCCATCGTGGCGATGGCCTGGCCCGAGCTGAATCCGGTGCCGGCGTTGCCGATGATCTTCGCCGCCGGGAAGCCGTTGAAGTGCGGCAGCAGGTCCGGCCCCGCGGTCCAGTCGGTGCTGACCACCGCCGACAGCGGCACCATCTTGCCCTGGTTCGAGCGCGTGTACAGCCGGGTCAGGTCGCCGGGCGTCTGGCGGAACTGCGCATCGGACTGCACGATCACCCACCAGACGCGGCTGTACTGGCTGAACTGGCTGGCGGTCAACGAGCCGAACTGCGCCTGGATGGCGCTGTACACGTCCTGCACCGGCACCTGCAGCAGCATCGCCTTCTCGCGGTCGACGTCGGCGCGCAGCTGCTGCGAGTTGGCGTTGAAGGTGGTGTTGACGCCGGTCAGCTCGGGGCGCTGCCGCGCCTTGGCCAGGAAGGCCTGCACCTGGTTGCCCAGTTCCACCGGCGAGCCGGCGGCGGTGTCCTGGATCCAGAACTCGAAGCCGCCGGTGGTGCCGATGCCGGGAATGGCCGGCGGCGCGATCGGCAGCACCACCGCTTCCTGGATGTGCTTGGCCTGGTCGTAGAAGGCGGTCAGGATCGCGCGCGCGTTCTGCTCCTTGGCGGTGGCGATGTCGGCGTAGCGCTCCCTGAAGTCCTTGAAGGTGATGAAGATGGTCGCGGCGTTGGTCTTGAAGCCGGCGTCGACCAGGCTGTAGCCGGTGATCATCGAGCGCGTCGCCACGCCCGGGAGCTTGGCCAGGATCGCGTCGGCGCGTTCGGCCACGTTCAGCGTGCGCTCCAGGCTGGCGGCCTGCGGCATGATGATCGCCACCATCGCATAGCCCTGGTCTTCCTGCGGCACGAAGCTGCTGGGCAGGATGTTGAACAGGTGCCAGATCGAGTACAGGAACACGCCCAGCAGCACGAAAGCCACGACCATGCGCTGGATGACGAATTCCACCGCGTGGCCGAAGGCGCGCGTCACACGGTCCACCTGACGGTTGAACCAGGCGAAGAAACCGCGCGTCGGCGCTGTCGTGTGCTTGAGCAGCAGCGCGCACATCGCCGGCGTCAGCGTCAGCGCAACGAAGCCGGAGATGATCACCGAGACGACGATGGTGATCGCGAACTGCTTGTACAGCTGTCCGGTGGTGCCGGGCAGGAAGGCGGCGGGGATGAAGACGGAGGCCATCACCAGCACCACAGCCACCAGCGAACTGCCGATCTCGCCCATCGAGCGGATCGTCGCCTCCTTCGGCGACAGGTGGTGCTGCACCATGCAGCGCTCGACGTTCTCGCACACCACGATGGCGTCGTCGACGACCATGCCGATGGCCAGGATCAGGCCGAACAGCGTCAGCAGGTTGATCGAGAAGCCCAATGCGAGCATGCCGCTGAAGGTGGCGACCAGCGAGACGATGATCGCCACCGCACAGATCAACGTGGTGCGGAAACTCTGCAGGAACAGGTAGACCACCAGCACCACCAGCACCAGCGCCTCGCCCAGTGTATGGATCACCTCCTCGATCGACAGGCGCACGAAGTCGTTGGTGTCCAGCGCGATCGTCGCTTCCAGCCCTTCGGGGAAGCGTGCCTTCATCTCTTCCAGCGCCTTGCGCACCGCGTTCGACACCACCAGCCCGTTGGCGCCGGGCTGCTGGTAGATGGCGATGAAGGTCGCCGGCTCGCGGTTCAGCTGGCTGTCGACGATGTACTGGCGCAGGCCGACCTCGGCGCGCGCCACGTCGCCCAGGCGCACGATGGCGCTGCCGTCGGGGTTGGCGCGCAGGATGATGCGCTCGTACTGGCGCGGGTCGGTGAACTGGGCCTGCGTCACCACCGGGAAGGTCAGCTGCACGTTGCCGGGGCTCGGGTCCTGGCCGATCTGGCCGGCGCCGAACAGCGCGTTCTGCTGGTTCACCGCGTTGGCGATGTCGCTGGTGGTGATGGACAGCGAGGCCATGCGGTCCGGGTTCATCCAGATGCGCATCGCCTGGTCGGGCACGCCCATGATCTGCGCCTGGCCGGCGCCGTTGACGCGCTTGAGCGCATCGAGCACGTAGACGTTGGCGTAGTTGGCGACGTAGTCCGAACTGTAGCGTCCGCCCTTGCCGGTGACGGCCACCAGCATCATGATCGACGAGCTCTTCTTCTGCACCGACACGCCCTGCTGCTGCACCGCTTCGGGCAGCTGCGGCAGCGCCAGGTTGACGCGGTTCTGCACCTGCACCTGCGCGATGTCGGGGTCGGTGGTCAGCGAGAAGTACACGGTCAGCACCAGTTGGCCAGTGGCCGAGCTGGTGCTGCTCATGTAGAGCATGTTGTCCACGCCGTTGATCTGCGCCTCGATCGGCGAGGCCACGCTGTCGGCCAGCGTCTTGCTGTCGGCGCCGGGGTAGGTGGCCTGCACGGTGACCTGCACCGGCGTGATCGCCGGGTACTGCTGCACCGGCAGCTGCGTCATCGCCACCAGCCCGGCCAGGCACAGCAGGATCGCGACCACCGCCGCGAAGATCGGTCGTTCGATGAAGAAGCGGGAAAACATGCGCGCGCCGGCCGTGTCTAGCGGACCGCGCTGGCCGGCGCGGACGCCGCCGCAGCGGCCGTGGCCTTGCCGTCGGCCTGCACGATGACCACGGTGGCGCCCGGCGAGAGGCGCTGGCCGCCGTCGACCACCAGCCGGTCGCCTGGCACCAGACCCTCGTTGACGAACCAGCTGTCGCCGTACCAGTCACCCACCACCAGCGGCCGCTGCTCGGCCTTGCCCTGGCTGTTGAGCACCCAGGCGAAATGACCCTTCGCACCCTGCTGCACCGCGCGCTGTGGCACCAGGATCGCATTCGGCCGTACTGCGCCCTTCAGCCGCGCGCGCACGTACTGGTTGGGGCGCAGCACGCCCTTGGGGTTGTCGACGGTGGCGCGGATCAGGAAGCTGCCGGTCTGCGCGTTGTACGAAGGATCGGCGAAGGTGATCTTGCCGGTGAAGGGGAAGAGACTGCCATCGGGCTGCACGATCTCCACCGTCAGGTTCATGTCCTTGGGCATGCGCAGCCGGCCGTCGCGAATGTCGTTCTGCAGGCGCAGGTATTCGTTCTCGGACAGGCTGAAATTGACCCACATCGGCGTCAGCACCGACACCGTGGTCAGCTGCGCGTTCTGCGGGTTCAGGTAGGTGCCGTCGGCCACCACCGCGTAGCTGCTGACGCCGGCAACCGGCGAGCTGATGACGGTGTAGCTCAGGTCCAGCTGCGCCGAAGTGACTTGCGCCTTCGACTGCTCGACCGCGGCCGCGGCCTGCTCGTACTGGCCCTGCGCGTCGTCCAGGTCCTTCTGCGACAGCGCGTTCTTCTGCGCCAGCGGCTTGGTGCGGTTGAGGTTGGCGGTGGCCACCTGTAGCGCTGCCTGGTTGCGTTGCAGCGCGGCGTTGGCGGCGTCGAGCTGGGCCTGGAAGGGCTTCTGGTCCATGCGGAACAGCACCTGCCCGGCCTTGACCACCGAGCCTTCGGTGTAGACGCGCTTGTCGAGCCAGCCGGAGACGCGCGCCTGGATGTTCACCGCCTGCGAGCTCTGCGTCTGCGCGATGTACTCGCGCGAGATGTCGATGTCGCGCGGCTGCACGGTGACGATGCTCACCTCCAGCGGTGGCGGTGGCAGCTTCGGCACCTCCTTGCCGCAGGCGGCCAAGACGGCCACGACCGCCAGGGTCGTGAGCAGACTCGTACGGCGTTTCTTCTCGTGCATGGGCGGCAGTCGACGGCGCAAACGCGGACGCGCCGATTCTGCCGCAGCCAGCCGGCCGGGCCGGCACGAACGCTTCAGCCGGCGGGCAGACTCGTGCTCCCCAGCATCAGCCCCAGGTTCTGCACCGCTGCCCCGGCCGCGCCCTTGCCCAGGTTGTCCAGCACCGCGGCCAGCAGGATCTGCGTGCCGGACTTGTCCTCGAAGACCATCAGCCGCAACGCGTCGCTGCCGTTCAACGCGCGCGGGTCCAGGTAAGCCAGCGCCGCACTCTCGGCCAGCGGCAGGACCTGCGCCGCGCCGGACGCGGCATGGTGCTGGCGCAACGCCTCGTGCACGCGTGCGGGCGTGGCGTCGTCCGGCAACAGCTGCCGGTGCAGCGCAATGCTCAGCACGATGCCCTGGGCATAGGCGCCGTAGCTGGGCAGGAACAGCGGCGCCCGCGCCAGGCCGGCATGCTGCTGGATCTCCGGCACATGCTTGTGGTCGCCCTGCAGCGCATAGAGCTGGAAGGGCGGTTGCGCTGCTGCCTGCGTGCCCTCGTAGGCGTCGATGCCGGCGCGCCCGCGGCCGCTGTAGCCGGAACAGGCCTGCACCACGAGCGGATAGTCGGCCGGCAGCAGGCCGGCGTCGCGCAGCGGCCGCAGCAGCGAGATGGCCGCCGTCGGGTAGCAGCCGGGATTGCTGACGCGGTGCGCCGCCGCGATGCGCTGCGCCTGCCCGGCCTGCAGCTCCGGCAGGCCGTAGACCCAGTCGGCGTGCACACGGTGCGCCGAGCTGGCGTCGAGGATGCGCACCTGCGGGTTGTGCACCCAGGACACCGCGTCGCGCGCCGCGGCATCGGGCAGGCACAGCAGCGCGATGTCGCAGGCGTTGAGCATCTCGGCGCGCTGCCGCGGGTCCTTGCGCTGGGCCTCGGGCAGCGTCAGCAGTTGCAGATCGGCCCGGCCGCGCAGCCGCTGCACGATCTGCAGGCCGG
>Ga0315912_10003622_pt1 | contig 15215 bp, 13 predicted proteins | sample VfabasoilMG_FD_204469 | JGI IMG/M metagenome (GOLD analysis project Ga0315912, IMG submission 204469) | Garden soil microbial communities collected in Santa Monica, California, United States - V. faba soil | ecosystem: Environmental > Terrestrial > Soil > Garden | place: USA: California... | reverse complement strand
CCCACATCACGCCGCCCAGGCCGGCCAGCGCCGAGCCGGCGACGAACACGCCGACGAACAGCCGCCGGATGCGGTAGCCCAGCGACTCGACCATCTCGCGGTCCTGCACGCCGGCGCGGATCAGCAAGCCGACCTTGGTGCGGTTCAGCGCATACAACAGCAGTGCGAACACCACCAGCCCGATGGCCACCGCGAGCACGCGGTACTTCTCGATCGACGCGTCGCCGATGACGAAGCTGCCGCGCAGCGTCTCGGGCAGCGGCAGCGCGATCTGTTGCGGACCCCAGATGACCTTGATCAGCTCCTCGCCGACGATCATGCCGCCCATGGTGATGAGGATCTGCTTCAGGTGCTGGCCGTAGACCGGGCGCACGATGATGCGTTCGAAGGCCAGGCCCAGCACGCCGGCGGCAAGCATCGCCGCGACCATGGCAATGAACACCGCCACCAGGTTGCGGCCCACCGAATCGGCCGTGCTCCAGTCGGCCATGCCGGTCATCACGCTGGTGGCGACGAAGGCGCCGAGCGCGATGAACACGCCGTGGCCGAAATTCAGCACGTCCATCAGGCCGAAGATCAGCGTCAGCCCCGAGGCGATGATGAAGATGATCAGCCCCATCGCCAGCCCGGCGACGCTGAGCGTGATCCAGGTCGAGGACGAGCCGATCAGCGGCCAGCCGGCCAGCAGCACGCCGAACAGCAGCGCGATCGGCCGCCAATCGAACTCGGCCTTCGGCACGGCTGCCGCCGCGGCCGCCGGCAACGTTGCTGTAGTCATTGATGGGCTCCCAGTGACAGGCCGAGCAGCCGCAGCTGCAGCGCTTCGTCCTCGGCCAGCTCGATCATCGAACCGGTGTGCACCACGCGGCCGTTGTCCATCACCGCCACCTGGTCGCCCAGCGCCTTGGCCATCTGGAAGTTCTGCTCGACCAGCAGGATGGTGGTGCTTTGCGACTTGAGCTGGCGGAAGGCATCGATCAGGTTGTTGATGATCGACGGCGCCAGGCCCTTGCTCGGCTCGTCGATCAGCAGCAGCTCGCGCGGCTCGACGATGGCGCGCGCGACGGCCAGCATCTGCTTCTGTCCGCCGGACAGCTTGCCGGCCGGGTAGAGCCAGAACTTCTTCAGCGCCGGGAACAGGCCGAAGATCCATTCCAGCCGGGTCGTGTCCAGTTCTTCGGCGCGGCGCGCGGCGCGCGCGGCGAGCACCATGTTCTCCTTCACCGACAGGTCGGTGAAGATGCCCATGCTCTCGGGCACGTAGGCGATGCCCAGTTGCGCGATCTCCGGCGTGGAGAGCTGAGCGCCGGGCCCACCGATCTGCCGGCCCTTGAACTGCACCGCACCCTGCGAGGTGGCCCACAGGCCCATGACCGTGCGCAGCGTCGTCGTCTTGCCGGCGCCGTTGCGGCCCAGCAGCATCGTCACCTGCCCGGCCGGCACCTGCAGGTCCACGCCGTGCAGGATGTGGTACGCGCCGATGTGCGTGTGCACGCCCTGCAGTTGCAGCACGGCGCTCATATCGCCTCCTCCGGCACGATGCCCAGGTAGGCCTGCTGCACCACGGGCGAGGCGATCACCGCGCCCGGCTCGCCGTCGGCCACCAGCGCGCCGTTGTGCAGCACGATGATGCGGTCGGCCAGCTCGCTGACCACGTCCATCTTGTGCTCCACCAGCAGGATCAGCCGGTCCTTGCGCGCCTTGAGCGCGCGGATCAGATCCAGGATCACCGGCACCTCGTCCACGCTCATGCCCGCGGTGGGCTCGTCGAACATGAAGACCTTCGGGTCCAGCGCCATCAGCAGCGCCACCTCCAGCTTGCGCTGGTCGCCGTGCGGCAGGCCGGCGGCATGCGCATCGCGCTTGTCGTCCAGGCGCACCGACTGCAGGATCTCGCGCGCTTCGGCGATCCAGCTCTTGCGATCGAGCCAGACGCTGAGCAGGTCGAGCCCGCCGCGGCCGCGGCCGGATTCACGCGCCTGCACCGCCAGGCGCACGTTCTCCTGCACCGTCAGGTTGGGGAACAGCTGCGTCAGCTGGAAGGCCCGGCCCAGGCCGCGGTGCGTGCGCAGCGGCGCCGGCAGCCTGGTCAGGTCCTCGCCGTTGAGGAGCACCTGGCCCTCGCTCGCCGGCAGCTGGCCGGAGATGAGGTTGAAGTAGGTGGTCTTGCCCGCGCCGTTGGGCCCGACGATGGCCGTCAGCGTGCCCGGCGCGAAGGCGCAGGACACGTGATCGACAGCCACATGGCCACCGAAGCGGATGGTGAGGTCACGAGTCTCGAGCACGGCATTCCCACCCGGCCAGGGGCCGGGTGTCGTCAAACTGACTGGAGCCCCCGCTTGGAGGGGGCTCGGGGGAGCGAACGGTCAGAGCCGTCGTCCTCAACAAGCGCTAGCGCTTGTTGAGGATCGGCACGTCCATCTCGGACGCCTTGATCTCGCGCACCAGCTCGGGCACGCCCCAGGCGAAGGCCGGGTCGACCTTGATCTTGAAGTGGTACATGTCCTGCATCGCCTGGTGGTCTTCCTTGCGGAAGCTCATCTTGCCCTTCGGCGTCTCGAAGCTCATGCCTTCCATCGCGGCGATCAGCTTGTTGGTGTTGGTGTCGGCGCCGGTCTTCTTCAGCGCCTCGACCACCGCGATGCCGGCGGCCATGCCGCCGGCGGTGAAGAAGTCCGGCGGCGCCTTGAACTGCGAGTAGTGACGCGCGACCAGCCATTCGTTGACCTTGTTCTTCGGGATGCCGAAGTAGTAGTACGCACCGCCTTCCATGCCCGGGAACTGCTTGTAGGCCACCATCGCCGGCAGGATGTTGCCGCCGGTGGCGATCTCGATGCCGTAGCGCTTCAGGTCCATGTCGGCGATCTTGAAGGGGTTGCCGCCGGCCCAGATGATCCACACCACCTTCTTGCCCGGCTGGTCCTTCAGCTTGTCGATGATGCGCTGGCCGGCCGCGGTGAAGTCGGTGGTCGCCGCGGGCAGATACTCTTCATAGACGACCTTGGCCTTCTTCACCGCACCCTTGAAGGCCTTGACGCCGTCCTTGCCGAAGGCGTTGTCCTGCGCCAGCGTGACGATGCTGGTCCCCGCGGCATCCAGCGCGACGGCATTGCTGATGGCGTCCTGGCTGCTGTTGCGGCCGGTGCGGAAGATGTACTTGTTCCACTTGTCACCGGTGATCGAATCGGCCACCGCCGGCTCCACCAGCAGGATCTTCTTGTATTCCTCGGCCACCGGCAGCATGGCCAGCGCCACGGGCGACGCGGTCGGGCCGACGGCGATGTCCACCTTGTCGTCGGCATAGGCCTGGGCCAGCAGGTTCTTGCCCACGTCGGGCTTGCCTTGGTCGTCCTTCTCGATGACCACCAGCTTCTTTCCGTTGACCATCATCGTGCCGCCGGTGGCGTATTCCAGCCCAAGGTTGAAGCCGACGATGGTCTGCTTGGCATAGGCCTCGAGCGGGCCGCTCTTGCTGGCGATCAGCGCGATCTTCACCTCCCCCTTGTTCTGGGCGAAGGCGGCGCCGAACGGCAGTGCCGTCAGCGTGGCCGCCAGCGAGGCGGCGGCAAGCCAGGAAATGGTCTTTAGGGTCACGGGTCGGTCTCCTTCGGTGGCAGATACGCGGCAGCAGATATGCCGCGGGGATGGGCTTGTACACCGCAACGTCCATGCCAATCTGCACCAGATCAGTGCAAACCCTTGGAAATCAGCGATTCGAAGGCCAAAGACAGTCGTCGGAGCTTCAAACTCGCGCGGACAGTGTTCGCTATCTGGACAACGCAGACAAATCACCAGAACGCGTGTCTTCAAACCAGCCAAGCACCGGACCGACTCAGCGCGGCACGAGCTTGGCTCCGGTCAGTTGCTCCTGCGCTTCGACCAGCGAAGGCACGAACTTGTGGCCGTGGCCCAGCGCGCAAGCCAGCACCAGCGACTGGTGCACCGCCTCGCCCACCATCGACGGCGTGCCCAGGTTTTCGGCCAGATGGGTGTAGTAGCGCACGTCCTTGCGCGCGTTGTTCAGTTCGAACTTCATGCCGCCCAGGTCGCCCTTCAGCGTCTTGGCCATGACCTGGAAGATGCCGGAGTTGACCAACCCGGCCGATACCAGCTCGACCAGCTTGTCCAGGTTGACGCCGCTGCGCTGGCCCACGGCAAACGCCTCGGCGATGGCCGTGCACATGGCCTGTGCGATGAAGTTGTTGAGCAGCTTGATGGTGTGGCCGGCACCCGGCGCACCGACATGGAAGACGTTCTCGGCGAAGGTCTTCAGCACCGGCTCGAGCTTCGCAAAATCGGCGTCGTTCGCGCCGACCATGACGTTCAGCTTGCCGGCCTCGGCCTCCACCGGCGTGCGTGCCAACGGCGCGTCGATGTAGCTCACGCCGGCCGCAGCGCATTGCTCGCGCAGCCGGGCGGTGGAATCGGGTTCGCTGGTCGAGGTGTCGACGATCATCAACCCCTTGGCCGCGCCGGCCAGCAGCCCCTCGGCGCCCAGCACCGCGGCTTCCACCTGCGGCGAGCCGGTGACGCAGAGAAAGACGATGTCGCTGCCCGCGGCCAGCGCCTTGGCCGAGGCGGAGCGCGTCGCGCCCGCGGCCAGCAGGTCGGCCACGCGCTCAGCATTGCGGTGCACGGTCAGCGCCAGCGGATGGCCCTTGGCCAACAGGTTCTTTGCCATGCCGTGGCCCATCATTCCCGAGGCGCCGATGAATCCGATGCGTTGCATGTCAGTCTCCTGGATGTGATGGCTCATTGTGCGTTGCCAGCGGCAGCTTCTGGTACAGCGTGGCGCGCGCGATGCCCAGCAGGCGCGCCGCCGCCAGCTTGTTGCCGCCGGTGCGCTGCAGCGCTAAGCGGATGCAGCGCGCCTCGAGTTCGGCCACGGCCTGGGGCAGCGGCATCCACGCCGCGCTGTCCGCCGCGGCAGGCGCGGGCGGTGCGACCACGGCACGGGCCGGCACGCCCAGCAGCGGCGCGAAGTGCGCCGCGCCCAGGCTCGGGTCATCGGTCATCAGCGTCGCCTGCTCCAGCACGTTGCGCAGCTCGCGGATATTGCCCGGCCAGTCGTGCCGCGCCAGCAGGTCCAGCGCGTCGGCATTCAGGCTCTTGTGCGGCAGCCCGCTGCGGCGCGAGATGTCCTCGGCCAAGGTCTCGACCAGCGCCTCCAGGTCGGCCAGCCGCTCGCGCAGCGGCGGCAGGCGGATCGGCAGCACGTTGAGCCGGTAGTACAGGTCGGCGCGGAACGTACCGTCGGCCACCATCGCCGGCAGGTCGCGGCTCGTGGCGGCGATGACGCGCACGTCGATGCGCTGCACCTGGTTGCTGCCCAGCGGCTCGACTTCCTGCTCCTGCAGTACGCGCAACAGCTTGCTCTGCAGCGCCAGCGGCATGTCGCCGATCTCGTCGAGCAGCAGCGTGCCGCCGTTGGCGGCCTTGAACTTGCCGTCGCGGCCCTTGCGCTCGGCGCCGGTGTAGGCGCCGGGCGCAACGCCGAAGAACTCGGCCTCGAGCAGCGATTCCGGCACCGCCGCGATGTTGACGCCGACGAAGGGCTTGCCGGCACGCCCGCTGGCCGCATGGATGCCATGCGCCAGCAGCTCCTTGCCGGTGCCGGTCTCGCCCAGCAGCAGCACGGTGCTGTCGGTCTGCGCCACGCGCCGCGCCTGGCGCTTGACCTCCACCGCCGCGGCGCTGCTGCCGATGAAGCTGGCGATGCTGTACTTGGGCCGGCGCTGCGCGGCGAGCTGCTGGCGCGCGCTGTCCAGCTCGCGCTGCAGCCGCGCGAACTTGGTCATCAGCGGCTGCATCGTCGTTTCCGGCTGATCGAGCAGCACCATGCCGAAGGCGCCGATGACCTCGCCGGCCGCGTTGCGCAGCGGCAGCCGGCTGACCAGGAAGGTGCCGGCCTGGTTGCTGAGCAGGTCCACCAGGATCGGCTTGCCGGTGTCGATGACCTCGTTCATCAGTGTGTTCGGCACCACCTCCTCGACACGCTTGCCGACGAAGGCTTCGGCGCTGTCGAAGCCCAGCGCCGGCAGGAACTGCTTGTAGCTCTCGCTGATCCAGACGATGCGGTGCTGGCGGTCCACCAGCATCGAGCCCATCGCCGTGCTGGAGAAGACGTCGAACATGCTCTGCGCCGCCAGCTTGAGCATCTGGTCTTCGGGCAGCTTGTTCATGGCTCGAACTGTAGGCTGCCCCGAACACACTGTCCAGGAACCATACAACCCACTTTGGACGGTTTGCACCAGTCCTTGCAATTACATAATTATGGAATTACGATGTGTAGGTAGTCACCACAACGAAGGCCATGCCCGATCCGCTCCCGCTTCGCGGCAGCTCGCTCCACGACGGCGTGGCCGCGCGGCTGCGCTCGATGGTCTTCGAACGCCAGCTGGCGCCCGGCCAGTGGATCGACGAAAAGGCGCTGGCTGGAGCCTGGTCCGTCAGCCGCACGCCGCTGCGCGAGGCGCTGAAGGTGCTGGCGGCAGAAGGCCTGGTGGAACTGGTGCCGCAGCGCGGCTGCCGTGTCATCGAGCTGTCGGACGAGGATGCCGATGACCTGTTCCCGGTGATGGCGCTGCTGGAAGGCCGCTGCGCCCATGAAGCCGTGGCCAAGGCCTGCGAAGCCGACATCGCCGAGCTGCAGCGGCTGCACGCCGAACTGGAGCGCCATGCCGGCGCGCAGGACGTGGACGGCTACTACCGCGCCAACCACGTGTTCCATTCGCGCGTGCAGGCGCTGGCCGCCAACCGCTGGCTCGACCGCACGACCGGCGACCTGCGCAAGTTCCTGCGCCTGTTGCGCGGGAGGCAGCTCAACCTGCCGGGCCGCATCGATGCGTCGATCGTCGAACACCGCGAGCTCATCGACGCCTTCGTGCGGCACGACGCGGCACGCGCCGAACGCGCGATGCACGACCACCTGATGGCGCAGCTGCAGGCACTGAAGCAGCTGCGCGAACTCGAAACCCGCAGCGGAGAAGCCCATGCTGGATGAACTGCGCCAGGCCGCGGCGCGGCAACGCGCCAACCACCACCTGCGCAGCCTGGTCTTCGGCTGCAAGCGGCTGCTGTCCGAGCGCGGCGAGGCCAACAGCATGGCCATCGCACGCCAGCTGGTGGAGCGCATCGATGCGCTGTCCGAAGACCAGCTCGGCGACTTCTTCGACCACCTGAGCCTGCAACTCAGCCCGGACCCGAAGCAGGTGCTGCAGGCGGCGCAGGCCTATGCCGAGCAGCCGAACGCGCAGCAGCTGATGGCGCTGACGCAGGCCGCGGAGCCGCCGCGCCAGGAGCTGTTGCGCCGCCTGAACCGCACGCCCGGCGGCACGGCGACGCTGGTGCGCATGCGCCGCGCACTGCTGCAGCGGCTGGCCAAGCGGCCCGAGTGGATGGCGCTGGAGGCGGACCTGCTGCACCTGTTCAGTTCGTGGTTCAACCCCGGCTTTCTGCAGATGCGGCGCGTCGACTGGAACTCGCCGGCCAAGCTGCTGGAAAAGATCATCCACCACGAGGCGGTGCACGCCATCGACGGCTGGGACGACCTGCGCCGCCGGCTGCAGCCGGACCGGCGCTGCTTCGCCTTCTTCCACCCGCAGCTGCCCGACGAGCCGCTGATCTTCGTCGAGGTGGCGCTGCTGCCGGAGATGCCGGCGGCGATCGCACCGCTGATCGACAAGGCCAGCGCGCCGCTGCCGACGGAGCGTTTGCGCGTCGCCGCGTTCTACAGCATCAGCAACTGCGAGCCGGGGCTGCGCAACGTCTCGCTCGGCAACTTCCTGATCAAGAGCGTGGCCGAGCATCTGCAGCGCGAGCTGCCGCGCATCCGCACTTTCTGCACGCTGTCGCCGATCCCCGGCTTCGCCGCGTGGCTGCTGGCCGAGCCGGACTTCGCCACGCTGCCCAAGCTGCGCCGCCAGGCCGCGGCCGATTTCGACACGGCGCGCGAGCATCTGCGCGCGCTGTGCGGCGGCGACCTGGCGGCGCTGCAGCGCGCAGTCACGCATGACAAGCTGGACCCCAAATCGACGGCAGCGCTGCTGACGTTGTGCTCGGCCTATCTGCTGCACCTGTCGCCCACGCCCGAGGGCGACCCGGTGGCGCGCTTTCACCTCGACAATGGCGCTCGGCTGGAGCGGCTCAACGCGCATGGCAACATGTCGGCCAAGGGCTTGAAGCAGTCCTTCGGCATCATGGTCAACTACCTGTACGACCTGGACAAGATCGAAGCCAGCCACGAGAAATTCAAACAAGGTGAAGTGGCGCGCTCGCGCGCCGTGCACACCGTGATGTAACCCTGCCAAACCAACCACAATGACCGGAGACCCCATGAAGACGTCGCAACCCCAAGCCATCCGCCGCGCACTGCTCGCCGCCGCCGTGGCGCTGGCCAGCCCGCTGGCCCTGGCGCAGAGCAACTGGCCGAGCAAGCCGGTGACCATCGTCGTGCCCTTCCCGGCCGGCGGCGGCACCGACGCGTTTGCGCGGCCGCTCACCGCCACGCTGACCAAGAACCTGGGGCGCCAGTTCATCATCGACAACAAGGGCGGCGCCGGCGGCACCGTCGGTGCCGGCGTGGCCTCGCGCGCCGCGCCGGACGGCTACACGCTGTTCATGGGCGCGGTGCACCATACGATCGCGCCGTCGATGTATGCGAAGCTCGACTACAACATCGAGACCGACTTCGTGCCCATCGGTCTGGTCTCCAGCGTGCCGCAGGTCATCGTCGTGCACGCGCAGCGTGTGCCGGTGGCCGATTTCAAGGGGCTGATGGACTACCTGCGCAAGAACCCCGGCAAGCTCAACTACGCATCGGCCGGCAACGGCACCAGCCACCACCTGGCCGGCGAGCTGTTCAAGCTGCAGACCAACACCTTCATCACGCACATCCCCTACCGCGGCGCCGGCCCGGCGCTGCAGGATCTGATCGCCGGCCAGGTGGACATGATGTTCGATGGCCTGGGCTCGTCGGCGGCGCACATCAAGGCCGGTCGCATCAAGGGCCTGGCGGTGGCCTCGGACAAGCGCGCGCCGGGTTTCCCCGATCTGCCGGCGGCGACCGAACTCGGCCTGCCGAACTACCAGGTCGCCACCTGGTACGGCCTGTGGGCGCCGAAGGGCACGCCGAAGGACGTGCTCGAGCGCATCCAGAGCGAGCTGCGCAAGGCGCTGAATTCCGAGGAGATCGTCGCCGTGTGGCGCGGCATCGGCTCGACCACGCCCGATCTGTATGGCGAGGCTTTCGGCCGTTTTGTCGGCAGCGAGGTCAAGCGTTGGGCCGACGTGGTCAAGTCCTCGGGCGCGAAGCTGGAGTGATGGCAGGCACCGTGCATCTGTCGCCGGCCGACGCGGCCGGTGTGGCCCGGGTGAGCATCAGCCACCCGGGCAAGCTGAATGCGTTGAGCGTGGACATGTGGCACGGGTTGCGCACCATCTTCGACGCGCTGAACTGCAGCGCCGCGCCGCCGCGCGTGCTGCTGCTGCACGGCGAGGGCGGGCACTTCGCGGCCGGCGGCGACATCGAGGAGTTCCCCAGCTTCCGCTTCGACGAGCAGCGGCTGCGCCACTTCCACGAAGACGCGGTGGCGCCGGCGCTGCGCGCGATGCTCGACTGCGACATCCCCGTCGTCGCGCAGATCGACGGCGCCTGCGTCGGCGGCGGGCTGGAGATCGCCGCCTGCTGCGACCTGCGCATCTGCGGCCGCCACAGCCGCTTCGGCATCCCGATCGCACGGCTCGGTTTTCCGCTGGCCCCATCCGAGGCGCAGATCGTCGCGCGCGTACTCGGGTCGACGCTGCTGCGTGAGCTGCTGATCGAAGCGCGGCTGCTGGGCGCCGACGAAGCGCTGGCGCGCGGCATCGTCAACCGCATCGTCGACGACGACGCGGTGGCCGCCGAGGCGCAGGCCGCCTGCGTGCGCATCGCCGCGCTGTCGCCACAGGCGCAGCGTCTGAACAAACGCACGCTGCGCCAGTTGGCCGAAGGCGGACCCAGCAGTGCGCAGCGACACGAACATTTCGGCTACGCCGACTCGCCCGAACACCGCGAGGGCCTGGCCGCTTTTGTAGAGAAGCGCCCGGCGCGCTTCTGAGCTTGCAGGCACAGACATGAAAAACAACAACCTCTTCGCCGCGCTGCGTGCGGCCTTCCCGGCCGACTTGGAGCGCACCGCCATCGAAACCGCCGACGGCCCCGGCGCGCCGCTGCATTACAGCTGGTCGGACCTGGAGCGCGGCAGCGCGATGCTGGCCAACCTGCTGGCCTCGCTGCGGCTGCCCGCAGGCGCGCGCGTCGCCGTGCAGACCGAAAAGAGCGTCGAGGCGCTGATGCTGTATCTGGCGGTGCTGCGCGCCGGCTACGTCTACCTGCCGCTGAACACCGCCTACCAGGCCGGCGAGATCGAATACTTCATCGGCAATGCCGAACCCGGCGTGGTGGTGTGCTCGGGCCGGAACTTCGGCTGGGTCAGCAAGATCGCGTTCAAAGCGGGCACGAAGAACGTGTTCACGCTCGACGACGACCGCAGCGGCAGCCTGCTCGAGCGCGCCGCACGCCACAGCGACCGGCACGAGGTGGCGCTGCGCAAGGGCGACGACCTGGCGGCCATCCTCTACACCAGCGGCACCACCGGGCGCAGCAAGGGAGCGATGCTGACGCACGACAACCTGCTGAGCAATGCGCGCACGCTCAAGGACTACTGGGGCTGGCGCAGCGACGACGTGCTCATCCATGCGCTGCCGATCTTTCACGTGCATGGCCTGTTCGTGGCCTCGCACGGCGCACTGCTGGCCGGCGCGAAGATGATCTGGTTCGCGAAGTTCGACGCGCGCAAGGTGATCGAGCGGCTGCCCGAGGCCACGGTCTTCATGGGCGTGCCCACGCTGTACGTGCGCATGCTGGCCGAGCCGAGCCTGAGCCGGCAGGCCTGCATCCATATGCGGCTGTTCATCGCCGGCTCGGCGCCGCTGCTGCTGGAGACCTTCAACGAATGGGTGGAGCGCACGGGCCACACCATCCTCGAGCGCTACGGCATGAGCGAGACCGTGATGCTCACGTCCAACCCCTACGACGCGCAGCAGGGCGAGCGCCGCGGCGGCACGGTGGGGCTGCCGCTGCCCGGCGTGGGCCTGCGCGTGCGCGACGACAAGGGCCAGCCGCTGCGCAGCGGCGAGATCGGCAACATCGAGGTCAAGGGCCCCAACGTCTTCAAGGGCTACTGGCGCATGCCGGAAAAGACCGCCGACGAGTTCACCACCGACCTGTGGTTCAAGACCGGCGACGTGGGCAAGGTGGGCAGCGACGGCTACGTGAGCATCGTCGGGCGCAGCAAGGACCTGATCATCAGCGGCGGCTACAACGTCTACCCGGCCGAGATCGAAGAGTGCATCCATCAGATGCCGGGCGTGGCCGAGTCGGCGGTGGTGGGGGTGCGCCACGCCGACTTCGGCGAGGCGGTGGTGGCGGTGGTGGTGCCCAAGCCGGGCGCGACGCTGGACGGTGCGGCGATCACCGCCGCGCTGAAGGCGCAGATCGCCAACTTCAAGGTGCCGAAAGCGGTGTTCGTGGTCAGCGACCTGCCGCGCAACACCATGGGCAAGGTGCAGAAGAACCTGCTGCGCGAGCAGCACAAGACGCTGTTCACCGGATGAGCGGCGTGCTCGACGACCGCTGCGCGCGCTGCGGCGGCGCCTTCCACTGCGGCATGGCCGACCCCGGCCCCTGCGCCTGCACCGGCGTCACGCTGGATGCCGCCACGCTGGCCGACCTGCGCCAGCGCTACAGCGGCTGCCTGTGCCTGCACTGCCTGCAGGCTTTCGCCACCCCAGCCCCGGCTTCGCCGGCCCCGTGCGGCTGAGGGCGGCGCGCCGGCGCGCCAGCCGCAGCGAGCCCCCGCGCCGCCCGCCGCTGCGGGCGCCGCTGCTGAGCAACCTGCTGCGCCTGAAGGCCGCCAAGCGCCAGCTGATCGAACGCCATGTGCGCCCCGACGACCTGAAGGGCTTGGCCGCGGCGGCGAGCACGCTGCTGCCGATCGCGGCGCTCAGCTACGCGGCCTGGCGCAGCACCGCGCTGTCCTACGTGCTGACCGCGGCGCTGACGCTGCTGATGGCGCTGTTCCTGCTTCGCGCCTTCGTGCTGATGCACGAATGCGGCCACGGCAGCCTGTTCCGCAGCGGCCGGCTGAACCGCGGCTTCGGCTTCGTCTTCGGCGTGCTCTGCGGCATGCCGCAGTACGTGTGGTCGCAGCACCACCAGTTCCACCATGCGCACAACGGCAACTGGAACCGCTACCGCGGCCCGCTGAACATCGTCGAGGTGGCCGAATACGAGGCCATGGATCACGGCCAGCAGCGCCGCTACCGCCGCGCGCGCAGCATCTGGTGGGCGCCGCTGGCCGGCTTCATGTACGTGGTGCTGCACCCGCGCTGGAGCTGGCTGAAGGGCAGCGCCGCCACGCTGCGCTACGTGGTCGCCGCGCGCCGCGCCGCGCCGGGCACGCCGCTGGCCGAGCTGGCCGCGGCCTACCCGTCGCGCCACTGGCAGTCGCTGCAGGAGTGGCGCCACATGGGCGCCAACAACCTGGTGCTGCTGACGCTGTGGGGCCTGATGGTGTGGTGGATGGGGCCGCTGCTGTTCGTCGGCTTCTTCGTCGTCGCAGCCTCACTGGGCGGCGCCGCCGGGTTGCTGCTGTTTGCGGTGCAGCACAACTTCGAGCAGTCCTACGCCAGCGGCAACGAAGGCTGGGACTACGACCGCGGCGCGCTCGAAGGCACCAGCTTCCTGCAACTACCGAGCTGGCTCAACTGGATCACCGCCAACATCGGCTACCACCATGTACACCACCTGTCGGCGCGCATCCCCAGCTACTGCCTGGTGGCCTGCCACGACGAGAACGCGGCGCTGTTCAGCGAGGTGCGGCGCATCCGCCTCGCGCAGGTGCCGGCTGCGCTGAGGTGCATCCTGTGGGACACGCCGACGCAGCGCATCGTCTCGGTGGCCGAACTGCAGCGCCGCGGCATTGAAACGCGGCTCAGTGCAGCTTGATGCGTGGCCGGTGCGCGCGGTCGAGCAGCTCGGACAGCGTGATCAGCGCGGTCTTGCGCCACCCACCCAGCGCCAGCTGGTGCTGCTTGTGCAGCGCCCAGTACATGGCCTTGGCAATCTGGCCTTCGACGAACAGGCTGCCGCGCGTCAGGCTGCCCATCAGGCTGCCCACCGACGAATACTCCGACAGCGACACCAGCGAGCCCTTGTCCTCGAAGCGGAACGGCGCCACCGCCTCGCCGGCCAAGAGCCGCGGCAAGGCCTTCGCCAGGTACATCGCCTGCTGGTGCGCGGCCTGGGCGCGCGGCGGCACGAAGCCGCCGCCAGGCTGCGCGCAGGCGGCACAGTCGCCGAGCGCGAAGATCGCCGCATCGCGTGAGCTGCGCAGGTTGCCATCGACCACCAGTTGGTTGAGCCGGTTGGTCTGCAGCGGATCGTCGGGGCACAGGCGCGCCAGCACCTCGGGCGCCTTGATGCCGGCGGCCCAGACGATCAGCGTCGACGGGATGCGCCGGCCGCTCGCGGTCTCGACACCTTGCGGGCCCACCGCCACCACCTTCTCGCCGGTGTGCACCTCGACCGCCAGCTTGCGCAGCTCGCGCACCGCGGCATGGCCCAGGCGCTCGGGCAGCTGCGACAGCAGCCGCGGCGCGGCCTCGATCAGCACGATGCGCAGCTCGGTCTGCGGGTCGAGGTGCTCCAGCCCGTAGCTGGACAGCACACGCGCCGCGGCATGCAGCTCGGCCGCCAGTTCCACGCCGGTGGCGCCGCCGCCGACGATCGCCACCGTGAGGCGCGCGCCACCGGGCGGCACCGGCACCGCCTGCGCACGGATGCAGGCGTTGATCAGCCGCTCGTTGAAGCGCCGCGCCGCTTCGGCGCTGTCCAGGCGGATGCTGTATTCGGCCGCGCCGGGCGTGCCGAAATCGTGGGTCTGGCTGCCGATGGCGATGACCAGCGTGTCGTAGTGCAGCGTCGTCGCTGGCGTGATCTCGGCGCCCTCGGCATCGTGGCTGGCCGCCAGGTGCAGCGTGCGCGTGGTGCGGTCGACGCGCTCGATCGCGCCGAGGCGGAACTTGAAGTGGTTCCAGCGCGCCTGCGCCAGGTATTCGATCTCCTCGGCATGGGTGTCGAAGCTGCCCGCCGCCAGCTGGTGCAGCAGCGGCTTCCACACATGCGTGCGCGCGGCATCGACCAGCGTGATCTCGGCCCGGCCCTTGCGGCCGAGGCGACGGCCCAGCTGCGTGGCCAGCGGCAGCCCGCCGGCGCCGCCGCCGACGATCACCACATGCTGTTGCACGGCGCCGGCTCAGCCACAGACGCCGACGTAGCCGCAGGCGGTGCAGAAGTCGCAGCCGTCCTTGTGGATCAGCGTGCTGTTGCCGCATTCCGGGCAGGGCGCGCCTGCCATCGGCGCAATGGCCTCGCCGGCGGCGGCCTTGCGTGTCTTCGGCGCCTGCAGGATGCCCATCTCGCGCAACGGGAAACCCATCTCGTCGAGCACGCCGAGCATCGCGTAGCGGTGGATCATCAGCCGCGCCACGTAGGCCACGGTGGACGGCCACACCTGCTGACGGCGCTCGCCCGGCACCGGGGCCATGAAGTGGCCGAGCGGCTCACCGACGTTGAGCAGCTTGCGCAGCTTCATGCCGATCCAGGCCGGGTCGATGACACGCATGTCCAGGCTCAGCAGCCGCGCCAGACCGTCGAGCGCTCGCGGGTAGTTGCCGGAAAAGCCCAGCGCGCAGGGCCGCGTGATCAGCCCGCCGTCGCCCGAAGGCAGCTGCACTTCCTTCAGCGTGACGGTGAAGGCCTCGCCGGTGGCCGGGTTGTTGACATCCACCGCCCAGGCCAGCGTGCCCTGCGCGGTGGTGCGCGGCTCGTCGCGGCTGAACATGGCATCGAGCACCGGCGTGTGGCCGCCTTCCTGCAGCGCGCCGAGCTGCTCGCAGCGCCAGCGGATCACCGCGGCAGTGGCCGCGACCACGCCCGGGAACAGGCGCTTCTCGCCGTGCGGCGGGAAGGGCATCTCGAAGGCGCGTTCCTCGGCCACGGTGGCCAGCGCGTCGAGCTTGAGCTTGAGCCACTGCGGGTCGTTGGCGCGCATGTCCATCGACAGCGTCTTGGCCATCGCCGCCAGCCCGCGCGGCTGCTCGGCGCCGTTGAC